>Ga0185299_10002212_pt1 | contig 31339 bp, 33 predicted proteins | sample PaiPotPPA55metaG_FD_128002 | JGI IMG/M metagenome (GOLD analysis project Ga0185299, IMG submission 128002) | Iron sulfur acid spring bacterial and archeal communities from Banff, Canada, to study Microbial Dark Matter (Phase II) - Paint Pots PPA... ...
CGGTTCGTCCGAAGGGATGGGCCGAGCTGGGGGCGGCGTTGATCATCCTGGCCCGGGACGCTGAGCTCAGGGCTCGCATGGGCGCGTACGGTCACGAGAAGGCCAGGCGTTACGCGTGGGACGCGGTGGCGGCGCAGGTGATAGAGGTGTACGAGGAAGCGCGCGACGCCGCTCGGCAACCAGGGGAGAAGCATGTTCACAACGCGGTTTGAAGCCTGGGTCCGCCGCCGGGCGGAGGCTCTGATCGCAGCCGTCGGGCGCGTGCCCTTGACGCCGAACCAGGTCACTGTCGTGGGTTTGATGCTGACCTTCGTGGCCGCGACGCTGGTCGCATCCGGCCAGCTGCGGTGGGCAGGCGTGGTGCTGATCTTCGCCGGCACGTGCGACATCCTCGACGGCGCCCTGGCGCGCTCAACGCACACGAGCTACACCTACGGCGCGTTTCTCGACTCAACCCTCGACCGCTATTCCGAGGCGGCGATCTATATCGGGCTGGCCGCCTACTTCGTCGGCATGGGCGGCCCGCTGCAGCGATGGCTCGTCCTGGCTACGCTGGCCGCCCTGGCCGGCTCGATGCTTGTCAGCTACGTGAGGGCGAGGGCGCAGAGCCTCGGGTTCACGTGCGACTCCGGCTTGTTCGCACGCCCAGAGCGCGTGGTGGTCACTGTGGTCGGCCTCATATTCGGCGGATACGTCCTGTACGCGGTCGTCTTCCTGCTTGCGGTTCTCACCAACCTGACCGCGCTGCAGCGCATCCGCGAGGTGTGGCTGCAGGGTCGAGCGCAGCGCCTGGCCATCGAGCGCGAGACAAAGGCCCGGCGAGCCGCACCGCCCCAGACCCCGTGACCGACCCCTTCTCGACCATCGCGGGCCAGCAGCAGGCGCTGGAACAGCTCCGATCCCAGCTCGAGAGCGGCCGCATGGCCCACGCCTACCTGTTCGTCGGAGAGTCCGGCCTGGGCAAGACCACCGTCGCGCGGATGCTGGCGACCGCCTTGCTGCCCGAGGCGGCGCTTGGACGCCACCCCGACTACTGGGAAGACGACCGGATCAAGCCGCTCTCGATCAACGAGATCCGCCTGCTGCCGGAGAAGCCGCCCGAGTTCCACGAGCTGTCACTGCAGGCTTTTCTGAACCTGAAGCCGGCGGTCGGCACGCGACGGGTGGCGCTGCTGGCGAACGCCGGCCGGCTGCGCGACCAGGACCAGAGCGTGCTGCTCAAGACGCTCGAGGAACCGCATCCCCATCGGGTGATCATCCTCACCACGCCAAGCCTCAATCCTTTCGTTGTGCTGCCCACTGTCGTGTCGCGCTGCCGGCGCGTGTTTTTTCATCCGGTGCCGTCGCCCGAGATCGAGAAGCTGCTCGCCGGTCAGGGCGTCGCCGCGGAAAGGGCGCGCCTCATCGCCGAGCTCGCGCGCGGACGCCCGGGTTGGGCCGTACGGGTGGCGGATGACGAGGGCGTGATCGAGCTCCATCACGCATGGACACGCCGGCTGGAGGAGGTGTTCGGCGCTCCCGCAGACGTACCTCTGCACGTGGCGGCGGAGCTCGACTCGGCGCAGATGGGCTGGCGGAAGGCCGAGGGTGAGGCCGAGGATCCCGCGCTTTTCGCGATCGCAAGCTGGCAGATCGAGCTGCGGAAGAGAATGCTGGCGAGCCGGGGGCGCGAGCAGGGCCGTTGGGCTCGCTTGATCGAGCTCTCGTACGACACCCTCGGCTACCTCGAGCAGAACGTCAGCCCCCGCCTCGCCCTGGAAACATTCCTGCTCGAATGCCGAAAAGCTTCCTGAGGAAGGGCCTCGCGGGCTTCAGTCCGTACGTCCCGGGCGAGCAACCGCCCGACGGCGAGGGCTGGGTCAAGCTCAACACCAACGAGTCGCCTCTTCCGCCCTCGCCGAGGGTGATCGAGGCGATCAAGGCCGCGACCGACGAGTCGCTGCGCCTTTACCCGAGCCCGACAGCCGCCCCGGCGAGACAGGCCATCGCAAAGCATTTCGGCCTGGACGCGGCGCAGGTCACGCTTGGGAACGGTGGGGACGAGCTGATCGAGATGTCCTTGCGCGCCTTCGCCGGCGCCGGCGATGCAGTGGCCTATCCGACCCCGACCTACCCGCTGTTGGAGCCCCTGTGCCGGCTGCACGAAGCCGTGCCCTCGCCCCACCCCACCAACGAGATGTTCACGTGGTCGACCGAGCTCATGGAGGATCCGGCGCCGCTGAAATTTCTCGTCAATCCCAACTCGCCGACGGGAACATGGCACGGCGCCGTGTCGGTCGAGCACGCTGTCTACCGCTCCAAAGGCGTGGTCGTGCTGGACGAGGCATACGTCGATTTCGCCTTCGAGTCGCAGGTGGGGCTGCTGGCGAAACACGACAACCTCGTGATCCTGCGAACCATGTCCAAGTCGTATGCCCTGGCTGGAATGCGCATCGGCTTCGCGCTCGCGAGTCCCGAGCTCATCGCCGACCTGGATGCGGTCAAGGATTCCTACAACCTGGATCGCCTCGCAATCGTGGCGGCGACAGCCGCGATCGAGGACGAGGGCCACCACCGCAAGATCGTCGACCATGTCGTCGCCGAGCGCCGCCGGCTGGAGATGCAGCTCCATGAGCTGGGTTTCGAGCACTCACCCTCGGAGGCCAACTTCGTGTTCGTCAAGCCGCCCCGCGGAAATGCTGCGGCCGCCGTGGCGGACGCGCTGCACGAGCGGCGCATCCTCGTCCGCCATTACGATCGTGACCCGATCGCCGGCTGGTTCCGGATCACGGTCGGCACGCGCGACCAACACGAGCGATTGCTCGAGGCTTTGAAGGAGATACTGACTTGACCGCGCCGACTCGAGACGAAGCGTGGGAGCTCGTCACGTCGATGACCAAATCAGACCAGCTGCGGCGGCACATGCGAGCCGTCGAAGCTGCGATGCGAGCCTACGCGCGTCGGTTCGGCGAAGACGAGGAACGCTGGGCCGTGCTCGGCCTCATCCACGACTGGGACTACGAGTCCGGCCCGACGGCAGAGCTCCATCCGATGCGCGGCATCGCCATGCTGCGTGAGCGGGGCTGGCCCGAGGACATCCTCGACGACATCGCCTCGCACGCCGATTACCTCGACGTCCCGCGGGACTCGAACATCCGCAAGGCGCTCAATGCCGTGGACGAGATGTCCGGATTCATCATCGCTTGCGCCCTGGTCAAGCCCGACAAGTCGCTCAGCGCGGTCGAACCGAGCACCGTGCGCAAGAAGATGAAGGACAAGGCGTTTGCTCGCGGCGTGCATCGTGAGGAGCTCGTCGCTGGGGCGGAGTCGCTCGGTATACCCTTCGACGAGCACGTGGAGGTCGTCCGCGATGCCCTGAAACCGATCGCACAGGAGCTGGGACTCAATCCATGAGCACAGGTGGGCGACCGCGCATCTTGCTGATGCACCCCATCCTCGACCCGGGTCCGGCGATCCTCGCCGAAGCCGCCGAGGTGATTTCGTATCCCGCCGGCCAGCCGCTCGATGAGGCGAGCATCCGGCGCGCCGCCGAGGGCTGCGTCGGGATCGTCAGCCAGCTGATGGACCCGATCCGCGAGACCGTCCTGTCGACGCCCGGTCTGAAGATCGTGAGCAATGTCGCGGTCGGTTTCGACAACATCGACGTTCCCACCGCCACCGCGCACAAGGTGATGGTCACCAACACGCCGGGTGTCCTCGACGACGCAACCGCAGACTTTGCTTTCACCCTGTTGATGTCCGCCGCGCGACGCATCGTCGAGGCAGACAGCTTCACCCGCCAGGGACGCTTCAGGGGATGGGCGATCGACATGATGCTGGGCGCGGACGTCCACGGTGCGACCCTCGGACTGATCGGCGTGGGCAGGATCGGGCGGGGCGTGGCGCATCGCGCCAAAGGCTTCAACATGCGCGTTCTCTACTACGACCCTCAGCCCTTGCCTCCGGACGCCGAGCGGGATCTCGGCGCGATGCGAGTCGACCTGGGCAGGCTGCTCGCAGAGTCGGATTTCGTGTCGGTGCATGTGCCATTGACCCAGGAGACACACCACCTGCTGAGCACTGCGCAGTTCGCCACCATGAAGCCGACCGCGATCCTCATCAACACATCGCGCGGGCCGGTGATCGATGAGGCGGCGCTGGTCGAGGCGCTGAATGCGAAGAAAATCGCCGGCGCGGCGCTGGACGTCTACGAGCGTGAGCCGGCGGTTCACCCAGGGCTCATCGCCATGCCGAACGTCGTGCTCGCCCCGCACATCGCGAGCGCGACCGTCCGGACGCGGTCGGAGATGTCGGCCATGGCAGCCCGCAACATGGCTACAGCGATCCGCGGCGGCCGCCCGGCAAACCTTCTGAATCCCGAGGTCAAGAGATAGCCGTCGCCAGCCGGTACCGCCTGGTGGCCCTCGACCTCGACGGCACGATCCTGGACCTGAAATTGAACCTGGACCCGCGCGACGTCGAGGCCCTGGGACAGATCATCTTCGCGGGCGTCACCGTCGTAGCCTGCACGGGCCGGCCCTTCCCGGGCGCGCTGCCCTGGGTCGAGCGGCTCGGGCTCGACGGTCCGATCATCTGCTACCAGGGCGCGGAGATCCGGCTGCCGGATGGCACCAAGATCCTCGACCACGGCGTGCCTCACGACCTCGCGATGGAGGTGATCCGTTTCGCGCGCGAGCGAGGCCTTCACGTCCAGGCATATCGAGACGACAGGCTGATCGTCGAGAGAGACCGGCCCGAGGCCCACGAATACGCGAACCACGCCGGGATGGAGATCCACGTGGTCGATGACCTCGAGACCGCGATGGGCCCGACCACTCCCAAGCTGGTGATCGTCTCGACCGCGGAAAAGCTGGAGGAGCTGATGCCGGAAGCCCGAAGGGTGTGGGAGGGCAGGCTCAACGTCGCCACCTCGACACCGACCTATCTCGAGTTCACGAGCGTCGAAAGCGACAAGGCTTCGGCCGTCGCCTTCCTGTGCGACAGACTCGCCATCCCACAAGATCAGTGCGTGGCAGTCGGGGATGGCAGGAACGATGCGTCGATGATCGAGTGGGCGGGGCTTGGGGTCGCGGTCGAGGGCTCTCCTCCGGAAGTGATCGCCGCCGCGGACAAAACCATCCCCGGGCCTGGCCACGGGGGAATCAAGCAGCTGGCCGACATGTTGATCGGAGGAGGGCACTGATGGGAACCCTGCTGCTGGTCCACGCGCATCCTGACGACGAGTCGATCTCGACCGGCGGCGTGATGATGAAAGCGAAAGCGCACGGCCACCGGGTGGTGCTCGTCACGGCGACGCGGGGCGAGGTCGGCGAGATCTACAACATGGACGAGGCGACGTCTCGGCCACGCCTCGGCGAGATTCGAACCGAAGAGCTGAAGGCTGCCGGTGAGATTCTCGGGGTCGACCGGACCGAGTTCCTCGGCTACCGCGATTCAGGCATGGTCGACACGGCGGACAACAAGGACCCGCGCTCGTTCCACCAGGCGCCTCTCGAGGACGCCGCAGCAAAGCTTGCGGTGGTGATTCGAGATGAACGGCCCGACGTTGTCGTGACGTATGCCGAGGACGGCGTCTACGGACACCCCGACCACATCAAGGCGCACTACGTCACGAACGCCGCGCTTGATCTACTGCAGCGGGAAGGCTGGGGGCCCAAGAAGCTCTACTACACCGCGATACCGCGCTCGATGATGGAAGCGTTCATGTCGCAGATGCCGGAAGAAGCGCAGCGCGCCCAGAACACGAACATGCGCATCGCCGGAACACCCGACGAGCTGGTGACGACCCGAGTCGACGTCCACGACTACGTCGACGAGAAGCGCCGGGCCTTCGGTGCGCACGTCAGCCAGAACGACCCCAACTCGTGGTTTGCGACGATGGCGAGCCAGATCTACGAGCTCGCGTTCGGCACGGAGTACTACCAGCTGGTCCGAGGCAAGCCGGGCTCAGAGCTGCCCGAGAACGACCTGTTCGTGGGGATTAGCTAGCCAGCCGGAGCCGGAAGGCGACCCTTCGTGCCCGAATGGCCTCATAAGAAGCCAATTGCCCCATCCAGAGCCCGGGGTGACCATTCGTGCCCGAGTCGCCCCCATCCAGGGCCCGAGGGTGAGAATTCGTCCCCCAATCGCCTCGATAGAGGTCCGCCAGAGGCGCCGCGTAGACTCGATCGGAGATGGAAGTGCTCAAGATCACGCCGCGCGGGTACTGCCACGGCGTCGTGGACGCGTTCCGCATCGCCAAACGTGTGCGCGAGGAGACCAACGGGCCGGTGCACATGCTCGGCATGCTCGTCCACAACACGCATGCCACCGACGACCTCCAGGCCCAGGGCATCGCCCTCGTGGACCAGCCCGACCGGTTTGCCGGCCTGGAACAGATCAAGGAAGGGACCGTCATCTTCACCGCGCACGGGGTGTCGCCGCAGGTCAAACAGCGCGCCGTCGAGCTGGGGTTGAAGCCGGTCGACGCCACCTGCTCGGACGTCGTGCGGACGCACGAGCTGGTCTCCGACCTCGCGAACAAGGGTTATGACGTCGTCTACATCGGCCGCAAGGGCCACCCCGAGCCGGAGGGCGTGATGGGCGAGGCCCCCGGCAAGGTTCACCTGGTGCAGGATCCCGAAGACATCGAGGCGCTCGACCTGCAGGGCGACCGGATCGCGGTCACCTGCCAGACGACGCTTTCCGTCTGGGACACCGAAGACCTGATCGACCGGGTCAAGGCGCGCTACCCGCAGGCGGAGGTGCACAACGAGATCTGCCGTGCCACCCAGGAGCGCCAGGAGGCCGCCGTCGAGGCAGCCAAGGACGTCGACCTCGTGATCGTGGTCGGCAGCCCGCGCTCGTCGAACTCGCTGCGCCTGGTCGAGGTGGTCAAGAAGCTGGGCAAGAAACCGGCCTACCTGGTCGACAAGTTCGAGGACCTGGACCTCAGCTGGTTCGTGGGGGCCAAGAAGGTGGGCGTGACCAGCGGGGCCTCAACTCCGACACAGCTCACCCGTCGGGTGATCGAATACCTGGAGACCCTGGAGGTCCCGGCTTAGAGCCGAGTCTCTACGTCCGTCTGGGCTGCCGCAGGCGGCGGATCACGCCGCTCAGGCCGCCTCGCTCCGTCGCGGTAGACGTCGGTTTGTCCGCGGCGGGCGCAGGCTCAGGCTCGGCGGCCGCTGCAGGCGCCCCGGCAGGCTCTCCATCACGTGCTGCCGCACCACCGGCTGGGCGCCGCCGCCTTCGTCTCCTGGGCGCCCCGGCCGCTCTCTCGGGCTTGGCCGCTGCCGGCGCGGGTGCAGCCGCGGGGGCAGCCGCCGGAGCGGGTTCAGGGAGCGGACCGTTGGCGCCGGCCGGACGTCGCCTTCGCCGGCTTCGGCGCGGCGGCGTCGTCCCGGCAGCCGCCGCTGTGCCTGCAGGCGCTGCCGGCTCCTGGGCTCGCTCCCTTTCGCGCGCGGCCACGTGGCGCCGGACCTTGGCTCCTACCTCACCTTCGGCGCAAAGCTCGCCATCCGAGGTCAGGACGTCGACGCGCCACACGACGATCGAGTTCGACGCGCCGCCGATCGGGGCCCGTTTCTGGGTCAGAGTCCAGCGGGCGTAGATCGTGTCGCCGGCGTGCACTGGGCGGGGAAACTTCCAGTTGAGCCAGGCCCACTCCTCGACCGAGGGGACCGGCATGTCGATCGTGCCCAGTCCGACGGCGACCGCCACGAGCAGAGCTGGTGGCGCGACCCGGGCGTGCCCCGGGGCGGCTTCGATCGAGAGGGGCGAGAAATCGCCGGCCACGCCGGCGAACAGCGCGATCTCTGAGTCAGAAATGGTGCGGCGCCGGGTGGTCCATTCGCCACCTAGCGGGAGGTCGTCGAAAGAGAGCGGCTCCAGATCACGCCGAGTATATCCCGAAGGGCCTTTTCAACCAGAAGCCGAGTGGAGCTACAGGCCGGATTTACTCCGGCCGTCACCCAGGCACGCCACCTTCCAGGCGCCGCCTCAAACATGGCTGAGGAGCGAGGGGTTCCGTAGGGGGAGGACATCTGTCCTCCCCTGCGACTAATCGCCGACTCAAGTTGGAGGCTCGAGCGTTAACCTATGACAACTTCAGCCCCGGGAGGGTTTTCCCTTGGATCTCGCAGCCGTTTTGCTCGTCACCTCCGTCCTCCTGGTTTTCGCGTTCCTGCTCCTGACCGTGTCCCTGATGCGGCTGCGCGGAACCACGCGGGAGCTTCAGGCCGCGCTCGACGACGAGAGCGGGGCTCGAGATCGGGCGGCTCTCCTGCTGGCCATCGCATCGGCCGTCAACTCCTCGCTGGCCCTGGAGGAGGTCCTGAACGTGGCGCTCACGCATGCCGGCCGGATCATGGGAGCCGTCGCCGGGGCGATGTACCTCGTCCAGGGCGGCAAGGCGGAGATGCACCGGGAGGCCGAGTACAACCTGACTCATCGCGCCCGCGGCGCCATCCGCAAGCTCGATGAGGAACCTGTCCGGACGGCGATCGCGGCCATGCGTCCTTTGGTCGTGAAGCTCGACGAGCGCACGGCGCCAGGGATCGAGGGAGGCGGCCACCCGCAGCACGTGCTCGTCGTCCCGGTGCAGCGCTCAGGCCAGCTGATGGGCGCGATGGAGCTCTACCTCAACGCTTGGCGCGAGCTCACCGAGGACCAGGCGGACCTCCTGAACGGTGTGGCATCTGAGGCCGCGATCGCCATCCGCCATGCACAGCTGTTCCAGGCGCAGGAGGAGAACGCGCTGACGGACGAGCTCACGAAGCTGCCGAACCGGCGCGCGATGGCCCAGCGGTTCCTGCAGGAGATGCAGCGCGCGAAACGGCATCACAACGCGATCGCTTTCCTGATGATCGATCTCGACCACTTCAAACAGGTCAACGACACCTACGGCCACCTCAACGGCGACGCCGTGCTCGCGGAGCTCGCGTCGATCCTCGTCACCGGCGCCCGCGAATCGGACGTGTGCGCGCGCTATGGAGGCGAGGAGTTTGGAATGATCCTGCACGAGACGACGGAGCCAGGAGCGCGAACTCTCGCCGAGCGCATCCGGGCCAAGGTCGCGGCGGCCACGTTCCCGGGCGGGCTCAAGCTCACGATCAGCATCGGCGTCGCCGCCACCGACGAGCCGGCGCTGTTCACGAGCTTGATGGAGCGCGCCGACCAGGCCCTCTATGCGGCCAAGCAGGGCGGCCGCAACCAGGTCCGTGTCGCCGACATGAAGGCGCCCCCCAAGCAGGCACAGCAGCAGCACACGGCGCCGGCGCAAACCTAACCTGCGTAACCTCCACTACAGAGGTGGGGCATTTCTGCGTCAACTGCGGCACCGCGCTCGTGCCGCGAGTCCTGGAAGGTCGCGAGGTGGAGGCTTGCCCACGCGACGGCTTCATCTTGTGGCACGACCCGAAGGTTTCGACCGCGGTGGTCGTGGAAGCCGAGGGCGGAATCGTCCTGGGTCGCAGGGCCATCGAGCCCGGCTACGGCCGCTGGTGCCTGCCTGGCGGTTTCGTCAACGATGACGAGGATCCAGCGGTGGCGGCGGTCCGCGAGTGCCGCGAGGAGATATGCGTGCCGGTGGAGCTCACCGGGCTGATTGGCGTCTATCACATCCCCAAGGCCGACGCGCCGAGCATGGTGGGAATCGCATACAAAGGCAGGCTCGTCGACGGGTCAGTCCCGGCCGCAGGCGTCGAGATGCTCGAGGTTGCCGTCTTCCCGCCGGAGTCGCTCCCGCAACTGGCATTTCCCAGCCATACGAAGGTGGTTGCCGACTACCTCAGGTCCCTGGCGCCGGCGGAGGAAGCGGCACCTCCTCCCGACCGCGCAGCGGCTCAGCGTGCAGCGCGGCCATGACGAGGACAAGGCCCGACGCAACCGCCGCTGCCAGCGTGAACCCGGCCGCGTAGCCGAAGCTCTGCACCACCGGCCCAAAGGCCAGCGGACCGGCCGAAAGCCCGAGGAACAGGATCGTGCCGTACACGCCCATGGTGACTCCACGCGTCGATGAAGCTGACAGGTCGCCGAAAACCACGCCCATGGCGACGAAAGCCGTCGCGATGAAGGGCGTGCCTATGACAAGGACGATGGCCGGCCCGACAAATCCGGTCAGGTGGCCGAGCACGACGCACGCCGACGACCAGCCGAGCACACCGACGAACACGATCGGCCAGCGGTGGCGCGCGCGGTCCACCAGCCGGCCGCCCGGCAGTCGTGAGAGTCCGTTGACGACCGCCTGGAGGGCGAGCAAGTAGCCCACCTGCGCACTCGGGAGGCCGAGCCCTTCTCGCCCGAACACCGGTAGATACGCCCCCACGGTGCCCATCACCAGCGTCCCCGCAACCAGCCCGATCGACACAGGAACGAACGCGTGGTTTCCAAGCAGGGCGCGCAGGGGCGCGCGCAAGTTGAGCCCCCGACCGGTGTGCTGCCGGGTGCCGCTGGCGGCGAACGCGGCGGGCACCGCGAAAAGCAGGAGCACGGTCGTCACCGCGATGTCCGTTCTCAAGTCGATCCAGCGCAGCGCGATGCCGGCGATCGACGGTCCCAGGAAGAAGCCGGCCTGCATGGAAAAGGTCAGCCAGCCCATGGCGCGGCCGAGGCGGCTGCCCGAGGTGGATTCCGTCACGGCACTGTAGAGGGCCGCCTGCTGCGCCCCGGCGGCCAATCCGCCGATCACCTGCCAGATGAACAGCGGCGCGACGCTTGGGGTGAACGCCGTCGCGAGCTGTGATCCGGCGGCCAGGACAAACGAGGTGCCCAGCAGGGCGCGAGCGCCGAAACGATCGACAAGGATTCCCGACGGCAGGGAAAGCAACGCCGCCGCCAGGGTCGAGACGGAGAAGAGAGCGCCGACCTCGAACCTGCTTGCGCCAAGCTCGTGCGCGTACAGCGGCACGGTGAGGCCGCGAGCGGAAAGAGCCGCGAAGGACGCGCCGGCGGCAATGTAAAGCGCAACCGTCCGGCGCGAGTCCGGGACGGTCACGCGCACGAACCTAAGATAGCGGCGCATGGTCCGCGAGCGGGTGGGCGACTGGCGCTCGGCGTGGCGCTTTGCGCTGGCGGGTCTGCTCGCGGGCGCGCTCGTCGTCGCAACGTCTCAGACGGCTGTCGTCGCGCCGCTTTTGTATGCGCTTCAGGACCAGCTGTTCCCCGCCCCGCCGCCCTCTTCGCAGGTTACGCTCGTCGCGCTGGACTCGACGGCCGCGAAGCCTTTCGGTCCATATCCCTGGGGCAACGACATCCACGCGAAGGTGATCAACTACCTGGCGAGCCTGCATCCCAAGGTGATCCTGTTCGACGTGATGCTCGACCACTCGGGCCCAGGCGACGCGCAGCTGGCGAAGGCGATTGGCGACGCTGGGAACGTAGTGCTGGTCTGCACCTTCGATGACCCTCCGCTTCCGATTTTCGCCAGCGCCGCGGCGGCCGTCGCCGGCCGAGAGCTTGGAGTTCCTGACCCGGCCAATGCGGTGAGGGGAGTGCCGATTCACATCGCGAAATCGTGCGCCGACAACCCGAGTGGACTACCGGCCTTCGTCCAGGCCGTGCGCATCGCCGAAGGCCCGAACGAACTTCTGACGACGAGCGGAAGTGCGGCTCAGCTAGGGCAGCACGCTATTCCGCTCGTCAACGGCGAGATGCTTATCAACTTCACCAACGGCAAGAGCCCGACGTGCGGCTACCTAGCTGCGTCCAACGGGCGATGTCCCGCTCCCAGCCTGATCACGAACCACATCGTGGTCGTTGGAATCAAGCTGGTCGACGCCGATGACGTATACGCGCAGACCGTGAGCTTCGCCCACGATGCGTCGTTTTGCCCGATCAGCCGCCCGAAGTGCATGCTCCCCAACCAGAACTACGGATACCGGATCATGGGCGACGCGATCTCCACAGTGCTCGCCGATCGCTACGTCCAGCCGCAGCCTGACTCGTCGGATCTGCTCGCCACGCTTCTGATCGGGACGCTGATCGGCGTGGCTGTCTACGTACTGTCATTGCGGCGGGCGATGCTCGTGACCGCAGTCGTGCTGGCCGCCTACGCATTGCTGGCGATCGGGCTGGGTCGATCGGGCTGGCTGGTCGATCCGATTTACACACCGGTAGCGATCGTTCTCGCCGCGGGCTTTTCGCTGGTGGCGCGATACGTGCTCGTCGAGCGAGAGCGTCGCAAGGTGGAGCGGATCTTCGGTCACTGGGTCGATCCGCGGATCGCGCAGCAGCTTGCCGCTTCGCGCTCAGTCGAGGAGATCATCTCGAAGGGCGAGCGCCGCGACATCACGTTGCTGTTCGTAGACATACGCGGGTTCACCGCGCTGTCCGAGGGAATGTCTGCGGAGGACGTCCAGGCGGTCATTCACGAATACCTCGACGACATGAGCACGCTGATCCTCAAGTGGGACGGGACTATCGATAAATATGTCGGCGACGAGATCGTCGCGTTGTGGAATGCCCCGGTCGCACAGCGGGATCACGCGCTGCTCGCGGTACGGTGCGCTTACGACCTGGTGAACCACGCGCCGATCCTCGAAGCCAGGCTCGCGGCCAAGGGCCTGCCGCCGATCAGCTGGGGCATCGGCGTCAACACAGGTCCCGCTGTCGTCGGGAACATGGGCAGCAAGGATCGCCTTCAGTACACGGCGCTCGGCGACACCGTGAACACAGCATCGCGCTTCTGCGGCGCGGCTCCCGCGTTCAACCTTCTCATCGGCTGGACGACTTTCCAGGCGTGCTCCGATTACATCGCGGTGGACGAGATGCCAGGCCTCCAGCTCAAGGGCAAATCTGCTGAGACGTTTCGCCTCTTCAACGTGACCGCGATCCGCCAGGACAAGGCGTCGCCGTGGGTGGAGTTTCCGACGGCCGCGGCGACGAAGAGCTATTCGGAATATCGGCAGCGACCTTGACGATCCGCGATGCGGCAGATCTCATCGGCACGGCCCGACGCGGCCTGGCATTGACCGGCGCCGGTGTCTCGGCGGAGAGCGGCATACCGACGTTTCGCGGCGAAGGCGGACTGTGGACGCGGTACGACCCGGTCAAAGTCGCGTCGATCGAATACTTCATGGCCGACCCCAGCGCGTACTGGAGCGTGTCGAAGGACCGCGGACGCGTCGCGCTGGCCGCGCGCCCCAACCCAGGCCACCACGCCCTCGCCGCGCTCGAAGCCTCTGGACGTCTCGTCGCCGTCGTAACTCAGAACACCGATGGTCTGCACCAGGACTCAGGCAGCCGCACCGTCATCGAGGTCCACGGATCCAGCCGCACCGTCCAGTGTCTCGACTGCGGAAACCGGGAACCACGCGGCGAGGTGCAGGCCCGCCTCGACGCGGAGATGCCGCCACGATGCAAGCTCTGCGGGGGCACCTTTCTCAAGCCGACGGTGGTGCTCTTCGGAGAGCCGCTGCCTCACGCCGCGATCCAGCCGGCCTTCGCCCTCGCACGCCAGGCTGACGTGATGCTCGTCGTCGGCTCTTCGCTGGTGGTCTACCCGGCGGCGGACATTCCGCTGCTGGCCGTGAGGTCCGGCGCGCAGCTCATCGTCATCAACGCGGAGCCGACGCCCTTCGATGAGCTCGCCGCGGTCGTGATCCGCGGCAAATCGGGAGAGGTCCTTCCAGAGATCGTCGAGCTCATAGGTGGGTGACGCTGCCGAACGTCACCGGCGAGCCGTCGACGATGAGCTCGCCTCCAGGCCCGATGTCCTCGGCAGAGCCCTCGATGACCCTGGTCCCCAGGTCGACGCGGACACGTCTGCCCAGGGTGTCCGAAAGCGCTCTCCACAGTTCGAGGACCTCTTCGAGGTCCGCGGCAGCCCACCGGTCCAGCTGAATGCGGAGCCTTTCCAGCAGGAGGTCGCGGTCCTGGTTCAGCTTGGCCGCGCCCGGGGGAGCCCAGGTCAGGTTGATGCCGATGCCGCAGATGGCTGTCGCAGCTGTGACCTCGACAAGGATTCCGCCCACCTTGGCGCCGTCCAGCAGCAGGTCGTTTGGCCATTTGAGCCGGACACCGCCGCCACACGCCTGCGCCGCCGCGACGCCGGCGGCCAGGCTCAAGACCGGGTTCGGACGCAGCACGAACGAAACCAGGAGTGCGGTTCCCGGCGGCGAGTCCCACTTCCGATCGAGGCGGCCGCGACCGGCCGTCTGGTGATCCGCGACCACGATCGATCCGATCGGCATCGTGCGCGCGACGTCCTGCGTCGAAGTCACCGACTTACGTTGGACGACCCTCCGGCTTGGCTGGCTCACGCGCCGGTAAGCTAACAGCACGATGAGGCCTTACCGCGCCGTCACCCTCGTCGTGATGATGGTGCTGGCCGTGGCCCTGGTCGCTGTGATGACCGCCGGCGCCATCCGGAGCTTCGACGGCAGGAGCCTGGTCGCGCTTGTCGTGGTGGTCATCGTCAGCGCGATCAGCGGAGTCGCCTTCAGCTGGGGGCGGTACTACCGGCGCGTTCCCCGCATCGATCGTTAACGATGCTCCGCCTCGGCTATAAGGCTTCGGCCGAACAATTCGGCCCGCGTGAGCTGCTCGATTTCGCCGTCGCCGCGGAAGACAACGGATTCGAAAGCATTTTCGTCAGCGATCACTTTCAGCCGTGGCGTCACTCCGACGGCCACGCGCCTTTTGCATTCGCGTGGCTCGGGGCCGCGGGCGAGCGGACCAAGCGTGTTGCGCTTGGCACCTCGGTGGTGACCCCAACCTTCCGTTATCACCCCGCGATCGTCGCGCAGGCCTTTGGAACTCTCGGCTCGCTGTTCCCGGACCGCGTCATCCTCGGAGTCGGCACCGGCGAACACTTGAACGAGGGGGCTCTTGGCATTGCGTGGCCCGACAACAAGGAACGCTTTGCGCGGCTTCGGGAGGCGGTCAAGCTGATCCGGCTCCTGTGGACCGAGCAGTCGGTGACGTTCGACGGCGAGTACTACCACACGCGCAACGCGACGATCTACGACCGCCCTGCAGAGCCGGTGCCGATCTACGTTGGCGCGGGAGGTCCACAGGTGGCGAAGTTCGCCGGCCGCGCCGGGGACGGGCTGATCTGCACCTCGGGGAAGGGAATGGACCTCTACTCGGAGCAGTTGCTCCCGTCGTTCGCGGATGGAGCCAAAGAATCAGGTCGTGACCCCAGCCGGCTCGATCGGATGATCGAGGTCAAGGTGTCATACGACACGGATCGCGCTCGGGCGATGGAAGACACCAAGATCTGGGCGGCCCTGGCTCTCCCCGCGGAAGAAAAGGCAGGCGTGGACGATCCCCGTGAGATGGAGCGACTGGCGCGTGGGGTCGAGGAGGTCGCTCACCGCCGCTGGCTCGTGTCGGATGACCCGGACGAGCATATCGAGCAGCTGAAGCCATACCTCGACCTGGGATTCGATCACCTCGTCTTCCATGCACCTGGCGATGACCAGCTGCGCTTCATCAAGCTCTACGGCGAGCAGATCCTGCCGCGCTTGCGAAAACGATGGGGTTAGCCGTGACGACGTGGGTGATCGTTCTGATCAAGGATTTCAACTCCGCCAAGCAGCGATTGCAGCCGGCGCTCGGCCCGAAGGCGCGCCGAGAGCTTGCCCGACGCAACGCTCAGCTGGCCGTGCGGGCCGCCGCAGCGGGCGACCATGTGCTCGTGGTCGCCGGGAGCGAGGAAGTGGCGGCGCTTGCCACGGGATGGGGCGCCGACGTCCTCGCTGAGCCCCGGCAGGAAGGTCAGAACGTGGCCGCGGCGCGTGGCATCGCACGTGCGGTCGAGGGCGGCGCCGACGCGGTCCTTCTGCTGTCCAGCGACCTGCCGCTCGTCACCGTCGACGCAATTCGCGACGTGCTCGAATCCGCGGCGCGCATGGCGGCCCCCGTGGCGGTGGCGGTGCCGGCGGTCGGCCGGGGTGGCACCAACGCTCTATTCCTTCGCCCGCCGCATGCGATCACGCTGCATTTCGGCGCCGACTCCCTCGACAAGTTCCGCCAAGAGGCGGTGAGCCGCGGCGTCGAGTTTGCGATACATCACTCTGACGCCATGGCGCTCGACCTGGACGAGCCCGGCGACCTGGCGCGGTTGCGGCGTGCGGTGTGACGCGCTTCGAGCTGATCGCGGTCGAGGGCCTGCCTGAGGTCCGCCCCGGCGACGACCTTGGCGAGCTGATCAGCTCGAGAAGCAAGCTCGAGACAGGGGACATCCTCGTGGTCGCGCAGAAGATCGTGTCCAAGTCCGAGGGACGGCTCGTGAGCCTTCGCACGGTGACCGCGGGCGAGGAGGCCGTGCGCATCGCTTCGCGGCTGGTGGCGTCGCCCGACCCGCGGATGGTCCAGGTCGTGCTCGACGAGAGTGTTCGGGTAATTCGCTCGGAGCGAGCTTTGATCACCGAGACCCGCCACGGTTTCGTGTGCGCGAACGGCGGCGTCGATCACTCGAACGTTCCTGGCGACGATGAGCTGACGCTTCTACCGAAGGATCCCGACGCCAGCGCGAACCGGCTGCGCCACCGATTGCGCGAGCTCACTCGTGCCACCGTCGGAGTGATCGTCTCCGACACCTTCGGCCGGCCATGGAGGCTTGGCATCGTCAACGTTGCGCTCGGGGTCGCGGGCCTGCCGGCGCTGCTGGACCTGCGCGGCAGCCTCGACGACGAGGGCAAGCCTCTGCAGGCAACCGTGCTGGCGCCCGCCGACGAGCTGGCCGCGGCCGCTGGGCTCGTGATGGGCAAGACCAATCGAGCTCCGGTCGTGATCATCCGGGGCCTCGCCTTGCACGGAAGCGGTAAGGGCCGAGACCTGGTCCGGCCGGCAGCCGAGGATCTGTTCCGTTGAGGACGGTCCTGCTTGCCGGTGGAACAGGCGGCGCCAAGCTGGCGACCGCGATGCATCCAATGCTGCCGGCCGGACATCTGACAGTGGTCGCGAACACGGCGGACGACGACGAGTTCTGGGGCCATCTCGTATCACCGGACGTGGACGCCGCGATCTACCGGCTCGCCGGCGTGTTCAACGAGGCGGCCGGCTACGGAGTGAAGGACGACACGTTCCACGTGCTCGATGCGCTATCTCGCCTCGGAGAGCCGGCGTGGTTTCGGATCGGCGACAAGGACTTCGCAACGCACGTGCTGCGGACGGAAATGCTTGGACGTGGATGCTCGCTGACAGAGTGCGCCCTGGCGCTATGCGCCCGCTTTGGTCTCAACCTTCGCGTGCTGCCGATGACCAACGAGCGGGTGAGGACGCGGTTTCTCACCGACCAGGGCGAGCTTTCGTTTCAGGAATACTTCGTGCGCGAGAGGCTCGGTCCCGCTCTGCACAGGATCGAGCTCGCGGGCATCGAGTCCGCGCGACCGACGCGCGAGGTCCTTGCGGCGCTGGAGGAAGCGGACCTCGTGGTGATCGGCCCATCCAACCCATTGATCTCGATTGCGCCGATCCTCGAGGTGATCGGTACTCACATTCCGCGTGAGCGGACGGTGGCCATCACCCCGATCGTTCGCGGTGCGGCGCTCAAAGGTCCGACGGTGGAGATGATGCGCGCGGTCGGTCTTGAGCCAACTCCGGTCGCGGTCGCACGTATGTATCGCGAGGTGGCGGCCACCTTCGTGCTCGACAGCCGCGACGAGGAGCTGGCCGCGGGCGTAAGAGAAATGGGACTGCGAACGCTCTTGTTCGACACGGTGATGGCCGATGGCGGCGCGGCGCTTGCCGGCGCGATCCTGCAGGCGCTTACTTGACGGGCGAGCCGGCCACCATGATGAGGACGCCGATCAACACCGCGACCAACCCGACCACGAGCACCGCGTACTGGGCGATCGCCACCGCCTGACCGGGCGGCTTGACCACGGCCTCACCCTCCTCGTCGGACTCTGCGCCGGGGGCGTTGCCGGAAGCGAGCTGCCACGAGCCGCTCGCCACGGCCTCCTGCTCCCTATCTTTTCCTTTCTTCTTTTTCTTTGACTCGGGCTCTGCGACCGAAGCTGACTCCTTGGCTTCGCCCACGACCGACCAGGCCGCCGGGGAGGCCGCCGCCGCAGCCGGGCGAATTGGCTCCATCGGCGTGAGCGGCTCGACTGGGGCGGGGGCGGGGGCCGGCGTCCACACCTCCTCGACGGGGGCGGGCTCGAAGGCAGGCGGAGGGGCTGGAGGAGCTTCGAACTGGCCGGGTGGCGGGGCGGCGGTCCCGACGTCCCAAGGTGAGCTCGACGGAGCCTCCGGGGCGCCCCTTACACCCGACGCGGCCGCGGCGGGAGGCGGCTCGTAAGCCGAAGCCTCGTAGGTGGCGACGGGCGCCTGAGTTCCAAACGGGGACGCGCCCGCAAATGGCGCCGGAGCCTCTTCAGGCTTCTCGGCCCTGCCGTGCGGAGCGAGCGTGCGCTGCCGCGCTGCGCGGACCTTGTGCTCGATCTGAGAGCGCCGTGCGGAATACATGGAGCGTTTGTCGACCGCCTTCCGGCGCATGACCCAGAAGATCGCCCCGACTCCGAGCAGAGCGGCCGCCGGGCCGGCAATGAAAGCCCAAGACATCAGGCGCCGATTATCGGCGATCGGTGGGCATGTGTGACAATCGCCGCCGTGGCTCTCTACGACCGCATCCAGACTGAGCTGGTCGAATCGCGAAAGCGCCGCGACGACCTCACCCTGGACACTCTCTCGCTCCTCAAGAGCGAGCTTGTGAAGGCCAGCAAGGAAAGCGCGGCCGCGGGAAAGATCGACGACGAGCTCGTGGTGCGCCTCGCCCGCAAAGAGGTGAAGCGCCGCGAAGAGGCGATCGAGGTGTATCGCAAGGCTGGGCGCGAGGAGTCGGCGCGGCGTGAGGAAGCCGAGATGGTGGTGCTCAGGTCGTACCTCCCAGCAGCGATGAGCGAGGCCGACGTCGAAGCCGAGGTCGGCGCCGTCATTGCGCTTTTGAAGCCAGAAGGTCCAAAGGGTTTCGGACTGGTGATGAAAGAGGCCACCGCGAGGCTGGCCGGCCGGGCGGAGGGCGCGCAGGTCGCGGCCGCCGCGCGCAAGTTACTTGGCTCCTAGGACTGTCAAGGGACCCAGAAAGAAACCAAAGAAGCCGGCCAAGAAGTCCTGGATGTCGCCCCCGCCTCCGCGAGGGGCTAAAAAGCGGGCGCTGCTGGCAGTCGAGCGGTTGAGGGACCTGTACCCGGCGGCCACCGAGCTCGCGCACGAGGATCCCTTCCAGCTCGTGATTGCAACGATCCTCTCCGCGCAGACGACCGATCGATCGGTGAACCTCGTCACGCCGGAACTTTTCAAGCGCTATCCGAGCGCGGCTGACCTGGCAGCGGCGGACCCAAGCTCGGTGGAGGCGCTGATCAAACCCACCGGGTTTTTCAGGCTCAAGACGCGGCGGATCATCGACGCAAGCCGGAAGATCGTCGAGCTTTTCGCTGGCGAGGTGCCCTCCAACCTGGACGACCTGATCAAGATCCCGGGTATCGGTCGCAAGACGGCGAATGTCATCCTCGGCGTCGGCTTCAACGTTCCGGGTTTCGCCGTCGACACCCATGTCACGCGGCTTACGAGGCTCCTGGGCCTCGTGACCACGCGCGACCCGGTGAAGATCGAGCACCAGGTGTGCGCGATGGTCCCGAAAGAGGAGTGGACAGGGCTGTCGCTGCGCCTGATCCTGCACGGCAGAAGGATTTGCATCGCTCGCCGGCCGCAGTGCGAAGAATGCGTCATGAACGACTTCTGCCCGTCCTCGACGACCCGCCCCAAGAACCGCCGCGCCACAAAGGCAGCCTCTACGTAGGGCCCACCCTCCTCCCGGGCCGGCCCACCCCCACCGGCGCTCCTTGGATCAGGGAAGCACTCGAAAACAGGCGCTGCAACCCTGCTTGTTAAGAACGAACATTTGTTCTAGCATGTCCAGATGGAAGCTCCTGAGCCCCGGCTCGCGGACGTGGAGTACCTCGAGGTCCAGTGCAAGTCCGCTCTCAACCCTGTGAAAGGCATGTTCTTCGGCTGGTCGTTGAATCCCTACACCGGCTGCGAGCATCGCTGCGCCTTCTGCTACGTCCGGGCTTTCGAGCTCCGTGCCGACCGGCCGTCCGATGATCGATATGGGCGCGCGATCCGAGTGAAGGTCAACGTGGCGGGCGTCCTGCGCAGCGAGCTGTCGCGAAAGTCGTGGCACAGGGAAACCGTCGTGATCGGCGCCGCCACCGATCCATACCAGCCCGCAGAGGGCCGCTACAAGCTGACCCGCCAGTGTCTGCAGGCGCTGCGCGATTTTTCAAACCCCACGTCGATGATCACCCGCGGCCCCATGATCGTCCGCGACCTCGACGTGCTGACGGAACTGGCCCGACGAGCGAGCCTGCACATCACCTTCAGCATTCCGACCGTCGACGACGAGGTCTGGCGCCGGACCGAGCCGGGGACCGCGCATCCGAGACAACGTTTGCGCGCGATCGAAAAGCTGGTCGCCGCCGGCATCGACGTTGGCGTCGGCATGGCGCCCATCCTGCCCGGCCTCTCCGACCGGCCGGACCTCGTCGAGGCTGTGATCAAAGCGGCGCGGGCCGCGGGAGCAACTGGGCTCTGGGCCGGAATGCTCCACCTCAAAGACGGCACACGCGAGCACTTCATGTCCGTGCTGGCCAGGCACTGGCCCGAGCTGGTGCCTCGTTACGAGGCGGCCTACCGAGACCGAGCGTATCTCCCACCGGCCTTCGGCGAAGCGACTCTGAAGACTGTATCCCGGCTTCGTGAGCTGCACGGAGTGTCGGACCGGCGGCAGGTCATCCTGAAACCACCGCCCGAGCCTGAGCAGCTAACCCTGCTCAATTAGGATTTCGGACATGCGAAGTCCGATCGACGTGCTGGCCGGCAAGGTCGGCGGTTTCAAGAAGATGGAGATCGCGCGCCGGACGGTGCCTTGTTACAAGCACGTGATCGAGAAGGACGGGGAGAGACTCTCCGTGTGTCTGCTGGTCGATTCGGGAAAGCTGTACCGGTTCCCGTTCGAGTCCGCCAAAGGCATCAAGGGTCTGGGCATCAAAGCGCGCTTCCTGCGCGGCGAGATGGAGCACCTGCGGCTGCGCGAGTTCCAGCCGGGCTTGTGTCGTTATGTCGAAAGAGCCGACAAAGCCGTCTGAATCGGTCGTCCAGCAGCTGCTCGCCGAGCGCCGCGAGCTGAAGGTCACCATCGAGCGCCTGAGGCTGGACCTGGCCGACGTCAGGACGACTGCGGGAGGACCCGACCCGCGGGTGCGCGGGCTGGAAGGAGAGATCGAACGGCTCAGATATCAGCTGGCGTCCGCGCGCGCCGAGGCGGGGCTGATGCGTGAAGAGCGCGACGAGCTGCGCGCCGGCATCGAGCACGTCCTGGAACAGATCTCCGAGCTCTAGAAAAAGCAAAGGGCCCCAAAGCCTGGGGCCCTTTGATTCAGAAACTGTCTCAGATCTAGGTGACGGAATTCGCCAGCCGGTCCACGTACTGGTTGATGTACTGGCCCACGCCCGGGACGGGGATGCGCTCTCCGTTCCCCTGAAGGGCCCGGATCATCATGATCGCCCAGAAGATGAAGCCCACGATAAAGATCACCACGGTCAGCACGTTCACGACCGGAATCAGGCTCAGGATGATGTTGATGACGGACAGCCCGCCGAAGAAGACGACCGAGTTGGCGGCGTTCCACTTGACGTCCGGATCGTCCTTGCCGACGAACAGGAAGATGAGTCCTGTCAGCCAACCCAGAAGGTAGGCAAGGATCGTGTACGTCTTCTTGTTGCTTCCCGCTGCGCTCGGCGTGCCACCCATGGGTGCCGGTTGCGGGGGCGGTGGGGGCATCTGCGACATTGGCTCTCTCTCCTTAGTTACTGGCTGCTGCGGGCCGATTATCGGTGGAATGACGCGAAAACGCTATAGCCAGACGGCGGTTCGCCTGAACGTGGTCTGGTATTGAACGCACTCTGCTAGTCTCGCGAGGCGATGACCGATTCCGGTCAACCCCAGGGAACACCGCCCGACTCTTTGACGCCAGGCGTACCTCCGTGGGCCCCGAATTCACCAGACTCTCCCGCTGAAGGCGCGGGCCGCCTGCCAGCGCCACCGGCGCCCACACCGGTCAGCCCTCAGCCCGCCGCCGTTCCGTACGTATCTGATGTCTCGGCGACGATGAGGCTGATCCCCGTTCCGCCGCCGTCGGCTCCGCCACCACCAATTCCGGTGATGGTCACGACCCCGCCGCCGATCACGGGTGAGCGCTACATCGGCAAGTACCGCGTCAAGGGCGAGCTCGGACGGGGCGGAATGGGCGCCGTGTACCTCGCCGAGCAGCCTGGCCTCGGGCGCGAGGTCGCGATCAAGGAGCTCATACAGTCGGCCGCGACCGATCCGACCGCTCTCAAGCGATTTCTGCAAGAGGCCCAGGTGATGGCACGGACCAGCCATCCCAACCTCGTCCAGGTCCACGACCTGGAACTCTCCGGAACCGCCAACTACATCGTCCTCGAATTCATCCGCGGCAAGTCGCTGCGCGACTGGATCAACCGGAGTCCGATTCCGCCGCCCCAGGTCTTCGCCGTCATGCATGGCGTGCTTCAGGCCCTGGATTACGCGCACAAGCATGCGATCGTGCACAGGGACATGAAGCCGGAGAACGTCCTCCTCTCCGACGACGGCATGGTCAAGGTCGCCGACTTCGGAATCGCGAGACTCACGGACGACACCGGCGTCGGAGGAACCGCGACCAAGACCGGCACCACAGTCGGCACGCCACAGTACATGTCGCCGGAGCAGGTCGCCTCGAGCAAGGTGGACGGGCGCAGCGACCTCTACTCGGCCGGAATCATGTTCTACGAGCTGGTGGCCGGCGAGCCGCCATTCACCGCCAACGAGTCGGACGGTCCGTTCACGCTCATGGCCAAACACGTCCAGGCGCCGCCCAAGCCGCCGTCACTCCACAGGCCCGGCCTCGACCCTGGGCTTGAGGAGGCGATTCTCAAGTCCATCTCCAAGCGGCCCGAGGACCGCTTCCAGACAGGTCAGGAATTCGACGACGTCATCTCCCGTCTCGCCGATCGTCTCTTCCCGGGCTGGCAGCGCAGCCTCGAGCCAGGCGCGGATCTCTCGAAGATGGTTCCCGGCGCCACCGCTCCGCCCGTCATGGTGCCGGCCACCCCGATCGGCATCGCCATTCAGCAGCCGGCGATGGCTGTTCCGCCGCAGGCCGTCTACAACCCGGCGCCTCCGGTCAAGCCCGTCGTCAAGCAATCGTCAGGATGCATGGGAGTGCTGGCCGGCCTGCTGACCCTGGCCACAGCGGCCGCTTTGCTAGGTGTGACCTTCCTGCACTAACTCGGAGGCGGGCCCTGGCCCGCGAGGGCCTGCTCTGCGGCTTCCCCCACGAGGATCTCAGCGGATCCCGACTCGCCCGCCGCGATCACTCCTTGCTGCGTGTACTGCGAAGTGAAGGTGTGGTGGGCCTGGGTCGCCATGTCGGTCGGGAAGTGGACCCAGGGCGAAGCCGGCGTCTCCCGGATGGCGGTCACCTGGTAGATGCGGAAGGTCTCAGCAGATTTGCCTTTGAGCTGCACTCCCGGCACGAGGTCGACCGCGATGTAGTCCTTGCACATGTCGTAGGTCTGCTGGCCGATCAGCAGGTGAAAAGCCGGTGCGTGCGAGCAGAAGCGTGCCGCGGTGTTGACCGTGTCACCGAGCGCCGTGTACTGCAGGCGGCTGCGCGAGCCCATCATCCCGACGACCGCGGGCCCGGTGTTGACGCCGATGCCCCAACGGATCGGCGGCAGGCCCTTGGCGATCAGCCGCTGCTGGAGCTCTGGAGCGCGATTGACGAGGTCGTACGCGCAGCGCACGGCGAGCAGAGCGTGGTTTTCCTGGAGGCGCGGTGCGTTCCAGAACGCGACGATCTCGTCGCCGACGTACTTGTCGACGGTCCCGTCCCACGTGAAGATGATTCTGCTCAGGTGGTCGAGGTACATCTGGACAACCTCAGTCACGTCGTGGGCCGCCATCGACTCCGACATCGAGGTGAAGCCGCGAATGTCGACGAACAGCAGCGTCACGTCGCGCCGTTCGCCGCCGCGCAGGATGTCATCTACGCCGCCACGCGTACTTGCCAGCTGCGCGACGATCTCGGGCTTGAGATACACACCGAACAAGCGCGTGACCTTGCGCTTCTCGCGGTCTTCATACAGGTATCGATAGGCGGTCATTCCGGAGTAGGTGAGCCCGATGGCGAGCCATGGGTGAAACAGGTCGGGAACGATCCCTAGGTGGTCCGCGACCACCGCCATGCCGATTGTGAAACCAACCGCAGCGACCGCCGTGACCAGAAGGCCCCAGAGGACTGACACCCGCGTCACCGCCAGCGCCATCAGCAGGCACAGGGCAAGGATCACCAGGAACACCGTGAGCGGCGGTTCAGGCGCCAGGAACTTCGGGTAGGCGGTGATGTTCGGTGTGAACATCTGCGCCACGTTGGCGTGCATCTCGACTCCCGCCATGGGCGCGCCGGTCCCCGAGCCGGCGCCTGCGCTGGTGGTCGCCAGCACGCTGTCGTTGTAGCTCGTCAGGTAGTAGGCACCCATCAAGATGAGGTTTCCTTTGATCTTGTCGGGCGACACCTTTCCGCTGTACAGGTCGCCGAAAGACACGTACTGCTTCGGCTGGTAGTTGCGCGGCGGCCCAAAGTAGTTGATCAGCGCCGATCCCGTGCCGTCGACGAGCAGCGGCTGTTTCCAGGTCGCCCCGAAGGTCGCCTGTCCGTTGGACTCCTGCAGCTGAGGTCCGTTCACCCCTTGAATCAGCCAGGCCCGGTAGGCGGCAAAGCCGAGCGTGTTGATGACCTGGTCGGAACAGCCTCCGCTGGCCGCGCACGCGGGATGCACGAACATCGGGATCCTGCGCAGCACTCCGTCTGCGTCCGGCTTCACGTCGGTCGAGGCCAGGATGACGTTGGGATACGGCTGCGAGCACGGCGCGTTTGGATCGGAGCTCGCATCCGCGCAGCGAAATGTGCGGAGCGGAATCTCATCCACTCCGGGGCACAGAGATCCCGGGTTGCCATAGCACTGGACCATCTGTCCGTCGCCCGGGATGAGGTTGTCCCCGGCGTAGCCGAGGATGACCGGGATCGTGCTGCTCGCCAGCGCCTTGGCGAATATGCCGTCGGTCACCGGGTCGCGCTGGTCGGGAAAGCCGATGTCGAAGGCGACCACCGAGGCGCCGTCCTTTTCGAGGGTCTGCAGGACTCTGGCATACACATCGCGCGGCACTGGGTAGCGTCCGATGTCCTTGAGGCTCTGGTCGTCGATGCCCACTATCACGATGTTGGGGTCCGGGTTGTCCCCGGGCACAAAGCGGTCCTCGGGGTGGACGGAGATGTTCGCGATGCATGCTCCAACGTGGGTGTCGCATTCCACCTGCTGCGTGTAGAGCCAGTAGATGGCTCCGCTGAGCACGACGGCGATCACGACCGCTACCGCGGTCCGATAGGTGTACCAGTAGCGGATGTAGCGGCCCACGGGCGCCCCGGATCATATCTCCCTTGTGCCACGATCGGACCCGTGACAGTGCGGGTCGGGATTGCAGGCTGGATCGACAAGTCGCTCATCGACTCGAAGCTTTTCTATCCGCTCAACGTCAAGACCTCCGAGGAACGGCTGAACTTCTACGCGAGCCAGTTCTCGCTGGTCGAGGTCGACTCGACGTACTACGGCATGCCGAAGCCCGAGAACTCCGAGCTCTGGGTCGCCCGCACACCCGAAGGCTTTACCTTCGATGTCAAATCCTTCTCCCTGTTCACCAACCATCCGACCAAGCCGATGGCGCTGCCCAAGGACATCCGGGACGAGCTGCCCGAGAACCTGCGCGAAAAGAACATCTACCTGGAGCAGATGCCCGATGAGCTGCTCGACGAGTCGTGGGAGCGGTTTCGCACCGCGCTGGAACCGCTGCGGGCAGCCGGCAAGCTGGGCGCCGTCTTCTTCCAGTTCCCGCCCTGGTTCCTGCCCTCCTCGCGCTCACTCTCCTACATCGAGCAGGTCCAGGAGCGCATGTTCGGCTTCCAGGTCGCGGTCGAGTTTCGCAAGCCAGAATGGCTGGACGCGCGACACCTGGACGGGACGCTGGCGTTCCTGCGCACGCGCGACATCCCGTACGTGGCCGTCGACGTGCCCCAGGGTCATAAGACGAGCATGCCGTCCGTCCACGACGTCACCTCGTCGAGCCTCGCCATCGTCCGCTTTCATGGCCGGAATCACGAGACCTGGGACATCAAGGGCGCGCCGCCCAACCTTCGCTTCCGGCACGACTACCAGGACCAGGAGCTCGTGGAGTGGGTACCTCGAATCAAAGAGATGGAGCGTTCGGCCAAGCAAGTGCACGCGCTCATGAACAACAACTACTCGAACTATTCAGTCAAGAACGCAAGGCAGCTCGAGAAGCTCCTGGAGGCGTGGCAGAAATAATCGCCGGCGGCTCAGCCTGTTCCGCTGAGGTCGGGCGACGCCCGCCGTCTCGCCTCTCCGAGCGCGTGGTCCATCAGGCCGCCGAACAAGGGCTCTGCGAGCTGAGCGGCCCGGATCGGCGCCACCATCGCATCCCGGCGTGGGAATCGCGCAGTGCGGACGATCAGGTTGGCGACCCAGGTGGCCGGGTACTGCGGGCCAACGGGGCGCCCGGTGGCCGAGAAGAACTCGGTCCCGCCGGTCACGCCCGGGTACACGACGCAAACTTTCACGCCCGTGCCCGACAGCTCTCCTCGCAGCGCGTGTGAAAGTCCGGCGACGGCGTGCTTGGTGGCGGAGTAGACCGCCGAATAAGGCGACGCGCGGAAGGCGACCACCGATGCCACGTTGATGATCACGCCGCGGCGCCGTTCGAGCATCCAGGGCAGTGCGGCCTGGGTGGTCGCGATCACGCCTTGCAGGTTGGTCGCGATCAGCTCGTCGATCTTCTCCTCCGGCATTTGGTGCAGCCGGCCCATCCAGCCCGTGCCGGCATTGTTGACGAGCACGTCGAGTCGTTCGTGCGTGCGAAGTGCGCCTGCCACGAACGCGCGCGCGTCGCCGCGCCGGCTCACGTCGAGGCGCCGAACGTTTACCTCGGGTGACCCGGCCGTGCGGCATCGCTCGGCGACGTCTTCGAGGCGGTCGACGCGCCGGGCGCCCAGCTCGAGCTTCGCGCCGCGCTTTGCGAACGCGACCGCCGTCGCCGCGCCGATCCCGCTGGACGCGCCGGTGATCAATACGACCGTCCCCTTGAGCCGCACGCCCGCAGTCTAGGGTCGGCCTAGAATCGCGGCATGAAAGCCGCGACCTTTCAAGGGGTCGGGCAGGTCCAGGTCGTGGATGTTCCGAAGCCGTCGATTCATGGCCCTGACGAGGCGCTCATCAAGGTGACGCTGGGCGCGATCTGCGGATCAGACCTGCACGCCTATCACGGGCGCATCCCCATGGTCGCGGGGGAGCTGCTCGGGCACGAGTTCGTCGGGGAGGTCCAGGAGGTTGGACCTTCGGTCAAGCGGTTCAAGCCCGGCGACCGCGTCGTGGTCAGCTTCTACACCGCCTGCGGCCACTGCGCGCTCTGCCGCAAGGGCTGGTTCAACCAGTGCATCAACATGGCCACGTTCGGATTCGGCGCGGTGCTCGGCGGCCTGGGTGGGGGACAGGCCGAGTACATAGTCGTGCCTCTTGCGGACACCTCGATGGAGCTCATCCCGGACGGTATGTCCGACGAGCAGGCGATTTTCGTCGGCGACATTCTTTCGACCGGCATGTTCGCCGCCGACCGAGCCGAGATCCATCCCGGCGACGTGGTGGCGGTGATCGGCGCGGGCCCGGTCGGCTTGATGGCGACCATGTGCGCGCAGCTGTTCGGGCCGGCGCGTGTGCTGGTGGTCGACATGGTCGAATCGCGGCTCGAGATCGCACAGGAGCTGGGTGGGACGCCGATCAACGCATCTCACGCGCACCCGGCGGAGGCGATCGCCGGCTACACCGGGGGAATCGGCGCCGACTCGAGCATCGAAGCCGTCGGCCTCACGGCGACCGTCGACACCGCCATCCAGTGCGTGCGCGGAGGCGGAACGATCTCGGTGGTCGGTGTGCCCAGCGAGTTCACGGCCGACTTCAACTACTACCACATGTGGGAGAAATCGCTGACCTTTCGCTCCGGCCGGTGCAACGTGCAGAAATACATGAGGCCGCTTCTCGACCTGATCGCTTCCGGGCGGCTCAAGCCCGAGATGATCATCAGCCACCGGATGAAGCTCGACCAGGCCGCTGAGGCCTACAAGATGTTCGACGCCCGCGAAGCGACAAAGATCGTCCTTACCCCTTAGATAAGTACCTCCGGTGGAGCTTCAGGCCGGATTTACTCCGGCCGTCCCTTATGCCCCCCATCAAGGCGCCTCCAGGCAATGTGTCACGGCCCCACGGGGGAGGCCTGCCTCCCCCGTGTTCAAGCTCGACCAGGCCGCTGAGGCCTACAAGATGTTCGACGCCCGCGAGGCGACGAAGATAGTTCTTACGCCTTAGCCGTCGCCCCGGCGTCGATCGCCATCAGATAGCCCATCGCCCTTTCGGTCAGGGGGTAGTGATTCACCATCTCGTGGAAGGCGGGCCCGTGGTCGCTCTGCTCGAGGTGGGCCAGCTCGTGCACGAGCAGGTAGTCGAGCACCCAGTCCGGCAGCGTGGCGGCGCGCCGGGCGATCCGGATCGCACCGGTGGTGAACGTGCAGCTTCCCCACGTGTGGGCCATGTCCGCGTACCCAATCGATGTCCAGCGGAGGCGACCACCGAAATGCCGTGCGTTGAGCGCACGCGCGCGCTCATCGAGCCGCTCGTCAGTCGGACGGGATCGCTGCATCCGGCGCTCGAGCCGGCGGCGCATCGTCTCCGCCCACTGCTGCCGCTCGGCCTGAGGCATCCATGAAGGCACGAGAAGCTCGAGGACGCCCGAGCGTAGGCGGGCGGCCACTGTCCGGCGGCGCTGCCTCGAGGCGACGATTCTTATGGGTGGCCGAAACTCGTTTGCGTCGTTTTCCAAGACGTTGTGCTCCGTTGGTTGCTGAGACTCGGTTGCCGCGATTGTAGGCAAGCCCGAGCCGAACCGGAACCCAGGTTGTTAATGTCGTGCCGTGCCCAGAAGCCTGGTCATCGGAAATGGCAACGTCCTGGTGGGCTTCGACGCCACCTACTCGGTCCGGGATCTCTATTTCCCGCGTGTTGGCGACGCCAACCAGACGATGGGCAACGTCTGCCGCACAGGCTTTTTCGTAGACGGCAAGTTCGCGTGGCTCGACGACCCTGCCTGGAATCGAAAGCTTGGCTACGCAGAGGACTCGCTGGTCAGCGACGTGACGCTGCAGCATCCAGGCTTGGGGATCACGGTCAAATTTGCCGATTACGTCGACCTCGCTCGCAACTGGTTCATACGCAACGTAGAGGTCCAGACCTCGGCAGGTTTCAGTACATGCCGCGTCTTCTTTCATTACGACTGGTACATCGAGGGCTCCGACATCGGCAACACGGTGGCGTTCGATCCGCGGCATCGCGCGGTCATCGCATACAAGGGAAATCGCTACTTCCTGGTCGGTGGTGACAGCGGCCCGGAGTTCGGGATCAACACGTGGGCGAACGGCAAGAAGGGCAATGGCCTCGCCGGCACGTGGGTCGACGCCGAGGACGGGATCCTGGGCAAGAACCCTATCGAGCAGGGCTCGGTGGACTGCACGGTGGGGTTCGACCTCGAGGCGGCCAGGCCGATGGAGTCGCGCGCGATGACTCATTGGGTTTGCATGGGCACCCGGCTGAGCGAGGTCACCGTCTACGGCCAGGACCTGATCGTGGGTCGCGGCCCGGACACCTACCACGGTCGAACCCTCACCTACTGGCATGTGTGGTCCGAGAAGGATCACCGGCACATTGACGAGGAGCTTGGGTCCGACGTCACGCAGCTGTACCGCCGCAGCATCCTGACGGCGCGCACGCACGCCGACAACCACGGCGCGATCATCGCCTCGACCGACTTCGACATCACAAAGTTCGCCCGCGACACATATGCCTACGCGTGGCCCCGCGACGGCGCGCTGGTTGCGAACGCGCTCGATCGGGCAGGCCACGAGGACGTGACCCGCCATTTCTTCCAGTTCTGCCAGCAAGCCCTTGTCGAGGAGGGCTTCTTCCTTCACAAGTACACGCCGTACTGCCTGCCCGGGAGCTCCTGGCTGCCGTGGGTCGACTCGCATGGCGTCACCACGCTTCCCATCCAGGAGGACGAGACCGGACTGGTGCTCTGGGCGCTCTGGCAGCACTACCGGATTCACGGCAACCTGGACTTCGTCGTCGATCTCTATTCCACGCTGGTCGTGCCGGCCGCGGAATGGATGATCACTTACGTCGACAAGAGGAACGGGCTCTTGCTGCCGTCCTGGGATCTCTGGGAGGAGCGCTGGGGAGTCCACGCCTTCACCGTCGGAGCTGTCTGGGGCGGCCTCGACGCGGCCCGCAATTTTGCCGACCTGTTCGGCGACGTCGCCGCCTACGTTCGATATCGCGATGCGGCGGACCAGCTGCGCAAGGCGGCGGACACCCACCTGTACAGCACGGAGCTCGGGCGCTTCGCCCGTCGCATCGCCATCGAAGAAGACGGAACCGAAACCGTTGACCTGATTCTCGACAGCGCGATCTACGGTCTCTGGCGTTTTGGCATGTATGCGCCGACCGACCAACGGATCACGGACACGATGAACGCGATCCGCGACCACCTCTCCAACAAGGCGAACTGTGGTGGCATCGCGAGGTACGAGAACGACTACTACTTCAAGGTCGAACCGGACACCAAGCTCGTTCCGGGCAATCCGTGGTTCATGTGCACGATGTGGCTCGCGCAGTGGTACATCGCGGTCGCCAAGGACACCGGCGACCTCAAGCCCGCGCAGGACATCATCGACTGGGCTGTGGCGCACCAGCTTCCTGGGGGGCTGCTTTCCGAGCAGCTCGATCCGCACACGGGCGCGCCGCTGTCGGTGTCACCCCTGACCTGGTCGCACGCGGAGTTCATCGTCACTGTGGACGAGTTCTGCCGCAAGTCGGAGCGCCTGCGCCGCTCCGCCACCACGACGGTGCCAGGGAAGGGAATTTCCTAGAGAGGAATGTTTCCGTGCTTGCGCGGCGGTCGCTCGACCGTCTTGCGCAGGCAGAGCTGCAGACCGCGGACCAGTTCCCGCCGGGTCTGGCTCGGCTCGATCACGTCGTCGATGTACCCCGCTCGGCGGCGACGTAAGGGTTGGCGAACTTCGCCGTGTATTCAGCGACGAGCTCCTTGCGCCGGCCGGCCGGATCCTTCGCGCCCGCCAGGTCTCGCTTATAGATGATGTTCACCGCGGCC
>Ga0185299_10002213_pt1 | contig 31328 bp, 22 predicted proteins | sample PaiPotPPA55metaG_FD_128002 | JGI IMG/M metagenome (GOLD analysis project Ga0185299, IMG submission 128002) | Iron sulfur acid spring bacterial and archeal communities from Banff, Canada, to study Microbial Dark Matter (Phase II) - Paint Pots PPA... ...
CTCTGAAAAGCGGCAGCCTCCGTGGCCGCCAGGAGGGCATCATGAAATCTTATGTGCTGTGATCCACGAGAAATGATCGGACTGACAAGCACTTACCGAAGCCACTCTACATAACCATCCGCTGCGCTAGCGGTTTAGTGCAATAGGCATTATGTGCTGCAGCACATAAACGCTATCTTGGGTGCAAACAGCGGATTCGATCAGCCGTGAATGATCGCATTGGCATCGAGCGGAATCCTTGAGCCGAGTGCGCGGTTGTGGAAGGATTGCCGACCGTCCGCCCAAAGCCTTGTATTTCGGTTCTCGCAACCACGTTTCCAGCCAGCGAGGCCACTTCCCCCGCACGACCAACCAGGAGTTGACATGCTTTAGGCGGAGTTCGGTATACTTCGCGCCATGAACCAACCAAGAATCTTCTTCAAAGTGCGAAAATTAGGATTTCTCGCCGTCCTGGTTGCGAGTTCTTTAGCGCTCTTCGCCGGTCATTTTTGTCTTTACGGACAGGACAAATCCGAGTTCCCTGATGGTTACGACGCAGTGGAGGCCGCGCCCAAAAGCCACAAAGTTGTCTTCGAAAACGCATTTGTGCGCGTGCTCGAAGTCACTGTTCCACCCGCCGGTAAAACTGAGCCAATGCATCATCACCGTTGGCCCAGCTTTTTCTTGGATTGGGATAGAGGCGGCGGAATGCCGCATGTTCGATATCATCGCCCGGATGGCACCGTTCGAGACACTCCGAGCAAGGAAGCGCCCGTTCATTCCGGCACCTGGAGTGTTCGGTGGATGAATCCGGAACCGATGCACGCAATTGAGGTTGTCGAGACGCCCAGAAGTGCCGCCAACCTTCCCGATGACCCTCCTCTCCTTCGCGTTGAAATTAAATGTCATCCCTAAATACCTGCGACATCGCGATACGTCGAACTCTAGTCTGATTAACGCTGCGGCCTAACCTCATTTAGGAAATGGACCGTCAACCTTCCCGATTTTGGTCGCGTGAATAGTTATCGATCTTTTCAGCGGACCACCGACTTCGCCAATGTCCCCAGTTTGCGTGAAAGACGTGGGAGTAAAGTCAGTAAAGACTTCGTGCCACATCATTCTTTTATCGTTAGTTGAAAACTCCATGTCTATCACGAAGCGCATTCCGTCCCATTTCAAGACACTTTTGGTAGATTCCAAATTACAGCCAGATGGGCCGGAGCCATTGCACAGCATGCCGTGGAAACTATTGGTGGACTTGTCCCACCACTGCAATGCGAGAAGAAATCGTTCTCCGTAGGGCATGCGGTTATGTTCTTCTTCAAGGAGAGTGAAACCTCCCGGACCCGGCCGCCAGATTTCTTCGCCCTCCCCGGCACCTCCATTCGGAGCGGCTCCGGAAGGCTCTAGCTTGATGCTCGTGGACCATCGCCCAGCGATTGCCTTGATAAGGCTCTGCATTTCCGGAGCGACATCGCGGGAATCGGTCATCGACGCATGGGCATTGGCAGAATGGGGTTGCTGAGAATAGCCAGATTCGGCGCCACCAAGAACATACAGAAGGCATACGCATGTTGCGCCGAGCACTACGATTCGAAGAATCATTGTGAAGTCTCCTAACCACACGGGAAAGCTTGAAGAATGCCCGCAGACTAGCCTACAGCCATTACGTGACGCTAGTGGCTGATTAGCGCGGTGGGCTCAATGGATTGGCTAACTCCCCAAGAGGCCGGTTGCGGCAAGTAGAAATCCTGTTTGGAACGTACTGTCGATCGCGGGCGGATGACGGGCAATCCTTCCATAATCCGGTAAGGGAAGGGTTGCCGACAATCCGGGAGCTATCTCGCGTGGCAGCTCGAATCGAGACGCCAAGTGCGGCCACTTCTACGAGTAGTGCGTTTACCGGGCACTGGACTAAGACTGTTGGTGCAACGAGTGCGTCGCCGGGGACGAACCGGTAAGCACTCTACTCCTCGCGGAGCGCCTTCAGCGGATCCATCTGAGCCGACCTGCGCGCCGGGACGTAACAGGCGAGCATCGCTACCGCTGCCAGCAGCAATGGTGCGCCGACAAGCAAGCGAGGATCGTGCGTACCGACCCTAAGTGCCTCCACAAAAATGTTCGTCAGCGCCGAAAGTATTCTTGCCATCGCCATCGCGCCCAAAAATCCCAGAACCGTTCCGACGCTTACCAGCGCCGTACCTTCGCGCAGCACCAGCCGCAGCACTTGCGCCCTACTTGCGCCAAGTGCCGTGCGGATGGCGATCTCCTTGCGCCTTTGCGAAACCCCGTAGGCCGTGATTCCGGCGAGTCCGATGGCGGCCAACGCCAAGCCGAACACTCCAATTCCGCCGTATGTTTGGACAGCGAACCGCGAGGAGGAGCGGCTACGATCCAGGTAATCGCTAAGCGTTTCTATATTGAAAATGTTCAGATTGGGATCGATCGAAGCGATTTCGTTCCGAATGGCGCTCAAAGCATCCGCTCCCGCATCTGCCCGCACCAGAATGGTCATGCCACCGGCTGGCGGACGCGCAAAATCGCGCGGCGTCAGCGGTAAATAAATTACGGATTGGCTGATGCCGATTCGATTCTTCAAGTCACGTACCACGCCGGCCACTACATAGGACTGCTTGTCGTCTCTAACGCGCTTGCCGACCGCATTCTTGTTTCCGAAAACTCTGCGTTCCGCAGTCTCATTCAGCACTACGGGCAAAGAAAAAGTCTTCGAACCGTCTGCCTGGCTCCGTTGATCGCGCTCCTCGAACTCTCGGCCGGCCAGCATCGGCTCGCTGAGCGTGGCAAAATAGCCCGCGCCCACAGTTTCCTCGATCATGGACTGCTGCACCCGTGCGGATTCACCTGAGTCTTCCGCAGTCAGTTGGTGGGTGGCGTCGTCATCTTCGAACGCAAAGGGTTCCTGCGCCGCCAAGGCGACGCTGCTCACGCGGCCGGCGGTCTTGAGCCGTTCGGGAAGTTTCGCAAACAGGGCCTGCGCTTTTTCGGGCGCGTAGCCATCGCGCACCGGATCGATGGACAAGAGATACATCGTGCTCGGATCGAATTTGGTTTGGATGTTGCTTCCGTTGCTGATGCCTATGACCAGAAACCCTGTCATCAGCAGCAGCATGAGCGATGCCGCAACTTGGGCCACCATCAACAAGTTGCGCAGCCCGATGCGCCGGTAACCAGGCAACTGCAGCGCCGACCCCTCTTTGAGTGCCGGAGTCAGATCGGCTTTCGTTGCTTGGAGGGCGGGCGCGAGGCTGAATCCGATGCCGCACACGATGGCGACGCCGAACGCAAAAACGCCCGCGCGCCAATCCAGACTGAAATCGGATTCGATCGGCACCGTCATGGGCGGGGTGAAGTGAGAGTTCAACACCCCGAGACCATACGCGAGTGCGAATCCTGCCAAGCCGCCAAGCAGTGAGAGCAAAATGCCTTCGCTCATCATCTGCCGGATGAGCCGAAAACGGCTGGCCCCGACTGCCAGGCGAATCGCCAACTCCTTTCGGCGATTGGCGCCGCGCGCGATCAGCATGTTTGCCAGGTTCATGCACGCAAGGGAAAGAACCAGGCCCATGAGCGCGATAAAGAACCCGGCCAACACGGGCCTCAATTCACGGGGAATCGGCACTCTGGTGCCTGCCGGAAGTAAGATTACACGTCTGCCTTTGTCCGTGCGCGCCGGCAACGAAGGATCCTGCTCGTCGAGACGACGGGTGATCGCATCGAGAGCGGCTTCAGCGGAGTCGATCGTGACGCCAGGCGCCATGCACATCATTGCCAGGAACTCCTTGGCATTGCGTTGATGCAGGACGTCGTTCGCGAGCTCCGGAGCGAGCGCGCCTGGCACTGTGATCGGGACGAACAGCTCAGCCGGATTCACGGAAAGGGCACCATTAAAATTCTTCGGTGTGATTCCCACGATGGTCGCGATTTGCCCATTCAGGCGAAGCATTTGTCCCACGGCGTTGGGAGAAGAATTGAGGTGATTGCGCCAGAAACGATCGCTGATCACCACAACGGGCGCGTCGCCGGGCTTGTCAAGTCCGGCGCTGAGCACTCGTCCACGCTGGGGTTGGACGCCGAGCACGGTAAAATAGTCGGGTGATACAAGTTGTCCGAAGACGCGCTCCGGTTTCGCATTACTATCACTTTGGAGGGTGACGTTGAATGGGATGCCGGTCTGCAATGCGGCGACCCCGGCGAAAAGGCTCTCCTGATCGCGATATCGCTCGATGTAGTAATACGAGACCGGCTTCTCAGGCATCACCAACTTCTTGGCATTCGCCGCTGCCGGCAGATCACGAAATAGCAACGCCCATTTCGAGCTGTACACGTTCGTCGTCAGCCCAATTCCGAGTCCCATCGAAATGATGCCGACCAGCGCAAATCCGCGCGACTTGATCAGTGCTCGCAGCGCATACCTCATATCCCCGCGCATTTCACTCAGGTATTCGAGCGGTACACGAATCGCGATGTCCGCGATTAGCCGGATCAGCCCGGCGGCTCCATGCCTTTTGGCAATTTCTTCCACGACGTCCTCGCCGAGTTGCATCACCTCTGTGCCATAAGCCAATTTGAATTCGTGCGGAAAAGCTTGCGCCAGCCGCCTGTAGATCCGCCATGCAAGATTCATTCCGTCACCATGCGTTGTTTCACTCGAATTGTGCGAACCAATTCCTGCAGCCGCTCACATTCCGCATCAAGCACGCGCCTGCCGAGGGCCGTCAGCCGGTAGTAGCGGCGTCGCGCGTCGTCCAATTCCGGCGCGGGGCGTTCGTCGGATTCCTCGATCAGGTCCGCGTCTATTAGCCGTTTGATCGATCCATACAATGTCGCTGGCCATAAGCGCACTTTTCCGGTAGTGCGGTTCAGAACCTCCTGCATGATTCCGTAACCGTGTTGCTCTCCACCGGCAAGCGACAACATGATGTGAAACCAATGGGTCTTGAGCGGAATAAACTTTTGAGGATCGACTCTAGGCATGCCAATATCTATATCACTCGATATCTATATGCGTCAATGGGGATGGAACCTCGTTTGCGTCTTGCCCCATGCAACGGCTGTTCGACACTGTGGTCAAGCCACGCGTTGGCCTGCGCTGCCGATTCTGGGAGGATGACGGGCTACTCTTCCACAATCCGATTAGGGAAGACTTGCCGACAATACACTCGGAACGCCGTTCTTCCGCGATCTTAATCTTGGCGAAGAGCGCCCGCCGGGTCGATGCGCATCACTCGGGCGCTCGGAATTGCGCTGGCGATGGCTGCCACTGTCAGCAGGAAAACAGCGGCGCTGGCGAGGGTGACTGGGTCGAGTGGTGAGATGCTGGCGAAGCCAGCCCATATTGCGGACGGCGCATTGACGCCGAAGAGCACGGCGTGTAGGATTCCGCCAGATTGACGCGGGCGAGAGGCGCCTGCGCCTCGAATCGCGATAGCTCAGGCGTCGCGGTATTGGAGGGAAAAGTCATGCGGCTCCGCCCAGCCGTTGTCTTGTGCCTCGCCTTGGTTCCGGTAGTGCCCGCCTCGGCGCAAGATCACTCCGACCGGATTTTCGGGACATTCACTGGCCGCTTTCACTGCAGCGGGCAGTGGAGAGACTTCCAGTTGCGCATGACGCCGGTTGGCGGCCCGCTGGGAATCGTTGACGACGATGCAGCCCTCACGGGGGCGATCACCTTTTACTTCTACCGTTCGGTCACCAGCCTCGACGGCGCAACCTACACACTTGCCGGACGCCGCGACGTCAAGACCGGCCGCTTTCACCTTGAACCGAAAGAGTGGTACGGCCCGCACCCTGCAGTTCTTGAAATGATCGGGATTGAAGGCACGTTCGACGCCGAGACCCGCAAGATGACCGCCAAAATGCTTAGCGACAAATGCGATGCCGTGGAGGTCGTCGGCCCGGGCGGGAAGCTGGCTCCGTTGCCGGCGCAGCCTGCTCCCGCGGTTCCCGCCGGCAATCGTTCCCGGCCGGAATTGCTTGTGACCCCGAGCAATGTGACAAATTATTTGGACGTGGCCGCTTATAGTCCGGACTTCGAGTATTGGGTCACGGCGTGGTCCGATCCTCCCGGCGCGGTGCATGAGGGCGAGCCGATCGATGAGGCCGTCGACCAAATGAAAAAAGAGAAGTGGGCGTGCGTCGGGTCGCAACGTGTCGCCTGGGACGCCAGCGGAACCAAGGGAACCGCGCCCGACCGCGTGGGCATAACCGAGCGCTACATTGTCGAATGCGTGGGCGACTGCAAGGGCGTTTTCTACCGGCCCTATGTCGGAGCCAACGTAACGCACTTTGGTCTTTCGGCACCGCTCCCCACCATGCAGATCAAGAGCGTCTTTCTCGGCGGCACAACCTTCCGGTGGAATTTCTCACGAACCAATCATACGCAGCCGCCGCCGGAGATCTACGTCCACCGGTGGACGCCGCTTTTTGGCTTCGGCCCCTTCGACCCAGTCCCCGCTGAAGTGGCCCGCCGAATCGCGGCGGCTCCACCGTGCCGGGCCCCGAAGACTAGATAAAAGAACGAGACTCATGCTCAAAGGCAACTCAGGAGTTAATGAGATGAAAAAACTGGCATTGATTTCGCTGCTCTATCTTTTAACCACCCTAATAAGCGCGGCCGACTGTTTCGGACAGTGCAATCCCCACCCTACTAAGCCGAACATGCTACCGCCGTGTCCTTCCATCATGGATTCACTCTCGAAGGCCATCGACGCAGCAAATGAAATCAATAAGCAGACCGCCCTGTTAAATCAAGATATCGACGGCGCGCGACGGAACGTGTGGAGGTTGTATCCCGACAAGCCCGGCTTTGAGGCGGCGGAATTGGCCTTCTACAAACAACTGTCGGAGAAGGACCTGTACTACCTTATGTTTGCGCTTCAGGGGGGCATGAACGACCGAGTCACCCGGATGCCTAACGTCGTAGGACTCCTAAATGGGAGCGTTGCCCCGGAAGATCTCGACAAGTTTCCGAAGACGCTTGATGGGGGCATCAAGCCGTTTGCATTTCCGCTCTTCGTGGCATGGGTGAACGCGTTGCGCAGGTCGGAAGGCCGGGAGACAGACGGTGCCCTCGCGACACCGTTCATCCTGGCTACCGCTATTAAGGATCGCTCGAACTGGCGCAAGGCCTACGAAGACGCCAGGGATTGGGCGGAGTTTGTGAGCAGCGGCTTGGACATTTCGAAGTACGTCACACCCAACGCCTACATACTCCACCAAATGGAAGCCGGCGTGAGTTCGGTTCTAGCGCGCCCGAAGCCCGCCGAGCTGCCCGACCCCAGCGTTTCCGCCCACGAGCTCTACGATCTGCTCGTAAAAATGTTCGGCGAAAAAGAAGTAACCGGGGCGGCGAATGCGGTCCTGCACGCTCCAAAGAACTCGGTGGGAGGTCTGGCCACGCGGGCCGAAGTTTCCATCGGAACTTATGGGCGAGCGCCCTCGCCTAATCCTTATCTGATGTTTCTCACGCACCTGAGCAACGGCACGCCACGCAGCTTTGGCATCTCCCTCTGCATGGATCAGTACGCCATGCTGGGCGGCGAAGCGATCTACGCGTTTTACAGCAAAGAGCAATGGGGCGGGGCGTTCACGTGCTACAACCAGCTCGTCGAGAAGTATGGAGAAGCAAACTTTATTGCCGCCGCTACGCGATTGAAAGGAGCGGATCGGGATTCGGAAGGTCACCTCAAAGCGGACCCACAGGCGAATGGACTGGTCTTCTGGTTCGCGACGCTAGTCAAGGATCCAAAAGCGACTATTCCAGATGGGCATCTCGCTCATTTCCGGGCAAGCTCGTACGACCCGCGCTGGTTGGGGAAAATCCTAGAGGTGCGAGGCACGGTATCTCGTGTGGACCTTGCGAAGGGTCAATTTCCGCCGTACGCGACGATTCACTTCAAGGAGTCGAGCGGCGACGCGATCACGGCCTACACGCCCAACTCGGATATGTGGCAGGAAACGTACGGGGATAATTTCTCCAGCCTGGTCGGGAAACCTGTGGAGGTATGGGGGCAAGTTGGGAAGTGGAAGGAAGGAGCCGGTGTGCGGATTATTAGCCGGGACCAGTTGAAGGTCCTCGACGCAGCGAGCGGGCTCGGCACGAACTTTACGGACTCACGGCCCGATTGGATGACGGCATCCATACCCGTGGAGAAGCTGGTGGACTCGCCGAAATATCTCGCGTGGAAAAAGTTTCCTGCGGGAACGACTGTGAAGTACGAGACGCGGTTGCTGCACGAATACGAGCCCGGCACGAACCAGTACACGCGGAGCAAGATTTCAGTGATTACGTTCCGGCTTGAGTCCATTGATGAGAAGCGAGCAGTGGTAATGGTTGGTTCGACGGTGTGGCACATGAACGGCGGCGCGACGAACTCACCCGAAACGAAATTTGTGTATCCGGCAAAAGAAAGTCCTGGGGAATCGCAGGAAGCCGCACCGAATGAATCGGGGGAAGAAACTGTAGAGATCAGCGGAAAGAAATACACCACGCATTGGAAGTCAGTTTGGCAGCACAACGCGGCGGTTGCTACGGAGCTGGATCCGCAGACGTTTACCAAAACGTGGACGAGCGAAGACGTGCCCGGGGGCCTCGTGCTCACGCACCAGCAGGAACACACAGAGATTGTGGGGAAGGGATACCGGAACATTAGTGAAACGATTCTGATGCCTGTGGAAAATGTTGAGCCGGAATTGGGGAGTGGGAGCGCGCATCAGGTAACACCGGGCGCCCCCGCAACGCAGCCGCAGGTTCCGAGCCGCAACACCCCGCCGGTTGCGACCATGAATCGTACGGATGCGAAAGCTGCTCCGGCGATGCTGGCGCCAGCATCGGTCCAGACGGCACCTCCCACTTCTCGACCCCGGCCGGACTCGCCGCTGACACCGACACCAGCACAATCCAGCCAAGCCGAACTTGCCAAACACTTCAACTTGGTGATGACCCGAGCGGTTCGGGCCGAGTCGGGTTTAGCGCACTTGCAACAGAGGCTGGCAGCGTCGGGCGCTCAGTTGCCCGACGACGTCCGCGCCGCTCGCGACCGCCTGGGTGCTCAGACACAGGCAGTAGCAAGCGCGATGCGCGCGCGCGACAACGCCAAGGCCGAGCAACGCCTGCAGGACGCCGAGGAGACGCTGATGGTGATTGAGCAGTTCCTGACAAAGTAGCGCACCAAAGCCTTCCTCCCTAATATGTGGCACACGATGCGGAACCTTGATTCTCCATTCTGACCCGCGTTATCTCGGGCCATCGCGAAGAAGATGGACATGCCTACGTTTCATTGACTCTTCCAGCACGACTTCTGCGCTGAAAGATGCGCAGTGACTGTATCAGAGTGCGATGAGCCCATGTCTAGCGCACATAGCGTTCACCAACTGTTGAACACGGCAGCTCTATATTTCGATTGGCTTGTTTGTCCGATGACCAGAAGAAAGTGACCTCATTGGCACCGATCATTGGCCCCTCTCCGGATTCCTCCCGAGTGACGGGCTAACCGGAATGTATGGTCCGCCGCTTCGCCGCAAGCGAAATGTGAGGATGTCACAAGTTGGTCTGCGCAAATGTATACGGCCTTTGTTGGAGTGAATCACTCCTGGCCAGGATGGAATGCGCTGCGCTCTTTTCCCCATTAGTTAAGTTGGCCAGCGTCTCGTGTCTCCTATTTTTTCGCGGTCAGCTCCCGAATCAAATCCACTTCCGCTTGGCGGTACGGCGTTCCATCCGGATGCAGCACTTCGTGGAACCACACTGGTGGCTGGCTGAGAACGTAAGGATGCTCCCACGACTCCCACGGTAAATAAGTCTGCGTCTTTCCCGCTACGAATCCCCAATTGATCGCCCCCACGTGCTCCTGCTTTGCGATTGGCAGTATCGTGTCAAATGTGCTTCCTGCCGGACGCGCCATGTATTCCGTGCAGACCACCGGCCGGTTGTACTTCTTCAGCCACACCACTTCGCGCTTGAAGAATTCCGGCCAGGTGTAATTGTGAAACGAGACGATGTCCGACTCACGCAATTGAATCTGTTGCAGCTCGCCAAGGTTTGCTCCGTCAGGCGACGTGTCCACAGCCCATACTCCACTCGTCAGCGGCTGCACGGGATTCGCTTCGCGCGCCCACGCAAACACCTGCGGCAATAGTACTGTCACGCGGGCGATCTTATCTTTCAGCTCCTCTTTGCCATAGCTCCCCGCGTTATCGGAGCCCGGCTCGTTCCATACATCCCACGCAAGAATGCGCTCGTCCTTCGCAAAAGCGCCGACCACTCCATGCACATACTCTTTCAACCGCGGATATTGACCCGCGTCCCCCAGTGCCGCCGCGCCGGGACTCTGCACCCATCCGGAATTGTGAACTCCCGGAATCGGCGGATGCTGCGGGCCCAGATGGGGTAACGGGTCCCAGCACGAATCGAACAACACAAACATCGGACGAATGTGATGCCGCGACGCAATCGCTAAAAACTGATCCATGCGTTTTTGAAAACCCACCGCATCCTGTTCCCATAAGAGATCGTGGAGAAATATCCGCATGGTGTTCATTCCCATTCCTTCCGCCCATGAAAATTCCTTATCGATCTCCGCGGGATCGAACGTCGCCTCCTGCCACATCTCCAGCTGATTGATCGCCGATCCCGGCACGTAGTTGCTTCCAACCAGCCACGGCTGCTGCGCGTACCACGCGTTCGCCTTCTGCTCCGTCCACCGCCTCGTTTGTCCGCCCGCCTTGCCCGCACAGAAGTCGGCCCCAATCAGCTTTGACACGATCAGCACGAACATGACGAAAGCGAATTTGTTTCTTATCATCGTGGCAACCCCAGTTTCTCAATGGGAGATTTCGTCTGCGATCTCGGGTTGACGCGTCACGATGATACTCTCCATCATCGCCCAGCAGTTGTCCCGCAAATAGGTCGGCGAATCCGCTAGTCGATCCTGCCAACGCGGAAGCAGTTCGTTGTAGCAGCGGTCCACTACTGCCTTTTCATACTCATTGTGCAGGTCCCATTTGTCTCTGGCTTTTGAGCCATCCGCCTTGGCGAAATCAGCGAGGCTAAGTGATTTCAGAGCCGATGCGGTCGCATCCAATGGTTATGTGGGAAATCTTTCGCCGTAAGGCCCGAGCGCCGCAGAAAGTTACGACGGGCCGCTGCGAAATCAAGCGGAACGGTGAAGTCGCCTTTCTTGAATACAGTTTGGCCGGAAATATTGTGGAGCTAAACCACACTGAAGTTCCGGTCTTCGGAGTTCGTGTTCGGTGCGCGGAGGCAGTCAATTCCCTGCCCCTGGGGTCGCTCGCCCGAGATGCTGACTGCGTCCAGCAAGTGAACTCCGGACTGATATGGGATGCCTCCTTGCTCCCGCACTCTACAACTTCTAGAGAGATCTGCGGCGGACCATCCCATTAACTTGATTCTCAATGTCTTCGGTCTCAATCACGGAAATCTAGATGTCCTACCTATCCAGAGCCGAACAGGAATTAGAAGGGGTATGGCCAGCGGAATCGCAATGAACGCCAGCAATGCTCTAGGCCAAGTCTCAGTTTGAATTTCCAAAAACTCCCACTTGACATGGAGGCCAATCCGGCAAATATAGTTCGCGCTCGAAATCGATTCACCGGAGGCGGTCATCAAGCTCTTTCTGGGTATTGACGTTGGAACTACCGGTACGCGCGCGCTTCTCATTGACGAAAGAGGCCGAGTCGTCGCATCCGGCACGCATGAGCATCAACCCTTTGCATCGCCACAAGATGGCTGGGCCGAACAAGACCCCGTCGATTGGTGGCGCGCCTGTGGCGCAGCGGTAAAAAAAGCGATGCAACAAGCACACGCAACGTCCAATGACGTTGCGTGTGTCGGCTTCTCTGGTCAAATGCACGGCGCCGTTCTGTTGGATGCCGCGGGCGACGTCGTTCGCCCGGCCATCATTTGGTGTGATCAACGCACCGAAAAGCAATCGCGGGAACTTGAACAAATGTTCGGCCTCTCCCGCATCATTCAACTCACCTGCAATCCGCCACTCACCAATTTCACGCTCACGAAACTGCTCTGGGTCCGCGAAAACGAACCACAAAACTGGGCGCACGTCCGACACGTGATGCTCCCGAAAGATTACATTCGCTATCGCCTTACCGGTGACCGCGCCATAGACATGGCGGACGCGTCCGGAACGCTAATGCTCGATGTGACCAACCGCCGCTGGTCTCTTGAAATCCTTACGGGTGCAAAAATCCCGCAGGAATGGCTTCCATCTCTCTACGAATCTCCGGACGTATGCGGAAAGCTTTCCAAGGAAGGCGCGGAGGCCACCGACCTAAAAGTTGGCACGCCAGCCGTCGCTGGCGCAGGCGATCAAGCTGCAGGTGCCGTCGGCATGGGAATTGTGCGTGCCGGCGCCGTTAGCGCAACAATCGGCACGTCAGGTGTTGTTTTCGCTGCAACGGATCGTCCCGCCCTCGATCCGCAAGGCCGGCTGCACACCTTCTGCCACGCGATTCCCGGCCGCTGGCATGTGATGGGCGTAACACAAGCCGCCGGACTCTCTCTCCGCTGGTTCCGCGATCAATTCGGCGCAGGCAAGAGTGACGGTCGCGATCCCTACGATCGCCTCTCCGACGAGGCATCCTCCGTCCCTGCCGGTTCCGAAGGACTTTTCTGGGCGCCATACCTGATGGGCGAACGCACGCCACACCTTGATCCCAATGTTCGCGGCGCGCTCGTCGGTCTTTCTTCGCTGCATACGCGAGCGCACGTCATTCGCGCGATTCAAGAAGGCGTCGCCTTTAGCTTGAAAGACACTTTCTCGATTTTTGATGAAATGAAAGTTCCCGTGACGAAAATCCGCCTCGGCGGCGGAGGCGCACGTTCAAATCTCTGGCGCCAGATTCAGGCGGACGTGTTTGCACACGAAGTCGAACTGGTCGAAGCGGAAGAAGGAGCCGCTTACGGCGCGGCAATTCTTGCCGCGGTTGGCGCGGGCCATTGGAATTCCGTGGACGAAGCATGCGATGCGGTCGTTCGCGTCGCCGCGCGAGTCGTCCCGCGCACGGACTCCTCGAAACTCATGCAGAAAAATTACTCGATTTACCGCCGTATCTACCCAGCACTTCGCAGCATCAACACGGGCGATTCCATATAGCAATCGGCCCAATTTTTTAAGAATGATTCGGTTTGAACTTCAAGCAATAGATTGCTCCGATCACTGCCAGCAATCCGCCCCACCAAATCGGCGCATGCAGAGAGAAAAGCACGACGGGATTCACCGGCGGATGCCACAGCTCATACATCCCCGCGCTGAAAATCAGCACGCCATCCACCAACAGCGCAATCCCAATAAAAAACCAAATCGAAATCATGCTCGCGCGACCTCCGCTTACCAAAAGTAGACATTCAGGACGAAAAATATAACGACCACCACCCCAGCCCAAAAATGCGGTTTTTGATAAATGGGCACATTGCCGACAGACGGCACTTCCGTTAAACCGTACACCAAACCATTCAGTTCGCTGTCGGTCTTTGGTTTCGTCGCCAGACTTACGGCCACCGTCACTATCACGCAAACCAAAAACGACCACAGCGCCTGATACATATCCTGAGCAAGCGCCTTCGCGTGCGGTGACATCGCCACGTAACGCAGAGCCGAAGGATCCACCTTCACCCACGCCCACATGCTGATCGAAGATGCTGTGCCGAGCAGAAGGCCCCAGAAACCACCCGGTCCAGTCGCCCGTTTCCAAAGCATTCCCAAAACAACCGTGCCGAAAAGCGGGGCGATGAAGAAGCTGAAGAGCGCCTGCACATAGTCCATGATGCTCGCGAACTGCATCACCAGGTACGCCGTGGCGACACTGATCAACACGCCGATCACGGTCGTCCAGCGGCCCATATTGACGTAATGATGGTCGGTGCCCTTGCTGTTAATCAGCGGACGATAGATGTCATAAGTCCAGACCGTGGTGAACGCGGTCACATTCCCCGCCATGCCGGACATAAAGCCTGCGATCAATGCCGTAATTCCCAGTCCAAGCAACCCGGGTCCACAGTAGCGCGCAAGCATCAAAGGAAGAACGTCGTTATAGCTGTGTGCTCCGGTGACCGTGGCCACCGATTCGGGCACAAGTTTCATCGGGAGTACAGCCAAGCCGAGGAGTCCCGGCAAAATGACGATGAACGGCACCATCATCTTGAAGCCCGCCCCGATAATGGGCGCCATTTCTGCGCTACGGATATCTTTCGCGGCAAGGATGCGTTGCACGACCAGAAAATCTGTCGTCCAGTAACCCATCGAAATAATCGCACCCAATCCGAACACAATACCTGTCCAGTGAATTCCCATCGGGTTGCCCGTGAAGGAACCCAAGCCGGACCACAAGTGCACGTACTGTTCCGAAGCTCTATGAGCAATCTGTATTTTCAAATTGCTCCAGCCGCCTGCTTCGTGAAGGCCAAGTATCGGAATCAGTAATACGCCGGCCCAGATCAAAAAGAACTGCAGCACTTCATTGAAAATTGCCGATCTCAGCCCTCCGAGCGCGACGTAAATAGCTACCGTGCCCGCCGATAGCCAAATGCTGACGTTGATGTCCCATCCCAAAACAATTTGTAGCACTTTGGCCATGGCAAACATGTTCACGCCGCTCATCAGCACGGTCATGAATCCAAACGAAACAGCTGAAACCGCGCGGGCCGGTTCTCCAAACCGCAATTTCAAATAACCTGGCACTGAGTGGGTCTTCGAAATGTAATAAAACGGCATCATCACGAGCGCGAGGAATAACATTGCGGGTATTGCGCCAATCCAGTACCAATGCGTCGCGAGAATCCCGTACTGGTAAGCCGAGCCAGCCCAACCCATCAGCTCCAGCGCGCCAAGATTGGCGGATAGAAAACTAAGTCCGGCCACCCAAGCGGTCATATCGCGCCCAGCCATGAAAAAATCCTCGCCGGTTTTTGCGCGGTTTCGGAGATAAAATCCGATGGCCAGGACGAGCGCGAAATAGAAAACGACGATGATCGTATCGATCGTCGAAAGCCGGACCAGATGCTGCGCTTGAGACGCCGCGAAAAGTGTCATTGCGTTCTATTCGCCTCGGTCCACGTTCACGACTTCCCTGCAACTTGCGCGGTGCAGAAAGCGACTTCGGTCTCGTTTGAAACAAGATGCCAAATTTCAAGTTTGGTCGCTGCATTGTATCGAAAGGTGCAAAAACATCTCTAACGATTAACCACGTTCAAAGTTGCAGTGATCAGGTCAACGGAATTTCCGCCAGCCATCACTTCAAACGCCCCTGGTTCTACCACGCGTTTCATGTCACGATCCAGGTAGGAAAGCTCGTTCGGTCCGAGCGTGAATTCCACCGTTTTCGTCTCGCCAGGATTGAAGGAGATGCGCTGGAATCCGCGCAGTTCTTTTACTGCCCGCGTCACCGAACTCACAGTCTGGTGAATGTAAAGCTGCGCCACTTCATCACCGCGAAGCGCGCCCGTGTTCGTCACGTCCACACTGACTTTCGTTTGTCCTTCGGGACCAAGCGTGTCCTGCGCAAGCCGCAGATTCGAGTACTTGAACATCGTGTAGCTCAGCCCCCAGCCAAATGGAAAGAGCGGCAACACGGAGCCGTCCACAAATCCCCGCTTCGCTGAAGGCTTCTGGTAGTAATAATCCGGCAATTGGCCCACGGAACGCGGCACCGTAATCGGCAGCTTGCCGCCGGGATTGTAATCTCCGAAGAGAATGTCTGCCGCCGCCTGGCCCCCTTCTTGCCCCAGATACCAGCCATCCAGAATCGCGGGCACATTTTCCGAAAGATAATTGATCGAATTCGGCCTGCCGTGGAGCAAAAGCACAACCGTCGGCTTCCCTGTCGCGACAATCTGCTTTGCCAATTCATCCTGGTTTCCCAACAAATCCAAACTCAGGCGGTCCCCCAGGTGGCTTCCCGCCCATGCTTCGCGCGAGGTTTGCTCGTTTTCGCCAAGCACCAAAATCACCACGTCGGCCTTCTTGGCAACACCCGCCGCATCCGCAATCCGCTTGGCGTTCAGCGCGGGATCGCCCAACACTACCTTGTCCGCGCTCCAGTCCGGCTGTGACTCTGTGATTTTGCAGCCTTCTGCGTAAAGCACCTCACTTGCGGAGCCCAACTTGTCTTTGATTGCTTGCAGAACGCTCAGGCCGCGCCCGGGCTTGTTGCTGTAACCGCCCAAGTGCAGTTCGGCCGCGTTGGGGCCGATCACCGCCACACGCTTGTACTTAGCCTTGCCCAGTGGGAGCAGATTGTTTTGATTCTTGAGCAGCACAATGGCTTCGCGCGCCGCCTTCAGCGCTAACTGCTGATGCTCAGTCGAATTCGTGATCTTTTCGGCGTAGGCCGGATCAACCATGGAGTCTTCAAACAGCCCAGCCACGAATTTCGCGCGCAACACCCTCGCCGCAGCGCGGTCAATCAACGCCTGAGAAACTTTTCCTTGCCGCACTTGCTCCATCAAACTGGGATACGCTTCCGCATACGGCAGCTCCATATCCACGCCGGACTCGAGCGCCAGCTTCGCTGCCACATCGTTCGCCGCAACAATGTGATGGACTGTCCGCAGTTCCCTAATCCCAAAATAATCGGACACCACCATTCCCTCGAATCCCCACTCATGCCGGAGAATGTCATCCAGCAAATGTTTGTTACTGTGCGAAGGGATGCCGTCAATTTCGTTGTAGGACGCCATCACGGTCTGAACGTGTCCGTCTTTTACCGCCGCTTCGAACGGCTTCAGGAAATATTCACGAACCAGGCGCTCCGAATAATTTCCCGGCCCTACGTTCGTTCCGCCCTCTGGCTGCCCGTGCACTGCAAAATGTTTTGCCGTGGCCATCACGTGCGCCTTGTCAATCCATGGCCCATCGCCCTGAAATCCGTGAATCGCCGCCAGACCAATGTGCATCACAAGGTAAGGATCTTCGCCGTAGGTTTCTTCCGTTCGGCCCCACCGCGGATCGCGCGCCAAATCCAGCACAGGCGCCAGGCACTGTTGAACGCCGCGCGCCCGCACTTCGGAGGCGACAGAACTAAAAACATCATGAATCAACGCTTCATCCCACGTGGATGCCAGCCCAATCGCAGCGGGAAATGCTGTCCCCTTCGGCGCGGCGTGCCCATGCAAACATTCCTCGTGAAACATCACCGGAATTCCCAGCCGCGTGTTTTCCTTCACCCACTTTTGAATCGCGTTCGTGAGTTCCGCCATTTCTCGCGGGCCGCCATTTCCGCCCGGATTCTCACTCGGTCGCGAAACCTGCCCGATTCCATTCTTCAATGTGATTTTTGCGGCGTCCGGAAGGAACACTCCCTTTTCGTCCACGATGAATGGCTGCGCCTCTCTTTGAAATGCGCGATTTTCCCAGGCGCTGTCTATTTGCGCCAGTTTTTCTTCAAGCGTCATCCGCGCGAGCAAGTCCGCGACACGTTGATCAACCGAAAGCTTGGGATTCTTGTACGCCGGAACATCTTGAGCGGAAGCATGAAAGGAAGCGGCGTCACAAACAAACAGCAAAGCAGCAATCGCAAGAAGCAAGGAACGAAGCGGAATCCGGTATCTCAAGTGGCAGCCTCCTGAAGTTTCACCGCCCTTGCAATCACGTAGGCGCATGGTACTCTACGCGCCGTTAACGTTAACGGCAAAGAATTTCGTATTCTATTTATTCGCGCCGGTGGGAGACCTTGATGAGCGCTGGAACATTTCAACCGAAACCGGAACACAAGTTTTCCTTTGGACTATGGACCGTCGGTAATCGCGGCCGCGATCCTTTTGGCGATTTCGTGCGCCCCCCTATTTCTCCAGGCGAAATCGTATCCATGCTGGGCGAAGTCGGCGCCTGGGGCGTGAATTTTCACGACAATGATCTCGTGCTTCTAGACGCCACGCCTTCCGAGCGCGACGCCATCGTCCGCGACTTCAAACGTGCCTGCAAGGAAAACGGCCTTGTCGTCCCAATGGCCACCGTTTCTCTTTTTTTTCATCCCGTTTTTCGCGATGGCGCCTTCACGGCAAACGATCCCGAAGTCCGCGCCTACGCACTGCAAAAAACCATGCGCGCGATGGACCTCGGTGCAGAACTCGGTGCCAAAACGTTCGTTCTCTGGGGTGGCCGAGAAGGTGTTGAAACCGATGCATGCCGCCGCGCGGACGAAGCCATCAAGCGTCTTCGCGAAGCAGTAAATTTCCTCTGCGAATACAACATTAATTGCGGCTACAAATATCGCTTCGCCATGGAAGCTAAACCGAACGAGCCACGTGGCGACATTTATATGGCCACCACCGGCCACTACCTTGGATTTATTCCCACTCTCGACCATCCGGAAATGGTCGGCGTCAACCCCGAAGTCGCGCACGAACAGATGGCCGGACTGAATTTCATGCACGGTGTAGCGCAAGCGTGGGAAGCCGGCAAGCTCTTCCACATTGATCTCAACGATCAGGCGCCCGGCCGCTATGACCAGGATTTCCGCTTTGGCTCCTCCAATCCCAAGTCCGCGTTTTTTCTTGTGAAGTTTCTCGAAGACGTCGGCTACGGCGAGCCGCGTCACTTTGACGCGCATGCCTACCGCACCGAGGATTACGAAGGCGTGAAGGACTTCGCCCGCGGCTGCATGCGCACGTATCTGATCCTTAAGTACAAGGCCGCTCGCTGGAATGCCGACAAGGAAATTCAAGGCATCTTAAAAGAAATCAACCCCGACCCGAGAGACCTGCCCAAAACCGGAAAATATTCAAAATCCAATGCAAACGCGCTCCTGGGCCACGTCTTCGACAAAGACGCCATGATGAAAAAACGCCTGCCGTACGAGCGCCTCGATCAGCTGACCATCGACATCTTGACCGGCACGCGCTAAGCGATCTCCTTTCAAATCCCAAATCGATACGGCGTGCTGCGGATGAATTGGCTAGAAACAGATGAATAGAGCGCCAGAGCTAACCGCCAGATTTCGCGCGATGTTTAATACGACCGCGACGATATGTCGGGCCCCAGGCCGGGTCAACCTGATCGGCGAGCACACCGACTATAACGACGGTTTTGTTTTACCGGCGGCCATAGGATTTTCCTGCTGGACCGCGGCGGCTGCGCGGAAAGACCGGAAGATAACAGTTTATTCCGAGAACTTGGGCCAGTCAGTGACCGCGGACCTGGACGATCTGAAGCCACTTCAAGAAAATACCTGGGCGAATTATCCGTTGGGAATCGCGTGGGCATTAGAACAAGCAGGAAATAACCTGAGCGGCGCAGACCTGTATTTCGCAGGAGAAGTCCCACTCGGGGCTGGGCTGAGTTCTTCGGCGGCCATCGAGGTTTCGACGGGGCTGGCCCTTTCGCACGTTTCGCGGCTCGATATTGAGCGAACCACTTTAGCCTTGCTTTGCCAACGAGCCGAAAATGATTTCGTCGGCGCTCGGTGCGGCATCATGGACCAATTTATCTCCTGCCACGGGCTAGCAGATCGCGCGCTGCTGTTAGATTGCCGCTCGCTCGAATTTCGTATGCTTCCCATTCCGCCGGATGTCACCCTCGCAATTTGCAACACCCTGGTGAGGCACGAACTGGGCGCCAGCGAATATAATGCACGGCGTGCTGAGTGCGAGCAAGCAGTGCGGTTGCTCAGGCAAGTGTTACCGGAGATCCAGGCTTTGCGAGATGTCACCCGATTGCAACTCGAAGAGCATCGCGATTTGCTTTCAACCAATGTGTATAAGCGAGCCCGTCACGTGATCACGGAAAACGAACGGGTGTTGCAGGCTGCGAACGCCTTTCAAAGCAGTGCGATTAGAGAACTGAGCCAGTTGATGGCCGATTCGCATAGTAGCCTTCGTGAAGACTATCAAGTGAGTTGCCCGGAGCTCGACTTAATGGTTGAGATTGCCATGCGCCAGCGCGGTATTTTGGGTGCGAGGATGACTGGCGGCGGATTCGGCGGCTGCACCATCAATCTTGTTGATACTGCGCACGCTGAGGAGTTTCGGCATAGAGTATCGGCCGCGTACACGAGCGCGATGGGATTGCATCCCGATATTTACCTGTGCAAAGCATCGCAGGGCGCGGAAGTTATTGGTGGGAATTCCGCGATCGCAGAAGACGGTTCCGCTGCGAAAGCGAAGCGTGGAACTTTGTGAGCGAGAAAAACGAGAGGTTTTCGGAGCTGCAAAGTACTCCCCACCGGCGGTTCAATCCTCTTCTCGGCGAATGGGTGCTGGTCTCCCCTCACCGCACGCAACGTCCGTGGCTCGGCAAAGTTGAACAATTTGTTCCGCCGAGCGGTTTGCAATACGACTCTAGCTGTTATTTGTGTCCTGGTAACGAGCGCGCGAATGGAGCACGCAACCCAAAATACACTGACACGTTCGTTTTCGATAACGAATACCCGGCGCTGGTCCCAGGTACGCCCGCTCTCAAGATAAATGAAAGCAATCTGATCGTGGCCGAGGGCGAGGCAGGAAATTGCCGGGTAGGCTGCTTTTCTCCACGCCACGATTTGACGATTCCGCGCCTGTCTCTAAGTGAGTTGCGCGCGGTGGTAGACATGTGGGTCACAGAGTTTCAGGCACTGGCAAAGCTCGAGTGGGTCCGTCATGTTCAGATTTTTGAGAACCGCGGCTCATTGATGGGCGCCAGTAATCCGCATCCGCACTGCCAGATATGGGCGAACGCGACGTTGCCGAACATACCGGCCCGAGAGCTGAACTCCTTTAATGAATACCGCAACGTTAAAAAGTCATGCCTGTTATGCGACTGCCTACAATTGGAGTTAAGGTGCAATGAGCGAATTGTCTGTCAGAACGATTCTTTCGCCGTAGTTGTTCCATTCTGGGCAGTGTGGCCGTTCGAAACGCTAGTGCTAAGCAAGCGACACTTTGCCACCATGACCGATTTGTCTCATGTCGAACGCGATCTGCTTGGCGACATTCTGCGCAGGGTTACGTCGCGTTACGACAATCTTTTTGAAACTTCGTTTCCTTATTCGATGGGTTTCCACCAGGGCCCCACAGACGGAAATGTTTATCCAGAATGGCATTTTCACGCCCATTACTACCCGCCACTGCTACGCTCTGCCACAACTCAAAAATTTATGGTGGGTTACGAGATGCTTAGCGCTCCGCAGCGCGATATCACGGCGGAAACCGCGGCGCGGCGCCTGACACAGGTCACGGAAACTCCTCGATAGAGTTCGCGATTATCGAGCGGCTGGGTCCGACCCGGAGACATGGTTATGAGCCCGGCAACGATGGTGGCTGATTCAGGCGGAGGCGACCGAAGAAGAGCCATGTCGCATAGCTCGTGCGGGGACATTCGCCAACAAAAAGACCAAGCCCTCGGCGACGGTCGGATGCGTGAAAATCGCGTCGCGCAACACCGTGTAGGGCAATCCGCCCAGCTAGATGCGCCAATCTTGAGAGCCGGCGCATTGCTCTGCAATTATCAAGGTAATTGCCTCTTTCTCACTATCTGCTCGACTCCTGCCGCTCGTGCGTTGTCTAATCCGCTTTCCGGACCACCAACTCGCTACTTTTAAGACCACTCACGAGCGCAAACTAATTATCATGTTTGCCATGGAGATTCGTTGTCGTGCGCTGCTGTTCGACATGGATGGCGTCCTTGTCGATTCCACTCCCGCGGTCGCTCGTGTATGGACCACGTGGGCCTCGAAATTCGGATTCGCACCCGCTGACGTGGTGCGTCAAGCTCACGGCAGGCCCAGTATCGAAACGATTCGCGAGCTATTACCGTCCGCCGACCATCATGCCGAGGACCTGGCCATTCAAAAAGCAGAGATCGAGGACCTTGAGGATGTCGTGGCCCTCCCAGGCGCCACTGAACTGGTCAGCGCTCTTCCCGCTGATCGTTTCGCGGTGGTGACCTCAGCAACTCGCGCCTTAGCCGTTGTGCGCCTGCGCGCCGCTGGATTCGCAATTCCCAAACATCTGGTCACCTCCAGCGATATCGAGCGCGGAAAACCAGACCCTGAACCGTACTTGCAAGGTGCCCAGATCCTGGGTCTCTCGCCCGCCGGCTGCGTGGTAATCGAAGACGCACCCGCCGGAATTCAGTCCGGCAAAGCCGCGGGCTCTCGCGCACTCGCCTTGCGAACTACCACTGCCGATCCCGCTCTTCAAGCCGCGGGCGCAGATTGGATCGTCACCGATTGCAGCAAAATTCGCCTCCAACCCGTCGACGGAGACAGCGACTTACTTCTGGACTTGCTTTAGCGGAAATCAGAACCGCACAAGCGCCGCTTAACGAACCAAGTTCGGGCCCTGCGGCGCCTTTTGTACATAGCTCTAATCCGCTAGTAATCTTCAAGCAATTCCCTTTCACTCAAAGCTCTTCTTCTGCGCCCCACAGCTTAAGATATAAATGCCGCAGAGAATATTTAAGACCACTCTCCAGGCGATCTGGCCTTCGCAAGTCCAGGCCAAACTCAAGGTGCATCACCATGGGAACATTGACCCCAACCCTACCACCACCATCTTCATCGTCAGCTGCAGTCGCAACAGCACCGGCGCCGCCTCAGCCGCCACGCGTCATTCAGACCGCCCAGCTCATTAGCGCCATGGTTAAATCACATGGTCAAGTTAGCGATCTTATTTTTTCTCCTGGCCGCGCCCCGCAAATTGAAGTGAATGGCCAATTGGTGGAGCTGAAATACAAAGGCCTCGAGTCCCTCACCCCGCAGGACACCATGAGTATCGCCAATGACATCATGGGCAAAAACGAAACCGCCCTGCGCAAATTGGAGCAAGACGGCTCCGCGGACCTCTCCTACGGCGTATCGGGTGTCGCCCGCTTCCGCGTAAATATTTTTCGCCAGCGCGGCAGTTGCGCCATCGTGATGCGCGTCATCCCCGACAAGATTCCTAATTTTGAAGAATTGAATCTGCCCAAGACGCTCGAAGAAATTGTCAATATCAGGAATGGCATCGTGTTGGTCACCGGCCCCACCGGTTCCGGCAAATCATCCACGCTCGCTGCCATCCTCGACAAAATGAATGAGCAGAAAGCCTTTCACATCCTGACCATCGAGGATCCCATCGAGTTTTTGCATCGCCATAAAAAATGCACCATTCACCAGCGTGAATTACACACCGATACTCCGACCTTTGCTCTCGCCCTGCGTGCCGCTTTGCGCCAGGCGCCTAAGGTCATCCTCGTCGGCGAAATGCGCGACCGCGAAACCATTGAGATCGCTCTGGAAGCTTCCGAAACTGGGCATTTAGTTATGTCCACCCTCCACACCATCGACGCCTCCAAAACGGTAGAGCGCATTGTCGGCGTTTTCCCCCTCTCCGATCAGCAAGCCATTCGCACTCGTCTGGGCAAAGCTTTTCGCTTCATCGTTTCGCAACGGCTGCTCCCTAAGAAAGACGGCAAAGGCCGCATCGCCGCCATTGAGATTCTCAAATCCACCATGCGCACTCGCGATTATGTGGAAAAAGGCGAGTCCGAGGGCAAGTCCCTGCTCGATGCCATGCGTGACGGTGACACCGAAGGAATGCAACACTTTGACGGTGAAATTGAAAAATTGATCCGCAATGATGTCGTCGATTTCGAGGTTGCTCTCACCTACGCCACCAACGCCGGAAATCTGCGCCTGGAGCTGGCCGACTACCTCGAAGGCGGCGCTACCAAGAAAAAACCCGCCACCGAAATAGAAATCGAACGCTAATCCATCGCGCTTGGTCGGCGCAGCCGAGGAACCTTCGCTCGATTGATCGCAAAGCGATCCCACTTTGCAACGACTTTCCCTCCGAGCTCCCGACCGCCGTCATCCCTTCAAGCTCGCGCATTAAATAAGTTATGCTATGCCGCACGTGCCTCACTACCTCGTGCTAAATATATCCCCCGCCAAAAATCTCTTTTCCTTGCCATTCCTCCTTCATCCCCTGTGGCGAGTCGCCATCCTCACGCTGCTATTTCTCACCCTGGCTCTTCTCGCCAGCCGCACAGCCGAGCAAATCTTTACCCGCGTAGAATCGCTGTTTTCCCAATTCGCAAGACGCCGCAATCTCGTCGTCCTCAGTTTATTTTTCGCGGTCATCGGCATTCGACTCGCCATCCTTCCACTCCTTCCCATGCCCGTCCCCGGTATTCACGATGAATACAGCTACCTCTTGATGGGCGACACCTTCGCCCACGGACGCCTCGCCAATCCACCACACCCCATGTGGCTCGGCTTTGAAACTTTCCACGTAAATTGGTTCCCCACCTATTCTTCAATTTATCCGCCCGCGCAAGGTGCCATTCTCGCCATCGGTCAATTGCTCGGCAGTCCCTGGATCGGCGTCCTGATCAGCATCGCCGCCATGTGCTCCGCCATCGCCTGGATGCTGCAAGTCTGGATGCCTTCACGCTGGGCCTTACTCGGCGGCGCAATCGCCGCCACAAAGTTCGGCGTCGCCAGCTACTGGACGAACAGCTACTGGGGAGGCGCCGCAGCAGCCATCGGCGGCGCGCTTGTCTTGGGAGCCCTCGATCGCATCTCCACGCGTGCTACCGCGTGGAACGGCGTCCTACTAGGATTGGGCGTCGCCATCCTCGCTAACAGCCGCCCCTACGAAGGCATGTTGTTCTGCATTCCCGCCGCCGCTTGGTTCATCTGGTGGCTCGCCACCACAAGAAATCAGGGCTACGCACCGGCCACCGCCTTATCATCCGCGCACGCAAAAGCAAAACTTCTAGTTTCCGTGCTCATCGTATTAGTCGGCACCACCGCCTTCCTGGGCTATTACAACTGGCGTTTGACCGGTAACGCGTTGCTCATGCCCCATACGCTCAGGACCCGCACCTACCACTCTTCCGCGCTTTTCTTGTGGGAACACTCCCGCCCCCAGTTGCACTACAACAATCAGCAATTCGAAGATTTCTACAACGGTTGGGAACGCGAAAATTACCACCACACCTGGAAAGATGTATGGCAAGTCTCCAAAGAAAAAATCAAGCGTGGCGGTCACACATTTTTCTGGTGGGGCGTCGTCCTTCTCGCACCCGGAACACCTTTCGTGTTGCGCGACAAAAAAATGCGTTTGCTGCTCGCCACTATTTTTATTGGCACCCTGGGAGTCTTCGCCGTTACTTGGTCATTCGCACATTACGCCGCGCCATTCACCTGCGTAATTGTCGCCCTGCTGGTGCAATCTATTCGTCACCTTCGCACCATAACAGTCGCCAACTGGCCGCTCGGCCGCTGGCTCTCCCGCGCCGCCATTCTTCTGCTCCTCATCGAAACAATCTCCTATCCAGTACGGCGTCAGTGTGACCCTGTTGCCTGGACATGCCAGGGAGATCCCAGTAGGGCCGCCATACAAAACCATCTCTCGCACGAACCCGGTAAACACCTCATCATCGTCCGCTACGAACCAGACCACAATATTCACGACGAATGGGTCTACAACGGCGCCGACATCGACGCCGCCAAAGTTCTGTGGGCCCGCGAACTCGACGAGCCCCAAAACGCCAAACTTCTCGCCTATTTCAAAGACCGCACGGCCTGGCTCGTTGAACCCGACACTGACAACACTGAGCTAATTCCGTACTCCCCAGCGAACCCGTCCGAACAAAATCGCTGAACAGCCGCCACATGTTTCAACACCATCGATGACTTGTGCTTTGTATTTCCACCCACCGCCATTATCATGACCACGGTCTAGAAATCGCCGGACTAAACAGCTTGCCTAACATTCCCGACGCCCCGCCGCCGAGCGCAGCAGCCCCTGTAGCCACACCGGTTTCGCCCCTTTCCAATATTTCCCCCGGCAAACTATTGCAAATCCTCGGCGTATGGTTCGGCATCGCCGCCGCCGTGGGCAACACCATCGCTGCCGGAATCGTTCGCACCCCCGGCGTCATCGCGAAACTGCTGCCAAATCCCTGGTTTTTTCTCGGTGTTTGGGTTATCGGCGGGCTGTACGCCTTGTTCGGAGCATCCTCCATGGCGGAGCTTGGCGCAGCCATTCCGCGCAGCGGCGGCCAATATAATTTCTCGCGCCGCGCCATCGGCGACTACGCCGGCTTCATCGTCGGTTGGAGCGACTGGCTTTCCAGTTGCGGCACGCTCGCTGCCGTCGCCATCGTCATCGGCGAATACAGCGGGAAACTAATTCCCGCGCTTGATGGAGGCGACAAAACCATAAAATTCATCGCCGTCTCCGTGATCGTAGGATTCGGCATTCTCCAATGGCGCGGCGTGCGCTGGGGCAGTCGCGCACAACTACTAACCTCCGCAATGAAGACCGCAGCATTCGTGATCCTGGTCATCGCCTGCTTCGCACTCGGTGGTAATGCCCACCGAGCCGCCGTCGCAGCGGAATCCGCCACCAAGCTCACTCTTCCTTCCGGCTGGCTCCTCGCTGTGGCATTGATGCTCGGTCTTCAGGAAGTTTTCTACACCATCGACGGTTGGGATGGCGTTATTTATTTCGGCGAAGAAGTTCGCGATTCCGGTAAAGACGTTCCGCGCGCCATTTTCGGCAGCGTCTTCTCCATCATGGGCATTTATCTATTGCTTAACGCCGCTGTTCTGTACGTCCTGCCCATGAACGAAATCGCCGGAAATAATTTCTCCCTGGGCACCGCGGCAGAACGCATTTTTGGCCATTATGGCGATCCCATTATCCGCGCCATCATGGTCGTTTCTCTTCTCAGCTGCATCAACGCCGTCCAACTTTTCTGCTCCCGCATCTTGTACGCCATGAGCGCTGATGGCTTGTTTTTCCGCAGCATAGCGCGCGTCAACAAGGGCGGCACGCCCGAACTCGCTCTCCTTCTAAGCACCATCACCGCCGTACTCTTCGTCCTCGGTTCGTTCGAACGCGTCATCGCCATGCTCTCGTTTTTCTTCGTGGCCAATTACACCCTCACTTACATTTCTGTTTTCGTGCTGCGCAAGAACGAGCCTCAAATGCCCCGCCCCTATCGCGCCTGGGGCTACCCGTGGACCACCGCAATTGCGCTGCTCGGCTCAATTTTATTTTTAGTAGGATCAATACTGACTGATCGTGACAACGCGCCCTTAGCGCTAGGAATGTTAGTGCTGAGTTACCCGGTTTATCGCGTCTTAAAATGGGGCGCGGCCCGCGCCACCGCAATTTAATTTCCGCTTCGCGCCTGATTCGTAACCAGGCATCACGTCGCAAATTTCAATTGGAAACTTTCTCCGCGATCGATTTCGCCTGCAGGAAATGCAATAAATAATCCTTCCCGCCGGTCTTCGAATCCGTCCCTGACATATTAAATCCGCCAAATGGATGCGCCCCCACCATCGCGCCGGTGCATTTGCGATTCAAATAAAGATTCCCCACGTGAAAGGCCTCTTCCGCCTTCTCAATTTTGTCCGGATTCTTCGAATACACCGCCCCAGTCAATCCAAACTCCGTATCATTCGCGATTTCCAGCGCATGATCAAAGTCCCGCGCCTTAATCACCGCCAACACCGGCCCAAATATTTCTTCCTGCGCAACGCGCGCCTTCGGCGGCACATTGGCAATAATTGTCGGCTGGATAAAATATCCATCCCCAGGCGCTCGCTCGCCTCCCAGCACCACTTTCCCCTCTTTTTTCCCCACGTCGATATAACCAAGAATCCCTTCCATCGCCATGCTGCTCACCACCGGCCCCATATAATTCCCGGGATCCTCGCTAGGTCCCACGGTAATTTTCTTGGCGCGTTCCACCAGCTTCTCCACGAACGTGTCGTAAATTTTCTCCGACACAATCGCTCGTGAACACGCCGAGCATTTCTGTCCCTGGTAACCAAACGCCGCCGCCGCAACGCCCTCCACCGCGGCGTCAATATCAGCTTCCTCATCCACAATCGTCGCGTCCTTGCCGCCCATTTCCAATACCGCCCGCTTGATCCATATCTGCCCTGGACCTTTCTTCCCCGCCGCTTCGCTGATCAGCAACCCAACTTCTTTCGATCCCGTAAACGCAATGAATCGCGTCTTCGGATGCTTCACCAGCGCATCGCCAACAATCTCGCCTGGCCCTGTAAGAAAATTCAAAGCCTCCCTGGGAATTCCCGCCTCATAAAGAATCTCTACAACTTTCGCCGCCACCGTCGGAGACTCTTCCGAAGGTTTCAAAATCACTGTGTTCCCGGTCACCAGCGAAGCCACCGTCATCCCCGCCGCAATCGCCGCTGGAAAATTCCACGGCGGAATAACCACGCCAACTCCCAGCGGAATATAAACCAGGTAATTCTTCTCCCCTTTCAGTGGCGTGACCGGGTGCTGCCCCGCAAACCTCAGCATCTCCCGCCCGTAAAATTCAAGAAAATCGATTGTTTCCGCCGTGTCCGCATCCGCTTCCACCCACGACTTACCAACTTCAGCGCAAATCAACGCGGAAATTTCAAACTTGCGCTCGCGAATAATTTTCGCCGCGCGGAATATCATCTCGATGCGCTTTTCTGCAGGCACCCGCTTCCACGTGTCGAACGCCTTCGCCGCCGCTTCCACCGCCTGGTTCGCATGCTCCGCCGTCGCCGTCTGAAACACTCCAATCACCTGCTTCGGATGAGAGGGATTCGTCGAAGTCATCTTCGCCGTGGTGATAATTTTCTCGCCGCCGATATACATCGGATATTCGCGCCCAAATTCTGCTTCCGCCTTCTTCAGCGCCGCTTCCATCGCCCGCTTATTTTCCTCCCTGGAAAAATCCACAAACAGCTCGTTAGTGAACTCTGACACGTGCACTCTCGTTTCGGCAGTAGCCATACGAAATTCTCCTCGCGTTTCAACCATCATTCTACTGTGTTGGGAAACCACGCGACAACCACGCACAATCACAAAGGTTTCGCGATTGGAGATATGTAACGAATTATCTAGCGGCGAAAGAGAGAGAAAATCCAAAATACCAGCGACAGCCCAACACTCAAAAGCAAGCAGGTAACAATAGGAAAATAAAATGTAGTGTGTTCACCCCGATGAACTATATCCCCAGGCAAACGCCCCAGCCGCAAAGGCAACCGCCCGCTGAAAAACAAAGACGCACCAACCACTACCGCAATCCCGCCAAGGATTAAAAGCCCTCGCCCAAGCTCACGCAGCGGATCCATATTTACAAAGTCTACGCCAGGGGCCCGATCAAGCAATACCATGGCTGCCGGAGCAACTTTGGTATGACAAGCACTAGACTAACGTCCTACGGCCGCGAGTAAGTCCAACTAGATCAATTCATGTCCCGCAAAAAAATATCCAATTTCAAACGCCGCCGTCTCCGGAGCATCCGACCCGTGAGTACAATTATTGCCAATACTGGTACCCAAATCATGCCGAATAGTTCCCGGCGCCGCCTTCTTAGGATCAGTCGCCCCCATGGCATCTCGCCATTTCGCAATCGCCCCTTCAGCCTCCAAAACCAGTGCCATAATCTTCCCCGAACTCATAAAATCCGTCAGCTCTCCAAAAAATGGCCGCTCCTTATGCACCGCATAAAACCCTCCAGCCTCTTCCTTCGTCAGACGCATTGTTTTAATCGCCACGATTTTGAATCCCGCCTTATGAATACGCGAAAGTATTTCACCCTGCTGCCCCTTACTAACCGCGTCGGGCTTGATAATCGCAAATGTGCGTTCCAGTGCCACAGAATTCCTCCAGGTTACAAAATTAAATTTTGCTGAGTATCTTTACTTCAGTGTGGCTGCAACGGTTGAACCCAGATCTGCCGGAGTCTCCACGCAGCGAATTCCCGCAGCGCTCATCGCCGCGTATTTATCTTTCGCCGTGCCCTGCCCACCGCTGATGATCGCGCCGGCATGTCCCATGCGCCTTCCAGGCGGTGCGGTTTGTCCGGCGATGAATCCCACCACCGGTTTCTTCACATTCGTTTTGATCCATTGCGCCGCGCGTTCTTCGGCATCACCGCCGATTTCCCCGATCATAATAATCGCGTGCGTATCGGCATCGTCATTGAACAGTCGAATCGCATCCAGAAACGTCGTCCCAATAATCGGATCGCCACCAATGCCGATGCAAGTCGACTGCCCGATTCCCAATCTCGTCAGTTGATCCACCGCCTCATAGGTCAAGGTTCCGCTGCGGCTCACTACTCCCACGGGCCCTTGCTTGTGAATGCGTCCCGGCATAATTCCGATTTTGCATTTTCCCGGCGAAATCACTCCCGGGCAGTTCGGTCCAATCAGCCGCGTCTTTTTAAAATCCACTACCGCGGCCACGCGCACCATATCCAGCACTGGAATGCCTTCAGTAATGCAAATCACTAAAGGAATTTCCGCATCCGCCGCTTCCAAAATTGCGTCGGCAGCAAATGGCGGCGGCACAAAAATTACCGAAGCATTCGCGCCCGTTTCTTTCACCGCATCGCGAACAGTATTAAAAACCGGCCGCTCCAGATGTTTCGTGCCGCCCTTCCCCGGCGTCACGCCGCCGACCACCACCGTCCCGTATTCAATCATCTGCTGCGCATGAAACGTCCCTTCGCGCCCCGTAAATCCCTGCACCAGCAGCCGCGTCTTCTCGTCAACCAGTACACTCATCGAGCACCCGCCGCGAGCGCCACGACTTTCTGCGCGCCATCCTTCATTCCGTCCGCAATCGTGAAATTCAATTTACTGTCGCGCAGAATTTTTTGCCCCAACTCCACGTTGGTCCCTTCCATCCGCACCACCACCGGCACTTTCAATTGCAGATCCTTTGCCGCTGCCACCACCCCGCTAGCCAGCACGTCGCAACGCAAAATTCCTCCAAAAATATTTATGAACACCGCCTTGACCGCCGGATCGGCCATCAAAATTCCAAACGCGTTCTTCACTTGGTCCGCCGACGCACCGCCGCCCACATCCAGAAAATTCGCTGGCGATCCACCCGCGTACTTGATGATGTCCATCGTCGCCATGGCCAATCCCGCGCCATTCACCATGCACGCCACGCTGCCATCCAGCTTGATGTAATTCAGTCCGTACTTCGAAGCTTCCACTTCCAGCGGGTCCTCTTCATCCAGATCCCTCAACTCGCGCAATTCCTTGTGGCGAAACAGCGCATTGTCGTCAATGGTCATCTTCGCGTCCAGCGCCACCAGCTTGTTGTCGCCCGTTAACACGCACGGATTAATCTCCAGCATCGAAGCATCCATATCGATAAACGCGCGATAAAGCGCCAACAAAAACGGCACCGCGTTATTCACCGCCTCGATCGGCAAGCCCAACCCGAACGCCAATTTCCGCGCTTGATACGGCTGCAGGCCCACCACCGGCTGAATTACTTCGCGCAAAATTGCCTCGGGATTATCTTTAGCCACCTCTTCGATTTCCATCCCGCCCGCCGTGCTGGCCATGAAAAT
>Ga0185299_10002214_pt1 | contig 31326 bp, 23 predicted proteins | sample PaiPotPPA55metaG_FD_128002 | JGI IMG/M metagenome (GOLD analysis project Ga0185299, IMG submission 128002) | Iron sulfur acid spring bacterial and archeal communities from Banff, Canada, to study Microbial Dark Matter (Phase II) - Paint Pots PPA... ...
CCGCCGCTCCGCTGATCGTGCCGATGTCCGCATCGATCAGCGCAGCAGCGGCTGCCGGCCAACCGCCACGCACGACCCAATCCTGCGGCGAGAGTTCGGTGAGGTGCTTGAGCGCATCGTCGATGGGACCGGGCATGCGAGATTCCCCCGGCAGTCGTCACGCAGTCCTCAGCTCACCGCTTTCTTCACGAGCGCGCCGATCCTTGCCTCTTCGGCGGCAGTCAACTCCACGAGCGCGAAGGCGGTCGGCCACATGGCGCCTTCGTCTAGGTTCGCCTCGTGCATGAAGCCCAACGTCGCGTACCTCGTCTTGAACTTCTGCGCGCTTTGGAAGAAGCAGACGACCTTGCCGTCCTTGGCATACGCGGGCATCCCGTACCAGAGTCTCGGCGACAGGGCTGGCGCGCTGGCTTTGATGATCGCATGGAGCCGCTCGCCCAGGGCCCGATCCGGTTCCGGCATCTCGGCGATCTTCGCGAGCACGGCGCTTTCCCCGTCCGCCTTGTCCGCGCGCCTTCCGCGGCGCGCGGCCGCCTTCTTCTCCTGGAGATACTCCTTCATCGCGACTCGTTCCTCGTCCGTGAATCCCTTGGAAGTCTTGCCGATGGCCCTGGTGCTCTTGCTGGACTTCTGCGTGCCCTTCTTTGCAGTCATTTTTCCTTCCTATTCGTTAGATGCTTCTGAAGCGCGGTTCGCTCATGCGTAGCCGAACATTTCGCGGATCTCCATCGACTACCCCGAGCCCGCGGCAGCGGCAGGGGATAATGAGCGACCGGCACGACCGTGGCTTTAGTCAATGTGTACCCGCTTGCCAACTTCGCCGGATCTGCCTTCTTGTAAAGCAACGTGCTTGACTTCATCCCCACCGGCTTCAAAATGTTCTCTGCCACGTAATCGTCGAAGCTCTTTCCCGAGATCTTGGCGACCAGGTCTCCGAGTACTTCGAAGGCCATATTGCTGTACCTGAACTCCTTGCCGGGGGCCCAGCGAAGCGTCCTGTCACCCAGGCTGCGCACGTAACGCTCCAGGGCGCCGTCGTCATACTCGGGTTTGTCCCAGTAGTAATTCGTGACATCGGGCATGCCCGAAGTGTGCGTTACCATTTGCCGAACGGTGATTTCCTTGTAACGAAGGTCCTTCAAGCGAAAATACGGCACGAACTTTATCACCGGGTCATCCAGATCAAGCTTGCCGTGTTCGACGAGTTGCATGATCGCGGTGGCCACGAACGGCTTGGTGATGGAGGCCAAGTGGAAAAGAGTTTGCGGAGTGATAGGCCGGCTGGCATCGCCGATCTTCATGAGGCCGAAGCCGCGCGCATAGACTAACCGGCCGTCCTTGACGACGCCGATGGCGAACCCTGGAATTTTTTGCTCCTCCAGGGTCCGGCCGATGGAAGCCTCGAGGCGCTCGACAGCCTTGTCCGATAGCAACTGGGCCATCAACGGCGCTGGCGAGGCGAGCAGCAAAAGGACGATAGAAGTCCCGATCAGGTGACGGCGCATAACAAGGGGTTCTCCCTTTCAAGGGCAATTGTCATCCTTCGGTACTGTCTGGTCAGGATAAGGGGACAGGTCAGGATAAGAATAAGCTTCAGTCGCCCGACCCAGACGCATAGAGCGGGCCGACCCGGTGCCCTTCTGTGTGCGCCGGCTCCGGTTTGGATTCCGCATGCCCGTTGCGATTGAACTCTTCGTCAAATGTGACCGTAACTTCGTCTGAGTTAAGCAGACGGTCGAGGTCTTTTTTGGAGCGCACCTTGAATTGCAAATACGTAACTTCAGTGCCATCCCCGGGCATCTCGTCGGCGTTCTGACACAGTGCAAGTTTTCGGACTCCTCCGAGAGTCCATTTGGCGGGCCGATCGTTCCAGCGAAAAGTTCCGTTAGAATCACCTTCGCCCGCTCTCCCGATTGCTTCAGCTTTTGAAAAAGCCTCGTCTTCGGTTGGGGCCTCGATGAGCACGATGTTTTCCCAGATGGGATAATGGTCCTGAGACCCGTCCTTGAAAGTGACGTACATGACAATGTGCGCAGCGTACCAACTGTTCACGGGGTGGTCCGCCGCTTGCGAATGTTGCGGCAGCCCGCGTACTTCTGAGCTTCTTGTACCTTCCGAACCCTGGCGCGGTCGTTTCGAGCTTTTGCGTCTGCCAGTGTTGCTGCCAGAATTTGACATATGTGCCCCCCGCTTTTCGCCGCTTCCTTTTTCGCTTCTTCGAGAATCTCGTTTGTGCCCTTGTGCTGCGATTTCGTCACCCTACACCCGAGGACCTAAGGCCCGCCTGCGAACGCTACCACGGTGAGTTTGCCTTCTCTCCTTGCTCGTTCTTCAGAAATTGTATCGCGGTATCAGCCATTTCCCAAGCAGGTTCCGCAATCACTCAAATACATCCAGCGGGAAGGAGTCGGAGCCAACGACCAAGTCGCTTTTTTATCCTCGAAAGAGGCGTTTACGGTTTCGAGTCCCAGTGCTGGATTTGGCGGATGGCCTCGTCGCTGTGACCGGTGTTCACGGCGACAAAGGCGTGGGCGCGCACGTTCATGATTTCCGTGAACACGTCCTGGGGCGCCGGATAGTGGATGTAAAGCGCGATCATGCTGAATACAACTAGCCCGGCCAGCACCACCATGCCCTGGACTGGTCCAGGCACTTTACGGTTCCAGGCATGGCAAAGTAAGAGCGAATCTCCGTTTTCTTGAGCGCAGAAGCAGGAGTTACCGAATTTGTGCTCGCCAGGATGGCTCGCGGTTATTTTTTGCCCGGCCTCGACGAGGCAGAGAATCGCTGCGGAGCGATGCGCGAAAGAGCGACGGAGGCCGCCTCACGGACCCTGGCGTCTTTCTCGCGCTGCGCCGCCTCGAGCGCGGGGATGGCGCCCTCTGCCTGTTCGCCGAAATACCCAAGCCCGATGGCGGCGCTCAAGCGGATGTCGACCGCCTTGTCCTTGAGGGCTTCGGTCAGGGCCGGCACAACCTGTGCTGCATCCGCCTCGCGCTGCTGCAAGAGACGAACCGCTATGACCCGCTCGCGCTCCTGGGACGACTTCAGATCCGCGATCAACTCGGCGGTCGATTTCTGTTTGCCGCAGCCGCCACACGCCAGCAAGCAAAGCAACAGAACAAAATATGTGCGCATGCGCATAGCTGAACTCCTTGGTTGGAATAGGACGATCACCAATCTTTGAGCGCTTCGCCGCCCGCTATGGTGCTGAGGTATTGATAAGTGAAGGGGTCGATGCCGCTGCTGAGAAAATGCACCGAGCCGTCGCCGAACAGGAAGTTGGCACCGGCTGGATGATAGCTGTAAAACGTATCGGGGTCGTAGATCGGGAAGTCGGCGTTGGGCAGGTGCGTGGCGTTGCAGTGGGAGAGGACAAAGGCCTCGTCGAAGTCGGCATTGTCGTAGGGCGGCCCGGGGGGAGGCGTGTAGGGGGCGGGAGGTTGATTCGCCATCCAGGCCGGGCACCTGCCGCCCGTCACGGCGCCGGTCCAGGTGCTGGGGGCATGGTTGCTGGAGCGCTCGCCGGCGACGATGGTGTTGCTCAGACCATCGGTGACGTTGGCGATATTATTGTGGCTGTTGCGATAAAACAAACCGACGCCGGCACGGCCTGCAGTGCCGGGCAGGCCGTCGTTGCCGGCGCTGCCCGGGTTACCGCCTGCGCCGTTGAAACATTCGATCCAGCCGTTGCAGCCGACGTAGTTACCGTGCGCCACCGTGGCGATGGGGTTGGTGAAGGTACTGTCGTAGATGGGGAAGGGATCCTGGAGACCATCCGAGGGACACTGGAAGACCTTGAGCGACTGCTGGGAAACCGCCGCATTGCTGCCGACTGCCACTCCCACCTGGAAATTGATCAGCTTGTAGGTGTTGTCCTGTTCAAGGAAGGGCAGCAAAAACGAGGCCCAACCCCAGCCCGGCCCCACGTCGTTGTCGGGGGTGCTGTTGGGATTCGTGTTGCCATCGACGTAGCCGGGCGGGAAGAAGCGCCGGCTGTCGTGATATTGGTGCAGTGCCAGGCCGATCTGCTTGAGGTTGTTCGTACAGCTCATGCGGTTGGCGGCCTCGCGCACCTTTTGCACGGCCGGAAGGAGAAGACCGATCAGGACGGCGATGATGGCAATCACGACCAGCAGTTCGATGAGCGTGAAGCCGCGTCGAAGCGATGAACGTCTCATGATACGCCCTTATAAGATGAAAATTGGTATCTAATCCAGTGCCGGGTTGCAGCAACAGACCGGCTTGCGTCAGCAAATGGCGTTGACCCACGGCTGTGCCTGGAGAGGAATTCTTTCACCAGGCAGCCTGGAACCCGAAAAACAAAAAGAAGCGGAAAGCCTTTGTCACTGCCCGGGAGGAGCGCGGGAGTGCGTGGCGGTTTGCCTGGGATGAGAGCGGATCACGGCCGCGGGGATAAGGTTGCCGTCGCAAACCACCGTGGCCGCTTCGAGATGGCAAGGAGTTGGTTGAGTTTGAGGCGAATGGTGGACGCTGCACAGCAAGCAGCCTCCCTCATCGTCATTATCGATATCATCCGGGAGGGCGCTGTAGCCGGGCACGCCATGTTCGCAAAAAGTCGCCGAACTTGATTCGGGGGTTGCCAGCCCATGATGATGATGGTGCGCGGCCGCGACGAACTGCACCACGACGTAAATGGTCAGCACGGCGACGCAAAACAGGGGCGAGCGCAGGAAAAATTTCATTTCACCAGCAACCCAGCGATTGGCTCCTTGCTCGACTTCTTACGCCCAAGATCCTGAGAAGGATCGGTATTACCAAATCATACGAAGTCTAAGCAGGAGCACGGCGACTGTCAAGAGGCTTGGTCAAGAAATTCTCCCAGCCGGTAGAAGTGGACATCGCTCGGGTGCGTGTCACCGCGAAAAAAATGGCAAAGAAGTGGAAAGCGCTATAGCCGAAATGTGACCGTACAAAAAGAGGCAACAGAGACCTCTTTTGTCTCCGTTGCCTCCTTGTTCAAATTTAAATCCCAGAACCTAGGCGCGCTGCACCTGACCGTGGTCGTCGCAGTGGCTGCCGTGCGGGTGGTGCAGGTGGCCCTCCACCAGGTAGTCGGTATGGTCGCCGTGCGGCACGGCTTCATGGCCGCAGCCGGGCCCATGCTTGTGGGTCTTGTCATGGCCGCTGCAGGCATGCTTGGGCGTGCACTCGCCGGGGTTCTGCTTGCCTACCGCCAGCTTGTGCTCTTCCACGTCCTTGCCCTTGATGTGGTGCAGGTGGCCGTCGTGCAGGTAATCGACGTGGCCGTCATGCTTGATGGCGGTGTGCCCGCAGCCGGGGCCGTGCTGATGGTTGTGATTCGCGTGGGTGGAACTGGTCGTCATCGGATTTCTCCTTCCCTGCTGGTAAGTCCGGGACAAGCCGCGCCGAGCGGGACTTCAATTCGTCCGCATGGGCCAGCGCGTTCTGAACGAGATCGGCAACGTGCCGATCCGATAGGGCGTAAAACAAGTGGTTGCCTGCGCGGCGCCGCTTCACCAGGCCCTCCATGCGCAGCGTCCGCAGTCGTTGCGAAACCGTGGAGAATTTCTCGCCGAGCGCCGCCACGATCTCCGTCACGCACCATTCCCCACTCATGAACAACTGCAAGAGTTGCAGCCTAGGTGCATCGCCCAGCGCTTTGCATAAGTCGGCCGCGGCCTGGAGGGCCGCCAGGCTCATGGGCGTGCCCTTTGGCTTTGCACCCGAGTGGTCCGCTACATCACAAGTAGGCGTGGAACGATTAACGGCAAACTCCTCTGATTCACTATTTCACTACTTATTGAAATAGCATATTCTGGCTCGACTGGCCAGGGGGTTTTGGAGTTTTGTCGGGGCTCGACCGATTGCGACCCCATCAAAGACGCTCTTTTCAGCTGCTCTATTCTTTTCCTGTACCTAGCCGGCTGACTTCGTCCGCGCCGGGCAAGCCGAAGGAGTACAGGACGCCGGTGTACTTCTTCGGGAAGTAGGCCTCGAAGTCCGCTTGGGTAAACAGCGTGTTGCCGGTGCCAACATAGACACGACCGCGGGAAACCGACGGGCCGGACCACACGGGTCCGAGGTCGATTTCTTTCAAGATCTCCCCCGTGCCGGCATCGAGAGCGACCAGCTTCCCGCTCGCCGCCGTCGTGAAATAGACCACGCCGTTGGCGACCGCGACTCCCGAGGCAACCGGGTCGCCAACATTGGTGTAGATGGGCTTCGGCTTTGGACCGCCGAGGGAGGCGACCTTGGGGCGTTCGTGCCGCCAGCGTTCCATGCGCGTATCCAGGCTCAGGGCCACCACGCGCCCGCCCGTCGGCGGCACGAGGCTGGCCGAGATGGTCTCCTGGGAGGCCAGCCGCAGACAATCGATGCCGTTGGTGAAGATCGACCCGCCGTCGGTCGCGCACCCCGTCTGCAGTCCGCCGATGACGCTTGGCAAGGCGAGCATCCGCGCGTCCGGCATGGGCGCGAGTGGATAGATCGGCGGGCCGGTGTAGACGGGGGTATGGTCCAGGATGCGGCCGTCCGCAGCCCGCAAGATATAGAAGCCGCCATTCTTGCAGCCCACGCCGACCACCCTGGTGGGTGAACCTTTCACGGGGATGGTGTAGAGCTTGGGTGTGTCGCCGATCGAGCAATCCTTGTACCGCCCCTCCTTCGGATCGTAGCCGCGCATGGCATTCGTCCAGACGTCGCCGGGGTTGATCTGCGTCACCCATTTTTCGGCGCCGTTGTGAACGTCCAGGGCGATGACCCCGCACGACTCACGCGTGGTGAGTCGCGGATCGTCGGCCGTTGGCCGCCGCGGCGCGGTGTTGACGTCCGTGCCAAAGAAGATGGTGCCGGACTCCTTGTCGAATGAGGGGGTGCTCCAGATGGAGCTCGTCGCCGGTCCGAAGTAGAACACGTGGTCGCCCCAGCTGTCGGTGATTTTGATCGGGGGATCGAGCGGCTCGGGCTTCGGGCCGACATCATACTTCCAGACGATCTTGCCGGTTGTGGGCTCCAGGGCCAGGACGAACCCCCGGCCGGTACAGCCGCGATAGCCGGGAAAGGCGGCAACCACCTGCTCGAGCGTGCCGCCGGCGACAATCACCTTGCCGTCGGCGAGAATGGGCGAGGCGAAGAAGACGTTGATCGGGTGGGCGCCGGGGAAGTCCTTGCCGCGCGCGTTGAGTTTCCAGCGCTCGGCTCCGGTCGCGCGGTCCAGGGCGTAGAACCAGCCGCCGATGTCGCCGAAGAAGACCGTGTCCGCACTGACGAGCGCCGAGGCCAGAATGCCGTTCGGGGAAGTTTGGAAGCGCGCGTTGCGCGCCTTCTCGTCCGCCTGCCGGGTCACAGGCTTCGCGGCTCCGTGCGCCGGATTGCGGTAGGACCAGCCGAGCTTGCCGTCCGGGCCCAGCTTGTAAAATGCCGGATCGGTTGCGGTGCCGAAGTAAACGCAGCCGTCCACCACGATGGGCGTGGCATGGACAACGCCGATCACCAGGTCCGAGTCCTTGGCGGGAAAGCGCCATTTCTCTTCAAGCCGGCCGGCATTCGACTTATCGATGGCCGTCTCGCCGCGGTTGTGACGCGAGCCGATCGCGTCGCAATTGTACATGGGCCAATTCTTTCCGTCCTCCGCCGCATGCGTGAAGCCAGCCCAAAACACCAACGCGAGCGCCACGCTCAGCAACCCAATTCGTTTCCGGATCATGGGGATCTCCGTTGCTTCGCTTATCTCCAGGCGATTTCCGCGCCGTGGCCGGCAGCGGTCTCCGCCCTTTATTCGCGGCGAAGCCATGGTTCTTTAGTTACAGACGTGTTACTTGCTTCCTTTCCGCACTCACTCCATGATCGGTCTAGTGGTCAACTCTCACGCATGAAAGGAACCGATCATGGGCAAGCTTTCGATACTGTGTATCCTGGCCGCAGCTTCTGTCTGCAATGCCGCCGAGCCGGCCGCGAGCCCGGCGGCGGCGGAGAAACGCGTCGCCAGCCAGATTGTCAACGTCACGGTTTACCAGAACAGCGCCCTGGTCACGCGCGAAGTCGATGTGCCCGAGGGTACGGGCTCGATGGAGCTCGTCGTCACGCCCTTGCCGGCGGGCGTGGCTAACAGCTCTCTCTATTCTGAAGGCACCGATGGCACGCGCGTCATGAGCACGCGCTATCGCAGCCGGGCCATCAAGGAAGACACGCGCGAAGAGGTCCGCAAGCTGGAAGCTCAGATCAAAGAACTCGGCATCGCCGCCCGCAAGATCCAGGCCGAGCTCAAAACCATCGAGCAGAACGTGCAATTCCTCTTCAAGCTCGAAAATTTTACCAGTGCGACCATGCATTCGGCCACGGAAAAAGCTCAGCTCAATAGTGAGGCGACCCTGACCCTGAGCAAGTACGTCATGGAGCAGCGCGCTCAGAAAGCGAAGGAGGTGGTCGCTCTTCAGGAACAGCTCCGCTCGAACGGCGAAGACACAGCGTTCGCCCAGCGCAAGCTCCAGGAGCTGAGCGCCGGCATCAGCCGAACGGAACACGATGCCATCATCACGCTCGACAAGAAAAACGCGGCACCCGGCAAGGTGCGCCTCAACTACCTGGTCGAGAATGCCTTCTGGCGCCCGCAATACAAGTTGCGCGCCACGCCCCGGAGCAAGGATCCGGTGCAATTGGAGTACCTGGCCGCCATCATTCAGCAATCGGGTGAGGATTGGACCAACGCCAACCTTGTTCTGTCCACGGCCCAGCCGATGTTGAACGCCGCCCCGCCTGAGCTGAAGATGCTCGAGCTCATGGTCGTCGGCCGCGGCGGCGCCCGCCCGCCGCAAGGCGCTCCACAGCTGGACGGTCAAGTCCCCTATCAGCACGAGGCTTCGTTCGGAGTCATTCAACAGCAGGCGAAGAGCCTGCGCGGCAAGGGCCAGCAGGAATTGAATCGCAACAATGAAACAAGCGGCAATTCGATCTACAACAATGCCGCCGCCCTGGAGCAGGCCTGGGACCTGCTGTGCAGCAAGGAGGATTTTCTGGCCGTCACCAAGGGCAGGCCTGGCCGCCCAGGCGACGAAGGGCCGAGCGTGACCTATCACCTGCGCGGCAAACTCACCATCCCCTCCCGCAACGATGAGCAGGTCATCGAAGTCGCCCGGCTGGAGCTGACGCCCGAGTATTACTACAAGGCCGTACCCGTCTTGACGCCGCATGTCTATCGCTTGGCCAACTTGACGAACAAGAGCGAATACGTCATCTTGCCCGGCGAGGCCACCATGTACCTGGGAACTGATTTCGTTGGCCGCATGAACCTGCCGCTCGTGGCCATCGGCGAGCAGTTCACGGCCGGCTTCGGCGTCGATCCTCAGCTGCAAATCCAGCGCCACCTGATAGACAAATCGCGCACCACCCAGGGGGGTAACCAGGTCTTGAATTTCGATTACCGCATCCTGGTCAACAGCTACAAGACCGAACCGGTCAAGCTTCAGGTCTGGGACCGGCTGCCCCGCGCTGAAAACGAGACCGCGGGAGTCACGCTGATCAAGGCAACCCCCGAGATCAGCGCCGACTCGCTCTACGTCCGCGAGCAGCGGCCGAACAATCTGCTACGCTGGGATCTGACGGTGGAGCCCACCATGAACGGTGAGAAAGCGGCCGGCATTCGCTATCAGTTCAAGGTGGAACTGGATCGGCAAATGCTCATCAGCAATGTGTTGACGAAGTAATTTCCTGCAGGCTCGAACCGTTACCGGGTCACGGCGCCGGGTTCCACAGGGCCCGTCTGGCCCATGAGGTAGCCGCGCAGGTCGCAGAAGATTTGATCGCAGCGGGCACGCCAGGAGGCGTCGGTGATGGAATCGCCGCGCTGCGGGCGCATGGCCACGGTGATCTGCACCATGCTCTCGCGGGTGGTATCCGTGCGGTCCATGTACAGGTCCACTTCCACCTGTCCTGGCCGGCGGCCGATGCCCAACCAGGAAAGAGCGCCCTTGCCCTTGGGTAAGTAGACGCTGCCCGGTCCGCCGAGGCGGAAGCGCACGCGGCCGGGAACGCTTTCGACGACTTCGCCGCCCACGTCCTGCACGAAGCCGCGCAGCTTGTAGACGGCAATGGTCTCCGGCATCCACGCTTCCAGGGTGTGGATCACCTGGTGCGGATCGAAAATCCGGTTCGGCAGGGCCTGGACTTCGGAGGTGTCCGTTTGCGCCGCCTCTTCCTGGAGCTGCGGCGCCGGGCCCTCGTCCAGGGCCAGCTCATAAGCTTCCGCCAGCTCGCGGGCGCTGGCATAGCGGTCGTTGGGATCTTTGGCCAGGCAGGTGCGGACAACGCTCTCAATCGCCGCAGACACCCATTCGCCGGCGCCGGACTCGAGGAAGCTCGGCGGCTCTTCGTTGGCATGGGCCAGGAGCACGTCCATCGAAGCACGGCCGGCGAACGGCTGCTTGCCGCTCAATAGCTCGTAGAGGATCACGCCAATGCTGTAGAGATCGCCCTGCGGTCCCATTTCCTCGCCGCGCACTTGCTCCGGACACATGTAGCCCGGCGTGCCGACGGCGAACTCCGTGTTGGTGTCGGTTACCTTCTTGAGGGTGTTCGGGTCGAGCAGCGTGGCCAGGCCGAAATCCATGACCTTGACTTTTTCATAAGGCGTGTCGTGATCGACCACCATCAGGTTGGAAGGTTTCAAATCGCGGTGGATAATGCCTTCGGCATGAGCGGCTTGCAGCACTTCACAGAACTGGCCGAGCAGGCGGCCGACGCGGGCGGGGCCCAGGCGGCCGTTGCGCGCCAGCAGGGCGTCCAGCGTGACGCCGCGGATATATTCCATGATGATGCACGGCCCCTGCGGGTCGTCGAGCGAGGCGTCGTAGAGCGTGACGGCATAGGGATGTTGAAAACGGGCCATGAGCAGGGTTTCGCGCTGAAAGCGCTCGCGGAACTTTTCGTCGGCGGCGACGTGGTCGTGCATGACCTTGACGACCACCTGGCGGCCCAGGTCCAGTTGCCGCGCCAGGTAGACCCGGCCCATGCCCCCTTCGCCAAGCAACTTGGTTGCCTGGTATCGGCCCAAGAAAATTCGCCCGATCATAAAAACATTCCCGTTAGCCGCGCTTGAGGCACACGGCGACCGCAGACAGGCGTTCCACTTGCACAAGCTTAGTTCGTAAATTTGTTGTGCGCCGGCAAAAGAGTGTACAATCAGGAAAGGTTTTTGCGTCCGGGCTTTGCAGCGGGGCAACAAAATTTCATGTGGCGGCTGAATCTTCTTGCTGTGGGTGGGCTGGTTTTGGCCTGCGCGCTCCCGGCTCTTGCGGCGGAGCCGACTCTCGCGGAAGCCCGTCAACGCTGGCTGCATGGCAATTACGAAGAGGCGCGAGCGCTGTACGAAGCACTTTCCAAAGAGCCGGCCGGCCGCGACGCCAAAGGCACCGCTTACGCCGCGGCACGGATTGGCGTTAGCCGCGCCCTGCAAAGCCAGGGGGATTACGACAAGGCTTTGCAGGTCATCGACATCGCTCTCCAGCCCAATCCCGCCGACGCCGATTTGCAGGCCCGTCGCGCGGAACTTCTCTATGTGCGTGGCCGCTGGGAGGAAGCGGAAAAAGCCGCCGACAAAGCGCTGGCGAGTAAGCCGGACCATTTTCTCGCCCGCTGGGTCCGCGGGCAGGTTTACAATGACCGCGGCGACCTGACCAAGGCGGACGCGGAATTCCGCTGGTTCGTGCGCACCTACACCGAGCGGAGCAACAAGGACGACGATATCAAGAACGCCGACGAGCTCATGCTCGTGGCGCTCGCCGGGGCGGATTACGCGCGCTGGCACAACCTCTCGGATCAATTTCAGGTCATCCTGTCGGACGTGCTGGGCGATGCCCTCAAGAACGAGAAGAACTACTGGCCCGCCGAATGCCAGGCGGGCATGTTGCTGCTGGAAAAATACAATCGCGGCGAGGCCCTGGACGCATTTGACAAGGCGCTGACGCTCAACCCGAGCGCCGCCGAGGCATTGGTGGGAAAGGGGCTGGCGGCGCTGCAAAAGCTCGAGGTGCAGGCCGCGCAGCAGTTCGCCGAGCGCGCCCTGCGCGTCAACGCCAACTTGCCGGCTGCCCTCTGCCTGCGCGCCGACTGCCACGTTGTCGCTGGCGACCTGAAGGCAGCCAGGAAGGATCTGGAGCAGGCCCGTCAGGTCAACCCGCGCGATGAGAACATGCTGGGAAAGCTGGCGGCGTGTCTGCTCCTGGAGCGCGATCAGCGCGGCTTCGACGCGCTGGCTGCGGAGGTGCTGGCGCGCGATCCGAAGCCCGGCACGTTTTACTTCGCGCTGGCCGAGCGGCTCGAAGACCGCAAGCACTACGACCAGGCCGAGAAGTACTACAAGATTGCCATCGCTTACCGGCCGAAAATCCCCTGGCCGCACAACAGTCTCGGCCTTCTCTACATGCGCCTGGGCCGGGAGAAGGATGCGCGCATCGTCCTTGACGAGGCGTTTAAGGCCGATGAGTTCAACGTGCGCGTTTCCAACACGCTCAAGGTGCTCAAGCACCTGGACAAGTACGAGACTCTGAAGACCGAGCATTTCCTGCTGCGCTTCGACCCGGAGAACGATGGCCGGCTGGCGCGGTACATGGCGAACTACCTGGAAGAGATTTACGCGGACCTGTCCACCCGGTTTGGCTATCATCCGCCCGCTCCGATTCTCATCGAAGTTTTTAACAACCATGAGATGTTCAGCGGCCGCACCGTCGCTCTGCCGGATCTGATCACCATCGGCGCCAGCACCGGGCGGATGTTTGCCATGGTGTCCCCCAACGGCAAAGGAATGGCCAAGCCGTTTAACTGGGCGCGGGTCATCCGCCATGAGCTGGTGCACGTATTCAATCTGGAGCAGACGAACTTTCAGTGCCCGCACTGGTTCACCGAGGGACTGGCTGTCGGCAACGAGGGCTTTCCGCGGCCACAGGAGTGGAACCGTCTGCTGCGCGAGCGCGTGCGCAACGGCAACCTGATGGACCTGGACAATATCGATTTCGGTTTCATTCGGCCGCGCTCGGCCCTGGACTGGACCATGGCCTATTGCCAGAGCCAGCTCTATGTCGAGTTCCTGCAGAAAGAATACGGCGCCCCGTCGGTGGGCCGGTTTCTCGAAGCTTACCGCGACGGACTGGACACCGCGGCGGCGATCTCGACAGTATGCCACGTTGACAAGCCCACTTTCGAGAAGGGCTATCGACAGTATCTGGAAGAGGTCGTCAAGACGATCCAGGGCCGGCCGATGGAGAAGAGTATGACGCTGCGTCAGCTCCAGGAGGCGCACGAGGCGAAGCCGGACGACCTGGACTTGTCGGCGCGGCTGGCGGAGCAGTTCTTGATCCGCCGCGAGAACAAAGAGGCACGCGCGCTGGTCGATCAGGTGCTGGCGAAGAAAGCCAAACATCCGTTCGCCTGTTACGTAAAGGCCCGCTTGCTCATGGCCTCCGGGGACGAAGCCGAGGCGCGTAAATTATTGGAGACAGCTTTGAACCGTCTCGATCCCGAGCCGAAGATTCTTCAAGCGCTGGGCGCGCTCTATTTTGAGCTGCGCGATTACGGCAAGGCGGCGGAGATTTTCGAACTGGCCCACCAGGTAGAGCCGTATGAGAGCAAGTGGCTGATTGAGCTGCGCCGCATTTATGGACGAGAGGGAAATCAGACCAAGCTGATTGAGGTTCTGACGAAGCTCGTGCCGACCGATGCCGACGATCTCGAGAGGCGCAAGGAGTTGGCCCGCATGCTCCTGGACGCCGGCCGCAATGCCGAGGCCGAGAAAATCGCCCGCGAGGGACTGGAGATCGACGTGCGCGACGGCGAAGTGAAGGAATTCCTGTACAAGGCTCTGACTGCGCAGAATAAGACCGCCGAGCTGGAGAAAGTTCGCAAATTGCTTGGAGAATAGTCATTGGTCACTTGTCATTCGCAAGCGAATGACGAATGACAAATGACTAATGACCAATGACGAATTGAAAGTATAATGGCTTTCTCGTTAGCGCAGCTCCAAAGTGTGATCCGCGACACTTATGATGAGAAGGACCGTCGCCGCGGCGTCGAAGGCACGTTCATGTGGCTGATGGAAGAAGTCGGCGAACTGGCCACGGCTCTGCGCAGCCAGACGAAAAAGGAGCAGGAAGAGGAATTTGCCGATGTACTCGCCTGGCTGGCGACCCTCGCTAACATCGCGGAGATCGATCTGGAAAAAGCAGTGGCGGCCAAATACGGCGCCGGTTGCCCCGGCTGCGGGCAAGTCCCCTGCGTTTGTGAGCAGGCGGAAAAGCCTTGAACTATCGAAGGACGGTTACTCCATGAACGCACGAGCGCTTGTACGGCCGGCTGTGTTGCTGGTGCTGGCCGCCGCCTTGCTGTCCGTGTTTGCCACGCCCGGCCTGGCGCAGAAGCCGCCGCGCTTGAAGATCGAGGACGTTCAGGTTGGTTTTGGCTCCAGTCCGCCGGTTGCCGAGTTCAAGAGCGGCTTCTGGACCCCCGTCTATGTCTACCTGAAAGCCGGCCCCGACGGCACCGATGCCGGGGGTAGGCTGACTGTCGAGACCGCGGATAGCGACGAGGTGCGCGGCCGCTACACCGTGGCTTTTCCCAAGCTCGATCCGGAAGAAATCTTCATGGTTCAGACTTACACCAAGCCCGGCCGCACGGAATGCAATATCACCGCCGAGATCAACGGCAAGATCATGGCCACCGATCAGAGAGATGTCCACTCCGTGGAAATGGGCGATCTGTTATTCGTCGCCCTGGGCTCGCCCCTGCCCAGTCTGAAGCCGGCGCTGAATCCCAAGCAAAAGGGGAGTCCCGAAGACGAGGATGATAGCTCTTACGTGCACCAGGGGCGCTGCCGCGTCACTGCGCTGGGCGACGTGAACAAGCTGCCCAAGCTCTGGTTTGCTTACGAGCCTGCCGACCTGGTAATCCTCACCACCGGCAAGCGTGATAGCTTCCTGACGGCTCTCCTTAATGAGCGCGAAGGTCGCAAGGAGGCCCTCGTGGAATGGGTCCGCCGCGGCGGCAAACTGGTCGTGTCGGTTGCCAGGAACCATGACGTGCTCCGCGATCGAGAGTTCGAAGTGCTCAGCAATATGCTGCCGGTGGCGGTAACCGGCACGGTGCCCGTACCCAACCTGCGCGCCATCGAAATGCAAGCCGGTGCGGCGGCCGATAAGGATAAGAGCTTCCCGCGTCCCCGCGATGGGAAATTCGAGATCGCCAAATTGGAGCCGAAGCCGGGGCGAAGCATAGAGACGCTCCTCTCTTGGGATCAAGAGAAGAAAGAAATACCGCTCGTTGTCCAGGGGGCCTTTGGCCTCGGCAGCGTAACGGTGGTCGCCCTGGACCTGGATGAGCCGCCCTTCAAGGGGTGGCGAGGGCAACAGGGTTTTTTGCATTGGCTGGTGGAAAAGACTACTCCTGCGTTCTCTGACGCACCCGTGGAGAATGCACAGAACCGCGGTTACAACGCCCAGCAAATTACCGACGTGGGCGGCGAGTTGGAGAACGCGCTTGAGCAGTTTGACGAAATTCCGGTCATCTCCTTCGGCTGGGTGGCTTTGTTCATCCTTATTTACATCCTGGTCGTCGGCCCGCTCGACTATTTCTTCCTCAAGAAGGTGGTCAAGCGCCTGGAGTTGACCTGGATCACGTTCCCCACAGTGGTCATTACCATCAGCGTGGCGGCCTATTTCACCGCCTACTGGCTCAAGGGGAATGATCAGAAGATCAACAAGGTGGACCTGGTGGACATCGACCTGGGGACGCAGCAGATCTATGGCAATTCGTGGTTCACGATCTTCAGTCCGCGCATTCAGCATTACACAATAGGCCTGGAGCCGGCCGAAACGGACTGGGCGCCCGCGCCGGCCACCGGAAAGTCGTGGCCGGTGCTGGTGAGCTGGATGGGGCGCCAGGACGCCGGCTGGGGCGGCCCCAACCGCGGCCAATCCCAGGGTCTTTTCCGCCGAGCGTACGATTACGCGGAGAACGCGACCGGCATGTCCGGCGTGCCGATTCAAGTTTGGTCCACCAAGACCTTCGCTTCCTCCTGGCAGGCGTCCTTGGACCCGGCCCGGCCGCTCGTCAGCGCCGATCTGCGTCTGCGCGACAAGAACAAGCCCTACTCGGGCACGATCACCAGCCGACTGCCGGTGCCTCTGGAAGAGGTTTACATTTATTGGACGGAGGGCAGTTCCGGGAACTGGTACTCCCTGGGAACTCTGGTACCGAATACCCCCAAGCGCGTGGATGGGGCTTTCGTCGACCCCCCTGTAAGCATGAGTAGCTGGCTCCAACTTCCCCCGTCAAGCAAGAGCCCGCCCACGGGCAAATCCGTAAGCTCACCGGCTGGCGGCATCATGAGGCATGTCATGTTCTATGGCAAGCAGTCTTCGTCCAGCAACCAGCGGAACCTATCGCTGCGGGAACTCGATCAACTCTGGCGCTTGAACCATGCCGACGAGGTCTTTGTGGTCGGCCGGATTCCGCGCCGCGAAGGGCCCGCCGAGGATATTTCCCAGAGCAAGGAATCGCCTAGCCGCATCTGGTTGGGGCAACTGCCGGCCACCGGCAGCGCGCGGCCACCGTTAAACGGCACCCTCTCGCAGGACACCTACGTGCGCATGATTATCCCGGTGAAAAACAAATAGGACCAACGCAATGATTGAAACCCGCGACCTGACGAAGATGTACGGCGACCTGTACGCCCTGAACCGGCTCAGCATCAAGCTGGAGCGCGGCGACGTGTACGGCTTCATCGGCCCCAACGGCGCAGGCAAGACCACCACCATGCGCATCCTGGCCACGCTTCTCAACCCCACCTGGGGCGAGGCGTCGGTATGCGGCTACTCGATTTACAACGGCGCCAAGGAGATTCGCCGGCTCATCGGCTACATGCCCGACTTCTTCGGCGTCTATGACGACATGAAGGTCATCGAGTACCTGGAGTTCTTCGCCGCCGCCTACCGGATCAAGGGGCCCGAGCGGCGCAAGAAGTGCGACCAGGTGCTCGACCTCGTCGACCTGGGCTACAAGCGCGACGCGCTCGTCACCAGCCTGTCGCGCGGCATGACGCAGCGTCTGGGCCTGGCGCGGGTGCTGCTGCACGAGCCCCAGGTGCTGCTCCTCGACGAGCCGGCCAGCGGCCTGGACCCGCGTGCCCGCATCGAGATGCGCGGCCTGCTCAAGGAGCTGCGCAACATGGGCAAGACCATTCTTGTCTCCAGCCACATCCTTCCCGAGCTGGCCGACATCTGCAACAAGATCGGCATCATCGAACGCGGCAAACTGCTCTTCGACGGCGACGTCAGCTCTGCCATCCGCCGCGTTCGCCAGCATACCGTCCTGGATGTCGCCGTCGCCAACGGCATGATCCAGGCCGCCAGGGATCAGCTGACAGGTCATAAAGACGTGCTCAAGGTCGAGCCGCGCGACGATGAATCGCTGCGCGTCACGCTTAACGACGACGTTCACGACGGCAGCTTCATCGCCGAACTTCTCGTCACCAACGGCTTCCGCCTCAAAATGCTGCGCGAAGAAGAGATCGATCTGGAAGACGTGTTCATGGCTATCACGAAGGGTATTACCAACTGACATTGCATGGTCATTGGTCATTAGTCATTCGCGGCACGCGAATGACTAATGACCAATGACCATGGCGAATGAGAAATCTCCATGCGCATATTGGTTACGGGTGGAGCCGGCTACATCGGCAGCCATACCGTTCGCCTGCTCCTGGCGCGCGGGCATGAGGTTTGGATCTATGACAACCTCTCTGAGGGCCACCGCGCCGCCGTGCCAGCCGAGCGCTTGATCGTCGGCGACCTGTGCGACGTTGCTCAGGTCGATCAACTAGTGATGGACCGGCGGATCGAGGCGGTGATCCACTTTGCGGCGTTCACCTACGTCGGCGACTCGGTGCGCGAGCCGGGCAAGTACTATCAGAACAACCTGGTCAACACCCTGAACTTGATGGAATGCCTGCGCCGCAACCGCGTGGGACGGTTCGTGTTCTCCAGCACCGCGGCCACGTTCGGAGTTCCCGAGCGCGTGCCGATCACCGAGGATGAGCCGCAACGGCCCATCAACCCGTACGGCAGCAGCAAGCTGGCGGTGGAGCGCGCCCTGGCGGATTATGCCGTCGCCTACGGCTGGGGCTATGCCGCCCTACGCTATTTCAATGCGGCGGGCGCGAGTCCGGATGCGAAGATCGGCGAGGATCACGATCCGGAAACCCATCTCATTCCTCTCATTGTGCAGGCAATTCTCGGACAGCGGCCGGCCATCGAAATCTACGGCACGGATTACCCGACGCCCGACGGCACCTGCATTCGCGACTACATCCACGTCGATGACCTGGCGGCGGCGCATTTGCTGGCACTGGAAAACCTGCAACCGGGCAGTGGGCTGCGTTACAACCTTGGGATCGGCCGCGGCTACAGCGTGCGCGAAGTCATCCAGGCCGTCGAGAGCGTCACCGGCAAACGCGTGCCGGTCAAGGAAGGACCGCGACGGCCGGGTGATCCGCCCGTGTTGGTGGCATCTTCCGACAGGATTCAGCAAGAGCTGGGTTGGCGCCCGCAGTACACGGACATCCGGCCCATCATCGAAACCGCCTGGCGCTGGCACAGCAGCCATCCCCGGGGTTACAATGACGCGCGATGACAGGTTCCGTAGAACGGAATTCATTCCGTTCCGCACCGGAACGGCCCGGGTTTCCCTGCGTTGAACGGAATGAATTCCGTTCTACAAGATCAGCCGGCGCCGCAGTGTTGCAGCAGAGATTGGAAATCGTCTTCCCGAAGCGGTTCCGCCAGCTCGCAGCCGGCGCGCCAGGCGGAGCCGGACTCGCGGGCCACGTTGGCCACGCGGGCAAACAGTTGCCGCTCGTTCGGTGAGCCGGCGGTGAGCAGGGTTACGGCGATGATCGTTCCCGGCGAATACTTCCGCCGCGTAACCAGGGCCAGGCCGTTGCGGGAAATGTCTACCACCGTGGCAATCACCCAGGTGTCGCCGCACCAGGTTTGGTCCAGGTCCGATTTGTAAAGAACCTTCAGCCGGCACGGGTGGCGCACCTCGGAACGGAGGCTTTCCGCTCCTACCGGCGGCGAATGGGTATTGATCAGTTCCTGCTTCGACATGCGGCGCACCTCTTTCGCGGAAAGGGGGGCGGCTACTTTAACGTTAGGTCACGTTTGGCGGGAATCAAACAATTATTGCCACGCATCAGCATCGGAGCCCTAGACTAAATGGGAGTAACCTGCATGAGCCCTTCACGCATTAGCCTGTGCGCGCTGCTATGTCTTGCCGGGCCGCCGGCCACGGCGGCGGACAGGTCGACCGTCCTCTTCGACGGCAAGACCTTCGCCGGCTGGGAAGGAGATACCAGGCACACCTGGCGTATCGAGGACGGCTGCATCGTCGGCGGTTCGCTGAACGCGAAGATCCCGCGCAACCAGTTTCTTGCCAGCAAGCAGAGTTACGCGAACTTTGTCCTGCGTCTCAAGTTCAAGCTGCTCGGAGAATCGAAAAAGACCTTCGTCAATTCCGGCGTACAATTCCGCAGCCAGCGCGTCCCCAACGACACTGAAATGGCCGGCTACCAGGCGGACCTCGGCGATCCCAGTTGGTGGGGATGCATCTACGACGAATCCAGGCGCAACAAGGTCCTCGCCCAGACAGACATGACGAAATTGACCAAGGTGCTGCGCCGCGGCGACTGGAACGATTACGAGATCCGCGCCGAGGGGCGGCGCATGCGCACCTATCTCAACGGCGTGCTGTGCGTCGATTACACGGAAAAGGACGACAAAATACCGCAACAGGGCCGCCTCGGCTTGCAAATCCACGCCGGCGGACCGGCCGAGGTATGGTTCAAGGACATTCGGCTCGAGGAGCTGCCGGCCGAGCGGCGTTAGCGCCACGGCATGCGATGCGTGCCTCGGTTATTTTTTGCCTTCGGTAGCCCGGGACGACCGCAATTACCAGGAATGCAGCCGATGGACAAGCTCCACGGGGCCATGGCAGTTGGCAGACTCGCCGAAATCTCCGCGCGTAACTCTGCGCCAACCTCGGCCGGCCAGGGAGTGGCCAGCGCGGCCGAGGGAGACGACAAGAGCCTGGAATCATGGCAAGAGCCAGGCCCCTACGATCCGGCGGGAAGGTTGAGATCCTGGCAGGAGCGTCGGGCGGCGGGCAAGGCCGTACGCAGCCGCGTGCCGCGCGCGGCCCACGCGGAGTGGCAGCCCCCGGCAGACCGGCCCGATCCCGTGAGCACTCTGCTGGCGTCCAACCAGGGCCGCCAGGGTGAACTGCTGCCGCTGCGCATGGCGCGCATGGCTGCCTCACCGTTCGCTTTCCTGCGCGGCTCGGCCGCCGTCATGGCCTGGGATCTGGCGCACCTGCCCACGACGGCAGTGCCGGTCGTGCTGGCCGGCGACGCCCACCTGAATAACTTCGGACTGTACGGCACGCCCCAGCGCGAAGTGGTCTTTGACCTGAACGACTTCGACGAGACCACGGTCGGCCCGTGGGAATGGGACCTGAAACGGCTGCTCGCCAGCGTCAACGTCGTCGCCCGCGCAAACGAGTACCCGGCGCGGCAGCGACGCCGCGCCGTCATGGACTGCGTCCGCGCTTACCGGGAAAACGCCGCGCGCCTGCAGGGCATGGGCGTCATGGACATCTGGTATCAGCACGCGTTCCCGGGAGCGAAGCACTCGCTGGTGAAGTGGGAGCTGAAGTCGCACGACGTCTTCGAGCAGGCCGTCCGGCACGCGCAGCAGAACACCAGTGAACGGCTGTTGCCGCGCGTGGCCCGGCAACAGGCGGACGGCCACTGGCGTTTCGTCGCCGACCCGCCGACGCTGACGCGCGTGGACGACGCCACGGCCGACGCCGTGGTGGCCGCACTCACCGAGTACGTCGAAACCCTGACGCCCGAGCGTCGTTTCATGATGAAGCGCTATGGCGTGGCGGACGTCGCCCATCGCGTTGTCGGCGTGGGCAGTGTGGGCACCCGGGCGTACCTCGTATTGCTGTTCGGCGCCGGCGCGGCGGATCCGCTCTTTCTGCAGGTCAAGGAAGCGCTGCGCCCCGCGCTCGCCGGCCTGGTGCCGGCGCTGCCGCCCCACCTGAGTCACGAGGGCCGGCGGGTCGTCTTCGGTCAGCGCTTCCTGCAGGCGTCCTCGGACGTGCTGCTCGGCTGGACGTCGATCGCGGACAGGCCGTTCTACGTACGGCAGATGCGGAACATGAAGGGTTCCTTGCCGCTGGCGTCGCTGGCCTGGGGAGCGTTCCACAGTTACAGTTGGGCCTGTGGGGCGCTCCTGGCCCGTGCCCACGCGCGCACGGGCGACATCGCCAAAATCGCCGGCTACTGCGGCAACGCGAAGGCCCTCGACCGCGCTCTGGCCGACTTCGCCGAGGCCTACGCCGACCAGACCGAGCGCGACCATGCTGCCCTGGTGGCGGCGATCAAGCAGGGCCGCGTGGCGGCGGCCCGGAAAACGGCCCCAGGCAGCGCGGCAAATGACAGCCTGGCAGGCTCCGTTCGCGGAACCGTGCAGGCCTCCGAATAACCCATGAGCCGAGTCGCTGGCCGATCCCTTGCAGATTGGCTTCATCGCCGGCTTGGCCGATGCCCAGTTCACCACAGAAGACTTCGTCAAGGAGCGGCTGCGCTCCAGCATCGGCCCCGCTCTACGGAAGTCATGCCGTGCCTGCCAGCCATGCAAAAAACTCCGTTCTCACTCTCTCTACCAGCCGCGTGAAGCGCATGCGCACGGCATCCGGCGTCATGTTGTGGTCCGCGGCGAGCTCTTGCCAGCTTCTTCCCATGAACCGGGACAGCAGCAGCCGCCAGTCGTCTTCGGGAACGCCTTCGTGGATATGTTCCAAAATTTCCAGACGGTACGCCGCTTCGCCGGGATCAGCGCCGGAGCCCGGGACCGACGCCAGAACGCTCGGCTCCGAAACAGGGTGCTCCTTGCGAAACTCGCGTTCGGGCTGGTGATGGCGGACCAGGTCCAGTACGTGGTTGCGGGTCATCACGTAAATGTACTTTTCAGCTCCCGAATAGCCCGTAACCGGAATCGCGTCGTGAAGCGCGGGAGACAGGAAGTTCCCCAGCACCCATTGGCAAGCGTCTTCTGCATCGTACAAGCGCTTGAGCCCGAAGACGCAGAGCAGCCTGCGTGCCAGCTTAAGGACGCCTGGCCGCAAGCGCTCCACGATTTGCGCCGCGGCTTTCTGGTCGCCCGCCTGCACCCGACACCATAGCTGCGAGAAGGAATCATACATCCTCATATGTCGTTACCTCCCCAGAAGAGCTTCCGGGGAGCCTATCGCCGCGCGGTTCGTTCGGCTAGTGGCGCTTGGTTCAGTTTCGCACCTCCAACGCCAAATAATAATTCCATAAAAGACGGGCGGTTCTGTTCGGTTTGACAGTCCGCTTACGTCATATAGGGGTAGGAGGGCGATGAGTGCCCTCAGCGAAGTAACGGAACCTGTAAACGGAACGATTATCCGCTCAATCGGATAAGCCGGAAAAAAATTCGGATCAAGCTGTCTATATGACCATGCGCGATTCGGCGGCACCTTAGCCCGACGCGCCAGCGAGGGCTTGTATGCGCGGCGGCTAAGGCACTGCAGATTCGCGGATTTAAGCTCGGATGAGAAAATGCGCCCTGACACTTCACCAGGAAGGAGCCGACCATGCGCCGCCTACCGTTACGCAGCAGAAACCGTTTGCGTGCTTTGGCGCTAGAGCTGCTGGAAGAGCGCAACGCCCCGACGCCCATGAGCGTCTCGGCCATCGCTTCGCCGGCCTTCGGCGTCTCGCGGCCGGAAGAAAAGCAAGAGCCGTTTAGCGTCCGTTTTGGCGGAACCGGCTCTTCAAGCCCTTCTCGTGCCAACTTCGGTTTGAATGAGCCTTTGCAGGGCGGAGCCACGCCGGCCAATCATCTGCAAATCGCGCCGGGCTCCGGCAGCGAGGCCTTCGTGCAGACGGCCTCCGCCCCGGCGCCGCAGACGTTTGTCGGCACTGCCGCGCTCTCCGGACCGCAATTGTTCGACAATTTGGAGCAGAACCCGCTCGAGTCCTTCCTTTTGCAGATCAACCAGCGTTCGACCGGCGGCATCCCCGGCGACAGCGTTGGCCCGGCCAGTTCCGGCGGCACGGCCACGGCCGGTGGTGGCGGGGCGGCGGTTCCGGGCGGCGGCGCTACTGCCGGCCCAGCAACCGGTTCGCCGGCCGCTTCTCCTTCGGGAGCGCTTGGCGGCGCCGGGTCCGGTTCGCCGCTCCCCAATCAAACCGGCTCCGCTACTTCGGCCAGCGCGCTTGGTCAGCCTACTGCGTCGAGCCCTAGCTCTTCGGCAAGCACTGCGAGCCCTGTGTCTCTTGCGAGCACATCCTCAAGCCCTGCTGCCGCGCCTGGCCCGACCGCTCCGACGTCCGGTACCTCAAGCCCCGCGGCTCCCACGGCGTCGTCCGCCATGGGTCCGCTTATCACCCAGGCCTCGACGACGGCCCTCGTGCCGATCCTGTACGCGAATTCCGCCAATGATCCGGCGCGGGAAGTTGTCCAGGTCGCGACCGGCGCCCAGGGCGGCAACCCCATGACCCAGGGCTACTCCGAAGCCGGCGTGCGCTACTTCGACGGCGCCATCCAGCTCAGCACGTCGGATCTTACCTCTTCGGGTTTCGGCAATCCCTGGGGACAGACCCGCAACTGGACCAACGCCACCGGCTACTGGGCCAAGAATATCAACGGCAACGGCTGGGTCGATTCCCAGATGCCCTATGTGCAGAAGGAAAACAACGGCGGCACCATCGTGCTCATCACCTCGGGCACCAACGCACGCTTCTTCGATGGCACCGGCCCCACCTACACCGAACGCTACTTCCTGCAGGACACGCTCTACGACAATACCAGCGCCCAGGAATTCGAGTTGACGGACGATACCGGCAAGGAGCTCCGCTTATACGATTACTCAACAGGCATCCCCACCGCCCAGCAGGGCACGTTCAAGTCCCTGACAGACCAGTTCGGCAACGTCACCAGCGTCACCGCCCACACCGCCAGCGGCCTGATCCAGGAAATACAAAGCTCCAACACCGTCGGCAGCACGACCGTCACCGAGTCCTACCTCTACACCTACATCACCAGCGGCGTGAACACCGGCCTCCTGCAGAATGTCACGCTGCGGCGGCAGGTCAACGGCGGGGCCTGGACAAATATTCGGCAGGTGACATACGCATACTACGACGGCACGCAATCCTACGGCAACGCCGGCGATCTCCAGACCGCCACCACCCAGGACGGCTCGGGCTCTACGCTCCAGACCTGGTACTATCGCTACTACGTTACAGAGTCCGGCGGCTACCAGCATGCCCTCAAGTACGTCTTCAGCCCGCAAGCCTACGCCCGGCTCGTGACCGCGGTTGGCACGCCACAGACCGCGACCGACAGTCAGGTTAGTCCTTACGCTGATTTGTACCTGCAATTTAACTCCAACAAGGCGGTCAGCCAGATCGTGGTCGCTGGGGCAGGCTCTTCGCTGCTGGGCAGCAATGTCGGCCTGGGCACCTACAGCTACACCTACACCAGCAACGTGCTGGACCAGGGCTACAACCAGTGGTACACCAAAACCGTCGAGACTCTGAACGATGGCAACACCAACACCGTTTATACCAATCAGTTCGGCGAAGTGATGTTGCGCAGCTTCCATGATGCGGCCAGCGGCAATACCTGGGACTGGTTCAATGAATTCGACGGCTCGGGGCGCATCATCGTCAGTGCGTCGCCGTCCGCGATTACCGGTTTTAGCGATAGCTATGCCGACCTGCTGCACTACCAGAGTGGCAGCGGTTATCAGTATCTCAGCAATACCACCGGCTTGATCAGCAGCACCGATTACTATTCGTCCACAACCGCGGGCGAAACCACCGCCGGCGGCGTGACCGGCGACGAACAGGACGAGAAAGTTCAGCAAGGCCAGCAAGGCACGGCCATCACCCTGAACAGCACGCAATACTTCCTGCACACCGCCAACAGCATCAGCGTCGCCCCGGTGGCAAATTACACCGCCTACGCGCAAACCAACGGCAGCGGGGGCCGGACCACCAGCTACAGCTACACTGGTTCAGCAGCACCACGCAAATGCAATCCGAGCAGGTCACCAAACCGGTGATTTCTTCATCGGAGAACGGCCCCGGCACGGCGGACGTGGCCACGACCTACTTTGATACCCTTCAACATCCGCTCTGGTCAAAAGACGGCGACGGCTTTTTGACTTACACCGCCTACGACCAGGCCACGAGCGCCGTCGTCAAGACCATTGCCGACGTCAACACCAATGACACCGGCGACTTCAGTAACCTGCCCTCTGGCTGGACCACGCCCTCGGGCGGCGGCCTGGAACTGATTACCCAGATGCAGGTCGACGGCCTGGGACGCACGACCAAGCTGACCGATCCCAATTCCAACATTAGTTATTTTGTCTACAACGATCAGAATCACGAGGAACTGGTCTATCCCGGCTGGAACAGCTCCACGAACATGCCGACTGGGCCGACGCAGGTCTATCGCACCGAATACCCCGGCAGCTATCAAGAGACACTGACCATGTCGGCCACGCCGCACCTGACGGGTGGCGTGCCCGACGGCACCGAAGCGATCAGCAACCTGCAGACCCTGAGCCGGGCCTACACCAACTCCGCCGGCCAGGTGACACGCAAGGACAGCTACTTCAACCTCTCCGGCGTGACCTATTCGACTTCCGCGAACATCGGCACGCTCAACACCAATTACTACGAAGAGTCGCTCGCTTACGATAACCGCGGCTGGCTGACGCGCGACGTCACGCCGACCGGGACCATCACGCGCACGGTGCACGACAGCCTTGGGCGGACCATCAGCATCTGGGTCGGCACCAACGATACGCCCGGCTCGGGAAGTTGGTCCCCGACCAACAACACGTCGCCCGCCAACATGGTGCAGACAGCCGGATACCAGTATGATAATGGCGGCGTGGGCGATGGCGACTTGACACAAATCACGCAGTACCCCGGCGGCAGCCAGGCCAACCGGGTCAGCAACAACTATTTCGACTGGCGCGATCGTTTGGTGGCCAGCAAGCAAGGCGTCCAGGCCAGTGAAAACGACGGCACGCACCGGCCGATCATCTACAACACCTTCGACAACCTGAATGAAATTACGAAGGTGCAGCGCTACGACGGCGACGGCGTCACGATTACATCCACGAACGGCGTGCCCAACGCGCCATCGGCAAGCTTGCTGCGCGCACAGGAAACAACAAACTTCGATGATCAGGGCCGGGTCTACCAGACCATCGTCTACGATGTCAACCAATCAACCGGCGGGGTGTCGAGCACCGGCCTGACCACCAACACTTATTACAACCATCGCGGCCAAGTGATCGAGATCAGCCAGCCGGGCGGCGAGGTGCAGAAGTACCAGTTTGACGGCGCCGGCCGGCAGACCGAGGCTTACACGACCGACGGCGCCGGGGGCACAGGCTGGACAGCCGCCGGCAGTGTGACGGGCGACAACGTCCTCAGTCAGAGCGACACGAGCTACGATAGCGACGGCAACCTCACTTTCGTCACGGGCCGCGAGCGCTTCGACAATGAAACAACCACCGGCGCACTCGGCAACCCGACCACCGCGCCAAAGGCCCGCGTCTCTTATGTCGCCAAGTATTACGATGCAGCCAACCGCCTGACTGCCACGGTCGATGTCGGCACCAACGGCGGCACCGCCTACACGCGGCCGAGCAGCCCGCCCACTTCCTCAGCCACCGTCCTGGTCACGACCGATTCCTATAGCGCTGCAGGCTGGCTTCAAGATGTCGTGGACCCAAGAGGCATTGACAATCGCACATCCTACGATAACCTTGGTCGCACGACGCAGACCATCGAGGACTACACCAACGGCACGCCCACGGCCGAAACCAACAAGACCACGAACTTTACTTACGACGGCAGCAACCACATGCTGACCCTGCAGGCAGTCGAGACCGTCGGCGCATCGGAGACCACGCAGTGGGTCTACGGCGTCAGCACAGGCACCGGCAGCAATGTCAACAGCAACGACATCCTCGCCACGGTGAAATACCCCGATCCGTTTACCGGCTCGCCGAGCAGCTCCTACGAGGAAAGCTACACCGTCGATGCCCTGGGCGAGAATCTGACGTACACAGACCGCGCGGGCAACGTGCACACCTACAGCTTCGATATCCTGGGCCGCCAGACGGCCGACGCCATCACGACGCTGGCAACGGGTTTCGATAACTCCATCCTCCGCATCCAGACTGCCTACAACGCTCTGGGCAACGCGTACACGATCACGAGCTACAACGCCGCCACGGGCGGCAGCATCGTCAACCAGGTCGAGGACATTTACAATGGCCTGGACCAGTTGATCCAGGAATACCAGGCCCATGCCGGCGCGGTAGTCACCGGCTCGACCCCGAGCGTGCAGTATGCCTACAACGAGCTGGCCGGCAACGCCAACAACAGCCGGCTGGTGAGCATGACCTATCCCAATGGCCGTGTCCTGAACTACAACTACAATACCGGCGTGGACACCACCCTCAGCCGGCTCAGCTCGATCTCGGACAGTTCGGCCACGCTGGAGAGCTACAAGTACCTCGGCCTGGACATTGTCGTGGAGCGCGACCATCCGCAGACCAACGTCAACCTGACGTACATTTCGCAAACCGGCGGCACCGGCGATGCCGGCGACAAGTACGTCGGCCTGGACCGCTTCGGCCGCGTCGTGGACCAGAACTGGTACAACACCTCCACAAGCAGCTCGACCGATGAATTCCAGTACGGCTACGATCAGGACGGCAATGTCCTTTACAAAAATAACATTGTCGATTCGGTGTTCAGCGAGTTGTACCACGCCAGCGGGGCGGGCAATGGCTATGACAACCTGAACCAGTTGACAGGTTTCGCACGGGGCACGTTGTCGGCTTCGCAGCAGGGTGGGCAGCTCGATACGGTCTCCAGCCCTTCAACCACGGAAAGCTGGGCGCTCGACGCCATGGGCAACTTCACGAGCGTCACGCTCAACGGTACGCCGACCAGCCGCACGACGAACCAACAGAATGAAGTCACAGCCCTCGGCTCGAACAGCTTAACCTTTGACAAGAACGGCAACACGACCGCTGACGACCAAGGCCACACGTTAGTGCTGGATGCCTGGAACCGGCTCGTGGCAGTCAAGAGCGGCAGCACGACGCTCGAAGCCTACACCTACGACGGCCTCGGCCGCCGTATCACGGAGAACCCAGGGACCTTGCGGGATATCTATTTCTCGTCTGCCTGGCAGGTCGTGGAAGAGGATGTCGCGGGGAGCATGCAGGATCAGTATGTCTGGAGCCCCGTTTATGTAAACGCGATGATGGAGCGCGACACGCCGACGCAAAGGCTCTATGTGCAGCAGGACACGAACTGGAACGTGACAGCTCTTGTCAATGCCTCCGGCAGTGTGGTGGAACGCTACGTCTACGATCCATACGGAGCCGTGACCTACCTGACCGCAACCTGGGGTACGCTCTCGGGAAGTGCATATGCTTGGCACTATCTCTTCCAGGGCGGGAGACAGGACCAGGCGACGGGGCTGTACAACTTCCAACATCGCGACTATTCTGCGAGCCTCGGTCGTTGGCTCCACCTAGATCCGACGAGGTATTCGGGCGGAGATACGAATCTGTACCGCTTCGTTGCGGACTCGGCTTCTGACCAGGTAGACCCGACTGGACAAAATATTGACCCGAACTCAGTCAAGCTGGGGCGTCCTACTCCGATTTCCCCGGATGGGTCGCCGCTGAATCCCTCCTCCGTGCAGCTTGGTCGTCCAATTCCACTTTCGCCGGTTAACCCCTCCGGAGTTCAACTCGGGCGTCCCGTTCCGCTTGACCCAGGTAAGCCGGGCGGCACCACGCCTCCTGGTAGCGGCGGAAAGCCAGATAGTCGGCCGCAACGTCCCAACTCTGAGATTTGGGATTACGGCGGTCCTGCTGTTCAAGACAACGGAGGATATGACAGGGATCCTTTCTCTCTTGCCCGCCCCGGGGACTTCACGGGAAGTGGCCCGTGGGACACCGGTGATTTTCTACCGCCTGTCTATACCAGACAAGGGCACAAAGCGACCATCAGCCTTTCTCTAATATACCTAAACCGTCCGGCCAATGCGAATTCCGGTCTTACCGATCCGCCGCTTACTCAGCACTATATTGGAATTCGTTTTAAATTCGGCAAGGGCAAGTGATCTGTCTGCAAGCAGAGAATCGCCGTCGACCGCGGGGTTAGAGCACGGCGCGGCTTAGCAGGGTTTCCAAGTTCTGATGCGAACCATAGCCATTGCTTTGTGTGATCCCAAGGAGGAAAAGTAAATGCATGATGCTCAAGGTCCTGTTTTCCGGCGAACGATCCTGACTTTAACGTGTCGCGGACTTCGTTGCGTCCTTCTTGGAAAAGGCTTTAGCCGCAAAGATCCTGTCGCCCGTTGGCTCCAGTTGAGGTATCGCTTTTCTCAACTTTGGGCCCGAGCGATCAGTGGGTCATTCCAGAATTGCATCGCAGTTGCTCGGGTGGGGCTTTTTCTTATGCTGAGCTGTGTTGCCTTGCCTACCAGCACCGGTTACGGTGCGGACAATTTGCCCCTCGGCGCCATACTGGACCTGGATTTTCCGCTTCTTTCTGGTTTGGACCCCGCTGCAATAGTGGATCGGTGTTCGCGGGCTCTTGCTACTCCGCAGAAGTTTTCCGTTGAGCAGCTTTTCCGTATTCGCCTTCATCGCGCAATCGCGTACGGAAACCTCAGCAAATACCGCGAGGCCGTCGCAGATTGCGATGAAGCGCTGAAGCTTCGTCCTCGCGACAAACAGGCCCGATGGGCGCGCATCTGTCTCTTCACAGTTGGGGTTTTGGAATCGAGTTCGCAAGCGGAACGAGAATTGACCGACCTTTTGGCGGACCATCCGTCGTTCGCCCGCGCGCGTGCCTCCCTGGCAATGAGTTACCTGAGCCGAGGTGACCGGCAAGCTAGCATTGAGCAAGCAACGAGAGCAATAGACTCGGACAAAACCTGTGCCTATGCCATTTTTGTGCGCGCCTCGGCCTACGTTGAAAGCTTCGAGTTCGAAAAGGCCCTTCAGGACATAAACCGGCAGATCGAGATGAAACCTCTGGGGGATCTCGACGACCACCCGGAGGCTTCTTACGTCCTCAGGGCCCAGGCTCTTCTGGGGCTTGAGCGTTATGAGGAAGCCGCCGAGAATTTCCTGATGGCACGTCGCCTTAATCCATCTGAGTTTGAACCCTGGTATGGGCTATGGCAGGCATACTCACACATGGACCGAGCAGGTCTTGCGGATTACGTAAGCCGGCAGCTTGTAGAGAAATGGCCAAAGGAAAGCCGTGGATTTCTGGCACGCTGCGCCAGCCTGTTGTTGTCTAACCAGCATGCTGAAGCTACCAGGGCAGCCGAGATGGCTGTGCAGCTGGACCCGAAGCGCGCGGACACCCACTTTATGCTGGGTCTCGCACATCACGTCACCGCGCACTATGAGTTGGCGCTGAGAGAGTTTGAGAAGGCCATCGAACTGAATCCAAACTGTGCCAACGCGCTGTACGCGAAAGCTTTCCTGCTAGCGACTTGCGATGACGCCAGGTACAGGAACGGAAACGAAGCCGTTCGTATAGCGGAGAAGCTGTGCAAGAGCGGCAAGTTTGCGTTGGCGCAGGACGTTTTGCTGTTAGCCGCAGCAAAGGCAGAGCAAGGGAATTTTGAAGCGGCAATCAAGTTAACAAAGCACGTTCAAGCGACGCCCGATCTTGACGAGCCCTGGGAGCGCCTTGCTGGGATACTCTTGAAACAATTTCAAGCCGGACAACCAATGCACTGGTCCGGAGAACAGCTTTCGCGGTTCTTTAGGACCGGCATGACATCGTATCCGGGGAGAAGATAACACTTTAAAGGGGTCGAAGGGGGGTCGAAGGGACAAGTTTACCCAGGTCATTGCACGGGAAAGAGAAAGGGGTCGGGGGACAGCGTACTTTTTGCTTGCCGCCGGTCGGATCGGCGCCGATAATCTAGGGCATGCCTCGCGGTGCACGGGCGACCCAAGGCGGCTACTGTTACCACGTCCTCAACCGTGGCAACGGTCGTCGTACTGTGTTTCATAAAGATGGCGATTTCGACGCCTTCCTGAAGCTGCTGCGCCAAGCGGGTGAGCGCGTCGATGTGCGCTTGCTCGGCTATTGCTTCATGCCGAATCATTTCCACCTAGCTGTCTGGC
>Ga0185299_10002215_pt1 | contig 31317 bp, 27 predicted proteins | sample PaiPotPPA55metaG_FD_128002 | JGI IMG/M metagenome (GOLD analysis project Ga0185299, IMG submission 128002) | Iron sulfur acid spring bacterial and archeal communities from Banff, Canada, to study Microbial Dark Matter (Phase II) - Paint Pots PPA... ...
CGCGCGCCTCCCAGCCGTGGCAGTAAGGGCAGTGGATCACGTTGTCGCCCCAGCGTTCGGCGAGGCCGGCCACGTCCGGCAACTCGTCGACGAGGCCGATCGTGACGAGGAGTCGACGTGCGCGGGAGACCCGGCTGTCGCTCAGGGTCACTTCGAAGCCGTCAGGCGCCTTAATCACACCGGTGACCTCGCCGGACACGACGTGCCCGCCATAACTGCGTACCTCGGCACGGCCTCGTGCGAGGAGTTCGGCGGGCGGCGTACCCTCGCGGCCGAGCAGCCCGTGTACGCGGTCGGCCGAGGCGTTGCGCGGTCGGCCCGCGTCGATCACGGCGACGGAGCGGCGGGAGCGGGCCAGCATGAGTGCGCCGTTCAGACCTGCGGCGCCGCCACCTACCACCAGCACGTCGTAGGCATCGTTCAGCGGGTCGGACGAAGGGTCGGGCATGGGGTCGGGCATAGAGTCGGAAAACTCGGTCATCGGGACCACCTCCGGGTCCGACGATGCGCGTGGACCCGCTCAAGGTGCAAACCCTGTTGCCGATATCGCAAACTGGAGTCATGGACGAAGCCCTGGGCCAGGCCCTCGACGCGGTCGGTCCGCGGCTGCGCACCCTCCGCCAAGCGCGGCAGACGACGTTGACCGAGGTCTCGAAGACGACCGGGATCTCGGTGAGCACGCTCTCCCGCCTGGAATCCGGCGCCCGCAGGCCAACACTCGAACTGCTGCTCCCCCTTGCCAAGATCTACGGCGTCACGCTCGACGACCTCGTGGGCGCGCCGGAGACGGGCGATCCGCGCATCCATCTGCGGCCGGTGACCGCCGGGCGGATGACGATCGTGCCGCTGACCCGCCGCGCCGGGGGCATCCAGGCATACAAACTCGTGTTCCCGGGCGCCGGCCGCGACGCCGATGGCAACGACAAGGCGGATCCCAAGACGCACGAGGGTTACGAGTGGCTCTACGTGCTCAACGGCAGGCTGCGGATGATCCTCGGCGAGAACGAGCTGACGCTCGAACCGGGCGAGGCCGCCGAATTCGACACCCGGGTTCCGCACTGGTTCGGCGCGGCCGACACGAAGGCGGCCGAGGTGCTCGTCCTCTTCGGCAAGCAGGGCGAACGCGCTCACCTCCGCGCCCGTCCCACCTCGGCAAAATCCACGGGCTGAATTATCCGACGTAGTGGACGATGGGCTCCATGCGTGATCCTTACGAGTGGCCGGAGGCCCGTCGCGTCCCGCCCGGGGAGCACCCTGCGTGGGACAGGGCTCTGGTTCTCCTCAACCGGGACCTGGCAGCGACCCTTCCCGAGCAGGAACCCCTGCAGTTGATCGCCCTTCCTCCGCACCCCTTCGGCGGTGACGAGGTGCCGAACATCTACGTTGCCATGGCCGACGGAGGGTGGCACGGCAATGGCCTGTTCCCGGATTCGGCGGACGACGAGGCCCTCGCACTGCAGGTCATCACCGATGCCGCGCAGGAGAGCGTCACCGAATGTCTGTGGCAGGCGTGGCCGCTGTGCGCCGAGCACGACTTGGGCATGCATCCGCGCGATGCGGCGGACGGACAGCTCTCCTGGTGGTGCGCGGGAGCGCGGTCACGACCTGGCACGGACCACATCCGCGCGGCCGTGGGAGCGCTCGACACCCTCATTCGGCTGCCTCGCCCCAATCGGAAGAAGAAGCGCCGGTCGAAGTAGTCGCCCCGCGAACTAGCCGCACCGAGTCGGGGGCATCCACCAGCCGCGCCGAGCCGTCCGTGCCGATTTCGACGCCGAAGTCCGTGGCCCCGACCGCGATGCCGCTCACCCGCAGCGCGCCGAAGCGGCGGTCGGCTACCGGCGTGACCAGGACCTCGTCCGACGGCATGTCAGTTCGCAGGCCCAGCAGGCATTGCACGATCGCGCCGATCGAGGCCGCCGCCCACGCCTGCGGACGGCACGCCGCCGGGTACGGAGCCACGCCCGGGCCCTGGTCGGGACCGTCGCCGCTGTAGAGCTCGGGTAGCCGCGAGTCGAAACGGGTTGCGGCGGCGAGCAATCCGTCCACCAGGCCCGTCGCCCGATGGGCGAAGCCGGCGCGGGTCATCGACCAGATCGAGATCGCGGTGTCGTGCGGCCAGACCGTGCCGCAGTGGTAGCTCAGCGGCGAGTATCCGCCCTCGCGGCTGTCCATCGTCCGCAGGCCGAAGCCGCTGTCCATGCCGGGCCCGGTCAGTCGCTCGACGACGAGTGCGCTCTGCTCCTCGTCCAAGATGCCGGTGCCGAGCAGGTGGCCGATGTTGCTGGTCAGCGAGTCGACGGGGCGTTTCGCGCCATCAAGTGCGAGCGCCGGGTACGGTCCGTCGGCGTCCTGCACCCAGAAGCGGTCGCGGAAACGTTCGGCGAGTTGCCCGGCCCAGGCGCGCAGTCGCGGACCTCCGTCCTCGCCGAGCGCTTCTAGCAGCGCGGCCCCGTGCACGGCCGCCTCGTAGGCGTAGCCCTGGGCCTCGCAGAGCGCGACCGGGCCTTCGGCGATCGTCCCGTCCCGGAAGCGGATCGAGTCGCCGGAGTCCTTCCAGCCCTGATTCGACAGGCCGCGTCCACTGCGGTCCAGGTACTCGAGGAAGCCGTCGCCGTCCTCGTCGCCAAGCTCGACGACCCAGGTCAGCGCCGCGCGCAGGTTCGGCAGCAGCGCCCTGACCTGGGCCTGCGGCATTCCGGCACGCCAGGCGTCGTGCAGCAGGCAGACCCAGAGCGGCGTGGCGTCGACGGTGCCGTAGTAGAGCGGGGGCAGTGCCATCGGCGTTCCGCCGCCGGAGGGCTCGAGATGCAACGTGGCGGAGCGGCGCAGTTCGTGCGGGATCTTGCCCGGCGCCTCCATCGTGTCCGGATCGTTCTTCGTGCCCTGACGCGCCGCCAGTGCACGCAGCGTCCCCGCGGCCAGTTGCCAGCCGAAGGGCAGCATCAGCCGCGCGGTCCACAGGCTGTCGCGGCCGAATAGTGTGAAGAACCAGGGCGCTCCGGCCGCCGCGAACACGGCTTCCGGCTCGTCGGCGGGCGCCATCAGCAGGCCGCGCAGGTCGGCGATCGACCTGCGGGCTAGAGCGGGGAGACGGCGGTCGTCGCACTCGATCTCGACGCCGTTCCAGAACGCGGCCGCATCCGACGCTCCGTCAACCGGCGCCCCGGCCACCTCGGCCTGGATCGACCAGCGCATCGTGCACGTGCCGCGCGGCGGGATACGCACCGGCCAGCGCAGTTCCGCCGAACCGCTGCCGGCCGGGACCGCGCGTACCGCATGCACTCCGTCGCCCTCGGCGCGCACGGTGACCGACACACTCTCCGCACCCCAGCTGAGTACTCCGTCGCGGATCCGGATCTCGACGTCCATGCTCGGGCTGCCTTGCTTGACCTGCTCGATCGCCGAGAGGTCGGCGTCGAGGGTGAGGACCGCCTCCGTGTCCACCGGCACTGAGGCGAAGGAGACCACGCGGATCTCCTCCTCGACCCGGCCGGCCACGACTCGGCGTGAGCGTTCGACGCGCACGGTCGGGTCCGCGCCCTCGTCGCCGAGGGTACGGGCGATCGCGGAGAAACGGGCGTATGCGGCGCTGTCGGGGGCCAGGCCGCCCGCGACCGCGACCGGTTCGACGCCGTCCACGCGCAGCTCGGCGCGGCTGAGCACCCGCACGTCAGCGTGCAGCACGCCCTGCACGCCGCCGCTGGTCCGGATCTGTCCGTCCGCACCGCTCAGCACCGCGGTCGGCGCGCTCAGAGCGACCGTCAGGTCATGCAGCCACGGTTGTTGGTACGGCAAGTCGAGCCTCCTTGACAATGGTTCGGCGAGCGCCCACTATAGCCGTGGTTTGAACGATCCAAAACAGCGAAGCTCGATGCTTCCGATAAATTTGATCGTTCAAGCCCACGGTTTGATCGATCAAGGTAGCGGATTAGACCACACGGCAACGTCGGCGGATCGGCCCCGGAGAGGCGGACGAGATGAGCGCACGAGGCGGCGAGAGCCGGCCTTCGCTCGAAACGGTGGCGGAGCGCGCGGGCGTGTCCCGGCAGACCGTGTCCAATGTGCTCAACTCCCCCGAGGTGGTGCGTCCCGAGACGATCGCCCGGGTGCGCGCCGCGATCGAGGAGACCGGCTACCGGCAGAACCGGGCCGCCCGCACGTTGCGCACCAAGCGCTCGCACCTGATCGCCGCGCGGATGCACGCTCCCTCGGACGGCATCGGCGGCGCCGTGCTCGACGCGTTCCTGCACTCGCTGACCAGCCGCGCCGAGCTGCGTGACTACCGCGTGCTGCTCTACACGGCCGAGGACGACGCGCAGGAGATCGCCGCGTACGACCAGCTGCTCGGCGACTACGACCTCGACGCCTTCGTGCTCACCGGCACTCACCTGGGCGACGCGCGCACCACCTGGCTCGCCGAGCACGGAGCCCCCTTCGTCTCCTTCGGCCGGCCGTGGGGTGCGGAGGCGACGCACGGCTGGGTCGACGTGGACGGCGCGGCAGGGGTCTACGACGCGACCCGGCATTTGATCCGACGCGGCCATCGGCGCATCGGCTTCATCGGCTGGCCGGAGGGCTCCGGCGTCGGCGACGACCGGCGCGGCGGCTACCTGCGCGCCTGCGCCGAGGAGAATCTGGATATCAGCGGCCTGACCAGGGCGGTCGTCGACAGCCTGGCCAACGGACGGGCCGCCGGCGCCGAACTGCTCAACCTCGCGGCCCCGCCCACCGCGCTGGTCTGCGTCAGCGACTCGGTGGCGCTCGGCGTGTGGACGGAGATCACCGCGCGCGGCCTGACGCCCGGGGCCGACCTGGCCGTCATCGGGTTCGACGACACGCCCACCGCATCGGTGATCGGGCTCAGCAGCGTCGCCCAGCCGGTCGGCGACATCGCCGAGGCCAGCCTCGACCTGCTCACCCAGACGCTCGACGGCGCCCCGAGCGGCGCGGCCGCGGCGAAGCAACTGCTCCTTCCCCCCTCGCTCGTCGTCCGGGCGTCATCCTGACGGGCGCATATCAATACTAGTTCGTTCAGCCAAGGAAACCGAGGAAATCAATGAAGACGAGACTCGGCCTCGCGAAGGCAGCCACCCTGGGCGCCGCGATGCTCATGATGACCGCGGCCTGCGGCAGCGGGGGCGGATTCGGCGGCGGCAGCTCCACCGCGAGTTCCGGCGGCAACGGCACCGGAGCGCTGACCGTGCTGATCGGCTCCTCCGGTCCGACCGAGACGGCCGCGGTGACCTCGGCGGCGACCGCGTTCACCAAGCAGACCGGGATCAAGGTCTCGGTGATCGCCGCGCAGAATCTGACCCAGCAGCTCGCCCAGGGCTTTGCCGCGAACGACGCTCCCGACGTGTTCTACCTGGACCCGGTGAGCTTCCAGAACTACGCGAAGAAGGGCGCCCTCTACGCGTACGCGGATCAGGTCTCGAACCCGGACGACTTCTACCCGGCGCTCAAGGCGGCGTTCACCTATGACAACACCTTCACCTGCGTGCCGAAGGACTGGTCGACACTGGGTCTGGCGATCAACGAGACGGACTGGACGGCCGCGGGCCTGACCGACTCCGACATACCGACGACCTGGGCGCAGCTAGAGTCGGTCGCCCAGAAGCTGACCACGAGCGGCCGGACCGGTCTGGTGCTCGCGCCGGACCACACCGGCGTCGACGACTTCATGTACCAGAACGGCGGCACGCTGCTGAGCGCCGACACGAAGAGCGCTGACTTCGACAGCTCGCAGAACGTCCAGGCGCTCGCCTACGTCAAGAGCCTGCTGACCGCCGGCGTCGCGAAGTTCCCCTCGGCCCTGAGCGCGGGCTGGAACGGCGAGGCCTTCGGCGAGAACAAGGCCGCGATGACGATCGTCGGCAACTGGCTGGTCGGCACGATGACGTCGGACTACCCGAACGTCAAGTACAAGGTCGTGCCGCTGCCCGCGGGTTCCTCCGGCGCCAAGGCGACGCTCTCGTTCACCAACTGCTGGGGCATCCCGGCCAGCGATTCCAAGCGCGACGAGGCGGTCAAGCTCGTCGAGTTCCTCTCCTCGGCCGAGCAGCAGATGACGTTCGCGAAGGAATTCGGCGTCATGCCCTCGCGCGAGTCGGACGCGACGGCGTGGAAGCAGCAGTTCCCGGCGCAGGCCGCGTTCCTCGAGGGCGCCGCGTACGCGCACGCCGACCTGGCGATCGCCGGCGGCACGCAGACCATCTCCAACTACGACTCGCTGGTGGCGCAGCTCGCGACGAGCGATCCGTCGACGCTGCTGACGACCGTTCAGCAGAACTTCGAGTCCGTCATCAAGCAGAACGGCTGACCCGACGATGGCCGCCCAATCCTCGATCACCGGCGCCGCCGGAGCCGCCGTGTCCACCGCAGAGCGCGCGCCCGGCCGGGTCCGCCTCGGCCGCCGCCGCGACGGCCGTCCCCCGGGCGGCGGGATCCACGGCCGGCAGGCCGCGGCGGGCTGGCTGTTCGCCACGCCGGCCGTGCTGATGATCGTCGTGTTCCTCGTGGTGCCGATCGTGATGGCCGGGTGGGTGAGCGTCAGCGACTGGAGCGGGATCGGTAACCCGTTCGGCGGCAGCGCTCACTACGTCGGCGCACAGAACTACTCCGAACTGCTGACGCAGGCCGGGCTGCCGCGCGAGCAACTGGTGCAGAGCCTGACGAACAACCTCTACTACGTCATCCTCGTCGTGCCGCTGCAGACGATCCTGGCGCTGTTCCTCGCGGTGGTCCTCAACCGCAGGCGGATGGCCGGACGCGGCTTCTTCCGCACCGCGTACTACTTCCCGTCGGTGACCAGCACGGTCGCGATCTCGATCGTCTTCCTGTTCATGTTCAGCGGCTCGGGCGTCATCAATACCCTGCTGAGCGATCTGGGCGTGAACGGCCCGACCTGGTTCGCCGACCCCAACGGGCTGATCCACCTGCTGCTCGGCGCGCTCGGCGTGCACAGCCCGCCCGCCGCGCTGGCGAACCACGGCCTGCTCGGCCAGTCCTGGTGGAACTGGCTGTCGGGCCCGAGCATCGCGATGACGGTGATCATCATCCTGTCGATCTGGACCACGTCCGGCACCTTCATGCTGATCTTCCTCGCCGCGCTGCAGAACGTCCCGGCCGAGGTCGAGGAGGCCGCGATCGTGGATGGCGCCAACGCCTGGCAGCGGCTGCGGCGCGTCACCATCCCGATGCTGCGGCCGACGCTGTTCCTGGTGCTGACGCTGGGTCTGATCGGCTGCTGGCAGGTATTCGACCAGGTGTACATCATGAGCCAGGGCAACCCGGCCGGAACGACGCTCACTCCCGCATATCTGTCGTACCAGACGTCGTTCGCCAATCAGCAGTGGGGACAGGGCGCGGCGATCTCGTTCCTGCTGTTCGCGATCATCGTCGTGCTGACGCTGCTGCAACGCTTCCTGCTGCGTGAGCGGAACGGAGGGAGCAGATGAGCTCCACATCCCCCGATCGGAAGCGCAAGTCCTACCGCCCCGGCCAGCTGCGCCCGGCAGCGCGCCTCGCGACGTACACCGCGCTGATCGTCTTCGCGCTGATCTACATCCTCCCGTTCGTCATCGAGCTCGGCTCCTCCTTCAAGACCGACGCCGACGCGACCGCGAACCCGCTCAACCCGATCCCGCAGCACTGGACCCTCGCGGCGTTCCACGAGCTGGCCCAGCAGGATTTCCCGCTCTGGTTCTTCAACTCGACGTTCGTCTCGGTGACGGTGACGCTCGGCCGAATCCTGTTCGACTCGCTGGCCGGCTACTCGCTAGCGAGGCTGCGCTACCGGGGTCGCGGAGCGCTGTTCAGCGCGATCATCGCGGTCATGGCCGTCCCGGGCGTCGTCCTGATGATCCCGAAGTTCCTCGTGCTCAACGAGCTGAACATCTACAACACGTACGCGGGCATGATCATGCCGCTACTCGCGGACGCGGCCGGCGTGTTCATCATGAAGCAGTTCTTCGAGTCGATCCCGCAGAGCGTCGAAGAGGCGGCGCGCATCGACGGCGCCGGCATCCTGCGCACGTTCTGGTCCGTCGTCCTGCCGATGGCCCGACCGGCGCTGATCACGCTGACCGTGCTGTCGTTCCAGAGTTCGTGGAACGAGCTGTCGAACTTCATCGTCTCGCGCCAGAGCCCCGATCTGAACACCCTGACGAGCGGCGTGGCATCGCTGGTCAGCGGCCAGTTGGGCGAGGGAAATCAGTACCCGCTGAAGCTCGCGGCGGCGCTGCTGATGACGATCCCCGTGGCGATCATCTTCTTCATCTTCCAGCGCCACCTCGTGCGCGGAACCGAGGGCGCCGTCAAGGAGTGATGACCGCTCAGGAGGCCTTCGCGGCATGCGCTCTGGCCAGGGCGTCGACGATCGACTTGGTGCCGCCGTGTGCGGTGTGGCCGCCGTCGACCGGGATCTCGGCGCCGGTGATATAGGAGGCGCGATCGGAGAGCAGGAAGACGACCATGTCGGCGACTTCGGCCGGGCGGCCCTCCCGGCCCAGCAGCGTCTGGGCGACGGTGGCCTCGAGGAAGACCGGGTCGGCGCCGGCGCTGATGGGGGTGTCTATCGGGCCGGGGTGGACGATGTTGACGCGGATGCCCTTGGGGGCCAGTTCGATCGCGGCGACCTTCGTCAGGCCTCGCATTCCCCACTTGGAGACCGTGTACGCGGCGGCGTGATGCGCCGTGAGACCGGCGATGGAGCCGATGTTGACGATCGAGGCGCCGGCGGCCTCCGGCATCAGCGGGACCAGGGTTCTGATACCTAGCATCGCGCCGGTCAGGTTGATGGCGAAGGTGCGGTTCCAACCGGCCACGTCCACGTCCAGCAGGCGCGGGCGGTAGGGCACTCCGGCGTTGTTAACCAGGCCTTGGATTTCGATTCCCGAGGTCGTGAGCCACGCGCCGAACTCAAGCCAGGCCTCTTCGCTGCTCACGTCTAGGTGGCGGTATTCGCACGTGCCCGGACCCGCGTCGTCCTTGTTCAGGCGATCGGCGAGCGCCTGGCCGTCCTCGTCCAGGACGTCGGTGGCGATGACGTGGGCGCCCGACTCGACCAGAAGCTCGGCTTCGGCCGCGCCCTGGCCACGTGCGGCCCCGGTGATGACGAAGGTGCGGCCGGACAGGCCACGATCATTGACTGGCATGGTTCTGACTCCTCGTCGAGCCTAGGACTACGGGTGCATCGGGTCGTGCAGCAGGCCTGTCGCGGCCTCGGAGCCGATCAGCTCGACCAGTTCGCCGGTGAACGCGCCGTCCACCAGGATGAACGCCATCCGGGAGACGCGGTCGGTGCGGTTCTCCCAGCGGTGATCCGTGCCGCGCTGCACGACGACGTCGCCCGCCTTCAGGACACGCTCTTCCTCGTGGTCGAGAACGAGCACGACCTCGCCTTCGAGCACGATGCCGTAGTCCACGGTCTGGGTGCGGTGGGTCGGGGAGACGACGCCGGGCGGGAACTCGTTGATGCGGATCTTCGTGCCGCCGGGGGCCGGGGGGACGGTCAGGTCGCGTTCGGTCGGCTCGGGCTCGGTCGGGGCGATGGGGGCCGGGACCGCGTCGGTGTTCCAGAGCTCGAAGAAGTACGCGCCGTCCGGTGCCGTACGGATGACCGGAGGCGGGCCGTCGAGGGCGAAGACCGAGTTACCTTGTTCGTCGTGGCCGGTCACCACGCGGCGGGGCACAGTTGGCATGTGCCCAATCCCAGCACCTCAGCGGCCGGGGGTCACCCTCTCGTTCGATCTTTCCTGGGCATGCCTGGTATTCGGCACGATGGGCGGCGTCGTTCCCATCTCGGCGTACAGCGCGGCCTGCGCGCCCTCGGAGGCGGGCAGGCCTGCGGCGACCTCGACGAGCGTTCTGCGCAGCCAGACGTGCTCGGCGGAGATCGCGCGGTCCGGATGCCACCACAGCGTCTCGACCAGCTCGACCCGGCCGAAGGGCGGTTCGACGATGGTGAGCCCGGCCGGGACCGCGACCCTGCGGGCGAGGCGCTCCGGCATGATCGCGACGAGGTCGGTGCCGGCCACGAGGAACGGGAGCGGCAGCCAGCCGACCGTGCTGACCTGGACACGTCGTCGCACGCCGAGCTCGTCGAGGACGCGGTCGGCCGGGGCCACGTGCGTCCGGCCGCTGCTGCGGACGGCATGCGGCAGGACTTCGAGGTCGGCGAGGGTGAGCGCGCCGTCGCGCAGGCGCGGGTTGGCGGGGTCGACGATGCAGACGAAGCGGTCGCGGAACAGCGGCTCGTGCGCGCCGTCGAAGCCGAAGCCGAGCGGGCCGATCAGGGCGTCGCAGTGCATCAGGCCGCGTTCGGACTCGTGCATGTCCAAGGGGATGGCGTCGAGTTCGAGGCGCACGCCCGGCGCGAGTTCGGAGACACGGCGCAGCAGCGGCTCGCCGAGGACGGTGATCGCGTAGTCGGTCGCTGTGAGGCGGAAGACGTGGTTGCTGGCGGCCGGGTCGAATGCCTTTCCGGTACCGAGGGCCAGCTCGACGGCGCTCAGAGTGCGCCGGACCGAGGGCACCAGGGTCTTGGCGAAGGGGGTCAGCTCGTAGTCGCGGCCGACGCGCACCAGCAGTTCGTCCTTGTAGTGCCGGCGCAGCCTGGCCAGGGCGGTGCTCATCGCGGGCTGGCTCTTGCCGATCTTCGCGCCGGCCTTGGTGACGTTGCCCTCCTCGAGCAGCGCCTTGAGCGCAACCAGCAGGTTGAGATCCGTCCCGCCGAGGGGCATGGGCTTCCACCGTCCCGTCCTCGCCCCACGTCGTCGAGGGGCGCACGCGTCCTTGCATTGTCCTGCCGGTGTGGCTGTACGCATAGTCCCCCACCCGACGCGGGCGGTCACCCCCGTGTTTCCCGATTGTTACCGGCGGGCTTCCGATCGGCTATCGTTTGCCCGGAGAAACGGGATGACCTGCGGTAACGTGTAAGAAACTCATGAAAGGGCGGCGGGTATGGCTGACGTCGGCGGGATCGACCTCAACCTGCTGGTCGCCCTCGGCGCCCTGCTGGAGGACCGCAATCTGACCCGGGCGGGAACACGCATCGGGCTGAGCCAGCCGGCGATGAGCGCGGCCCTGGCCCGGCTGCGCCGGCACTTCGGCGACGACCTCCTCGAGCGCGACGGACGCGGATACAAGCTCTCCGCGCTCGGTGCCCAACTCCTGCCCACCGTGCAGGAGGCGCTGCGCCAGATGGAGGCGACGATGGACCGGTCGCCCGAGTTCGAGCCCGAAGCCTCGGACCGGGAGTTCTCCATCGCGGCCTCCGACTACACCGTCTCCATCCTGGCCGATCCGCTGCTGCGCCGGGTCAAGCAGGCCGCTCCCGGCATCCGGCTCGAGCTGCACCCGATCCCCAACGACATGTCCTTCTCGGCGCACGGCATCATCAAGCACGACGTCGTGGTCGGGCCGGCGGGCTACGAGTTCCCGGGGCGGAAACTCGAGCTGTTCAGGGACCGCTTCGTCTGCCTGGTCGATCCGGCGAACCCTCGGCTGAGCGAGGGCAGGCTGACGATGGACGACCTGTCCGTGCTGCCGCACGTGGTGCCGACGTTCGGGCACGAGCAGCCGACGCCGGTGGACAAGCTGCTCGACTCGCTCGACATCAAGCGGCACGTGCAGGTCACGGTCGTGGGCTGGCTGACGGTGCCGTTCGTCGTCGCGGGTACCGGACTGGTCGCGATCGTGCCGGAGCGCCTCGCCCGGCGGGTGGCCGAGACGGCCCGGTTGTGCGTGGTCGAGCCGCCATTCGGGCAGGTGGACCTGATCGAGACGGCGCACTGGCATCCGAGCCGCGGCACCGACCCTGCCGTGCGCTGGCTGCTGCGGACGCTCCAGGAAACCGCCGCGCAGCTCTGATCCGCCATCGCATCGATGCAGCTCAGACGAGCTATGGCCTGGTATATGGCTGGCATCGCGGATAGGTATTTCCGCTTGATCGCCGCCGCTCCTAGCCTCACCTCATGACCACAGACCACGAAGCGGTGGAATCCGCGCCCTTCGCCCTCGGCGTTTTCGCGACCGGGGACGGCGAGGGGTTCACCGGACTGGTACGCGGCGAGCGGGTGCGGGACGTCTCGGCGCTCGGCAGCGTCAACGAGCTGCTCGCGGACTGGGACGCGTCCTTCGCGGCGCTGCGGGAGCTGGCCGCTGACGACTCAGGGCCCTGGCACGACCTCGCCGCGCTGGACGCGCGCTGCCCGGTCGAGCCGCGGCAGATCCTGCAGGCCGGCGCGAACTACCGCAGGCACGTGGTCGACATCGTGATGGCCGAGCGCCGCGCGGATCTGTCCACGACCGGGCACAACTCGGACACGCCCGAGGACGAGGTGCGCGCGTGGGCCGAGAACATGATGGACGAGCGGGTGCGCACCGGCAGCCCCTACGTATTCAACGGGCTGGCCGGCGCGCTGACCGGCCCGTACGACGAGATCGTGCTGCCGGAGCGCGGCACCAAGCACGACTGGGAGCTCGAACTCGCCCTCGTCATCGGCAAAACGGCCCGTCACCTGACGCGGGAGAACGCGCTCGAGCACGTCGCGGGCTACACGATCTGCAACGACCTGACGACCCGTTCGCTGGTGTATCGCAATGACCTGAAGGCGATCGGCACCGACTGGTTCGCGGCCAAGAACGCGCCGACGTTCCTGCCGACCGGACCCTACCTGGTGCCCGCGGCCTTCGTCGGAAACCCGGCGACGCTGCGGATCACGCTCAGGCACAACGGGACCGTGCGACAGGACGAGTCCACCGCCGACATGCTCTTCGACGTCCCGGCGCTCCTCGAATACATCACATCCGTCACCGAGCTGCGGCCGGGCGACCTGGTGCTGACCGGCTCGCCCGCGGGCAACGGCGCGCACTGGGGCGTGTTCCTGGAAGAGGGCGACGTGCTGGAGAGCGAGATCACCGGCCTCGGCACGCAGCGCAATCGCTGTGTGCGCAAGGAGAAGGAAATCCCATGACCGAGAGCCTCATCACCCATCTGCGCCACGTGGACCTGGCCATCCCGGACTACGACCGGCAACTCGCGTTCTACACCGATGTCTGGGGCCTGACGAAGGTCGCGGACGACACCGGGATCAGCTTCCTGGCCGCCGAGGGCTCGCCCGAGCGGTACATCCTCCGGCTGCGCAAGGACGAGGACAAGCGCCTTGACCTGGTCTCATTCGGTGCCGCGACGAACGCCGACGTGGACGCGCTGGCCGAGCAGTTGATCGCGAAGGGCGTGCGGCTGGCCGCGGAGCCGGGCGCGCTGGGCACCGAGGGCGGCGGCTACGGGCTGCGCTTCTTCGACCTCGCCGGACGCACGATCGAGGTATCGGCCGGGGTCGAAGTGCGCGAGCACCGGCGGGTCGAAGAGAAGGAGTCGATCCCGGTCCGCCTCTCGCACGTCGTGCTCAACGGCACCGACCCGGACCGCACCGCGCGGTGGTACGCCGACACCCTCGGCTTCCGGCTCACCGACACGCTGGCCGGGCCGGAGATGGGCACCGTCATGAACTTCATGCGGTGCAACCCGCGACACCACTCGGTCGCGTTCGCGCGCGGCCCGCACGTGTCGCTGCATCACATCTCCTTCGAGATGCGCGGCATCGACGAGTTCATGCGCGGGTCCGGACGGGTGATCCGCTCCGGCGCGAAGCTCGTCTGGGGGCAGGGCCGGCACCTGGCCGGCAACAACACCTACTCCTACTTCCTCGATCCGCAGAACAACACGATCGAGTACACCACCGAGCTCGAGGAGCTCGACGAGGACTCCTGGCACCCGCACGTGTACGACATGCACGATCCGGCGGTCCAGGACCAGTGGGGCACGGCCAACCCGATGAGCGAGGCCGTAGCCAAGGAGTCCTTCAACGACGTGGACCCGGGGCTGTTCGTCGCCCCGCCGGTCTGAGTAACAGCCCGTCCCTCCCCTTCTCAAGTCAACGGAGACTGCGAATGAGAATCTCTTCCCGGCCGGTCGTCGGCCTGACGGCGCTCGCGCTCACCGCGAGCCTCGGCCTTTCCGCCTGCTCCTCTAAGAAGAGCGACACCACGAGCTCGTCCTCGGGGTCCGCGTCGAGCAGTTGCGGCACCATCCCGACCGACACCCCCTCGGACCCGGACGGCGTGCTCGCGGCGCTGCCGAGCTCGGTCCAGGCGCTCTACAACGGCTACCCGACCGCGATCCACAAGAGCGCGTTCGCCTCCTGGAAGCCGTCTTCGAGCACGAACAAGACCGTCGGCTTCCTGCTCTCCGAGACCAACAACGGCTACCAGCTGGCGCTCGCCGCGATCCTGTCCGGGATGCTCAAGTCCGCCGGATACACGGTGGACGAGGTCACCTCCTCGGACGAGGTCACCGACCAGGTCGCCGACTTCAACCAGATGGTCGAGCAGAAGGTCGCGATGATCGTCTACGAGCCGCTGTCCTCCTCGGCCTTCACCACCGCCGTGTCGAACGCCGCGACCGCCGACATCCCGTCGATCTCCGTGCTGAACTCGGTGGACAGCGCCGACACGATCAGCCTGGGCGCGAACGACTGGCTGCAGGGCGCCGAGATGGCCCAGTACGTGGCCAAGGAGATCGGCGGCTCCGGCAAGGTGCTCGACGTGCACGGCATCTCCGGCGTCGGCATCGACACCGCGGCCTACGAAGGCGTCAAGGCCGTGTTCGGCGAGTGCTCGGGGATCACCACCGACGACACGATCTACGACCAGTTCGCCGACTCGACCGCGAAGAGCGCGGTGCAGACCTACCTGGAGACGCACCCGGAGAAGATCGCGGCGGCGATGACCTCCGGCTCCGGGGCCACCGGCGTGCTCGAGGGCTTCCAGGCGGCGGGCAAGTCCGTGCCGATCATCGCGAACGACAGCCTCGAGGACGGCGAGCTCGCCTACTGGTACCAGAACAAGAGCTCGTACAACGGCGTCGGCATCACCGCGACCCCGCCGCAGCTGGCCTCGGCGGCGCTCGCGCTGGTCCAGGCGCTGTTCAAGGGCGAGGGCGTGAAGGTCTCGGCCGTCGTGCTCAACACGCCGCTGGTGACGAACGCGAACGTGGCGGACTGGTACACCTCGTCGATGACCACGTCTTCGACCGGCAACGCGAGCGGTCCGAGCAGCCTCAACGTGCTGCCGACCAGCGAGCTGGACGAGCTGCTGAGCAACCCGAGCAGCTGAGCCCGGCGACAGCTCGAAGACGCAGACCACGGACCTCGGGAACGAATGAGCCCATGGATACGATGACACCTACGGAACCGGCCCCGTCGCAGGCCTCGGCCGCGACGCTACTGCTGACGGTCCAGAACCTCGCCAAGTCCTTCGGCCCCACCAAGGCGCTGCGCAGCTGCTCGCTGGAGCTGCGGAGCGGCGAGGTGCACGCCCTGATGGGCGAGAACGGCTCGGGCAAGTCCACCCTGGTGAAGATCCTGGCCGGGGTGCACCGGTCGGACCAGGGCCGGATCGAGCTGGCCGGACGCCCGGTCGCGCCGCGCGGTCCGCGGCAGGCGATCGGGTCCGGGGTGGCCACCGTCTTCCAGGAGGTGCAGTGCGTCCCCGGGCAGTCCGTGCTGGACAACCTCTGGCTCGGCACGGATGGCGTGGTGCGCCGTGCCGAAGGTGCGGGCCTGGCTCCCGAGGAGCGCCGGGCCCGCGCGGGGCGGGTGCTGACCGAACTGCTCGGCACCTGCCCCGACCTCGACGCCCCGGCGGGATCGCTCTCGCTGAGCGAGCGTCAGGCCCTGGCGATCGCCCGCTCGCTGCTGCGGGAGCCGAAGGTGCTGATCCTGGACGAGGCCACGTCCGCGCTGGACGTGGCCACCCGGGACCGGCTGTTCGAGGCCTGTCGCACGCTCACCGCGCGCGGCGGGGCGGTGCTGTTCATCTCGCACCGGATGGACGAGGTCGAGCAGATCGCCGACCGCGTCACGGTGCTGCGATCCGGCGAGAGCGTCGGCACGCTGACTCAGGATCAGGCCGACATCGCCACGCTGGTGCATCTGATGACCGGCGGCGAGACGCTGGTCCAGAATGAGGCCGCTGAACGTCCGACGCCTGGTGACGTCGTGCTGGCCGGGACCGGTCTGAACCTGCGGGCCGGGGAGATCGTCGGTCTGGCCGGGCTGGAAGGCCAGGGCCAGGATGAGTACCTCAGAGCCCTGCGTGGCCGCCTGGCCGAGGACGGGACCCGGGTCGCGTACGTGGCGCGGGACCGGCGCGAGGAGTCGATCTTCCCGCCGCTGAGCATCCGGGAGAACTTCACCGCGTCGACACTGCGGCAGGACACGCGGGCCGGGCTGATCTCGACCTCGCGGGCGCGGGAGCGGTTCGACGAGTACCGCGACCGGCTCAAGATCCGGCTCGGCAAGGACAGCGACGCGATCACCACGCTGTCCGGCGGCAACCAGCAGAAGGTCGTCATCGCGCGTGCCCTCGCCGGTGACCCGCAGGTCCTTCTGCTCAACGATCCGACGCGCGGCATCGACATCGGCGCCAAACACGACGTGTACGCGCTGCTCCGGGACCTCGCCGCGTCCGGCATCGCGATCGTGATGCTCTCCACCGAGGTCGACGAGCACCTGGAACTGATGGACCGGGTGCTGGTCTTCCGCGAGGGCGAACCGGCCGCCGAACTGGACCGGGCGAACCTGACCCGGGCCGCGCTGGTCACCGAGTTCTTCGGAGCGGCGGACGCGGAGACGGCTGATGCGGAACCCGTGGCGACGGCAAAGCCCCAGAACCGCATCGCGCGGCTCCTCGCCGAGCGCACCTGGATCGTCCCGGCCGTGCTGGCCGTGGCGCTGCTGATCGCGAACGTCGTGGAGCAGCACAGCTTCCTGGCCTGGCATTCCTGGATCCTGACCTTCGCCGAGCTGGCCACGCCCGGCCTCGCGGCGATGGCCTCGACCCCGGCGATCCTCGGCGGCGGAGGCGGCATCGACATCTCGATCGCGCCGCTGTTCGTGATGGTCTCGGTGGTGATCGAGGTCATGCTGCTGGGCAACGGCGTCAGCAGCGCGGGAGTGGTCATCCCGGCGGCAGTCGTGTTCGGCGCGGTGGTCGGCGCGATTAACGGAGCACTGATCAACTACGGCCGGTATCAGGCCGTCGTCGCAACACTCTGTATGAACTTCATCCTCTCCGGCTTCGCACTGGCCTACGCGCCTTCGCCGGTCTCCGGCACGACCGGCTGGCTGACGTCGCTCGGCTCGACGGTCGGCGGCGTGCCGGGTGGACTGATTCTGCTCGCCGTTCCGCTGCTGGTCTGGTTCCTGCTGGCGCGCACGCCGTTCGTCAGGACCCTGTGCGCGGTCGGCGGCAGCGAGATCACCGCGTTTACGGCGGGCGTGAACGTGCCGCTGGTGCGCACCCTCGGCTACTCGCTCGGCGGCGGTATCGCGGGCCTGGCCGGGATCTCGATCACCGCGCAGTTGCATCAGGCCGAGGCCGACACCGGCTTCGTCACCCCGTTCATCCTGCTGGCCATCGCGGCGGTAGCGCTCGGCGGCACGTCGCTCGCCGGCGGACGCGGCGGACTGCTCGGCTCGCTGCTCGGCGCCGCGGTGATCTTCCTGATCGAGAACCTGCTGGGCGCTCTGCACATCTCCTCGTTCTGGTCCCAGGCCGTCTACGGCGCCACGCTCATCGCCGCCGTGCTCTTCGCGGCGCGCACCGCTCAGATCGGCAGGAGGGCCGCCCGATGAACCAGCTCACTAAGATCTCGGGCCTGCAGAAGAAGTTCCCGCTGCTGCAGATCGTCGTACTCGTCTTACTGGTGCTCTACGTGGGCCAGCAGGACGGGGACTTCTCCTGGAACGACCTGTTCGCGCCGATCCTGCTGCAGGCGTCCTTCCTGGGCATCGCGGCGGCCGGGCAGACGCTCGTCATCCTGGTCGGCGGCCTGGACTTCTCCATCGCCGCGTACATCGTCGCCGGGAACCTGCTCGTCACGCACCTCGTGGGCAACGAGCACTGGAACTTCGGCGCGGCGGCGCTGCTGGTCCTGGTGATCTGCCTGGCCGGCGGCGGCTTCGCCGGCTGGATCTGCCACCGCTTCCAGCTCGAACCCCTCGTGATCACGCTCGCGATGAGCTCGATCGTGGTCGGCGCGCTCGTCGGCACGAACACGAGCCTGCTCAACGGCTCAGGGCCCGGCTGGCTGCAGTCCTTCACCAATCAGACCTCGGACACCTTCGGCCTGCCGATCCCGCCGATCATCGCCTTCTGGATCGTGCTGGCCGCGGTCATCTCGGTGATCCTGCTGCGCACTCCGTTCGGCCGCAAGCTCTACCTGGCCGGCTCCGGGCCGAAGGCGGCGGACCTCGCGGGCGTGAGCACTCGCCGGGTGTGGACCGCCGCGTACGCGGCGAGTGCGCTGCTCGCGGGCCTGGCCGGGGTGCTGTTGGCCGGGTTCAGCACCGGCGGCGACACGAACGTCGGCAACACGTACCTGTTCCCGGGCCTGGCGGCGGTGATCGTCGGCGGCACGATGATGGGCGGTCGCGGCGACTACCTGCGCACCTGCCTCGGCGCGCTGATCGTGACCGCGCTGACCTTCGTCATCTCGGTGCTCAACCTCGACTCCGCCTCCCAGTCCATCGTCTTCGGCGTCCTGATCCTGCTGGTCGTCGCGCTCTACGGGCGCGAGCGACGGCTGCGGGACCGGGTCTAGGCCGACGCCCCGGCCGGATCGTCCGTCCGACTCCACGTCCTTCGCAAGAGAGAGAACCACAGCAATGCGACTGCATCACGCCGGGATCAGCGTCCCCGACCTCGAGCGCTCCCTGGACTGGTACTGCCGGGCGCTGGATCTGACCGAGGGCTACCGCTTCGAAATCCCGCCCATCGGTCTACGCGGCGTGTTCGCGCTGGATCGCGCCGGAGCCGGGGTGGAGCTGCTGGAGATGTCGGGCGCGCTGCCCGGCGTGAACCGGGCCGACCCACCGTCCGCCAACTCAGTACACGGCTACAACCATATGTGCTTCGAGGTCGAGAACCTGGACGCGGCCTATGAGCGGGCGCTGCTGCACGGCGCGGTCCCGGTCTGGGACCCGCGGCCCGCGCCGGAGCCGGGCGTGCGGATGGCGTACGTGACGGACCTGGACGGCAATCTCATCGAACTGATCCACCGAGTGGAGGGCTGACCGTGCCTGTATATAAGCGCGACGAACCCGGCTACGAAGAGGCCCGGCTCGAGTCCGTCTGGAACGCACGCAAGCCGGACAGGTATCCGGCCGTCATCGTCGTCGCCGAATCAGAGGACGATGTCGTCGCCGCGGTGAACTATGCGCGGGAGCACGAACTGAAGCTCACGGTGCGTTCCGGCGGCCATAGCTGGTACGGCATTCACCTGCGTGACGGCGGCCTGGTCCTGGACCTGTCGAAGCTGCGCGACATCAGCGTGGACCCGCAGGCGCGCACAGCTGTGGTGCAATCGGGCGTCGTCGGCATGGAGGTCTACGACGCGCTTGCCGAGCATGACCTCTTCTTCCCGGTCGGTCACGGTCCTGATGTCGGCCTCGCCGGATTCATGCTGGGCGGCGGCTACGGCTGGAACTCCTGCCACCTGGGCCCGGCCTGCTTCTCGATCCTGGCCGTGGACGTCGTGACCGCGGACGGCAAGGTGCTGCACTGCGACGAGACGCAGAACACGGACTTCCTCTGGGCCGCGCGCGGCGGCGGCCACGGCCAGTTCGCCGTGATCACACGCTTCCACCTGCGTCTGTACCAGCCTCCGGGCGCGGTCGTGCGCAGCGTGCAGGTATACCCCAAGGACATGGCGGGCGAGGTCACGCAGTGGATGACCGGCGTCGGGCCGCAGCTTGACGACCGGGTCGAGTTCATCGCGATGGTCACGCCGCCGCCGATCCCCGGCTTCGAGGGCGCCGCGACGATCACCTCGGCCACTGCGTTCGCCTCGTCGTACGAGGAGGCCGTCGAACTGCTCAAGCCCTTCGAGGACACGCCTTTCGCAGGACGCGAACTCTTCCGGGTGACGCACGACCAGACCGACCTCGGCAAGATGGGCAAGGAGGTCGAGCGGGAGACGCCCAAGGGCCGGCGTTACGTCTGCGACAACATTTGGACACGTGCTTCCGCCGAGGAAATCACGCCTCTGATCCAGCGGGCCGCCGACGAGATGCCCAACCCCGAGTGCCAGATCTTCTGGTACTGGTGGGGCGCCGACCGTACGCCACCGCATGCAGCCTGGTCCTCGCAAGCCCCCTGGTACTTCGCGGTCTACGGCATCGGCTCCGACGCGTCCCTCGATGACGCGCACGACGCGTGGGTGGCACGGTCCATCGGCGCCGTCGAGCACCTGTCCTGCGGCACCCAGTTCGCCGACTCGAACCTCGCGGGCCGCTTCGACTCGCCTCTGTTGCAGCCCCAGCTCGACGAGATGCGGCGGCTGCGCGCCCTGCACGACCCGGCCGGCGTGTTCGCCGGCTATCCGAACGAGTAATTCGACTCTTCGAAGGCTATTGAGATGACCAAGCAGTATCTGAAGGAGCCCGTCCCCGCGACCCAGGTGGCCAAGGACCTCGCCGCGGTCCGCACGGTGGTGCAGGACGTCATCGCCGACATCCGCGCCAACGGGGACTCGGCCGTGCGCGAGTACTCGACGAAGTTCGACCGCTGGGCGCCGGACGCGTTCCGGCTGACTCCGGAGCAGATCACCGCGATCGTCGCCGACGTCCCGGAGCAGGTGATCGAGGACATCAAGTTCGTCCAGGCGCAGGTCCGCCGGTTCGCCGAGGCGCAGCTGGCCTCGCTGGGCGAACTGGAGATCGAAACGCTGCCGGGCGTGTTCCTCGGCCAGAAGCACATCCCGGTCTCGGCGGCCGGGGCGTACGTGCCCGGCGGCCGGTACCCGCTGACCGCCTCGGCGCACATGACGATCGTGACCGCGAAGGTCGCGGGCGTGCAGCGGGTTGCCGCGTGCACCCCGCCGATCCGCGGCGAGATCCCCAAGGCGACGATCGCCGCGATGTACCTCGCCGGGGCCGACGAGATCTACCTGCTCGGCGGCGTGCAGGCGGTCACCGCGCTGGCGCTGGGCACCGAGACCATCGGCAAGGTGGACCTGATCGCGGGCCCGGGCAACGCGTACGTCGCCGAGGCCAAGCGGCAGCTGTTCGGCGAGGTCGGCATCGACCTGTTCGCGGGCCCGACCGAGATCCTGGTCATCGCCGACGAGCACGCGGACCCCGAGGTCGTCGCCGTGGACCTGCTCTCGCAGGCCGAGCACGGCCCCGACTCCCCGGCGATACTCGTCACGACTTCGCGCGAGGTCGGCGAGAAGGCCCTGGAGTACATCCACAAGATCCTGCCCGGCATGAGCACCCGCGACTTCGCGGAGCCGGCTTGGCGCGACCACGGCCAGATCATCGTGGTCGACGACCTCGACGAGGCGTTCGCGGTGGCCGATTCCTTCGCCGCGGAACACGTCGAGGTGCTCACCGAAGACCCGCGCCAGGCCCTGGACAAGATGCACGATTTCGGTGCGCTGTTCCTCGGCGAGGGCACGTGCGTCTCCTACGGCGACAAGGTCATCGGTACGAACCACGTGCTGCCGACGCGGGGTGCGGCCCGCTACACCGGCGGCCTGTGGGTGGGCAAGTACCTCAAGACCGTGACGTACCAGGAGGTGCGCGAGCCCGAGTCCAGCGCCACCCTCGGCGACGTGTGCGGACGCGCCGCGCGGGTGGAGCTGTTCGAGGGGCACGCCCGGTCCGGGGACGTGCGGGCCGCGAAGGTGCGCGGCACGAGGCCGCAGTGGCTCATTGAGGCACTCGATGGCTGAGAACGCCGCGGCGGGAGGTGGGCCCGCCGGTCGCTCGGCGGGCTCCCTTTCCGGCGCGGTCGGTGACGAGTTGGCCGGTCGCTCGGCTCTCGTCACCGGCGCGGGCAACGGGTTGGGCCGAGCGATCGCCCTCGGCCTAACCCGGGCCGGTGCCCGCGTGGTGCTCGTCGGACGGACGGAATCCAAGCTCGCCGAGACCGCCGCACAGTTCCCCGAGCCCAAGTCAGCCCGGATCGCAGTATGCGACGTCTCCTCCCCCGCAGCAGTCGACGCCCTGCGCGCCGAGCTCGACGCGGACGGCGAACACATCGACATCCTGATCAACAACGCGGGAATCGGCGGCCCGGTCAAGGCCCTGACGGACATCGAGCCGGACGAATGGGACGAGGTCTTCGCGGCGAACGTGCGCAGCATTTACCTGATGTGCCGCGCGTTCCTGCCCGCGATGACCGCGCGCGGCTCCGGCGACGTGATCAACCTCGCGTCCGTGAGCGGCAAGCGTCCACTCACCCGGCGCACCCCGTACACGGCCTCGAAGATGGCCGTCCTGGGTCTCACCCGCACACTCGCGTTCGAGGTCGGGCCGTCGGGGGTCGCGGTGAACAGCCTCTCGCCGGGCCCCTGCCGAGGTCCGCGGATGGAGCGCAACTTCACCCTGGAGGCGGCGGCGACCGGCACCTCGTACGAGGAGGCCGAGGCCGCGTTCGTGGGCCGCTCGGCGCTGCGTCGGCTGGTCGAGGAGGACGAGGTGGCCGCGGCCGTGCTCGCGATGCTGCGGATGCCGGGCCTGTGCGGCGCCGACATCGACCTGTCCGCAGGCATGATCGCGCCTGCGTGAGCATCAGTGGGCACAGCATCGCGCCCGCTTAGGTCTCTCAACTATCCAACACTCGGAAAGGAGCACGTCGTGGGCGTGTCGAAGGTACTCGTGGTCGGCGGCGGGATCACCGGCAGCGTGCTGTCGCTCGCCCTGGCCCAGCGCGGCGTGCAGGTTGATCTGGTCGAGATCAGCCCCGTCTGGCACGGGGTGGGGCACGGGATCACCGTGCAGGGCAACGCGTTACGCGCGTTCGAGAGAGTGGGCGTCCTCGACGAGGTGCTGGCCAACGGCGTCCCCTACAACAAGCTGCATCTACTCAGGGCGGACGGCAGCCTGATCGTCGAGGCGCAGACCCCGCACACCGGCGGCGCACGGCTGCCCTCGACGATGGGCGCGCTGCGTTCGGACATCCAGACGGTGCTGTGCGAGCGGATCTACGCGGCGGGCGTGAATGTGCGCCTAGGTATGTCCGTCAGCGCGCTGGCCCAGGACGCGCACCGCGCCTACGTGGAGTTCAGCGACGGCACGACCGGCACGTACGACCTCGTAGTCGGCGCGGACGGCATACATTCGACGATGCGCGGCCTGCTCGGCATCAAGACCGGGCCGCAGCCGACCGGCATGAGCATCTGGCGCGTCGTCGCCGATCGCCCGGCCGAGGTGGAATGCCACGAGGTCTACTACGGCGGGCCGCGCTACAAGGCGGGCTACTCCCCCATCTCGAAGGACAAGTGCTACGCCTACGTCCTCGACGAGGACGGGACCCTGGCTGACTTCGGCGGCGGCAGCGGCGAGGGCGCGAAGCCCGCGTGGCAGCTGATGTACGAGCGCTCGGAGGGTTATGGCGGCAAGTGGGGCAAGCTGCGCGAGTCGATCGGCCCTGACTCGCACGTCTCGCACACCCGGATCGAGTGGCTGCTCGTCGAGGACCCGTGGTTCCGGGGCCGGGCGATCGTCATCGGCGACGCGGCGCACGCCTGCCCCCCGTTGATCGCGCAGGGTGCTGCGATGTGCGCCGAGGACGCGGTCGTACTCGCCGAACTGGTCACCGGCCAGGCCCCGCCCGCGCAGGCGCTGCCCGCGTTCATGGCCCGACGCTGGCCGCGAGTGGAGATCGTCGTGCGCAACTCGATGAAGCTGGTCCGCTGGGAGATGAACCTGGAGCCGCACACCGAGCAGGACGTGGCCGATACGATGGGCGAAACCCTGAGCTTCCTCGCCGACCGGGAGGCGTGACTCTCGATGACCGCCACCCCTGCCGCCATCGACGTACACGGCCACCTCCTCGTCCCCGAAGTCAATGCCCTGGCCGCCGGCCACCCGCGCGAGGCAGCGGACGCGGCGGCCGAACGAACGGCCTTCGGCGCCCACAGCATCGAGGTCAACCAGCAGCAGATCAAACGTGTCTTCCCCCAGCTCACGGACGTGTCCCGGCGCCTAGAGGACATGGCCGCGTCCCAGGTCACGCACCAGATCGTCGGCCCCATGCCGATGCACCGCTACTGGGCCGAGCCGGATCTGGCGCTCACCCTGACGCGCACGGTCAACGAGGCAGTGGCCACCCACTGCCGCAGGGCCCCCACCCAACTGCGCGGCCTAGGCACGCTCCCCCTACAGCACCCTGATCTAGCCGTCTCCGAGCTCGAATACGCGATGAACGGCCTAGGCCTGCGCGGCGTGAGCGTCTCCACCAACGTAGACGGCCGAGAACTAGCCGACCCGGCCTTCGACGTGGTCTGGGAAGCGGCGGCCGAGCTAGGCGCGGTGGTGTTCATCCACCCTTGGGGCTGCTCGCTCGGCGAACGCCTGGGCCGCAACTTCCTAGGCAACACGGTCGGCCAGCCCGTCGAGACGACCCTGGCCCTCTCCCACCTCATCTTCGCCGGCACCCTAGACCGCCACCCCGCGCTGAAGCTCCTGGCCGCCCACGGCGGCGGCTACCTGCCGACGTACATCGGCCGCTCAGACCACGCCTGGCACACCCGCCCCGACGCCCACACCTGCGCCGAACCTCCGAGCACGTACCTCCGCCGCCTCTGGTACGACGCCCTCGTCTACACCCCCGTCGCGCTCCGCCACCTCATCGAGGCGGTCGGCGTCGACCGCGTCATGCTCGGCAGCGACTACCCGTTCGACATGGGCGTGGACGACGGCGTGGCCCGGATCCGCGAGGCAGGTCTGGACGAGGGCGACGTCACCCGCCTGCTCTCCGGCAACGCCGCGTCGCTGTTCGGCCTCGACGATGCAGCCTTGTCTTAATCCATTCAGGTGAGTCCTCCGCATGGTCACCCGTCCGGGTGCCGCGCGGTACCGCATGATCCATTCCAGAGCCGATTGTTGCGGACTGAAAAGAATGGATATACGTCAGATGAGCACAACGCGACGCGGGGCCCTGGGCGCGGCCATCGCGGCCCCCTTGCTGACCCGGTTCACGGGCACGGCGTCGGCGGACGCGGCGCCGGACACGTTCGGCCGTATCTCAGACGGCTGGGTCGAGGTCCGCTGGACCCGACAGGCCCAGGCGCAGCTGGACCGGTTCGGCGCGGTGGTGGAGGCGGTGGCCCCGGCGAGCCTGGTGACCGACGCGCACGGGTCGGCGGTGCGCTTCCCGGTGCGCTCCGGGGCCGGGGATCCGTCGCTGGCCGATCTGCCGAAGGCCCAGGGCGACGGGGCGCTCAGCGGCGGGATCGCCATCCGCACGGCGGGCGGCACCTTCCAGCTGACCGACCTGCGCAGCGACCTGGACGGCGAGACCGCGTCCGCTAAGGTCCTGGTCAACGGCATCGAGACCACGCACGCGTCAGCCGTACGGTGCGGTCTGGCCGAAGGCGCGCTGAGCACGGAGACCGTGTCGCCCGGGAAGCCCATGAAGGTGCGGCTCGCCGACGTACCGCTGCGTCTCACGCCCGAACTCGTGTCGATGTACACGGCCGCGTTCGGCGCCCCGGACTTCACCGCCGACACCGTGCTGGCACAGCTGACGGCCGAGGGCACCTACCACCCGCCGACGAAGTGAGCCAGGGCGCCGGCAGGGATCCGCTCAGCCGATCACTGCCGGTGCCACCACGCGCTGGGCCACCATGGTCCCGCCGAAGCTGCGTCGGCGCTCCGCGTAGGCCGCGAGGGCGCTGCGCAGCGCGGCCGGGCCGAAGTCGGGCCAGGGCGTGGGATCGAACACGAACTCCGCATAAGAGAGCTGCCAGGGTAGGAAGTTGCTGATCCGCTGCTCGCCGGAGGTGCGGACGAGCAGGTCCACATCCGGCAGTTCCGGCACGTAGAGGTGCCGTGCGAGGTCGTCGGGGCCGATCTCCTCGACGCGGATCGCCCCGGACACCGCCTCGGCGGCCAACGCACGCGCGGCTGCCGCCAGCTCGTCGCGGCCGCCGTAGTCGACGCAGATGGTCAGCGTGAGCACGTCGTTGTTCGAGGTCATACTCTCCGCCAGCGCGAGCAGGGACGCGAGCGACGAATCAATCCGATCCCGCCGCCCGGCCCAGCGCACCCGCACGCCGCGATCGTGCAGCCACTCGGTCCAGCGGCCGATGACGGCGGCCATGGTGGCGAATAAGGCTTCGAGCTCGTCCTGGGCTCGATTCCAGTTCTCCGTGGAGAACATGTAGACGGTCAGGTGCCGCACGCCCAGCCGCTGCGCCGCATGAGCCGTGCGTACCAGAGCCCGTTCTCCCGCGCGGTGCCCGTGGACGGCCGGCAGGCCTCGTTGCGCGGCCCATCGCCGGTTTCCATCCATGATCACCGCGACGTGGGCCGGGGTCGGCCCCGCGTCGGGCAGCGCCGGAAACGCGCCCGGCAGACCCTTCGACGTCAGCGGCACGATGCCTTCGACCAGCGCCCGCGAACGCAGTAGTTCGACCTCGTCCAACTGCACCTCCGCGCCGAGGATCGCGGTCTGCAGGTACGGCCGGTACTCGGGCTCCACCGTCTCGATCACCGGAAGAGCCTGATCCAGGAGGTCTCGCCCGTAGCCGAGCTGAACAGCGATCAACTCGTCCAGTGCCTCACGGCGTTCGCCGCCACGTAGGTCGGCGATCTCCAGCCCCAGCCTTCGCAGGTCGGCACGCGGCAGGTAGCACCGGCCCGAGTCGAGATCGATCGGCAGGTCTTCGAAGACATCGACAATCTGGAAGAGCTCGCCGACCACCGACAGCTCCGCTGATTCCCGCACGCCCAGCAGCGGAGCCCACAGTTCGGCGATAGTCCCGCTGACTCCCCGTAGATAACGTCGCAGGTCCGCGAACGTCTCGTACACCGGTGGCGACACGCAGTCCGCACGCAACGTGTCAAGGAACTCCTCGAAGAGGGCGTAGTCCATACCCCAACGCCACGCGGTATCCACCAAAGCCCGCCGCAGCGGGTGCTCGCTGCGACCGGAACGCAGCTCGGCCAGGGCATCGCAGCGCCACTGCGCGAAACGCCGCTCGCGCTCCGTCACCTCGCCCTCGTCGGCGATGCGATCACTGCGGGACGCGAAGGCGTGCAGGGCATGGACCTGCGGCCGGATCGCGGCGGGGAGGAGCTCGACCGCAGCCCACAGCGGCGGGAGGAACTTCCGTACCTCGGCCGCGCACGCCGCGTACGACGCCCGCAGTTCGGGTGAATCATCAGCCACAACATCAATCGCCACGTGTATACAACGACGAACAGCCGCTGCGGTAGCGATCAAGATTCATTCGCCAGACAGGCGGTTTGCCTGAGCGTGGCGCCGGGGACGGTTGCCGGCGCCATCGGCATCGTCGCGATATAGCAAAGCCCGACGGTCCCCTGGCCGCCCTCGAATGACCCCGGCTCCACGTATCCACGTGCCGCCTCGAATGACACGACGACGCTGCCGTCGTGCGTGACCGGCGGGCGCGTAATCACCCCTTCACGCTTGCCGAGGGCTCGGACCTTGGCTGCGGTCAGCGGAGCCGTATCGGCCGATGCACGCAGGCTCCCGAAGAACGCCGCAGCCTCAGCAGACGCCTCCGTGGTCGCGGCAGCCCTGTTCCGCTGCGCGTCCTGCTGGTACCCGTGCTGCTGCACCCCAAGACTGATGTAGAACACCACCACGACAGCCAGCACGAGGGCGGCGAGGATGCCCAGCCCCGTGAAGGCGAGGCGCACCGCCGCCGGCAACTCGGGGCCGACAGCTTCAGGACGGTCGTCAGGCATCCGGCATCCCTCCCCATCCGAGTCCGTCCACCGAGCGTACGCCGACCACCCATCAGTACACGTAGACGCTTTTCAAACCGTTACCGGACCGCGCCGGGGTTGATGCGATCCGGGCTGTTCAGGCCTCGGTGAGCTGCCCGTCCGAGATCGTCAGCACCCGGTCCGCGACCTGCATCAGGGTACTGTCGTGGGTGGCGATGAGCGCGGTGACCCCCTCCGCGTGGACCAGGGTCCTGAGCAGCCGCATGATCTGGGTGCCGGTGGCCGAGTCCAGCTGGCCGGTCGGCTCGTCCGCGAGCAGCAGCGTGGGGCGGCCGGCCAGGGCGCGGGCGATCGCGACCCGCTGCTGCTGGCCGCCGGACAGCTCGTGCGCCCGCTGCTCCGTGTGCTCGCCGAGCCCGACCAGCCGCAGCAGCAGCCTCGCCCGCTCCTCCCGCTCGGCCGACGCCGTGCCCAGCAGCCGCAGCGGCACGCCGACGTTCTCGGCCGCGGTCAGGATCGGGATCAGGCCGAAGGACTGGAAGATGAACCCGAGCCGCTCCCGGCGCAGCCGCAGCATCTCGGCCGGCGACGCCTCGTCCAGCCGCAGACCCGCCACGCTGACCGCGCCGGCGTCCGGCCGGTCCAGGCCGCCGACCAGGTTCAGCAGCGTCGTCTTGCCCGAACCCGAGCGGCCGCGCAGCACGACGAGCTCGCCGGGCTCGATCCTGAAGCTGACCCCGCGCAGCGCCTCCACCCGCGCCGAACCGCTGCCGAAGCCGCGGCGCAGCTCCACGGCGTCCACGACCGTCGTCTCCGCCATTGCTCATGCCTCCGGTTCTTCGCGGTCCGCCCGCACGGTGATCTGCTCGGGTTCCAGGCCTAGGCGCACCCGCTCCTCAAGGCCGAGCGCCTCGACGAATTCGGCCGGCAGTTGCACCCGGCCGACGCGGTCGAGCAGCGCATACTCCTGCGCCTTGATCCCTTCGTCGCCCTCGGTCCGTCGCACCTCGGAACTCGTGCGTCCGTCCCTGATCTGCACGGTGCGCGGCACCTGGTCCGCGACCGCGTCGTCGTGCGTGACGATGAGCACCGCGACGCCCAGTTCGCTGTTGGCGGTGCGCAGCGCCTGGAAGACGGTGTCGGCCGAGGCGCTGTCGAGCTCGCCGGTCGGCTCGTCCGCGAGCACCACCTTCGGCTGGTTCGCCAGCGCCACGCCGATCGCGACGCGCTGCTGCTCGCCGCCGGACAACTGGCTCGGCCGACGGCCCGCGCAGTAGCCGACGCCCAGCAGGTCGAGCAGTTCCCCGGCCCGCCGGTGCCGGTCGCCCCGACGCGCCCCGGCCAGCCGCAGCGGGGTCTCGATGTTCTCCGCCGCGGTCAGGTACGGCAGGAGGTTGCGGCCCGTCTGCTGCCAGACGAAGCCGACGGTCTCGCGCCGGTAGCGCAGCCGCTCCCGGCCCTTCATCGTCAGCAGGTCGTGGTCGGCGACCCTCGCCCGGCCCGCGGTCGGCCGGTCCAGGCCCGACAGGATATTGAGCAGGGTCGACTTGCCGGATCCTGAGGCGCCGACGATGGCGGTCAGCTCCCCGGGCGCCACCTGGAGATCGAGGCCCTGCAGCGCCTGCACCTCGACGCCGTCCGCCGCGTAGACCCGGACCAGGCGGTCGCAGAGGATCAGCGCCTCGACCCCGTAGCCCGCGTTGCGTCGGGCGGCATCCTCGGCCTCCCGCTCCAGGCTCGCCAGATCGCGCGCCGGCGCGCTCGAATCGGTCATGCGTCTACGTCCTCTCCCATTCTCAGCTGTGCGCCGGCGGCGCGTCGGCCGGCCAGCGTGGCCTGCAGCGCGACGCCGAGGGCGGTCAACACCACCGCGATCAGCGCGGCGAGCAGGGCGATGCCCGGGTCGAAGCCGAGGCTCGACGGGCCGGACAGCCCGGTGAACACGGACAGGTTCAGCGCGTCGCCGAAGACCGCGGGCAGCGCCGCCGTGGCCAGCAGGCCGCCGAGCGCGGTGACCGCGGCCAGCGGGACGGTCTCGGCCAGGGCGATGCCGCGCGCCTGCCGGGGCGTGAGACCGAGCGTGGTCAGCAGGGTCAGCCGCCGCCCGCGGGCCGGCGCGGCCAGGCCGAGCGAGAGCAGGATCCCGCACACGCCGAGCCCCCCGGCCAGCAGGATCCCGAGCAGGTAGCCGAACTCCGTGAGGTTCGCGAGCGGGGCGTCGGCGTACCCGGCGAGGAGGTCGGAGCGATAGGTGGCCGTGCCGCCGCCGGGCAGCGAGCGGTTCAGCGCGGCGGCCATCGCGCCGTGGTCGATGCCGGAGCCGGATACCAGGATCTCGGTGGTCGGCCAGTAGGCGGCGTCCGCGGCCACGGCCCAGGAGGGCACCAGGATGAGACCCGCTCCCGAGGCGACGCCGGCGGGGGCGACTGGGGTCTGCGTCACGTATCCCGCCGCCTCGGCCTCGATCTGCGGCGCGTAGGCGGGCTGGATGGCGATCCGGGCGCCGAGCGCGTACCCCGAGCCCTTGACGACGAGGACCGGCACGGGGCCCGACACCGCGTGGCTCGGCAGCGCCGAACCCAGCGGCCATGGCGTGTCGGCGGAGACCGCGGCGTAAGAACTCGGATCCACCACGGCGACGTTGGTGCCGAGCACGGTGCCGTCGGGCTGGCTGGATATCGCGGTGGCATGGGTCACCCCTGATACGGCCTCGATGGCCGAGACCGCGCGCATCGCCGTCGCCCATCCGGTTCCGGCCGGCGTTGTGACGACGGCGTCGGCCCCGAGCGCCTGCCAGGAGTTCGCGGTGCGGCCCGCGTCCACCGACTGGAGCAGCAGCCCGCCGAGCGCGGCGATCGTCATCACCAGGGTGATGACGAATGCGGGAGCGGCCAGGGGGATCGCCGAGCGCGCCGCGCCGGTAAACCCTAGGAAGGACGCCGGTCCGCCGCGCCTTTCCGCGATCCGGACAGCCGGGCGCAGCAGCAAGGGATAGCAGCGTACGGCGACGGCGGTGGCGAGCGCAGCCACCAGGATCGGCGTGAGCATGCCCAGAGTATTCGAGCCCTGTTGCGCCCCGCCCAGGCCCTGCTCGCGCAGTTCGACCACGGCCGCGAGGGCGAGCACCAGCAGGAGTAGTTCGAGGACGCGCCGTCTGGGTGTGCGACGGCGCCGGACCAGGTCGTGGCGGCCCGCGTGCACGCTCGAATCGCCCCGGTGCTCGAATACGGCCAGCAGCGGCGGCACGAGCAGACCCACCGCCGCCACCGCGCCCAGCAGGACCGTGTTCAGCGGCGTCCAGTCGGCGGGAAGAGCGAGCCGCACCGCCCCGGCGGCGAGGGCGATCACGGCCAGGCTCGGCAGCGCCAGCCCGACGCACACCTGCCGGGCGAGCTGGGTGCGGGACTGGCCGCGGGCGCGCAGCAGGGCGAAATGTTTGCGCCGATGGCCGATGACGAGTTGGGCGCACAGGACGACGGCGACCGCGTCGATCATCGCGACCCCGGTCAGCACCAGTGCGAGCACCGAGTCGGCCGACGCC
>Ga0185299_10002216_pt1 | contig 31301 bp, 23 predicted proteins | sample PaiPotPPA55metaG_FD_128002 | JGI IMG/M metagenome (GOLD analysis project Ga0185299, IMG submission 128002) | Iron sulfur acid spring bacterial and archeal communities from Banff, Canada, to study Microbial Dark Matter (Phase II) - Paint Pots PPA... ...
CTTTTTCCGCGCGCCCAGGAACCCCCGCCGCGACCATGCCCAATCAAGTGCCGGTGAAAATAGCCCGCGACCGCAATCGAATCCTCCGCGAACTCGCCGCTGAAAAGAAAGAAGCTTTCATGCGCTCATTCGTCGGCCAAAACTTGGACGCTATCACGCTGAGTACTGTCTCCGAAGATTCCGACGGCCCCTGGACCGAAGCACTGACCGACAATTATCTGAAGCTGAGACTCAGCGGCCGCCACGCGCCCAATCAATGGCTTCGTGCCCGTATTAACTCAGTCGAAGACGGCAGCCTGCGCGGTAGTGTGTCGTCCGCGCCCAGCGATCCCGATGCTCGATATTCCGCCGCGCCTGCATCAGATATCTATGTGGCTGCACCCGAACTGCTTAACGCCGCCACAACCCCAACCGCGAAGCGGCGAAAGATTGCAGCCCAGGGCGCAAGTCCTGGGTAGGCAGCGCCAACAGACCAAGCCCCGCAGGGGCGAAAGAAACGGCGCCGAAAATTTTGCTTCCATCACACGCGAATCGCAGTCCCATACATATGCAAACTCTGTCCGACAAACTTTGCTCGAATTTGTCAATAAAAAGGAACGATGTCATTCCGAAGCCCGCCAGGACCGAGGAACCCGCTTTCCCTCGCAGTCACGTGAAGGCCAAACTCTCGCCCCTGCTGCCCGCAATCGTCCTGCTCATCGCGACAACCTGCCTGGCACAACCTCCGGCCGCCACAAATGAAACAACCCCCTACCTCACCCCGCTCCCCCAGAACACCGGCCTCCCCGGACTCAAACAAGAATTGCGCAAGCTGCAAACCACCGGCCGCCTCATGATGGTCGTCGCCCATCCCGACGACGAAGATGGCGGAACCCTCACCCTCGAAGCCCGCGGCAAAGGCGTTCAAACCCTCCTGCTCACCCTAACCCGCGGCGAAGGCGGACAAAACGAACTCGGCACCGGCCTCTTCGACAAACTCGGCATCCTGCGCACGCTCGAACTACTCGCCTCTGACAAATACTACGGAGTCGAGCAGCGCTTCACCCGCGTCGCCGACTTCGGATACTCGAAGACCCCCGAAGAAACTTTCCAGAAATGGGGAGGCCACGACGTCCCCCTCGCCGACATCGTCCGCGTAATCCGCACCTTTCGTCCCGATGTCCTGGTCGCCCGCTTCTCCGGAACCGAAAACGACGGCCACGGCCATCACCAGGCTTCCGCAATCCTCACCCGTGAAGCCTTCCGCGCCGCCGCCGACCCCAATCGCTTCCCCGAACAAGTCAAAGAAGGTCTTCAACCCTGGCAGCCCAAAAAACTCTACATCGGCAACGTCTGCGGATTCTTTTCCAGCACCTGCCCCGACGAAAACTGGAGTGTCAAAATCGACCGCGGCGTAGTGGACCCCGTGCTGGGAATGTCATACGCGCAAATGGCCGCCGACGGCCTCGCCCACCAACGCTCCCAAGGCCATGGCGAATTCAAAGTCCCTCCCGGTCCGCGCATCTCGTTTTACAAGCTGGTAGATTCCGTTCTCCCCAACACCAAGGACGCCAGCGGCCACGAAAAAGACTTCTTCGATGGGATTGACACGAGTCTTCCTAGCTTGGCCACGTTGTTAGGCAATGATGAGAAGAAAGCGCCGTGGCTTGGGTCTGAGTTGAGAAAGATCGCAGGCCACCTTGGCGAGTCAGCCGAGGCCTTGTCCGGTGTCGTCGGAGAATTGGAGTCCCTGTCGGACCGACTCGATCACTCAGCTCTTTCGCCCGCGACAATCGAAGAGATCTTGGACTTGCTGTCCGCGAAAAAGGATGAAGCAGAGACAGCTTTGAATCTGGCGCTGAATATTACCCTCGACGCGAGTGTCACTCCGCCGCAGGGAGCGGAGGCAGCAGCGCCGCCACTGAAAGACGCTCTGATCAACGTTTCTCCCGGGCAGAAATTCGAAGTCATCGGGAAGCTTCACAATGGTTCGAAGCATTGGCTCAATGTTCAAGGCGCCGAACTTGATCCCATCATGAGATGGGCTCGGCGAGTGCACGCCGAGCAAACCACGCTCGGCCCCGGCGAAGACTATTACGCGAACTTCTTCATCCAAGTACCCGCTGATGCGTCCTTCACGCGACCCTACTGGCATCGCGATGACCCAGAAACCGATTCGGTGAACCAGATTCCTGATGAGATGTATCAAACCCTGCCATTCGCCCCAACTGCTCCGCAAGTCACGACCAACTATGACTTTGAAGGCCGCCGCAGACTTCACTCCCCGCTACCCTTCTCTGTAAACGGGTACCCCGTTGGGGAGCACTTAGCTCAGCGTGGTGCCAAAATAGTGAGCAAAGTTGAAGTGCCATTCGCTGGCGCAGGCGGCACCACCGAGAAGATTGCACTCGCGGTAACGCCCCCCTTCTCCGTCGCCCTCGAACCCGGCGAGCAAGTCCTCCCCGTCACCGACGGAAAAGAAACCACAGTCAAAGTCGGCGTGAGCTCAAACCTTACCGGAGCCCCGGCCGGAACCCTGCATCTCGATCTCCCCGCCGGATGGCGCGCCGAACCCGACACTCTGAAAGTCGGCCTTCCCAAACGCGGCGACCAGCAAGACTTCGCCTTCAAAGTCTTTCCCGCAAACTTAAAAGAAGGACGCTCCGAAGTTCACGCAGTCCTCGACGCCGGCGGCACCAAATACACCGAAGGCTACACCCTAGTCACCCGCGAGGATCTCGGTAGCGCCTACTACTTCCAGCCTGCCGTCCAGCACGTCAGCATCGTGGACGTAAAAATCCCCACCTCCCTCAAGCTCGGCTACATTCTCGGCGCCGGCGACGACATTCCCACCGTCCTCCAGCAAATCGGAATGAACGTCACCATCATCCCCGCCGATAAAATCGCGACCGAAAATCTTGCGCAGTACGCAACCATCGCTCTAGGTGTCCGCGCTTACGACGCTCAAAAAGATGTCGTCGCCAACAGTCAGAGGCTGCTGGACTACGTCTCAAACGGCGGCACGCTGGTCGTTCAGCACAACAACGACATGGGCGCCTTCAACAGCGCACACTTCACTCCCTATCCCGCGACGCTCAGCCGCACCCGAGTTTCCGTGGAAGAGGCGCCAGTACAAATCCTCGCGTCCGAGAACAGCATCTTTCACTATCCCAACGAAATTTCGCAAAAAGATTTCGATGGCTGGGTACAGGAGCGCGGGCTTTATTTCATGGACAAATGGGACGACCATTTCACCCCGCTGCTCTCCTGTCACGACCCGAATGAGCCCGACCAGAAAGGCGGATTGCTATACGCAAAATACGGCAAAGGCATTTACATCTACAGCGGATACGCCTTCTACCGCCAATTGCCCGCAGGAGTCTCGGGAGCGATCAGGTTGTTCGTGAATTTAGTAAGCGCAGGAAGTGCAACAGCAGCTACTAGCCACTAGCTTCCAGTTGCGAGCTTTCAGTTGCTAGCTTTCAGAACCCACACGTTGTCGAACGATTTTTGTTGTTTACAAAAAACCCTGTCATTCCGAGCGAGCGGATCGCGAACGCGATCTGCGTAAGTCGAGGAACCTGCTTTCAGCCGGCACAAAGATGAAAAGCAAATACTTCCACCAACTCAGTAAGCAGTGAAGGATAGCTAGTAGCCAATACCTAGCTAGCAGCTAAAATGCAAGACCCCAAACTAATCCGCGGCCTAGGCCTGGCCAGCGCCACCGCCCTAAACATGATCGACATGATCGGCGTGGGCCCCTTCATCACCATGCCTCTGGTAGTTGCCGCCATGGGAGGCCCCCAAGCCCTTCTCGGCTGGATCGTCGGCGCGCTGCTCGCGATCTGTGACGGCCTGGTCTGGGCCGAGTTGGGTGCGGCGATGCCCGGCTCCGGCGGATCCTACGTCTATCTCCGCGAAATCTACGGCCCGCGCCGCCTGGGCAAGCTGGTATCGTTCCTCTTCATCTGGCAGCTTTCCTTCAGCGCGCCCCTCTCCATTGCCTCTGGCGCCCTGGGCTTTGCCAAGTACACTGCTTACCTACTCCCCGGTCTGGAAACGCAATACGCAGCTCGTCAATGGAGCCTCCACCTCCCGCTGCTCGGAACCTTGCAACTGGGATGGGCGATTGCCGGCACCACCTTCGTAGCGATCGCAATTGTGCTCGTCGCCGTTCTCCTGCTCTATCGCCGGATCACTCAAATCGGCCGGATTTCGAAACTCCTGTGGCTCGCAGTAATGGGCACTATCGGTTGGATCATTTTCGCCGGACTCACTCACTTTGATCGCGCGCGCGCCTTCAGCTTTCCTCCCGGAGCATTCGTGCTCGACGGGAATTTCTTCCTCGGCCTCGGCTCAGCCATGCTGATCGCTACCTACGATTACTGGGGTGCCTACAACGTCTGTTTTTTGGGAGGTGAGCTGAAAGACCCCGGAAAAACCATCCCTCGCGCCGTGTTGCTATCCATTCTGCTGGTCGCCGGTCTATATCTCTTGATGAACCTGAGCGTTTTAGGCGTGGTGGACTGGCATGAAGTAACCGCAGCCGCGCAATCGAACAACAAGTTATACATATTTTCGACCTTCATGCAGCGCATCTACGGATCCTGGGCCGCAAACCTCGTCACTGCATTGATCATGCTGACGGCGTTTGCGTCTGTATTTTCTCTGGTGCTGGGCTATTCCCGTGTCCCCTACGCCGCCGCCCTCGACGGCAACTACTTCAAAGTGTTTGCGCGCGTTCATCCCGTTCTTCAGTTTCCCCACGTCTCGCTGCTAGCTCTCGCCGGCGCCGGGATCCTGTTTTGCTTTTTCCCACTTGCCGACGTAATCTCGGCGCTAGTAGTCATTCGCATTCTGCTGCAATTCATCGTTCAAGCTATCGGTCTCATCGTGCTCCGCATTCGCCGTCCGGAAATGCCACGCCCATTTCGCATGTGGCTCTATCCGATTCCCGCGCTCCTGGCCATCGCCGGATTCGGCTACATCCTCATCGCGCGCCACAATTTCCTGAAAGAAGTCCGCTACGCCGCCGTAATCCTGATCGTCGGACTGATCATCTACACGGTCCGCGCGTGGCGCAATAAAGAGTGGCCCTTCGGCCCGCCGTTCTCCTCTCCAGCCGAAACGCAGGCAAGCTGATGGCTGACTCTTTCCCCACTCCCGTCCCCAGCCTCGCCCGCGTCAATGGCTCAGCTCTCGATCCCCTGCGCGAACCGCTATTCCGCTCGCTCTGGTTTGCCGCCGTCATTTCCTACACCGGCACCTGGATGCAGAACGTCGGCGCCGGCTGGCTCATGACCCAGCTCACCATGTCCCCCCTCATGATCGGCCTCGTCCAGGCCGCCAGCACTCTGCCGGTGTTTCTCGTAATCCTTCCTGCCGGCGCTCTCGCCGACATGGTGGATCGCCGCCGCTTCCTCCTCATCACCCAAGCCTGGATGGTCGCCGCCGCCGGCCTCCTCGGAGTCTTCACTCTGCTCGGCTACGTCACTCCCTGGATTCTGCTTGTCTTCACTTTCATCCTCGGGCTCGGCGCGGTCATGAACGACCCAGCGTGGCAGGCTCTCACTCCCGACATCGTCTGCCGCGAAAACCACGCCCCCGCCGTCGCTCTCAATTCCGTCGGCTTCAACGTGGCGCGCGCCGTCGGTCCTGCCCTCGGAGGAGTGGTAATCGCCGCCACCAGTTCCGGCGTCGCCTTCCTCTTGAATGCTGCGTCGTTCTTTGGCGTGATCTTCTTTCTCTATCGCTGGAAGCGTCCCCGCTTCGAGCAGGCAGAATCCGGACGTGTCCTCGAGTCCATGCACGCCGGCTTTCGCTTCCTCCGTTCCGATCCGCTGGTGCAATGCGTCTTGATTCGCACCGGAGCATTCAGTATTGCAGCCAGTTCGCTGCTCGCCCTTCTGCCATTGATTGCCCGTCACTGCCGATACGGCGCCACTGGATACGGCCTGCTCCTCGGCTCCTTCGGCCTGGGCGCCCTCGCCGGAGCCGCCGTCCTTCCCCGCCTGCGTACGCGCCTGTCTGTTGATGGGGTGGTCGCCGCCGCCATCGTCCTCTTCGCTGTCATGACGTTCGCTGCCGGACGCATCCACACTTTCCATTGGCTCAATCTGGTGCTCTTCGCCAGCGGCGCGGCATGGATCGGCATCCTCGCCTGCCTCAATGTCGCCGCACAAACTATGTCTCCCCCCTGGATGCGCGCCCGCGCCCTCTCCATGTATCTCCTCGTTCTTCAGGGCGGTATGGCGCTGGGCAGCGCCGCCTGGGGAGCGCTGGCGACAAAGTACGGCGTCCCGAATACAATGCTCTGTTCCGCAGTAGCCCTGCTTTTAGGTTTGGCTACGGTACGCCGTTACCGACTCACTGTGAAGGAACTGGAATTCGCTCCCGCGGTAGTAAGAGATTAACTTCCGCTGGCGAATCAAACTCTTCTTAGGAGAATCACTATGCGCAACACGAAATTGCTGTTAGGAGTTTTCGTCGTACTCTGTTGTTCCGGATTCGCTCTCGGACAAATGGCCATGCCTGCCGCCAAAAGCTCCGGCGACGCCATCAATGCAATTCTTGACATCGGCTCCGGCGAGTTCATCGGCGCCGCTGACGCCATGCCCGAAGACAAGTATTCTTTCGCCCCCACAACGGGCGAGTTCAAAGGCGTCCGAACTTTTGCTCAACAAGTAAAGCATGTGGCCGCGGTCAACTATATCTTCGGAGCCGCTATCCTGAATGAGAAACCGCCCGTCGATGTTAGCGGCGAGAGCGGCCCCGACTCAGTCAAGACCAAAGCGGAAATCATGAAGTTTCTCAAGGACTCCTTTGCCTATCTGCACAATGCCGTGGCCTCGATCAACGACAAGAACGCTCTCGATGAGGTCTCTCTGTTTGGAATGAAGCTGAGCCGGCTCGGCGTGGGAACCTTCTCGACGGCGCATCCCTTCGACCACTACGGCCAGATGGTTGAATATCTCCGCATGAATGGGATCATTCCTCCAGCCAGTCGTCCGCAGCCTCAAAAGCAATAGCGGACGAGAGAAAGATCGTTTCACTACAGAGACACAAAGCCACAGAGAAGACAACGGCAACTCCCAGCCACGGGTTCACGCGGATCATCACCGATGATTTTTGATTTCAAATCCGTCAAGATCCTGCGATCCGTGGTTGGCTTTTTTCTTCGCCACGGTTTTCTCCGTGCCTCCGGGTCTCCGCGGTGAATATTTTTCTATAAGCAACCTGAGTACCAACTTTTTCCGTTTTCCCTCTTGCGAAATCGCGCCGTCCTAGCCTAGCATCCAACATGAAAAGCCGGCCTGCAGGGTTGGTGATGGCGGTCACCGATTTTTGAACCAATGCATGAATGAACGGGGCCTGACTCGAATTTGATCCGGTGCGCCACGCTCCGCCATGCGGAGAGGCCTAAAGGGTCTCGGAGGGCTCCAACGTCTACCGACGGTTCATTCTCGGCCCGTCACACGGCTTCGTGGGTCGGCTTCTCAAAGTCATCGGGTGATCTCGCGATCGGGTCATCGGGCGATCTAACACCGCGATTTCGAGCTTAACCAGGCACTTTTACTTCACCCGATGACCCGATCATCCGATCACCCGATTTGCGCTACTTTTCGCGGCGCCCGCATCTAACTAAATCGTGTTCCCCAGACTCTTTCAGATCGGCAGTTTCGGCGTCCCCACCTATGGCGTCCTCGTCGCCACCGGTGTACTGGTTGGCCTCTGGATCAGCGTCCGCAATTCCGAGAAACAAGGAATCAAGGCCGAGAACGCCTGGGACTTCGGCATCGCACTGGTCCTTGGCGGAATCATCGGCGCCAAAGTTCTCTACATCATCCTCGACTGGAGCTCCGGCCACGTTTACGGACAAAATCTCCGTGAAATCTTCACCCTGGAGACTCTGCAAGCCGGCGGCGTTTTCTCCGGCGGACTGATTGCCGGATTCGCCGTCGCCGTATGGTTCCTGCGCAAGCATCACATGCCCGCTCTCGCCACCTTCGATGCCTTCGCCCCCGGCCTGGCCATGGGACACGCTATCGGACGCCTGGGCTGCTTCGCCGCAGGCTGCTGCTACGGCAAGCCCACTGACCATTTCTGGGGCGTGACCTTCACCAATCCGCTGGCCAAAGCTCTCGTCGGCACGCCCTTAAACCACGCTCTCGAACCGACCGAGTTATTCGAGTCTGCCGTCGAACTCACTAATTTTTTTATTCTCACCTGGATGTTCAAGCGCAAGAAATTCGACGGCCAGATTCTCGGCGCCTATTTGTTTCTCTACGGCATCGCCCGCTTCTTCCTCGAATTCCTTCGCGGTGACGAAGGCCGCGGCTCCGTTTTCGGCGGCGCCCTCAGTGGCACCCAACTGATCGCCATCGGCATGGTCCTGACCGGGGGTCTAATCTGGTACCTGCGCCCCGCCCCCAAAGTGGCCATCGCCGCGCCGGCCCACTGACTATCCCTCTGTCATCCTGAGCGAAGTAGATGCTTCGCAACGCGAAGCATCTACGCAGTCGAAGGACCCCGTGCTCGCATACACCAGCATCGACCTCTCAAGAAATTCTCACTAAGCGCCCGGAGACACGAGTTGTGCAAATTCCTCTCAAGGTTCATCTTGGAACAAGCTAAAAGGGGTTCCTGGACTGTGCAGGACGATTCCCAAGGAACCCCGCTCAGAATGACGGCACAAGAAAAGAGCTTCACCGTCCCACTCGATCACGCCAACCAGCGCCTCGACCAGTTCCTCGCCTCCCGCCTCCCCGAAACCAGCCGCGCCCGCGTCCAGCAACTCATCGCACAAGAAAAAGTCCTGGTAGACGGCAAAGCCCCCAAAGCCTCCCTGTACCTCCGCGGAGGCGAGAAAATTCAAATCACCGGTGAAGTCGAGCGACCTCCCCTCCGCGCCATCCCCGAAGAAATCCCTCTCGACGTTGTCTATGAAGACGCAGACCTCGCGGTCATCAATAAACCCGCCGGAATGACGGTCCACGCCGGCGCCGGGGCCACCGACGCCGACCGCAATCGCGGCACCCTGGTCAACGCTTTGCTGCACCGCTTCGGCCCGCTCTCTCAAGTCGGCGGCGAACTGCGCCCCGGCATTGTCCACCGCCTCGACAAAGAAACCAGTGGCCTGATCGTAGTCGCAAAGAACGACGCAGCCCATCGCAAACTGGCAGCTCAATTCGCAGCTCGCCGCGTCAAAAAAACTTACCTCGCCCTCGTGCACGGCTGGACGAAGAACGACAAAGGCACGATCGCGACCGCTATCAGCCGCGACGCCGTTCGCCGCATCCGCATGACCACGCGACGCAGTGGAGGCCGCGACGCCATTACCCACTACGTAGTACAGAGCCGCCTGCAGTCCGACTATGGCAAGTTCACCCTGCTCAAAGTAAAAATCGACACTGGCCGCACCCATCAGATCCGCGTCCATATGGCTTCTCTCGGCCATCCCATCGTCGGCGACACACTTTACGGCGCGCCCCGCGAAATCGCCAGCAAATCTAGCGCCCGCCTTTTTCTTCCTCGCAATTTTCTTCACGCTGCAGAACTTCAGTTCACCCATCCTGACACTGGAAACGCTCTTAGCTTCGCCAGTCCTATTCCGGAACCGCTCAGTGAGTTCCTGAGCAAGCTAGGCTGAATCCCGCGCCTGGATGCGTCTATAATTGATCCCAATGCGGCCTCTCTGGCGGATGCGACTCATCGCGATTTCGATCTTCCTGGCAATCTGCCTTGCCGGCGGAGTTGCCCAGAACACGCAGGATCTCCCATCTGCGCCCTCGGCGGTGATGCAGCAGAAAAACGCCCCCCCGAAACCGGCCGCCGCGCCAGTCCAGCCGCCGCAAACCCAGGCCGTCCCGCCAACCGATACGGAACCACCCTCACCCTCGGACGCGACAGAAACCAAAAAGCCGCCAACCAAGGACAATCCGGAAACTGACGACGCCAGCGGAATCAGGATCCCGGTTTCGGTAAACGAAGTGAACGTGGTTTTCACCGTCACCGACCGCCACAACCGCTACGTCCAGGACCTCGCCAAAAGCGACTTTAAGGTCGTCGATGACGAAAAACCGGTACAGGAGATTCGCAGCTTCCGCCGTGAGACCGATTTGCCGCTTCAGGTCGGTCTTCTGATAGACGCAAGCAACTCCATTCGCGACCGCTTCAAGTTCGAGCAGGAATCCGCCATCGAATTTTTAAATGACACCATTCGCCACCGATATGACCAGGCCTTTGTGATCGGCTTTGATGAAAAGCCGGAACTTACGCAGGACTTCACCGACAACATGGAACTCCTGTCTAAGGGCGTGCGAATGTTGCACCCCGGCGGCGGTACCGCTTTGTTCGACGCGATTTACTATGCCTCACGTGACAAGCTCTTGAAGTCCGCGCAGAGTGATTCAGTGCGCCGCGCCATCATTGTCGTCAGCGACGGCGATGACAACGCCAGCCATGTGACTCGCGAGGAAGCCATCGAAATGGCGCTGCGCGCCGACGTGATTGTTTACACCATCAGCACTAATTTCCCCGACGGCGGCGCAGGAGACAAAGTTCTGCAGCGCATCGCCGACGCCACTGGAGGTCGTGCTTTTGAACCGTTCCAGCTTTCCGACGTAGCCAACGCGTTCGCGCAGATCCAGGACGACTTGCGCAGCCAGTACGCGCTTACTTATCATCCGCCGAACTTCGCAAAAGACGGCCGCTACCGCACCATCGAAATTGTGGCCACCCGCAAAGGGCTGAAAGTTCGCAGCCGCAGTGGCTACTATGCCCCAGCAGAATGATTCGAGGTTTGACGCTGCTTTGCACGATCTTTAGACTCAATAACGCGTAGAGACGCCGCTAGCTGCGTTTCGATCTGATGAAACATTCGAAAGGTCACCATTGAGCCCCACCGACACTACGGCCAGCACCAAGCGAGAAATTGAAGTCGAAATCCCGCCCGAGGAAGTCGCGCGAGAGACCGAGGTGCTGATTCAGAAATATCAAAAGCTGGCCCGCATTCCAGGATTCCGCAGCGGGCATGCTCCCGCATCCATCATCCGCCAGCGTTTCAAGCAGGATATTCAGAACGACGTAATCGACGCTCTGGTGCCACGCCACTTTCGCAAGGAAACCGACCGTCTTGGCCTGGCACCCATCTCGCAGCCGCGCGTAACCGACCTGCACGCACACGACGGTGAAGCCCTGCGCTTCAAAGCCAGCTTCGAGGTCATGCCCGAGATCGAGGTCAAAGGCTATCGTGAGCTCCGCGGCGAACATCCCGAAATTTCGGTCACTGATCAGGAAGTGCAAGATTCTCTGAAAGGCCTGCAGGAACAGAAAGCAGCTTTCGCTCCCATCGAAGGCCGGTCCATTGCCGACGGAGACTACGCTCAGGTTGCCCTCGATGGCGTCCCCAAGCAGCAGGAGGACGGAACCAAGCCCGTCCACATGGATGACGTGCTGGTCGAAATCGGTGGCAAGAACACCATGCCGGAATTTGCCCAGAACCTCCGCGGCGCCAATCCCGGAGACGAACGCACCTTCGATGTCGTCTATCCCGAAGATTTTTCCGACGAGCGTTTGCGCGGTAAGACCTTCGCCTACAAGGTAAGAGTCAACGCCATCAAACAGAAAGCTTTGCCCGAACTGAATGATGATTTCGCCAAAGAACTCGGCGAGTTCTCCACCGTTGACGAAGTCCGCCAGCGCATTCGCGAAGGCATGGAGCACGAGCGCCGTCACGCCGCCGAGCGCGAGGCCAAAGACAAGCTCCTCGCCCAGCTAATTCAGCGTAATGAATTCGAAGTCCCCGAGGCGCTAATCGAGCGCCAGATTGATGTCCGCCTCGAGCGCGGCCTGCGCGCGCTGGCCGCCCAAGGATTGAAGTCCGAGGACATGAAGAAAATGGATCTGCCTCGCCTTCGCGCCGGACAACGCGACCAGGCGGTGCAGGAAGTTAAGGGTGCTTTGCTGCTCGACAAGATCGCCGACAACGAAAAAATTGAAGTCGGAGATGAAGAAGTAGATCGGGAGATTGAAGCTCTGGCGAAACAGACAAATCAGGCCCCCGCTGCGATCCGCTCGCGTTTGACACGTGATGGAGCGCTGGATAGAATCCGGAATAGAATCCGCAGCGAAAAGGCCCTCGATTTTCTGTATCGTCAATCGGCTTAGAATCCGAATCCGCTCAGGCGGAACGCTTTATCCCCCCAGAAATCCCCGGCTTACCGGGCAGGAGTGTGAGAAGTGAGCGAGAAAGACGCACGTATGATGCTGGTGCCCATGGTCATCGAACAGACCGGACGCGGCGAGCGCGCTTACGACATTTATTCCCGGCTTCTGCGCGATAACATTATCTTTATCGGTACCCCCATTGATGACAACATCGCCAACCTCGTGATCGCCCAGATGCTGTTCCTGGCACAGGAAGATCCCGAAAAGGACATCCAGCTCTATGTAAATTCTCCCGGTGGGTCGATTACCGCCGGTATGGCAATTTACGACACCATGCAGTATGTGAAGAACGATGTGACTACAATTTGCATAGGACAGGCCGCCAGTATGGCCGCTCTGTTGCTTTCTGCCGGAGAACCCAAGAAGCGGCTGGCGCTTCCGAATTCGCGGATATTAATTCACCAGCCCTCCATGGGAGGTCTCTCCGGCCAGGCGACTGACATTGATATCCATGCGCGCGAAATTTTGCGCATGAGAGAGATAACAAACCAGTTGCTGGCTAAGCACAGCGGACAAAAACTGGAAAAAGTCGAGAAAGACGTTGAGCGCGACTTCATCATGAACGCGCAGCAGGCGAAGGAATACGGAATCATAGACGATATCATCTACAAGACCCGCTAGGCTGTATGATCGGCCTTCCGCCGGTCACTTTCCGGGGTCTCGGCGCGAGGGTTCCGGCCGGCCGAGGGCGGAAGCAAAACAGAGTGGGCTTGAATAAAGGAGTAATGCCGAGTGAAAAACCGGACCGGAACTGAAGAAATTCTGCGCTGCTCGTTCTGCCACAAATCGCAGGACGCCGTCGCTAAGCTGATCTCTTCCCCGAGTGATTATCCCCGGGCCTACATCTGCGACGAGTGTGTAGCTGTCTGCAACTCCATTCTGGAAGACGATCGGGCCGCGACTCCTCCGGCCACTACTCCCAACCAACTTCCCAAGCCCCATGAAGTCAAAGCCTTCATGGATGAATACGTGATCGGTCAAGAACAAACCAAGAAGAAGCTGGCAGTCGCGGTTTACAACCACTACAAACGCATCTACATGAACCGCCAGCAGACCGGCGATGGCATTGAGCTGGCGAAATCCAACATCATGCTTATCGGCCCCACCGGTACCGGCAAGACTTTGATGGCCCAGACTCTGGCCCGCATGTTAGACGTTCCTTTCGCCATCGTTGATGCCACCACACTGACCGAAGCCGGCTACGTAGGCGAAGACGTCGAGAACATTATCCTTAAGCTTTTGCAAGCCGCCGATGGCGACGTAGGCCGCGCTCAAACTGGCATCATCTACATAGATGAAGTGGACAAGATCGGACGCAAGGACGAGAACCCTTCCATCACCCGCGACGTTTCCGGCGAGGGCGTCCAACAAGCGCTGCTCAAGATTCTGGAAGGCACCATCGCCAACGTTCCTCCTCAAGGCGGCCGCAAGCATCCCCACCAGGAATTCACGCCGGTGGATACGACGAACATCCTTTTCATTTGCGGCGGCGCGTTCGTAGGCCTCGACAAAATCATCGGCCGTCGCGCCGGCCGTAAGTCGTTAGGCTTCAAAGCGGAAGAAGAACAGCCACAAGAACCAGTGGTAGAGCGGAAGCACAATTTCGAACTATTAAGCGAAGTGCAGCCCGAAGACCTCATCAAGTTCGGCCTCATTCCCGAGTTCGTAGGCCGCCTGCCAGTCGTTGGAGTCCTGGAAGACCTCGATGAGGCCACGCTCATCGAAATCCTGACCCGCCCCAAGAACGCTATCGTGAAGCAATATCAGCGTTTATTCGAATTCGAGAATGTCCGGCTCAAGTTCAGCGACGAAGCTCTGCACGCTATTTCCCGACAGGCCATGGTTCGCAAAGTCGGCGCCCGAGGCTTGCGTATGATCCTCGAAGAGCTCATGCTGGACTTGATGTACCATCTTCCCAGCCAGAAGAAAGTAAAAGAATTCGAAGTCACTCGCGAAATGGTTGAAAAACGCAACGTTTCGCTTACTATGATGGAGAGGGCAGGGTAAGAACGATCGGGCCATCGGGTGATCGGATCATCGGACGATCTTGAGAGATTTCAGATCACCAGATGACCCGATCACCCGATCACCCGATTTTCGGAGTCCCATTGACCACAGCCAAGGAAAAATTCGAGACCAGAAAACTCCCCATGATGCCCATCCGGGACGTGGTCATCTTTCCCCACATGATGACTCCATTCGTCGTCGGACGGGAATCCAGCGTGCGCGCCCTCGAAGAGGCGCTGGCCTCGGACAAGAAGATTTTTCTCGCCACCCAGCACGATGCCAGCGTGGACGAGCCCAAATCCAACGAGATTTATCAGATTGGCACCGTCGTCAACATCGTGCAGAGCCTCAAGCTCCCCGACGGCAACATCAAAGTTCTGGTCGAAGGCATTGAACGCGGCAAAGTCCTGCAGATCATCGACACCGAAGGCTTCATGCAGGCGACGGTCCGTCTGGCCCGCTATGCCGTTGAGACCAACGCTCAGCTCGAATCCGCAATGCAGCGGGTCACCGGCCTGTTTGAGCAATACGTAAAACTCTGCCAGTCGCTCAACTATGAGACGATGATCGCCGCCGTGCGCATGGAAGATCCGGCCAAACTGACCGACACCATCGCCGCCAACCTGCAGCTCTCGATTGAAGAAAAGCAGGAGTTGCTCGAGATTTTCGATCCCGCCGAGCGCCTCACCCGCATCGCCGACGTGCTCGACATCGAAATCGAAAAGCTCAACATGGACCGCACCATCCAGTCGCGCGTCAAGCGCCAGATGGAGCGAGCGCAAAAAGAGTATTACCTCAACGAAAAGATCAAGGCCATCCAGAAGGAATTAGGCCGCGGCGAAAAGAGCGAATTCGACGAACTCAAAAAGAAGATCGAAAACGCCGGCATGCCCAAAGAAGTTAAGGACAAGGCTATCCAGGAACTCAAGAAGCTCGAAGCCATGCCGCCCATGTCTGCGGAATCCACGGTTTCCCGCAACTATCTCGACTGGCTGCTCGCTGTTCCCTGGAAGAAGCGTTCCAAGGAAATCCGCAACATCTCGCGCGCCGAAAAAGTCCTGAACGAAGATCACTATGGCTTGGAGAAAATCAAGGAGCGCATTCTTGAGTTTCTTGCCGTCCGCCAGTTAGTCAAGAATCCCAAGGGTTCCATCCTTTGCTTTGTCGGACCTCCCGGAGTCGGCAAGACTTCGCTGGGAATGTCGATCGCCAAAGCTACCGGCCGAAAGTTTGTCCGCATGTCGCTCGGCGGGGTCCGTGATGAGGCTGAAGTCCGCGGTCATCGTCGCACCTACATCGGCGCCCTACCCGGCCAAATCATCCAGATGATGAAAAAGGCCGGCACCAAGAATCCCGTCTTCATGCTCGATGAAGTGGACAAAATGTCCATGGACTTCCGCGGCGATCCCTCCTCCGCCCTGCTCGAAGTCCTCGATCCCGAACAGAATTTCATGTTCGTGGACCACTACCTCGACGTCGAATATGACCTCTCGCAAGTCTTTTTCGTCGCGACGGCGAACGTTCTGCACACCATTCCGCCAGCGCTCCAGGACCGCATGGAAGTGCTGCGGCTGCACGGTTACACCGAGCCCGAAAAAGTCGAGATCGCCAAGCAGTTCCTGGTCAAGAAACAAATGGAGCAGGCGGGGCTGAACAAGAAAAACGTCGAGATCACCGACGATGCCATCGTTTCCCTCATTCGCAACTACACTCGCGAAGCCGGCGTTCGTAACCTGGAACGCGAAATCGGCAACGTCTGCCGCAAGATCGCTCGCAAAGTGGTAAAGGAAGGCGAAGGCTACAACGTCACCGTGACGCCCGAGAATCTGCCCGACTTCCTCGGCGTCATTAAGTTCCGCGACACCCTCGCCCACGAAAAGAGTGAAGTCGGTCTGGTCACTGGACTGGCTTGGACCGAAGTCGGCGGCTCCATTCTTAGCACCGAAGCCTCAGTAGTTGACGGCAAAGGCAAACTGACCCTCACCGGTAAACTCGGCGACGTAATGCAGGAGTCCGCCCACGCCGCCATGTCCTACATCCGTTCACGCGCCCAGCGCCTCGGACTCACTCGCGACTTCTACCGCAATTTCGATATCCACGTGCACGTGCCTGAAGGCGCCATCCCGAAGGACGGCCCCTCCGCCGGAATCACCATCGCCACCGCCATCGCCAGCGCATTGAGCAAGATCCCCGTTCGCCGCGATCTCGCCATGACCGGCGAAATCACTCTGCGTGGCAAAGTCCTGCCCATTGGCGGGCTCAAAGAAAAACTGCTGGCCGCGCACCGCGCTGGATTGTTCGAAGTCATTCTTCCCAAGGAAAACGAAAAGGACGTCGCCGAAGTCCCAGAAAATCTGCGCAGTGCCATGAAGTTGCACTTCGTGGACACCATGGACCAGGTGCTGGCAGTCGCCCTCGAATCGGCTCTGCCCATCGTCGAGATTCCCGCGGATGCGGCCCAGCCCTTGGCCCCGCCGCTCTCACCTAACGACGCCCCCGAGACTCGGCAGTAAAGACCTATTCCCAGTCTTGACACCGAACTGGGTGCTGGTTAGAGTGAATACACTTTCCAGCCAAATAGGAATGCCCGCAATGAACAAGAATTGACCGAAAGGGCACGCCGCGTTTCGGAAGCCATCAAAAAAAACACGAATCTTGAATATGTCTACGTCCAACGCACCCAACAAGAATGTAGCCCTGTTCCCTGAACTAATCGAGCAGGCCGGGGCGCACCGAACTTCCGGAATACTTCCGTCGCAGGCGATCCAGGAACTGATTGCCCGCGAGTGCATCATTGGCAACACCCAGATTTCCGAAGACCAGATCCAGCCTGCCAGCCTCGACCTGCGGTTAGGGGACATCGCTCACCGCGTCCGGGCGAGTTTTCTTCCGGGCCCGCAAACCACTGTCGAAGCCAAAATCAACCAACTGCGAATGACCCGAGTTGACCTGACCAGTGCAGCCGTCTTCGAGAAGGACTGCGTCTACATCGTACCCCTGCTCGAAGAAGTCCACCTACCGGACAATATTTCTGGCAAGGCAAATCCGAAGAGCACAACTGGCCGCCTGGATGTTTTCACTCGCCTGATTACCGACTACGGCGTCGAATTTGATCGTGTCCCCCCTGGCTACAAAGGCAAACTCTACGCAGAAATTGTTCCCCGGACTTTTACCGTTCGCATTCGAGCCGGAATGAAGCTCAGCCAGCTTCGCTTCGTCCAAGGTACCGCCGACTCCCGGGACAAGGACATTAAGAGACTGGATCGTGAGCAGACCCTCGTGTACATGGACGAAGATAGCCCCACCAAGGCGCGATTGGATCGGGGCCTGAGGATTACGGTCAACCTGGAGGCCAGCGAAAAGGGCGAGGTCATCGCCTACAAAGCGCGCAGCAATGCCCCCATTATCGAACTGGATCGTATCAATTACTACTCACCCGAGGAATTCTGGGAACCGCGTCAGCAGAATGACAGCAAGAGCCTCATTCTTGGCGCCGGAGATTTCTACATTCTGGCATCGCGGGAACGCGTCCGCGTCCCTCCCGACTTCGCTGCGGAAATGGTTCCCTTTGATCCTTCCGATGGCGAGTTCCGAATCCACTATGCGGGTTTCTTCGATCCTGGTTTTGGATACGGCTCCAGCGAAATCAAAGGTACCCGCGCCGTACTTGAAGTACGCGCCCATGAGGTTCCATTCTTGATCGAGCACGGACAACTGGTGGGCCGCCTGAATTACATGCCCTTGCTCTCGCGTCCAGAAAAGATTTACGGTGTTCAGATCGGATCGTCTTACCAGCAGCAGGCCCTTGCCCTAAGCAAGCAGTTTCGTCACGGATAGAAATTAGACATCGAGAAATAACGGCGACCCGCGGTGGCCTCTACACAATATTTCTCCGCAGAGTTACAATTTCTATCGGTGCGGTCATGTTTCTCCCCGTCCAGATCCACGTCAAAGGGACGACCGGCTTATTGATTGCCGCAGCAATCATCGTCTCCGTCCTCGTCGCCTTCCCTGCCTATCGCGCCTTTTTCGCCATCAGCGTCGGCATCGGCATCATCGTCGCCGGCCTTCTCTACTTGCGCAATAAGTACCGCCCCATCCGCGACGAAGACGTAGAAAACAAGCGTCCCCTCGGCCTCGACTGATTTGCATTCGGACTACACTCCAAGGCGTCATCCCGAAGCCCCGCGCTTTCTCCAGCGGAGCGAGGGATCCCGCGTGCAGTGTCTAATCGTCGCCAGCGCCGACTTGCAGTTTCCCGTCAGAACCCCGAAACTGAATCATGCGCGTCCTCTCCAGATTCATGACCGCTGCCACCACCGAGGATCGCTTCCCTGCCCCCGCCGTTCCCGAGATCGCCTTCCTCGGACGCTCCAATGTCGGCAAATCCAGCGTGATTAATTCCCTGCTGGGAACAAAAATCGCTAAAACCAGCTCCAGCCCCGGCCGGACCCAATCCATCAATTTCTTCGAAGTCCGCTGGCCCGGTAAACCCCAGCCCGCAGTCGTCTTCGCCGATCTGCCCGGTTACGGCTACGCCCGCGTCCCCCGCGAAATCTCCGCTACTTGGTCCAGTTTCGTCGATCCTTACCTCACTCAGCGCCCCTGCCTAGTGCTCTGCCTCGCGCTGGTGGACTTGAACGTCCCGCCCCAGGATAGCGACAAGCGCCTACTTGAATTTCTGCGCTCCGCCGGCCGCCCCTTCGTGATGGTGGGAACAAAAGCCGACAAGCTTTCCGGCAACCATTTGCGCAACTCCCTGAACGCTTTCGCCCAAGATTTCCCCAGCCTCCGCATCGTCCCTTATTCCGCCCGCACCGGCTTCGGACGCGAAGACCTCTGGCGCGAAATCCGCACCGCCGCCGAATCCGGCAGCACTCCCGACCAACGCGCCTTCGCATAAATCATCCACACTTGTCATCCTGAGCTAAGTGGATGCTTCGCGAAGCGAAGCCCACGCAGTCGACGGGCCCCGCGTTCGCATGTGCCATCACAAACGCCGACAGGCATTCTCACGATGCTCAGGAGCGTGTACAGGATTACAATACGAAAGCGATCACGATCCACTGAGCGAACGCCGATCCGGATCTCCCTGCCGCATGACCTGCTCTTTTGCGTGAAGGATCAGAACTTCCACTCCCCACAAGCCCTGTACTGGTGAAACGGCGATTTCCGCTGCAGTCGATGAGGTGTTGGCGCACTATTTCGCCAATTACGAGAATCCATTGGATTAGAGACCATCCGCCAGTGGTGGCGCCGGAACCGCCGGAAAGCTGAGTGCGGTGGGGTTCACCAGGTAACCCGGAACGACGCAACCAACGGCTTCAGATTGGCTGCACTGAAAGCCATGCTGCCGCAATCAAACACACCGTAATCACCACTGAAAAAACGATAGGGAGGATAAAGAGGTATCTCCAGCTCACAACCGTGATGGCGGCAAAGCAAACAGCGAACGCCCACGCAGTGCCGCGCATGAGCGCTAAAGTCTCTGCCGGAAGGCCACCTAGTTGCCACGCTAATATCGCCGCGAAAAAATAAAACACGCCGACAGAGAGTCCAGCCGCAACAAAAAGATCCCAATATGTCCGGCTAAACCCCTGCACGTCAAAGTGAATTGACCGCATTGAGCCAAGAAGGGTATCAACTCCCCAATTGGGATCGGACTGGCGAAAACCAAGTGTATGTCCGACAGCAAAAAACAGCAGCAGAACAGCGGCGATTCGATAAAACAGAGAGGCCTTCATGTCTTGCCTCCAGAGATAACGGCTGAAGTGTACCACTGTGCTCGGCCACCACTTGCGACTTAGCAGGAATTCTCCTTCACGAACTTGACCGAACGGCCAACTTCTAAGCCCGCCTTAGGCTTCATTGGCTGAAGCAGGTTCCTCTAGACAAAGTCAACTGATTTTGTGCGCGTAGTAGTATCTTTTCTCCTAGCCCCAGCCTAGGACTCTTGCTTGATGCAGCAGCCTTCGCTGTTCCGCCTCTTTCAAGTAAACTGTTTTCTAATTGAGAATAGCGGGCCGCCTGGTCCGGTCGCCACCCCCGCACCGCGCAAGCCGATCTTGCAAAACCCTTGCCGGATGCTTGAATAGCCGCTCATATTGTTCGCGTTCTGCGCGAATGTCGAAGCGGATTTGCGACTCATGGAATGCCCAATCCATCAGTAGCCTGTTTCTGTTCTCGCTAGGGTGGGGTCGCGGCGGTCAGTGCGTCACGTGACATCGACTTCAGATCGCGTGGGCCAATTCTACGTCGATTTCGCCAGTTGACGCTATCAGGCGATTAGACTCACACAACCTGGCCGCGGTTCCTAGAATTCGGTTCAAAGTGTTCGCTGGGTCTACCCGCAACTTGCTGGAGAATGTAGGATGAGTTTTATCGGTCGGCTCGCACGGATTTGAACTGACCTGATTCGCCTCATCCCTGGGAAACCCGCGGGCGCCGTTTCGCTCATTACCTTTGTGCCCTCCCCGCCACCCCGCCCAGTCCGTTATATTGATGTCATCATGGCTAAATATCTAATCACCGGGATCGCCGGATTCATCGGCTCGTCCATCGCTCGCGCCATATTAGCGCAAGGCGACGAAGTGCGCGGCATCGACAACCTTTCCACCGGCAAGCGCGAAAACCTAACCGGGATTCTCCACCAGATCGACTTCCGCGAGGCCGACCTGCTCAACCTCGACGCCGTTCACGACGCCTGCCGTGGCGTGGATTATATCTTCCACGAAGCCGCCATCCCTTCCGTCCCCAAGTCCGTCCTCGATCCCCTGGGCAGCAATCGCGCCAACGTGGACGGTACCGTCCACCTCCTTGTCGCCGCCAAAGACGTCAAGGTCAAGCGTGTGGTTTATGCCGCGTCATCTTCCGCATATGGCGACACTCCCACTCTGCCCAAGCACGAGGCCATGACTCCAAATCCGATTTCCCCCTATGCCGTCGCCAAGCTGGCCAGCGAGTACTACATGACTTCGTTCTACCGTTGCTACGGACTCGAAACCGTCTGCTTGCGCTACTTCAACATCTTCGGCCCGCGCCAGGACCCAACGTCTCCCTACTCCGGCGTGCTGGCAAAATTCATCACCCAGATGCTCGCCGGCGAGCAGCCCACAATTTTCGGCGACGGCACCCAGAGCCGCGACTTCACCTACATTGACAACACCGTCGCAGCCAACCTGCTGGCCGCTAAAGCCTCGTCCGCACAAGCTGCGGGCCAGGTCTTCAACGTCGCCACTGGCGAGCGCTTCGATCTCAATCAGACTTTCCAGTTGTTAAAGAAAATCATCGGCTACGAAGGCGACATAAAGTATGCCCCCGAACGTGCCGGAGACGTAAAGCATTCGCTCGCAGATTTGTCGCGCACCGAAAAACATCTCGGCTACAAACCCAAAGTAAATTTCGAGGAAGGCCTCCGCCGCACCGTAGAGTGGTACCGCGGCCAACAGAAAGCCGCAAAGGCGTAGTGGAATATCGAAACAGTCCACGTACTGGCGGAGGATGGCTTGAGCGGAGTCGAAGTTGAACCGCACCTCACGTCACCGAAACCTCTGTGCGTAGTCCTCCCCGTCCGCTGGCTTCACCGCCAACTCCGCCAGCCGTCTCCCCGGCGTCGCCCCACACAACCAATCCGAAAACAGCACCTGATAGACCGCCATAAAAATTGTCGAGGCCGTTAGCACAAGCGCCGCCGCCAAAGGCCACTCCGGTACTCCGCCCATCACCGCAATCGAACTGATCGCAAACACCAGCACCGCGCAAAGCAAAACCACGGCGTCTACGAAGACTGAAAAACTGCGCGCCGAGAGCGAGAACAATCCCCATTCCACGCAAGGCGATTCCGCGATCGGCGGCTCTACCACAATCGCCGATCTCGACGGCGCTGAGAAAGTCAGTTCCATCTCTCCCGACGAAAACATCGAGTCCCGCCCCGAAACGGCCGCCCCGGCAAGCATCTGAATGAGCAGCCAGTCCCGCAATGCGCTCTGTATCCGCGACGTCACGTCGAGAAACTGAATCCCGCCTTGCCCATTCGAATCCGCCCAGGCAACTCGGCCTCGCGCAGCCACTCGTACCCGCGGCGAAATCAGATCGAAGCGAAGGTCGATCTCCTGCCCCGGCTGCAAGCGACCCACCGCCTGAATCGTCATCCCCGATTCCGTCAGGTCCCGAATGATCCCGCCGTTGCCCTGGTCCAGCTTCACGTAGGCCAGCGACCGAAGCGTCTGCCGCGGATAACGCCGCCGCCGCGGACCCGCCGCCGCCTCAAGCTCAACCGCTTCCGGACAATACGCCATCGTCAAATCTTAACGATCGGGAAGGGTGGTACCGCAGTGACGCCTGTGGTTCGGGTAGTTATTCGAGCCCTGAGCGCAGTAGCCGCTTCGCGAACGCGAAGCGGTTGCGAAGTGTTGCTCACTGCCTGCATACGCAAAAAGGCGCTCTCACCAAACCTAGGGGCCAGGAAAATCCTTGGAAACTCCAATCCCGCGATCGACTGATAGGGCCCCTCGACCACGTTGGTATCGCCTCGCGAACGCTAACTTCGCTGAGGACGACAAACTCGAGGACCTAAGCCGGCCGCCGCTGCGGCGCTTCGTCCGGCTTGCCAATGTCCCGCGCAATCAGCCGGTTCAGATCGTAGCTGTAAGGCCCATAGGCGCGGAAAGCCTTCTCGTCAAACAGCCTCTTGATTCCGCAGCCCAGGCACACTTGATAGGAATGCTGCTGATACCGCACCGGCCAACTCATCTTTCGGTGCCAGCACCCGCGTAATGCCAGCACTGCAGCGCTGGCCACTCCAGTGGCAACCAACCCTAAAGGCAACTTCCAGCGGGACTTCTTCTCTTCCTTCTTCTCTTGTGACATCAGATAACCACCACCCGGCAGAACCTCAATATCTTCATTCTATCAGCCTCGCACGCGGCTACCGGACGGGTTAAAGCAAGACACAAAGGTCGCATCGGTAGCTGAGGATATAAAGAGAATTATTGCGGTCAAGGGGTAAACCACGGTAACGTACAAAGTGGCAATCTTCGGCCAGGCCAGCCGCCGGAAAATTAGAATTGAATGTTAGCCCGAGGCCAGCGTTGCGAGACGCCGTGGTATCGAATGCTAAATGCTAAGCACCTGGAATGAGTGCAACTCCTAATAACGCTGGAGCGGGGTGGAGCGGCCCGCCCGTCGAAGTGCCTCCCGCGGGCCCTGGTCAAGCGCCTGACCCTGGACACGATGAACGCAACGCCCTTCAGGCTCTGCTGGCCTTTGCTTGTGTCCATGAGCAAGCCGCAAAGCGCCGTGCCGCGAAGAATTCCGGATCTTTTCCGGAAACCTCTTTGCGATCTTCAGAAGAAGAATTCCGTCTAGATGAAGTCCTTCAGTTGGTTGCCGCCCGCGCCATCTCCATCACTGGCGCCGATGGCGTTGCGATTGGAATAGCCGAAGAAAATGCTATTGTCTGCAGCGCCTCCGCCGGCAGCATCGCTCCCGATCCCGGAATTAAGTTGGATCCTAACTCCGGATTCTCCGGAGCCTGTCTGCGCAGCGGCCAGACTGTCCGCTGCGACGACTCCGATACTGACTCCCGCGTGAACGCCCAAGCCTGCCGCGCTCTGGGGACCCGCTCCATGATCGCCGTTCCACTCTCAGCGAAAAAACGCGTTGTGGGATTGATCGAAGCCTTCTCCACCGAAACCTTCGGCTTTAACGACAGCGATGAGCGCAGCTTGAACCTTCTCGGCGAGCTGATTCTAGCCGCGATTCGTCCAGAAGAAGAAGATCGCCTGGCGGAGTTCGCCCAGCACATTGTCATTTCCGAAACCGCTCCACAGCCCGAGTCACGCACCAGCGAAGCGCCCGCGGCGACGCCTCATGCGCCCGCAAAAATTATCGTTGATGAAAAATTTGTTCCGCAGGTCGTGACTCCCCCGGTCGTCATTCCGCCCCACATTGTCCCGCCCGTCGTAGCCAAAGCAAGCGCGGTCGCAAAGCCTGTCATCGAGATTCCAGCGTTGCCTGATCTGCTGCTGAACCCCAAGCCGGTGCCGATCGAAGCGCCCGGATCGCTGCCTAGAGAAAGCCGCTCCGTTTCCGGCATCCTGCTTACCGCCGCCCTGGTGCTCATCGTTCTCGGACTCGGCTGGGCCGTCGTCTGGAAGGCAAAGCACGTCGAGCAGTCCATCAGCGCAAGCACCCGGCCCATCGCCAGTCCTAGGAAAACAGATTTGAATCCTACTGTGGCCGGCCAACCGCAACCTGTGCCCCCGAAAGCCGGAGCTCTCCCCGAAGTCACCGGCATTCGCCACTGGTCTTCTGCGAACTCCAGCACGGTTGTGGTTGACCTACAGGACCAGGTGCAGTACGAAGCCCACTCTCTGGACAATCCCGCCAGAATTTATTTCGACCTGCATGACACCAAGATGGCCCCAGGGCTGGTGAACCAGAGCATTGACGTCAACGACACTTTCCTGAAACACGTCCGCATGGCGCAACCCACCGACGGTGTCACTCGCGTAGTGCTTGAGACTAAGAACGATTCGGAGTTTTCCGTCAGCCTCGACCATAATCCTTACCGGCTCAGCATCGAGGTACACAAGCCGGTGGCGACCATCGGAGTGATGGCAAGCCCCGCGACTGTCTCCAAGCCGTCTCCCGTTGTAACCGTCGCCCCAAAGAAGAAGACCAGTGAATCCAAGGTGAATGAGTCGAGCCTTAACCCCGCCGACTTCCAGATCGTGCTCGACGCCGGCCACGGCGGCTGGGACCTTGGCACGGTCGGCAAGAAGGGCCTACTGGAAAAAGACCTGGTACTCGACATCGTACAGCGCCTGGGAAAACTAATCGAAACCAAGCTCGGCGCCCAGGTCATCTACACCCGTCAGGATGATTCCTATCTTCCCCTGGAGAAGCGCGCGGAAATTGCGAACATGGCCAAGGCCAATCTGTTTCTGTCCGTGCACGCGAATTACAGTGACCTGTCAACCGCACGCGGAGTTGAAACCTATTACACGACGACCTACTCGTCCATCAAGGCGCGGGTTGACGACGATCGCCCTTCATTGAAAGATGTGAACTGGACCGGCGTTGACATCCGCGAAAAGGTGACTGGTTCGCACCGTCTCGCCGCCGACGTTCAGCAGTCGCTCTACGGCGGCCTCGCCGTCAGAAATCCCGATCTCCGCAACCGCGGCGTAAAAGAAGCCCAGTACGTGGTCCTGACCGGCACCCAGATGCCTGCAGTCCTGGCGGAAGTCTCCTTCGTCAGCAGCCCCGCCGATGAGGATCAGTTACAAAGCTCTTCCTACCGCCAGCAAATCGCTGAAGCCCTCTACAAAGGCGTAGCCAAATATCGTGAGGAAATCACCCACACGAAAGTCGCAAGCGCCCAAAAGATCCCGCGCCCCTAAACAACCCTGTCATCCTGAGCGAAGTAGCAGCTTTGCGAATGCGAAGCAGCTGCGAAGTCGAAGGCTCCCTTTGCCCTCCAACCGTCCCAATGCACCTTCAGGGAATTCTCTCCAAGCCCTGACGCGCGGCAAATAGCGAAACCCGGAAGCTGCTGGGAGTCGCGAAGCGACGCCGTCTAATCAACCCACCGCGTAAGCTGGGAAACCCCATCGCTGGTCACCCAATCTCCACCAGCCGCCCGGGCACAAACGGCCGATCCGCAATCTGCCCCTCGAACCGTTCCGCCCATCGGCCCGGCACTGCGTTTCCACAATTCGGACAACTCCCGCTCGCCGTCACCAGGTACTGCTCAACAAAATATCCATATCGCCGAATAAGCAAGCCACCGCAATTCGCGCAGCGTGTATTCTCCAAGTCTCCGACTCTTCCCGGCAGATTCCCCGCATAAATGTAGCGCAGTCCCGCGTTCTTCCCAATCTCCGCCGCCCGCATCAGGTGTTTCGGCTTGGTGTCATCCGGATCGGGCATTTTGTAATCTTTGTGGAACGCCGTCACATGCCACGGAATGTCTGGCGAAACACTCACCAGAAATTCCGCCAACCTGCGCAGCTCATCATCCGAGTCATTGAATCCCGGAATCAGCAGCGTCACAATTTCCAGCCAGATGCCCATGTCGTGCAACCGGCGGATAGTATCGAGAATCGGCCCAATCCGCCCGCCAAGCTCATGATAGTGGCGGTCGTCGAAGCTCTTCAGATCAACTTTGTAGAGATCAACCCACGGCCGCAAATATTCCAGAACCTGCGGCGTGCCGTTCCCATTCGAAACGAACGCAGTCTTTAGACCCGCTGCTTTCGCTTCTTTAAAGATTGCGATCGCCCATTCGGCCGTAATCAGCGGCTCGTTGTAAGTGCTTACCAGCAACTTCGCACCCTGCCGTAAGGCGTCTCGCACCAGCAACTCCGGCGAGGCTTCCAACGGCGGCGAAACCGCATTCGGATCCCGCAAGGCCTGCGACGTCACCCAGTTCTGGCAATAACCGCAGTGCAGATCGCATCCCAGCATGCCAAAGCTGTAAGCCAGCGCTCCCGGATAAGCATGGAAAAACGGTTTCTTCTCAATCGGATCGCACTGCACTCCACCTACATATCCCCAGGGCACGTAGAGCTTTCCGCCCTGGTTGTAGCGGACTTTGCATACGCCCGGCTGGCCTTCGAGAATCGGACAGCAGTGTCCGCAGGCAAAGCAGCGTACGCGATTACGATCGATTTTCTCGTACAAATCGCCTTCACGGACGTGCTGATTGAGGATTTCGCGCAGGGATGGCAAGGCGGGCACCTCTACATCCATTTTAGTCCTACTGCGAGGATTCCGACTCTACTCCGAGGACGTCTGCCCGATGTGATGCGTATGCAGCCAGTCCTCAGCCTGAATATGTTCCGCATTGATCTGCGCCGGACTCAGGTAAGGGGCGCTCTGGGAGACGTAAAGACTAGCGTCTCGGTCTCCTCCAGCTTGGGCCAGCAAGCCCCAGTAGTAAGCTTTGCTGTAATCCCTGGGCACGCCTTTTCCCGCCCAAAAGCAGGCTGCAACTTTGGATTGAGCGCGGATGTTGCCCTGTTCCGCCGCCAGCCGAAACCAGTGCACTGCCTCGTAATAGTCCCGCTTCACATGCTCGCCACTGGCATAGCGCATACCCAACTGGTACTCCGCAGCGGCATTCCCCGTGGCAGCAAGCTTTTTCAGATCCTTGAGGTCCGTTCCGACGTAACTCTCGCGCGAGGAACCGGCCTCAGCCGGCGATGCCGATGCCACGCTCGACGTCGTGGATCCCAAATTTTCCATCCAGCTTGCCATCCAGGGAGCGCCCAACCAGACCACGGCGGTAAGGCACACGATTGCCGTAAACAACAACAGTATTTTTCGGCCCAGCGGCAGCGGCGCCGGGAAAAGCGCCGGGTTATCGAATGATAGCAACGCACGCGATCTGGAATTCGGCACCGAGTCACCCGACAGCGGAAAAGCCAGCACATCCGCTCGCGTATGCTCCGCACGCCGCACCGCACGTTCAATTGCCCCCGTCAGCCGCTCCAGCACCGTGATGTCGTTTTCCCAGAACGCTGCCGGCTCCGGAGAAAAGACTTCCAGAATCCCAATCACCTCATCCTTACGCCTCACCGGACACGCCACAATCGACCGGATCCCCAGCCCCCGGCAGCTCTTGCGGTCCACCCGCGAATCGTACTCCGAATCGTCACACTTCAGCGTCGCGGCGCTGCGCACGCATTGCCCCGAAAATCCCGAGGCTGTCTCCAGCCGCGCCCCCATTTCCGGAGAATCCGCTCCCGCTCGCGCCCGGCAAATCATTTCCGCCGGATTCAGTTTGTTGATCAGCGCAATCGCCGTGCCGCTCGCCCAGGTCAGCGTCAGAGCGCGTTGCGCGATCAGATGGAGCGCCGGCTCCAGGTCCGGCCCGCATAGTTCCACTTCCTTCTCAATCTCCGCCCACTCAGTAACCAGCGAAGTGTATCCCGACGCTGACCCCGGTGTGGCCTGCACTGGCCGCCGCGCTAAATCGTCCCTGTCGTCTGGAGCACTCCCGCCCTCCACACTCGCTCCCGACCCCTCCTTGGCGTTTGCCGCCAGCCACTCCTGCAATTGACCCAGCGACGCCGCAGCCATGTCAGGAAAGCGAATGCCGGTCCTTCCCGACGGCTCCGACCACACCACGTGGCCCACCGTCCGAATCTGCACTCCAGTTTCGGACAAATCAATCCCCAACGGCAGCAATCGGTTTACCTTCATCTGCGAAGACGCCTGAATGCACATCCCACTCTCGCTGATATTGAGGATTTCGCTGAGTTCGAGAATCGCGCCTTGAGAGCTTCCGCTCAGATTTGCGTAGGCAGGAGTAAACACTTTGTGCCGACGCGCGCGACGGCGCTCGCGTGGAATGCCGGCACTTTCCGGTGTGTCGTCCGCCGGGCCTGCGTCTGGGTTATCCATACTGAAATTGCTTACATCTTACCCCAGCCGCCAAGTCTTCCTCACCGCCGGAAGGGCAGATGGCCCTCAGCCGTCAGCCATCAGGAAAACCTTCTCGCCTTCCGTGATGTCATTCCAAGCCCTAAAGCGATGTCATTCCGAAGCGGCGCAGCCGCAGAGGAACCTGCTGTCCTCCGCAGCGCCGTGCTGCCGGCAAACACCAGTTCCCCAAAGTAGCGGAGGACTTTCCTGATGGCTGATGGGCTGCTCTTGGCAACTCTTACCGCGGGACAGGCATCGCCCCCAGCCGCGGAATCCGGGCCATTGCCGCAACCATCATGCTGGATAGCATCTGCATGGTAGCCGCATCCCGGTAACTGAAGGCGTTCGGAGCAGCGGATAGCACTTCGAAAATGCCCAACGTCTTTTGAAACTGCCGCAGCGGCGCCGCAAGGATCGACCGCGCTCCCAACCGCCGGCAGCTTGCCAGGTCCACATCCGGATGATCTTCGGCATCGTTGCACAGAACTACTTCTCCAGTGCGCAGGCATTCGGCCGATATTCCGAAATCAGTTTGCAGCCGTACCCCTAGGTCAGGGGCGGTGCGCCCCGCACGCGCCCGGCAGATCACTTCGTTTCCTTTGCGCAAGGCTATGGCCGCACCGGTGGCCCCGGTCAGAACCTGTGCCCGCTCGGTGATGACTCCGATTGCAGGCTCCAGGTCAATCTGTTGGGTCGTAATATGACGTTCGTGCCACACACCAGATTCCTGCGGCTGCCGCGCATGATGACGTTGCGGAAGATAACCGCCTCCGGCCACAGACGGCTCATACTCGGATTCGCCTTCGCCCTCGGAAGAAGGCACGGTGTGCAATAATTCGCGCACCAACCGGTCAAGTTCCGCGTCTTCAATCAATCGCGCTGCTGGTTTCGAGCGCAGAGATCCGCCCAGCAATCGCGACAAACCAAGAACCGCTTTACTTCCGCAAGCCAGACAGGACGGCGTAGAGTTGGCGCTGACAAGTTCGCATTGCACGCAAAAAATGGCAGTCTGCAACGAAAGAAAGTGAATCTGAGAACCCGATACTCGAGCGGACATCCGGCAAATTACCTCCGAACCAAAACGAACGACTTAAGGTAAAGGACGAAGCCCCTGTGCAGAAAGTATCGCGGCTGGTTCCGAAACCGTCCGTTCGATGCGGACGACCAGACTTCGAGAAATTCACTTTCGACTTCACTTCCAGAAACGTATTATGGCGCAACGAGCCTTACGTATTGAGTCTCGACTGCTTCTTTCCCGTTCAAACGCACCACTGGGTCTGGCGACAGAACGAGTGAGTCGTTGTCAATGTGCACCGTCGCTTTGCCTGTGTTGGCACCGGCGGTGTATTCAAGGCGATTCCCCTGCAGCAACCATGTCCCCGATCCGCTCAGTTTCATTCCTTCCCATTTACCGGTAATGGATCCGAATAGATCCAATTCCCCTGCTCCCGAAACTCCACTTGCCCCGACTTTATGGCTATAGTTGCCGGATCCTTACCGCCGACTGCCTTGAGCTTCCAAGTACCTAACAAATTGGCAGAAGGTAGGACTCTCGATGAGGCATCGGTTCGTTGAGACATCGCTCCGAGGCCCGCGACTAGCAGAATTGAAATCGCAAGTGCCGACCTCAGCATGGTTCTCACGCGAGCTTTCATACTGTCCGGCGGGGAGTTCATCCCAGCCACCCGTGCTGTACATTCACGCGGTGCGTTGTCTTCGATTCCCTTGATTGCGGAATAGCTCTTGTACTATCGCCGTTTCACCAACCACGCTGGTTGTGCCCATTTGTGGAATGCTTCTACCCCGCCTGCGCCGCCAGCATCGCCGCATCCTGAGCCGCAGGAATAAACTCAACATTCAGCACCGCCGTCCGCTGCACCGCCTCCGCCAGGGTCGAAGCAAACGCCGAAGTAAGCAGATTGATGTCCAGTTGCAAATCGCGGCCGCTATAACAGCGATAGATCGTCAGCCTTCCGCAATGCCGGTTCCCCGTGCTGACCAGGTCGAGACTCAAGCTCCACGCATTCCCCGAATCCGGCTTGACGAAACTCCCCGGCTTGCTCCAGCGCAGATGAGGCAAATCCTCCGGCTCTACCAGATGAAATCCGCGATCGACAACTTCCGTCCGCAATTCAAAGGCATCGAAATCGTTGGCATCGAAGGCAGCAGTAAGAATCCGTGACACTTGCTGAAACGTCTCCGCGACTTTCAGTTCCTCAGTTGCGCGCCGGATCGCCAGATTATTCACGAAGATGTGTCGCTGCTCCATGGTCCTCTGCGCCACCCGCCGAATCTCGCCAAACTCCAAATATCCCAGATGCTGCACCCCAATCCATATCCCGGTCCCCAGCACCGCCAGCACCAACCCCAGGGTGCTCCCGGTCGGCCACAGCAGAAAAAGACTGAGCAACGCAAACAGCGCCGAGACTCCATAAAGGACAATCACCACCTGCCTATGCGACATCCCAAGTTGCAGCAGTTTGTGATGAATGTGCTCGCGGTCAGCCGTGAACACCGGCCTGCCGCTAATGAATCTGCGTACCACCGAAAGCGAAGTCTCAAGAATAGGCAGCCCAAACGAAACCACCGGAATCGCGACCGCAATAATCGTCGGGGCCTTCTGTGCTCCATTCAGCGCCAGCGCGCTCAGCATG
>Ga0185299_10002217_pt1 | contig 31299 bp, 36 predicted proteins | sample PaiPotPPA55metaG_FD_128002 | JGI IMG/M metagenome (GOLD analysis project Ga0185299, IMG submission 128002) | Iron sulfur acid spring bacterial and archeal communities from Banff, Canada, to study Microbial Dark Matter (Phase II) - Paint Pots PPA... ...
GCGAGGGTGGTCGCACTGTAGGCGCCGGTACCATCTCCGAGATCATCAAGTAAGAGCAGGGATTAGGGAACAGGGATTAGGGATTAGGAAACCTGTTCTAACAAAATAACGAGGGCTGCCGGTTTCGCCAAGATTCACGACGGCCGGCAGTCACTCCAAGCGTTCTTTGAAGAAGAAAGAGATTCAGCATGGCACAGCAGCGCATTCGCATTCGTCTCAAGGCTTATGACTATCGCGTCCTGGACGTCTCCACCAGCGAGATCGTCGAGACGGCCAAGCGCACCGGAGCGCAGGTTGCGGGACCGATTCCCCTTCCGACGATGAAGAACAAGTACTGCGTTCTGCGTTCGCCCCACGTCGACAAGAAGTCGCGCGAGGCCTTCGAGATTCGCACGCACAAGCGTCTGATCGACATCCTCGAGCCCACGCAGCAGACTGTCGACGCGCTTATGAAGCTCGACCTGCCGGCGGGTGTCGACGTTGAGATCAAGACGGTTACGAAGTAAGTAATAGAGCAAGTCAGCCTAAAACTGACTCGCTAAAAAGAAGTACCTACAGTGCCGCGACCAACGCCGCATGATGAGGAAAGGGAAGTATGTCAGTTACAGGAATTCTCGGTAAGAAGATCGGTATGACCCAGGTGTTCGATGACCGCGGTGACGTTCACCCGGTTACCGTGCTCAAGGTCGGCCCATGTGTCATCACGCAGCTCAAGACCGTGCAGAAGGACGGCTATGACGCTGCCCAGATCGGACTCGTCGAGTTCGTGAAGGCTTCGAAGATCAATAAGGCCATGACCGGACACTTCGCGAAGTCGAATGTGCCCCCTGTCAGGGAGATCCGCGAAGTTCAGCTCGAGTCGGTCACCGGTGAAGAGGATGATCAGTCGGCCAAGGCTGGCGATCGTATTACGGTTGAGATCTTCAACGACACCAAGTTCGTTGACGTGATCGGCAACTCCAAGGGCCGCGGTTTCGCGGGTGTTATTCGTCGCCACGGTTTCGGCGGCGGTCCCAAGTCGCACGGTCATATGTTCCAGGTGCAGGGCTCTATCGGCGCCTCGTCGTTCCCCTCGCGCGTGTTCCCCGGTCAGCGTATGCCCGGCCACATGGGCACCGACCAGGTCACGGTCCGCAATCTCCGTATTCGTGGCATCGACGTGGAAGATAATCTCCTCCTCGTTGACGGCGCGGTCCCCGGAGCGCGTGACGGCTATGTTCTGGTCTCCAAGGCCAAGGCGCCGCCAAGAGAGCGTCGTGGATTTGCCGGTGCTGCTACCAAGGATGCGTTGAAGGCTTCCAAGAAGGCAGCTCCCTCCAAGAAAAAGTAAGTAGGTAACAACCTCTGCTCGGGGAACAGACCGATAAGGCAGACGAACAAAGTTAGGGCGCACCGCATCGATGGTGCGCACGAAGAGAGAAGAAGATGGCAAACATCAATGTAGTCAATCTCACGGGAGCCAAGGTCGGCGAGTTCGAGCTCGACGACGTCTTCGCGGGAGAAGTGAACGAGGCTCTGCTCTGGGAGGCGGTCAAGCACTATCGCGCCAGCCTTCGCCAGGGTACGCATGCGACCAAAAATCGTAAGCTCGTCTCAGGCGCAGGTAAGAAGCTGTGGAAGCAGAAGGGCACGGGCCGCGCCCGCGTCGGCAGCATCCGCACTCCGCTCTGGCGTGGTGGCGGTACGGTCCACGGACCTCAGCCGCGTAGCTACGAGTACGCGTTCCCCCGCAAGAAGCTGCTGGGCGCGCTGCGCTCGGCGATCGCCTCGAAGATTGCAGACGGCAAGTTCACCGTGGTTGAGAACTTCGATGTAAGCGAAGGCAAGACCAAGCTCTATCGCACCGCGCTGAACAAGCTCGAAGCGAAGAAGACCGCACTCCTGGTGGAGAGCTCGCAGCAGCTTAGCGAGAAGCTCTATCTCGGTTCACGCAACCTTCAGGGTGTGGAGCTGGTTCTTTCGTCGGAAGTTCATCCCTACGATCTGCTCAAGTACGAGCACGCGATCTTCTCGAAGGCCGCGCTCGAAGCCCTGCAGGAGACGCTGAAGAAGTCCGTCTCCAAGCGCAAGCACGCTGAGAAGGAGGCTGCATAATGCCTACCGTTTATCAAGTTATTCGTCGCCCTCTCATTACCGAGAAGGCCCTGACGAGCCGCGAAGTTGAAGGCTCGCTCGTATTTGAAGTTGCCGCCAACGCCAGCAAGACCGAGGTCAAGCAGGCCGTCGAGCAGCTCTTCAACGTCAAGGTTGCGAGCATTCGCACCGCCAACGTTCTGGGGAAAGAGCGACGCCGTGGTAAGTTTGCCGGCTTCCTCCCCGACTGGAAGAAGGCATACGTTCGCCTGAAGGCTGGCGAGAAGGTTCCCGACTTCGCTGCAGAGATTTAGTTGTAAGTTGTCAGTTCTCAGTTGTCAGTACGTTATGCCGATAGCGGTTCGTTACTGACAACTGAGAACTGACAACTAAGAACCATGCACTACTGATGCCAAGCGCGAGACCAATATGCGCTGGCGGGCAAAGGAAGAAGCACCATGCCGATTAAAAGTTTCCGTCCGATTACACCGACCCTCCGCTTCCAGACGAAGCTGGTCAACGACGACATCACGACCGACAAGCCGCATAAGCCACTGTTGGCGGTAAAGCCTCGCACCGGCGGCCGCAACAACATGGGCAAGCTGGTTATCCGCCACCAGGGCGGCGGTCACAAGCAGAAGCTGCGCCTCATCGACTTCAAGCGCGACAAGCACGGTATCCCCGGCACGGTCGCGACCATTGAGTACGATCCGAACCGCAGCTCCCGCATCGCGCTTATCCACTACGCGGATGGCGAGAAGCGCTACATCATTCAGCCGGTTGGCTTGGGTGTTGGGCAGAAGATCATGAGCGGCCCCGAGGCCGACATCCTGATCGGCAATGCTCTGCCGCTCAAGTTCATTCCGACCGGTACGATCGTGCATAACATCGAGCTACGTCCTGGTAAGGGCGCGCAGATGGCTCGTTCTGCCGGCGCACAGGTCAACCTGATCGCCAAGGAAGGCGACTACGCTCTCCTGAAGCTGCCCTCCGGCGAGACCCGCAAGGTGCTCGTGGAATGCATGGCGACCATCGGTCAGGTTGGCAACACCGATCATGAGAACGTCACGATCGGCAAGGCTGGACGCAACCGCTGGAAGGGCATACGGCCCGCCAACCGCGGCGTGTCTATGAATCCTGTGGATCACCCGCACGGTGGTGGTGAAGGTAAGACCTCAGGCGGCCGTCACCCGGTTACGCCGTGGGGCCAGCCGACACGCGGCTACAAGACTCGCAACAACAAGCGCACGGACACGTTCATCGTTCAGCGCCGGACTAAGTAATTTGGTAATTCAGTAACTCACAGCCCGGAGGAGCATCGGCGACGATGCAGACGGGCAACACCAAGTCTCGGAACTCCTCACGAGATTCGTAGTATCGAGTACCCAGGAGTTTCAAATGTCACGTTCGGCAAAGAAAGGCCCGTTCATCGACGCTCACCTGATGGTGAAGATCGACACGATGAACGCCGCCAACGACAAGAAGGTTATTCGCACATGGTCGCGCCGGTCTACCATCCATCCCGATATGGTTGGCCACACCATCGCCGTGCATAACGGACGCAAGTTCATTCCGGTCTACTGCACCGAAAACATGGTCGGCCACAAGCTCGGCGAGTTCTCGGCTACCCGCACCTTCAAGGGTCACTCCGCGAAGGCTGCTGACACGGCGAAGGCGAAGTAAAAAAGATTTCGACAAAAGGCATTTGCTTTTTGTTCTAAGGATCCAGCAATGGCAAAAGTAACCGCACCGAAAACTCCCGAGTTCCGCGCCGAGGCCAAGTTCCAGCGCGGCAGTCCGCAGAAGGCCAAGCTCGTGCTCGACCTCATCAAGGGCCAGCGCGTTGAAGCGGCCATCAATACGGTCGCCTTCACTAACAAGCGTTGGTCGCCGATCGTCGAGAAGGTACTGCGCTCGGCCGTGCAGAACGCAATCTACATCTCCGGCGAGAAGGGCCTGGACGTCGACGTCGATAACCTCTACGTCAAGACGGCCATCGCCAACGAAGGTCCGCGTATGAAGCGCATCCGCCCTGCCCCCATGGGTCGCGCGTTCCGCTATCAGCGTCGCATCTCGCACATCATCATCACCGTGGCAGAGAAGAAGTCCGCTGCTGCTGCGGCCAGTGTTGAGGCTCCAGCCGAACCGGTGAAGAAGACTGCCGGCAAGCCCGCTGCCAAGAAGACTGCTGCCAAGAAGGCCCCGGCGAAGAAAGCCCCGGCCAAGAAGAAGGCAGTAGCCAAGTAAATCCAGCAAGTCAGCAAGTCGGCAAGGCAGCGTAAGTAGAGCTGGTTCGCTGACACGAAGTAAGCTGACTGGCTGACTCGCTTCAAACGAAATACCTATGCCGCACCGGCTCAACCGGATGCGACGAAAGAAGAAGGAAGCTATGGGACAGAAAGTCCATCCGTATGGATTCCGGCTCGGCATCAACAAACCGTGGAAGTCGCGGTGGTTCACCGAGCGCGGTTTTGACAAGCTGCTGGTTGAGGACGTCAAGCTGAAGGCTGAGCTTCGTGAGAAGCTGAAGGCTGCCGGCGTCAGCTCCGTCGAGGTCGAGCGCCCCGGCAACAAGCTGCGCCTGATCATCCGCACTGCGCGTCCAGGCATCATCATCGGCCGCAAGGGCGCGGAGATCGACAAGCTCAAGGCCGACATCCAGAAGCGGACCAACCGCGAGGTGTTCATTGACATCCTCGAGGTCAACAAGCCGGAGCTCGATGCTCAGCTCGTCGCCGAGAACATCGCGCTGCAGCTTGAGAAGCGCGTTTCGTTCCGCCGTGCGATGCGCAAGTCGGTTGACTCGGCGCTGCGTTTCGGCTGCAAGGGCATCAAGGTCCGTGTTTCGGGCCGCCTGAACGGTAACGAGATCGCACGCTCGGAGTGGTATCTCCAGGGCCGTCTGCCGCTGCACACGCTGCGCGCGGACATCGACTACGGTTTTGCCGAGGCGCACACCACCTACGGGATCATCGGCGTCAAGACCTGGGTCTATCGCGGCGACATTTACGAGCAGAAGAAGCGTCGCGAACCAGCTCCAATTACGACCGGCGCGTTCTAATTTCTTTGCAGGAAATTAGCGGATTGGATAAATTCGCTAATTTCCTGTAAACTTAACAAGTTTTGGCCCCGAGTCTGCGCGGCTACTTTCAGTGCAGAGACCCCGGCTGAACCATCCGACCTATTCGCGGACGTTTCATTGCAACATCTCGCGGACGTTAGAAGGAATTCCTCATGCTTTTGCCCAAGAAGGTTAAATACCGCAAGCAGCAGCGCGGCCGCATGTGCGGTAAGGCGTGGCGCGGCTCTGACATCTCGTTTGGCGATTTCGGTCTCAAGGTTCTGGAGTGCGGTTACATTACCGACCGCCAGATCGAGGCTTCGCGTATCGCCATGACCCGCTTTATCAAGCGTGGCGGTAAGGTCTGGCTGCGTCTCTTCCCGGACAAGCCCATCACCAAGAAGCCTGCCGAAACCCGTATGGGTAAGGGTAAGGGCGCTCCCGATCACTGGGTTGCCGTCGTTCGCCCGGGCAAGATTCTGTTCGAGATGGAAGGTGTTCCGATCGAGCTCGCGAAGGAAGCCATGCGTCTCGCGGCGCACAAGCTGCCGCTCAAGACCACCTTCGTCGTCCGCCCCGGCATGAAGCCTGAAGTGGCCGCGAAGTAAAGAAACCAAGCAGATTTTTTGCTTTTCGATTTTGAAGGAAGTCATCATGGAACTGGACAAGATCCGTAATCTAAGCAGCGAGGAGTTGAAGAGCGAAGAGGCTAAGGCCGCTGAGCAGCTCTTCCGCATTCGCTTCGCCAAGAGCCTCGGCAAGCAGGAGGGCATCGGTAAGATCCGTAGCCTCAAGCTTGACATCGCTCGCTTCAAGACCATCGCTCGTGAACGCGAGCTCGCCACTGCTAAGGCAGGGAAGGAATAACCATGGCCGATACCACTGTAACTACCACTGCTGAACCAACAGCAGCGCGCCGCAACGAGAAGGTCGGCCAGGTCGTCTCGACCAAGATGCAGAAGACCATCGTCGTCGAGATCGAGATGCGCAAGGCGCACCCCAAGTACAAGCGCGTTATGAAGTCGAACAAGAAGTTCTACGCGCATGACGAGCAGAACTCAGCACGTGTGGGCGACGTTGTCCGCATTCGCGAGTCACGTCCTCTGTCGAAGCTCAAGCGCTGGTCGCTTGAGGAGATCATTCGCCGGTCATCTTTGTCCGCTCTGCCGGATGAGAAGCCATCGCGTGCCGAGAACGCTATCCAGAAGGCGTAATTGGTCTCGTTTTAGGGCTAGTTTGCTAGTCCTCTTGTAATACCAAGTTTCTGCGTGAGGCCCAGGCTTCCCGCTGCTGCAAGGAGATTCACCATGGCAGTACAAATGCGCACCATCCTTGCCGTCGCCGACAACTCCGGCGCCCGCAAGCTCCAGGTCATCCTGCCGCTCGGCGGCGGTCTCGGCAAGAAGGCCGGTCTCGGCGACGTCGTCACGGCGGCCGTCAAGGAAGCCTCGCCCGACGGCACCGTCAAGAAGGGCAAGGTCGTGAAGGCGGTCATCGTCCGCACGCACAAGGAATACCGTCGCCGCGACGGCACGTACATCCGCTTCGACGAGAATGCGGCTGTCGTGATCAACGATGCAATGGAGCCAGTCGGCACACGCGTCTTCGGTCCCGTTGCCCGCGAGCTTCGCGAGAAGAAGTTCCTCAAGATCGTCTCGCTAGCACCTGAAGTTATCTAGAGATCAGGGATGAGAGATGAGAGATCAGCAAGAGCTTTATCGCTGATCTCTGTTATCTGATCTCTCTTCTCTCCTAAAGCGGATTCCGGCTCCGCGGTAATGGATCGCCGAGGCAGGAGAGCAGTTATGCCAAGCAAGTACAAGCCAATCGTCGCCAGCAAGATTCGCATCAAGCGCAACGACCAGGTTGTCGTGATCGCCGGTAAGGACAAGGGCAAGAAGGGTCGCGTTCTGCGCGTCATCGTTGCCAAGCAGCGCGTGTTGGTTGAAGGCGTCGGCATGATCAAGAAGCACATCAAGCCGGATGCGCAGAAGAACATCGCAGGCGGCATCGCCGAGCAGGAAGCCCCGATCCACGTGTCCAACGTGATGCTGGCTGACAGCGAAGGCAAGGCAACGCGTCTCGGCCATCACGTCGAAGGCGACAAGAAGACCCGCATCGCCCGTACCAATGGCGTTGCGATCGCCGAGAAGCAGACAGCGGCGAAGACGAAGAAGAAGTAAGCAGTATCCCAAATTGAGCACCCCACGAAACGGTATACGGCGCAAGCTACCCCGGAACCGTGGAGAAAGAGAAGAAGTCACATGGCAGCACGTTTGAAAGAGAAGTACAACAGCGAGATCAAGTCGGCTCTGCAGAAGGACCTTGGCCTCGAGAACATCATGGCGGTTCCCAAGTTGGAGAAGATCGTCATCAACATGGGTCTCGGTGAAGCGACGCAGAACGTCAAGATTATGGATCCGTTGCTCGCTGATCTCGGCTCCATCGCCGGTCAGAAGCCGGTGATCACCAAGGCGAAGAAGTCCATCGCGGCCTTCAAGCTGCGTGAGGGCATGCCGATCGGTGCGATGGTTACACTGCGCGGTGATGCGATGTACGAGTTTCTCGATCGCCTGATCTCGATTGCTCTGCCCCGTGTTCGCGACTTCCGCGGAGTTTCCTCGAAGAGCTTCGACGGCCGTGGCAACTACACGCTTGGCCTGCGCGACCAGCTGATCTTCGCTGAAATCGACTACGCGAAGGTCGATAAGACCAAGGGTATGAACGTCACCATCGTGACCACTGCCAAAGACGACAACGGTGCCCGCAGCCTGCTCAAGCACTTCGGCATGCCGTTCCGTCAGGGTGCGTAGGTTTTTGAAGTAGCAGCGGACGTTAGTCCGCTGCCTTAGACAGGCGAAACAGGGGCTTAGCTCTGGGTAACGCCAATCAGTTGCAGTAAGATAGAGAGAGTAAAAAGTTATGGCTACTACCGCAAAGCGCGTCAAAGACGCACGCACGCCGAAGTTCAAATCCCGTCAGCACAACCGCTGCCAGCTTTGCGGCCGCCCACGCGCTTTCCTGCGCAAGTTCGGCGTCTGCCGTCTGTGCTTCCGCAGCCTTGCGCTCAAGGGCGAGATTCCAGGCGTCGTCAAGTCCAGCTGGTAAGTTCGGCAATCGCTTCCACTCGAGAGAGACACCGGGCATCTGCTCGCTAGTCTCTCGAGTGTTGAACGGGGCTTCAGCCTCGGCCCTCTCTGGAAAGACCAGGAGGGTGAGACAAATATCGGCGCGACACGCTGCAAAGCGAACCGCCACAACCATTCCCGCAGGTTCTCCATGCCGATCGGCACGGAGCGAACGGGGGATGAAAGGAAAACGATGAACCTCACCGATCCAGTCGCAGACTTCCTCACGCGTATCCGTAACGCACACCGCGCCCGTCACCAGAAGCTCGACGCTCCAGCCTCCAAGCTCAAGACCGAGATCGCCCGCATCCTCAAGGAAGAGGGCTACATCGCGAACTACAAGGCCGCTGAAGAAGAAGGCCAGAAGGTTTTGCGGGTGTACCTGAAGTACGGCCCGAACAACGAGCCGGTTATCCGCGACCTCAAGCGCATCTCGCGTCCCGGTTGCCGCGTGTATCTGGGCAAGGACGAGATTCGCCGTGTTCAGGGCGGCCTCGGCATCTCGATCATGACCACGCCGAAGGGCGTTATGACTGGCCGTCAGGCCCGCCGCGAAGGTGTTGGCGGCGAGATCCTCGCAGAAGTCTGGTAGTCCCGGAGGAGAGGTGGGCTTTGGCCCATCCTCTTGCCTGCAAGATAGACGGGCGTTAGCCCTGGCTTAAGGCGAGCCATAATCGCCGGCTGCAGTGGAACGAAGGAAATGCTTCGCGACTCGCAAGCCACAAAGGATTCAGAGATGTCACGTATCGGCAAAAAGCCCATCACGCTGCCCAAGGGCGTCAAGTACACGGTGCAGAGCAATATCGTCGTTGTCGAAGGCCCCAAGGGCAAGGTGAACGCCTTGATCCCAGAGGGCATCACGCTGTCCGAGAAGGACGGCATTCTGACCGTCGAACGTCCGGATGACGCGCACGCGGCCGTTCACGGCCTGGCACGCGCGTTGGTTTTCAATGCGGTTGAGGGCGTGACCAACGGCTGGAAGAAAGAGCTGGACGTCGTCGGTATCGGCTACCGTGTCGAACTGAAGGGGAAGGATATGGTCGTGTTCACTCTCGGCTACTCCCACCCCATCGAGTTCCCGCTGCCCACCGGCATCGAAGTTGCCATCGACCCCAAGCAGACGCATGTTACGGTCTCGGGCATCGATCGCCAGAAGGTTGGCCAGGTTGCGGCGGATATGCGTTCGCTGCGCAAGCCCGACCCCTACAAGAACAAGGGTGTTCGCTACTCCGACGAGAAGCTCAAGAAGAAGGTCGGAAAGACGGGCGCTAAGTAAAGTGCAGGGATTAGGGAACAGGGATTAGGGATTAGCCGATGAGCTTTTCTAATCCCTAATCCCTGAGCCCTAATCCCTCGAAGTTATAACCGAACGTCGTCTTCACTGAGGCGACGCCACTAGGAAGGAAAGACCATGATCAATCTCCGCAAACGCAACGACATTCGCCAGCGCGTGCATTCTCGCATCCGCGCGAAGATGTCCGGCACGGCCGAGCGTCCACGTCTCAATGTGTACCGCTCGCTGAACCACATCTATACACAGCTCATCGACGACGCGACTGGCACCACCATCGTCTCGGCTTCCACCGTCAGCAAGAAGGGTGAGGGCAAGACCGCAGGCGGTAACGTCGAAGCGGCAAAGACTGTAGGCAAGCTGATCGCCGAGCGCGGCCTGGAGAAGGGCATCAAGAAGGTGGTCTTCGACCGTGGTGGTTATCTGTATCACGGTCGCATCAAGGCGCTCGCCGATGCCGCCCGCGAAGCCGGGCTGGAGTTCTAAGGTTTGCTGTCAGGCGCATCGCGCCAGAAGGATTAAGGAAAATAATGGCTACGAAAAAGAGACTCGACGGCAATCGGATGAACCTCAAGGATGAGGTCGTCTCCATCAACCGCGTCACCAAGGTCGTCAAGGGCGGCAAAAACATGTCGTTCGCCGCACTGGTCATCGTCGGCGATCCTGCCGAGGGTGTAGTCGGCTACGGCTCGGGCAAGGCTAAGGAAGTTCCCCAGGCTATCCGCAAGGGCATTGAGGCCGCAAAGAAGAACCTGCTCAAGGTCAATCTGACGCAGACCTCCATCCCCCACATCGTTCTGGGCCACTATGGTTCGGGCGAGGTGTTGTTGAAGCCCGCGCCTGAAGGTACCGGGGTTATTGCCGGTAAGACAGTGCGCGCGGTGATGACTGCGGCCGGTGTGCAGAACGTGCTCACCAAGAGCCTCGGCTCGGCCAACCCTCACAACGTGATCAAGGCCACCTTCGACGCCCTCAGCCAGCTTCGCGATCGCGCTGAAGTTGCAGCTCTGCGCGGCAAGTCGGTCGACGAACTTTAGAAACAGGTTCTCAGTTCTCGGTTGTCGGTTCTCAGTTCATGCTGACAACGGACAACGGTTCACTGAGAACTCCTTACGGAGAAGAACAATGGCAGCCGAAAACAAGATCAAGCTTCAGTACTTCCGCTCGCAGATCTGCACTCCCGTCAAGCACAAGCTCGTCGTCAAGGGCCTGGGCTTCACGCGTCTGAATCAGGTCGTTGAACGCGAAGATACTCCGTCGATCCGCGGCATGGTGAAGAAGATTCCTCACCTCGTCCGTATCGTTGACTAATTGTCAGTGTTCAGTTGTCAGTTATCTTCAAGAACGAAACTGACAACTGAGAACGGACAACTGTAAACCCAGGCTTTACCCACATGCGAGTCGGCCACCAGCCGGCGTTAGCGAGGAAATTATGGCACTGAATCTCAGTAATCTGAAGGCGCCCAAGAAGGCGAATGAAAACAAGAAGCGTGTCGGTCGCGGTATGGGTTCCGGCATGGGTAAGACCTCGACTCGCGGCCACAAGGGCCAGGGTTCGCGTTCGGGCTCCAGCCTGATGCGTGGTTTTGAAGGCGGCCAGATGCCGCTGCACCGCCGTCTGCCCAAGCGCGGCTTCACCAACATCTTCCGCGTCGAGTACGCTGTCCTCGGCCTCGACAGAATCGCCGAACTCAACGAGAGCGAGCTTACGCTCGAGAAGCTCACCGAGCACGGCATCCTGAAGAAGCGCGACGGCCTGGTAAAGGTCCTCGCGAACGGCGAGCTCAAGTCGGCGGTTACGGTCCATGCGCACAAGTTCTCGAAGGCCGCGCAGAAGGCCATCGAAGCTGCCGGCGGCAAGGCCATCCTCATCGGCGAAGCGGCCTAACGATTCACAGGCCGGGGCTATAGCCCCGGCCTTATTTATCAATTGCAGCTTTCCGCTATAGAATCATTCTCAAGAACCCCAGCGGAGTGCTCGTTCCAGCCGTAAGGCCTTGCGACCTCAGCTTGAAGCTTCGAAATCCGGAAATCCGGTTTAAGGTCTTCGACACACGATGCTCGAGAAATTCCTCAACATCTTCCGCATTCCCGACCTGCGCAAGCGGATATTTTTTACGCTCGGCCTGCTCGCGGTCTATCGTCTGGGTGCGCACATCCCCACGCCCGGCATCAACGCTGCCAAGCTCGCTGAGTTCTTCAATCAGAACTCCGGTGGAGCGCTCGGCCTCCTCGATCTGTTTAGCGGCGGCAACGCGCGCAAGCTGACGGTCTTCGCCCTCGGCATCATGCCGTACATCACAGCGTCGATCATCTTTCAGCTGCTCACAGTCATCTATGAGCCGTTAGCCAAGCTGCAGAAGGAAGGCGAACTGGGCCGTCGCAAGATCACTCAGTGGACGCGTTACGTCACGGTGCTTCTCGCGATCGTGCAGAGTCTGTTCATCGGTCTCGGACTCACTGGCACGCAAACCGGCGAAGGCATGATCACCATGAGCAAGGGCTCATTTCTGCCGCTCTGCGTGATTACACTGACCTGCGGTACGGCCTTCATCATGTGGCTCGGCGAACAGATCACGGAGCGCGGCATCGGCAACGGTATGTCGCTGCTGATCTTTACCGGCATCGTCGTCGGTCTGCCCCACGGCATCATGGAGCTCTACGACAAGGCACATAATGGCACGTGGGGTGGTTTTACCCCTATCGCGATTGTTCTGATCGTTGCCATGATGGTCGCTGTCGTGGCATTTATCATCTTCGTCGAGCGCTCGGAGCGCCGCATCCCGATTCAGTCGGCGAAGCGCATGGTAGGCCGCCGCATGGCTGCGCCGTCGTCCAGCTTCCTTCCGCTCAAGGTGAACTCCGGTGGCGTGATGCCAGTCATCTTTGCCAGCTCGATCCTGTCGTTCCCCATGCTGCTGCAGAATGTTAGCTTCTTCGGCTCCGGTCCGTTGCGCGACACCACCTACCTCGGCCCGATCTTCCGTAACCTGATGCCGTCGGAGCCCTGGTATGAACTCATCTCCATTGCGGCGATCATCTTCTTCTCCTACTTCTATATCTCGATCATCTTCCGTCCGGACGATATTGCCGACAACATGCGCAAGTACGGCAGCTTCATTCCCGGCATTCGTCCCGGCAAGCGCACCTCCGACTTCATCAACGATGTGCTGACGCGCATCACGTTGGTCGGTGCGATCTACCTGACGATTATCTGGATCATTCCGACGCTGTTGATCAGCGGTATTCACTTCAACCATCTGTGGCTTATCGGCAGGTACTTCGACTTTCTGCCCGCGTGGACGACCAGTGGTCTTGGCTTGAACTTCTACTTCGGCGGCACGTCGCTGCTGATCGTTGTAGGCGTTGCCATGGATACTGTGCAGCAGATCGAGTCGCAGCTCATCATGCGCCACTACGAGGGTTTTGCGCCCAAGTCCGGGCGTATTCGCGGCCGTCGCAGCTGGTAGCTTCCCGTTCTCAGTTCTCAGATGTCAGTTCTCAGTCACCAACGGTACATCCGTGACTGAGAACTGACATCTGAGAACCCTATTTCCCCTCACTTTCATCAAAGATCAAGCTATGTCCAGACCCCTTCCCAATGCGAGCGACTTTCTCCCCGGCCCTGTACTTTTGCTCGGAGCCCCTGGTGTGGGTAAAGGAACGCAGGCCAAGCGGTTGATGGACGAGTTCAATATCCCGCAGATCTCTACGGGGGATCTCCTGCGCGACCACCGGCGCAATCACACGCCGCTCGGCATGCTGGCCGAAGAATTGATGAGCCAGGGCAAGCTCGTCCCTGACGATCTGGTCAACCAGATGGTCGCTGCCCGCTTTACGGAGCCCGACACCGAGCACGGCTACATCCTCGACGGCTTTCCGCGTACGCTCATTCAGGCGGAGTGGCTCGACAGCCAGCTGGTCGCCTACCTGCTGCCGGTGGTCGCGATCAACATTGTCGTCGGTGAAAAGGTTCTGTTGGAGCGCATTACCGGACGGCGCATCTCGCCTGCCGGGCGGATCTACAACATCTATACCAACCCTCCGAAGGTGGAAGGCATCTGTGACGTCGACGGCAGCCAGCTCGAGCAGCGTACTGATGACACCGAAGAGGTCTTTCACGAACGCATGAAGACCTTCCAGATCAAGACAGCCGCCGTCATAGAGTACTATCGCTCGCACGGCAACCGCTTCGCCGAAGTCGATGGCGACCGCCCTGTCGACGAGGTAACACAAGGCATTCGCTCGGCTCTATTGCAGCTTCGTCACCACCCGGAAAATACTGCATAGACAATAGCCCGTAGAGATATAGACAATTCTCTACGCTTTACTGTTCACTATCCTTTACTCTCTGCACTCTGTTTCCTATGGCTATCCTGATCAAATCCGCCGCCGAGATTGAAAAGATGCGCATCTCTGGCATTGCTTTGCGCAAAGTACACGACGCCGTAAAGGCTGTCGTTCGTGTCGGCGCGACGACGATGGACCTGGAGCGCGCTGCTGTGGCGAAGGTCGAAGAGCTGGGTGTGAAGCCGGCCTTCAAGGGCTATCATGGGTATCCGGCAGTGCTCTGCACGTCCGTGAACAACGAAGTCATCCACGGCATCCCGAGCGAGCGGCGCACTCTGAACGAGGGCGATGTTGTCTCTGTGGATTGCGGTGTCATTGTCGACGGCTACTACTCCGACTGCGCCGTGACCCATCCGGTGGGCAAGCTCAGCCCGGCGGCTGAAAAGCTGTTGCGTGTCACCGAAGCCTCGCTCTACGCGGCTATCGACAAGGCTGTTGTTGGCGGCCGTCTCTTCGACATCTCGCACGCAGTACAAAGCCTGTGTGAAAAAGAAGGCTACGGCATCGTGCGTGAGTTTGTCGGCCACGGCATCGGCAAATCGATGCACGAAGACCCCCAGGTGCCCAACTTTGGCGATGCCGGCAAAGGCCCGCGCCTGAAGGCTGGCATGGTGCTGGCGATCGAGCCGATGATCAACGCCGGTACGGCCGACGTGAAGGTGCTCGAAGACGGCTGGACCGCTATCACCACCGATGGCAGCATCAGCGCACACTTCGAGCATACGGTGGCCATCACTCACGATGGCCCGGTCATTCTTACGCGCTAAGGCTTTTCTTTAGCGGGCAGAAGCGCTGTTTGGATTGTGGCTAGGGATGAACTGCTGCGAGAATCTTGAGCAGAATGTCCTGCGACCGTACCTGCCCATAGCCGCGACTGTACGCGCTCGACGTGACGGCTACGACCATATCCATCGAGGGGACAACGTAAATCTTGTTGCCGCCATTGCCAGAGGCAAAGTGGACCTGAACCTTGTGTCCATTGACCGGCTCTGCTCTGGAGTACCACATATAGCCGTAGAAGTCGGAGTAGGGGTCGTCCGCAGCGATAGGCACCTGGTTGGCTATGCTTTTTTCTATCCATTGGCGATCGACAATCTGGTGGCCGCCGAATTCACCGTTATGCAGAACGAGCTCGCCTAGTCTGGCTTCATCGCGCGTCGTGATCTGCAAGTTCCCCTGGCCTGTGATGCGCCCTACCGGGATATGCCGCCATTCGAACTGCCGAATGCCTAGCGGATCGAAGAGCGCCTGCTTGGCAAAGACATCGAGAGGCATCTTGCTGGCATTCTCAATAATGGCTCCGGTCAGAAAGGCATTGATGGAGCAGTAGAGGTACTTCTGGCCCGGCTGGGTCCTCATCGGTACGGCGTACACCGTCTTTATCCAGTCGGTCGATTCATCCAGCCTGTCTTCATTTCCGGGTGTGGAAGGATCGGTATCGTCCGCATTCAGGCCAGAGCGCATATTGAGCAGGTCGCGAATGGTGATGGCCTGCTTGCCGTCCTGCGGCAGCCCGGGGAGATACAGCGCGATGGGATCGTCCACGCTATGAACGAAATGACGTTCGATCGCAATCCCCATGAGGAGCGCGGTAAGGCTCTTCGTTGCGGAGCGGATGTCGTGGAGTGTGTCGGCGGTGTCCCCGTTGAAATAAGACTCTGCGACGAGCTTGCCGTGCCGCAAAATGACAACACCCTTGATGTCCTTGCGCGAATCCGCGGACAAGCCCTGAACCAGCGAGGCGAGGGCTACGCTATCGATGCCTTCTGCCTCTGGTTTCGCCTGAGGCCAGTGAACCTGGCCTTCGGCGGCTGGCCCCAGCAGAGAAATCGAGAAGAGGAGGAGAACCGCTTGATGCAGAAGACGTATTTTTCGCAAGGGAATCCCTCGTAGCCGCAGGTTGAGCTAGATACGAATGGTGTCGCACTTTGGTTCCGGCGAGCCTCTGCCGCCAGCTACACAAACAGTGTGATGTGACTTTTAGATCTCACCCATACCGTGTCATCTCGACCGAAGGCGGCGCGTTTTGCCGCCGCAGCGGAGAGACCTGCATGTTGCAGAGCACGATGCAAATGTTTGTGGCGCGCTTTGCGTCAAGACCTGCAGGCTGTTTGTACCGGCACTATAGCTTGCACAGGCAAACTGCAGGTCTCTCCACTGCGCATGACGATAAAACCATCATGCTTCGGTCGAGATGACAATTCTGTGGTGGTTCATTCATGCATCACAATTCGTGAAAATGCCCTACAACCTGCAGATCAGCAACTCGCGCTCATAGATCATCTCTGGTGGCAGATGATCATGCACTGCGAGGAACAGCTCTTCGTGGCCCATCACCTCTTGCCGCCACGCTGCGCGGTCAACCTTCTGCAACTCGTCGAACTTCGCGCGCGGCATGTCGAGCCCGTCCCAGTTCATATCCTCGTAGTGTGGTGTCCAGCCGATAGGCGTCTCTTTGCCCTGCGCACGGCCGCGCACACGATCGACAACCCACTTCAGGACACGCATGTTCTCGCTGAAACCCGGCCACAGGAACTTGCCGTCTTCGTCCTTGCGGAACCAGTTGACGTGGAAGACGCGCGGTGTGACGGTGAGCTCGCGTTGCATCTTGAGCCAGTGCCGGAAGTAGTCGCCCATGTGATAGCCACAGAAGGGAAGCATCGCCATCGGGTCGCGGCGTACCTTGCCCAGCGCTCCTCCGGCGGCGGCGGTGGTCTCAGAACCCATGGTCGCGCCGAGATACACGCCGGACGACCAGTTGAATGCCTGAAAGACCAGCGGTATCGTCGTCGGCCTGCGGCCCCCGAAGAGAAACGCTGAGATGGGCACGCCATCGGGCGACTCCCACGCAGCTAAGTCGATGCTGGGGCACTGCACCGCAGGAGCGGTAAAGCGTCCGTTCGGATGCGCGGCGGGCTTGCCCGTCTCACGGCCAATCTCGGGAGTCCACCGTTCGCCGCGCCAGTCGAGGCATTCGGCAGGCGGCTCGTCGGTCATGCCCTCCCACCACACGCCACCTTCAGGAGTCAGCGCAACGTTGGTGAAGATCGTGTTGCGGCTGAGCGTCGCCATCGCATTCGGATTGGTCTTGCCGCTGGTGCCCGGAGCTACACCGAAGAAGCCTGCCTCCGGATTGATAGCCCGAAGCTGGCCCGTGGCATCCGGCTTGATCCACGCGATGTCATCGCCGACGGTCCATATCTTCCAGCCGTCAAAACCCTTGGGCGGAATCATCATCGCGAAGTTGGTCTTGCCGCAGGCCGAAGGAAACGCCGCTGCAACGTACGTCTTCTCGCCCTGCGGGGATTCCACGCCGAGGATGAGCATGTGCTCGGCCATCCAGCCTTCATCGCGAGCAATGTTCGAGGCAATCCTCAGGGCAAAGCACTTCTTGCCCAGCAGCGCATTGCCTCCGTACCCGGAGCCATAGCTCCAGATCTCGCGCGTCTCGGGAAAGTGAACGATGTACTTGGTATCGTTCTGTGGCCATGCCACATCCTGTTGGCCGGGCGCGAGCGGTGCGCCGACGGTATGCATGCAGGGTACGACGCGTTTCACGTCTTTATCGATCTCCGCAAACACCGGCGCGCCAACCCTCGCCATAATGCGCATATTGACCACAGCATAGGCTGAGTCCGTAAGCTGCACGCCGATCTGCGACATCGGAGAGCCAATGGGTCCCATCGAGTACGGCAGCACATACATCGTGCGTCCGCGCATCGCTCCGCGGAACAGCTGCTTCAGCTTCTTGCGCATGACGAATGGGTCTTCCCAGTTGTTCGTCGGTCCGGCGTTGTCTTTGGAGAGCGAGCAGATGAACGTACGGTCTTCGACGCGTGCGACATCGTTCGGCGAAGATCGTGCGTAGTAGCATCCTGGCCACAGCTTCTCATTCAGCTTGATGAAAGTTCCTGCGTCGACGAGCTGGCGGCAGAGGTACTCGTTCTCCTCGGCGGAGCCATCGATCCAGTGGATGGCTGCCGGCTGTGTGAGCTCGGCCATCTTTTCAACCCAGCGGATAAGGTGTTTGTTGGTAGTTAGAACGCGCGTTGAAGTCGATACGCTTTTGCTTGCCGCGGACATGGGTCCCTCCATCCCCGTAGAGGGGACTCACAAAACACTAGAGCAGCCGATATACGGTTGTCCTCAAGACACCCCGAAAACCTCTAAAGAAAAAGCAAAAGCGAACGGTTATCGAATATAAGCTGGTGTTTCAACGGGATGCGCTATCTCCTATAGCCTCTGCCGCAATGCGGAGGCGATCGAAGCTCTGGGGAAGGCTGTCGATGACCACTCCACGTCGATGGTGTACGCCCGGGTCGACCCCTCGCTCGATCCTCTCCGCACAGACCCAGTCTTTCAGGGTCTGCTGGGGCGAATGAAGTTGTAGGGAGCTGTCTCTTCAGAGCAAGCCAATAATATCCTTGCAACGGAGTAGCGATCGTATTATAAGTACGTCATGCGTAGTACGCGACACGTAGTAGACGAAGAGAGAGCGCGAATTGGGCACTATTCTGACCCGCCGCTGCTTGTCCTTGCCAGTCTGGCCCATGGCCCGAAGCATGGGCACGCGATGATCGAAGACATTGCAAGCATTTGTGGAACCCGGCTGGGTCCGGGGACGCTGTACGGGGCAATCGCCCGCCTGGAGCAGCAGGGTTGGATTGAACCGCTTCCGCCTGAGGAGCGCCGCCAGCCCTATCGCATCACAGCTGAGGGTATGCGCGTTCTCCGCGCTAAGCTGACCACGCTGCAGCAGTTCACCAAAGTTGGACTGGAAAGGCTGGAGCCTTTATGAATCGGACAGTCGCTCATCTGCTTATGCGTCTGTATCCGCGCTATTGGAGAGAGCGCTACGGCGAGGAGTTCGAGGCATTTCTTGAGACGCACCACGGCGATTTTGGTGCGTCGGTAAACGTCGTTTGGTCGGCACTCTGTGAGCACGTCTTCCCAACTCGAGGAGGTAAAATGCATCAACCTATCCGTTCCTTTGGTGCTGTCCTGAAACAGCCGAGCGCTTTTCTTCCACTGGCAATGTCACTCATCGCCTTGGCGATGGTGCTTGGAGATATTGCTATATACGGAGTCGTCCATAGTGCCGATGAGGGGGCAGTTGCCCATCTTTGGCAGCTGCTCATGGCCGGACAGACTCCGATCGTAGCTTTCTTTGCGATCAGGTGGCTGCCACGTGCTCCGAGACAGACGCTGCCAGTGCTTGCGCTGCAGGCCGGAGCCGCGCTCGCATCCATGGCACCCGTCTTTTTTCTTAATTTGTAAGAGGGCTCCTGAGTATCCACCCGTGATCGAAAGTATGATCGCGCGGGTCGACCCTCCGCCGTGATCAGTAACGGGTTCGGATTTACGGCGTGTGTGGCGACGATGGCGTCTGCGAATGCCGCAGTCTGGCGCGGTTTTGCGTACTCGCGCTGTCAAAGTCGATCTACTATCGGTGCATCGCACGCGGGCACGAAGTGCAATCCCTGAAGGACACGCAGACCGAGATTCTGCTGAACCATTGGTGACGGATTGCCGCATCCCGATCTTCGGGACTTTTCCGCTGACAACACTCGTCCGCGAAGACACTTTTCATGGGCTGTTCAATCGTTTAAGTGACCCGTAAAAGTACGGTGAATAGTCCTTGAATTTGCGATGAAACGGGCTGAACCTTAAGGTTTTCTTCACGCTAGCCTTCATAGACTGAGCTTGCCCCCAGAAAAGCCGCGGCGGCCAACAACACACGTTTGCCATAACAGTTATGCGCAGACGTCGCGGTGGTATGTCCAGATGGTTCATCACCCTCATAAAGCAGGCTGAGACATTCCCCGGTAAGTTCGCCGGGACAATACGCAGTGGCGCAGTTCAATGATCTATAGAAGATGGCCTTCAAAGGAGAAGCAAATGACCTCTCAAGTTTCCCGTCCACGTTGTTGTGTTTCGCTTCTCGTTTTCGCGTTGTTGTTCTGGGGTCTAGTGCCCGGTGCAAGAGCGCAAACACGCGGAGCGATCGGCGGGACAGTCACCGATCAGAGCGGAGCGGTTCTGAAAGGTGCGGAGATCTCCACGGAGTCGCTAGCCGTCACGAACTCCACGAACGAGGAAGGGCGGTTCTACATCAATGACCTCGCACCCGGGACCTACAACCTCACCATTACATACGTTGGTCTGGCCCCGTTCACCGCTCAGGTCAGCGTCAACGCCGGGCAGACCGCAAAGGTCGATGCTCAATTGCGCATTGCCGACCAAAGAGAGACCGTTGTCGTAACGGCCGGGCGTGCCTCGGCCGAGGCGGAAGCCATCAACGTGGAGCGCGCAGCCGATAATCTCCTCCAGGTCATGCCCAACGAAGTCATCACCAGCTTGCCCAATGCCAACCTTGCCGACGCGCTGGGGCGCCTGCCAAGCGTTACGCTCGAGCGAGATGAAGGGGAAGGCAAATACGTGCAGGTCCGCAGCACCGAGCCGCGTCTTACCAACACCACCGTCGACGGAGTGAACCTCCCCTCCGAAGAGCCCGGCGTCCGCCAGATCAAATTCGACGCGATTCCCGCTAGCCTGGTTGACTCCGTCCAGATCAGCAAAACCCTCCTGGCGAACATGGAAGGCGACGGCATCGGCGGCTCAGTGAATCTTGTCACCAAGACCGCAACTGACACGCCGATCATCGAGGTCACGAGCCTGGGTGGCTATACACCGATCCAAAGCGGCCGTGGCAACACTACCGAGACCGCCACACTCGGCCGCCGTTTCGGAGCCACTAAAAGGTTCGGGGTCATCGTCGGAGGTTCTTATGACTGGGAAGGGCGCGGCATCGACGACATCGAGCCAGTTCCCGATGAAAATAACGGTGCGACATGGTTCGATGGCATGAGCCTTCGCGAGTACCAGTACTTCCGATCGCGCTACGGTTTTGCCGGAAGCACTGACTACCGCATCCGCGATGGATCGAACGTCTACGCGCGCTTTCTCTATTCGAATTTCAAAAATGATGGCGACCGCTGGGCATACCAGCTGCAGGACAACACGCCGGGACTTTCACTGCTTGCCCCGGGTAATCAGGGAGGCCTTCCTTCTTATGATGCAGAGCTTCGAAACCCCATCATTCAGGTGGGTAGCCTGATCCTTGGAGGTAACCACATTCTTAATAAAACGTGGTACACGTGGGAGGTTAATATCGGCCGCTCTTCCTACGGCGGTTCGCCGTATTCGGATGCATATTTCAGCTCTACGCTTCCTTCGAGTGGCTGCGAATTTAGTCCGTCGGCGACCACGAACAAATACCTTCCGCAGTGGAACCAGGCCTGTTTTAGTGAGATTCAGAATCCTGCAAACTTCACCCTGAGCAATATAACCCGCGACCTGGGCAAAGCCGTTCAGCTAAACCTGGGGGTCGGTGGATCGGGCGCCCGGCAGTATCACATCGGCAATCGGTCCGCGGTATTCGAGTTCGGTGGCAAGTTCCGCAACGAACACAAATATGCCGACACTTACGTTCTAACTCTCACGCCGAACGCAACGGTAGGCATGTCCCAGTTCCCGAACCGCATGATCAACCCTAACTACTACAACGGTGGCGCTTACCGGCTCGGCTACAACGCGTCGCTCGAAGACGTCCTCGCGTATACCGAATCCAACCCGGCCGGCTTTACCTCCAGCAGCACGCAAGGACAGGATCCCTCCCAGTTCGGCCTGGTGGAACAGGTCGGTGCCGGGTATGTGATGAACACCATCGACTTCTCCAGGGGCGTGCGTTTCATCGCTGGCCTGCGCGTGGAGAATACCTTCGACGGCGTTCACAACCTAGCCTTTGGCGACAATGGAGCCATCACGCCCAATGCCTTCTCCGGCTCCTACTACACCCTTCTGCCGAGCGCCTCACTCCGATTCAACGCAGGGCCCGAGAGTTACGTGCGATTGATCTATGCACGCGGCCTCTCGCGACCGGATCCGGACAACATCGCCCAGCCGCTCAGTTGGACCGTCTCCGGCAACGGTGCCAACCGTTACTCCGTCAGCTTCGGCAACGCCAACTTGAAGGCAGAGACCGGCGACGACGTGGATCTGCTCTTCGATCACTACCTGAAACCGTTCGGCCTCATCTCTGTCGGCTACTTCTACAAGTCACTCCAGAACCCGATTGTCACCAACACCTATCAGCTCACCAACTATCTGCCCCCGGGTGCCCCGACAGTGGACCGTGGGAACTATCTGGCTACCCAACCGGTCAATGCCGGCAGCGCATGGTTGAGCGGTTTTGAGGCCTCGTACCTGCAGCACTACACCGCGCTGCCAGGCTTCCTGGGCGGGCTCGGGCTATCGGCAAACTACAGCTATATCGGCTCCAGCACCAACGGCATTCCCGGCCGCTCCGACCATCCGCGGCTGCTGCGCGATTCACCCAACGTGTTCAACATCAGTCCTACTTATGATCGAGGCCGTTACTCGTTGCGTATGGGGATTTCCTATAATCAGGCAAGCATCTACGGATACCAGTACCAGGACGGCACGCCAGGCGGCGTAAACGGACCGCTCAGCGATATCTACTTCTACTCACACATCCAGGTGGACGCGCAGGGCATCATCGGATTGGGGCACAACCTGAGCATGGTGGTCTCCGGCCTCAACCTCAATAACGAGGTCTTCGGGTTCTACCAGGGCAGTTCGCAGTACATGATCCAGCGCGAGTACTACCACCCGACATTCTCCGCCGGCATCCGCTGGACTCCAACCCGCGCAGCGAAGTAGAGCCCCTTCAACTACGAAAACGGCCTGTGTGTCTGCACAGGCCGTTTCGTAGATTTCCCTGCACATTCGGGGAACTGCCATGAAGGTGGGAGATGTTTCCACCACGCGCTCGCTCGACCCCAAACCCTGACGATTGTGGGTCCCACGCGACCAATCCGGCGGCCAGCGCATCGTAAGCTAGGTACATACTCTACGGAGGGTCAGGCGACGATGGCAGAGCAGGGTTCGGGCAGGCGACCGCGAGTCGTCATTGTAGGGGCGGGCTTTGGAGGCCTCAACGCAGCGGTGGGGCTGGCGAAGCTGCCAGTGGATGTCACCGTTGTCGATCTCAAGAACCATCACACGTTCCAGCCCTTGCTCTACCAGGTAGCTTTGGCTGTGCTCTCGCCGGGAGATATCGCTCAGCCTATCCGCAGCATTCTGCGCGAAAACACGAATACTGAAGTCATCATGGATGCGGTCGTCGGCTTCGACACCGTCGAGCGCCACGTGAAGCTGAAGAGCGGTGCCGTGCTGATCTACGACTACCTCATTCTGGCCACTGGTTCTACACACAGCTACTTCGGCAAGGACGAGTGGGCGAAAATAGCTCCCGGTCTCAAGACAATCGAAGATGCTACCGAGATTCGTCGCCGCGTACTGCTTGCCTTTGAGCTGGCGGAGCGCCAGAAGCTCGAGACCGGAGCGCATCCGCCGCTGAACTTCGTCATCGTCGGCGGAGGTCCCACCGGTGTCGAACTCGCAGGCTCGATCTCCGACATCGCGAAGCTTTACATGACGAGAGACTTTCGTCACATTGATCCAGGCACAGCGCAGGTGCTTATCCTCGAAGGGTCTCCGTACATCCTCGGCGCATATCCTGAAGACCTGCAGAAGAAGGCCGTGGAGCAACTCAACGCGCTCGGCGTACGCACACGCACCAACGCGCATGTTACCGACATCCAGCCCGGCTACGTGATGGTGGGCGATGAACGCGTCGAGAGCGTATGCACGCTATGGGCGGCTGGTGTGCAGGCTTCTCCGCTGGGCAAATTAATCGCGCAGTCGCTGGGCATCGAAACCGATCGACGCGGCAGTGTTATCGTCGACGATCACCTCCACCCTGCCGGTCATCCGGAGGTCTTTGTTCTCGGCGATCTCGCGCACTTCGAACAGGATGGCAAGCAGGTTCCCGGTGTCGCACAACCAGCCATGCAGATGGGTTCCTACGCGGCCAAGCGTATCGGACTGCTGCTCGAAGGCAAAGGCGACAAACAGAAACCCTTCCGCTACTTCGACAAGGGCGACATGGCGACGATCGGCCGCAAAGCCGCGGTGGCGCGTATCGTGTGGCCGTTCCACGCCAACTGGAGCGGCTTTATGGCCTGGCTCACTTGGCTGACCGTACACATCTTCTTCCTCATCGGCTTCCGCAATCGTCTCTCGGTCTTTCGCCAATGGGCCTATACCTACGTGCGGTTCCAGGACGGCGTGCGCCTGATCATCGGCTCGCAAGAGCTGCCAGGATGGGATTCGCTCGCGTCATCTGAGAACCAGGTTACGAAGGATGACCCGAAGCCGTAGCTGTTGTTCTGGTCTTCACCCTTGTGGCGGTATAGAAAAAGCCCACATCTCACGGTTGGAGATGTGGGCTTTTGTGCGACCGATCAATAAGGAACTATCTAAACGCCAACCGTCTCGCGAACCTTCACAGGTGTCAGCCAGTTGTAGCGATCCGGCGTGAGGCCATTCACGATATCGAAGAACGCCTTATGCAGCGCGCTGGTGATCGGCCCCATCTTGCCGTCGCCGACCAGGATGCGATCGACAGACCGCAGATGTGTGACCTCTGCAGCGGTTCCGGTGAAGAAGGCCTCGTCGCAGATGTAGAGCAGCTCGCGCGGCATCGCCTGTTCGACGACGGGGATGCCAAGCTGGCGTGCCAGCACCAGAATTGAATCGCGCGTAATGCCGTTCAGCACAGAATTTGCAAGAGGCGTCGTGTACAGCGTTCCGCCGCGCACGATGAAGAGGTTCTCACCCGAGCCCTCCGACAGATAACCATTCACATCGAGCGCGATGCCCTCTGAATAGCCGTTGATGTCAGCTTCCATGCGGATGAGCTGCGAGTTCATATAGTTCGCGCCGGCCTTCGCGAGCGAGGGCATCGTGTTGGGCGCCAGCCGATTCCAGCTCGAGATGCAAACGTCTGCGCCACCGTCACCGGGAACGTACTTGCCCCACGGGAAGTTTGCGATGTAGACCTCGACCGGCGACTTGAGCGGATTCACGCCAATCTCACCGTAGCCGCGAAACGCAATGGGGCGGACATAGCAAGGAGTGACACCGTTGGCCTCGACGACTTCGATGACCGCATCATTCAACTGATCGACAGTGTAAGCAAGCGGCATGCGATAGATCTTGGCGGAGTGGATAAGCCGCTGCATGTGTTCGGGCAGGCGAAAGATGCCTGCGCCTTCTGGTTGCTTGTAACAGCGAATGCCCTCAAACACAGACGAGCCGTAGTGGATCACGTGGCTCATCACGTGAATGTTGGCCTTCTCCCAGGGAATCAGTCGGCCGTTGTGCCAGATATTTGTAGTTGTTTCGAGCGGCATAGCATCAAACTCCTTTTTGCGGAGGAGCGCTCAAGCGTTCTCCTCTCGCGTTTCATAACTAATTGTAGAGGGGAACTCGAAGCGGAGGGTACCGTATTTGCCCTCTTCTCAAGGAATAGGGCAGGCAAAGACACGTGCGGTCGAGTTCGCATAGACCGGTTGTTTCTGCCAGACCCAGCTCTCCGGATGACGCCATGCCGGGTCCGAATACGTAGCCACGACCATCGAGAGCCGGTCCTCGCGACACACACGATCGAAGTTCGTCGGCGTGATCAGCTCCGGTTGGAGCGGCATCTGAGGAAGGATGCTGGACATGCCATGGAAACGGGGCCCCGTCCCGCCAAACAAGCTGACCAGCGATTGGGCGATAGGAGGGCAGGCTGACGGATCGCCCCCGAAGGGTGCATTGCATCCATCGTCGCTGGCTGCCATCTGACGGCTGGTATAGAGCAGGTAGACCGGCTCCAGCCGCCCATTGGGATTGGCTTGCACGATCGCACTGGAGGGCGTTGCCTGAGCCGCGGCTTCCATCGTGAGATGAATCTGATGGAAGCGCCAGCCGATGTTCGGCATCCGCGTTGCAATCGTATACGGCGGAGCCTCGCCGGCCTCTACCAGAGGAATGTCGAACCGGTTCACGGCGATCTGCCACACCTGCCCCGCCAAACCCAGCACCAAGGCTACGGCAGCGCATCGCTGCAGGACGATCTTCCGTTGCGACGAGAGAATCGGTGTCTGTCCAAGCTGCTCCAGGTACGCTGCAACCATAGGGGACGCCCATAGCAGCAGCACAAATCGCATGCACATCCCAGCATGCCTGCCCAGGTCGTTATTGAGCTGTGCGGGCGATGAGGTCACTAGAAACCCAGGCACGGCCACGCCCAGGAACATCAGCCAAAGGACTCGCTGGTTCCGCTCCATCCGTCCAGGGGAGAAAAAGTCTCTCCGCACGCGATCGCCCAGAACAAACAGGAAGAATCCAAAGTCCGCGAGGAACATGGAGAGGATCAGGACGGGGCGAGCCATCTGCTGGACCCGCAAGGGAATCGCGTATCTGTGGCCGTGGCCGGAGTCCTGCGCTGTTCCCTTGGCCGGAAAGTAGCGCATCAGTACCTGATGGGCCTGGTCGTTATAGCGTAGCGATATCTTGATGGCGCGTTCTGCGCCCTGCGGATGCCCGTGCCCTTGGGAACCCGTCGCGCTGTGCAGAAAAGGCATCGCGATGAGCAGTGAAAGAACTCCGGCGCCGATCATCGTTTGCACCACGCCCCACTCACGCCGCCAGGCTGCGTCCCCCACAATCGCCAGGCAGACCAGGACGAAAAGCGCGGTCACAAAGGTAGACGTTCCTGCGGCTGCCGCGAAGCAAACCGCGGCCAACAGCGCATAGACGGCTCTCTGCCACCCGCTTATGTCCTTCGTCCGAAGCACCAGCAGCGTGCCGATGACACAGCAGACAAGCCCTCCGACGTGGTGTGGCGACCACAGAATCAAGTGCAGCCAACTCGGCGAACGATCGTCCAGCCAGAGCTGGATGTCAGGGTGGACCCTCCGGAAGGGCAGCACAACCCCCAGGACGGCCGGCAGGATATCCAGCCCTAGAACGCACCCAACCAGCAGAGACGCTGCGCATTGGCGTCGCAGATTGTGCCGGCTCCCCCCAAGATATTTCAGGCTCAGAAACACGCATGCCATCAGTGCGAGTGCCGCTCCGGCGGCGCTCGTCGTCAAGGCCGCTCGCGCGCCCACGCCGGTCAGCAGGCTGATCTGGGCGCAGAGCACATACCAGAAGTAGTAGTAGTGGAGTGGCGGGGCTACGCCATCGACAGCAAACATCGGATTGCCCGGAGGGGTGCCGCCACGAAGCGCCGAATTTACCAGCTGGATTCGCACATTCCAGTCCTGCCAGGCGGCGCTCTCGTAAAGCTTTTGGTGGAGCTGAATGGGAGCCGCCGCCAGCAGGCAATAGGCCACTAACCCGGCAGCAGCCACCGCGCAGATGGTCGCGTACCGATCCCACGACGCATGTCTAACTCCCGAGTCACGGCGTAGGTCCCACACCACTCGCGCTAGGGCGACAAGGAACAGCAGCTCGAACAGCCGCAGAGTCCACAACGGCGAGAACCCTGCACCCGGATGCACGGCCAGTACCAGGGACACAGGCACAGACAGTACCAGAGACCACAGTAGCCGCTCGATCCACGATTGCTTCCTGAACTCGAAGACGTTTGTCAGCGAACTCGCCAGGTATCCGGGAGCCAGAAAAAAACAAGGAAGAGTCAGCGTGCCCAGTCCGCTCTTCAGTAACTCGCTCCAGCCATAGGTCATCTGCTGCAACTCACTCTGTGTGTGGGGGATGGGCCGTTATCGATCATGAAGATCATGGCTCTGAATGCGTTGAGTCTAGCATGCGGGCAGGTATCCGCCTTGGATGTTTCAGGGCTCGGCAACGCGTAGTTTCAGCTGCCTCGAAAGCACGTCTGGGCCGTCGTGAAAGAATCAAAGAGTCATGTTTGATCCTCACACAGCTGCGCTATCCCGCTTGGAAGGGTCGGCCTACGTTCGTTTTTCGTTGCTCGCGCTCAGCTCCATCTTCTTTCTCGTTGACCCCTTCGCTGCGCTGCCCACGTTTCTCGCCGTCACCGCCGATCAGGATGCCGCCAAGCGCCGCCGTACCGCCCGCAAGGCCTCATTGACGGCATTCGTCATTCTCACAGGCTTTGGAGTCGCAGGCACCTACATCTTCCGCCTCTTCGGGATCACGCTTCCCGCGTTTGAGATCTCCGGCGGCATCATTCTTCTCCTCATCGGCCTCGACATGCTCGAAGCCAAGCGTTCGGCCACACAGGAGAGCCCTGACGAGACTCAGGCCGCCTCCTCGAAAGACGATGTCGGCATCGTGCCCATGGGTATTCCCATGCTGGCTGGCCCTGGCGCCATCACCAGCGTGATGGTGCTGGTCGGCCAGGCCCAGACTCACTGGCAGATGGCCGCGATCTTCGGCTCGATCACCATCACGGCCGCGATCTGCTATCTGGTTCTCGGCAGCGCCGACCGCGTCGCCCGCATGCTTGGAGAAACGGGCATACGTATCCTCGTCCGCATTATGGGTCTGTTGCTGGTCGCGCTCGCCGTGCAGTACTTCGTCAATGGCTTTGTCGATCTTGGCGTATTGAACAAGCCCGACGGCTTCTAATGTGTCCGCAGAGGGTGTGAGTCTTCCCAGCAGCCCTCCGAATCTAAGTAAGAAACTTTCCTTATGGAGCGAAGAATGTCTCAGAACGCAGAAGCGATTGAAAAACTGAAGCACGCGCCGGCACTACCGGGCGTCGTCGAACTCATCCTCGAACGTTGGAGTCCTCGTGCCTTCGCCGACAAGGCTATCTCCACCGACGATGTCAAAAAGCTCTTCGAAGCGGCGCAATGGGCGGCGTCTTCGTCCAACGAGCAGCCATGGCGTTTCCTCGTTGGCCATCGCGGCGACGAGACCTACAAGAAAATCTTCGACAGCCTCGTTGAGTTCAATCAGGGATGGGCAAAGAGCGCTCCCGTACTCATACTGTCGGCAGCGAAAAAGACCTTAGGTCAGAATGGCAACCCCAACCATTACGGCTTGCATGACACAGGCGCGGCAACAGCCTATCTCTCGCTGCAGGCAACGGCGCTCGGCCTGCACACTCACTCGATGGGAGGCTTCAGCCATGACAAAGCGCGCGAAGCCTTTGCGATTCCCGAAGAATTTATCATCGGCGCGGTAACGGCTGTCGGTTATTTCGGCGATCCGGACACGCTATCCGAGCCTATGCGTGAGCGGGAGATTGCACCCCGCCAACGCAAGCCTCTCCACGAGTTCGTCTTTACAGCATGGGAAGAGCCGGCGAAGTTCTAAGAATCTGCTCGAACTCATCTTCTCCCGTTGGTCTCTCAGTGGATCAAGAAAGCGGACACTGCGGTTAACAGCCCAGCCGAACCCAGTGCCAGACCGAGCACGAAGTAAGTCTTCTGTTTTGTGAGCAGCGTAATCGACGCGAGCACTACTGCAATCTGCAGGAGTGCTTCGCCCAGGTCGTAGCGATTCGCTCGGCGTTCGGAGAACCTTACTTCGTGCTCAAACTCCTCGGCCTTCTTTTGCTCTTCAAGAAGGTCCTCGTCCAGCTTTGCGAGGTGCGCCTTATACTCACCCAGCTTGTGCTGCACGGCGGCATCGTTCGAGCTGGGCTGCAGGGATAGCAGGTCGGAAGTAGAGCTGATCTGTCCATGCCGAATCTTTTTGGCTTGGTACTGATTCCATTGGTCGGCGGCGCGTGACTGCATCAGGATGGCTTCGGTATGCGTGCGATGGCCCAGTACTGTGACCATTGCAACCAATACCGCCAGTACGCTGATGATGAGGGCGATATGCCGCATGCCGCCCTCGCCTGCCTCATTCATCTCCTGAGAGAACTCGCTAATTTCGTTGGCTTCCATGTGTGGTGTTTACCTGATGCGGATTCTATCGAATCATGGCAACGAGTGGTCGCATGTCCCTCTGAAGCAGAGAGGTGTTGTAAAAACCTTGACGCAACGGACACAATGTTTCGCGACGATACGCAACGGCTGTAGTGCTCTAGGACAAGCCTTTTCCCCATATACAAATGCCGTCGCGTTCCTTTGCGAACCGTTGCGCTCGTTGCGTCAAGGTTTTTGTGGTGCCTGGAAGTGGAACGATGGCAGGATTTGGTGACATGCCAGGTTTCCGAGCGGTTTTTTAGGGGACGCACCAAGACATTCTCTAAACGCTGCTTTCCTCTGAAAACGCCCATTATCGACTGTTTCCAGGCCTTAAAGGACGGTGAGCACCCCGGTAAAAGACGAGAAATGCACAGTCCTCCACAGCTATCCACACTTATTGGCTTGCATGAAGCTCCAATCGTTGCTAATCTCAACAAGTCGCAGTCGTAACGATGTGGCAAAGAAAACGAATCAACCTCAAGGGGTTGCGCAAAGCAAGGCGATGCGATACTCTTGGTTGGTACGGGAAACAGAAACAAATGCTTCGCGCCTACCCCTCAGGGGTGAGTATGGCAAGTCGGAGCGCAGTCCAAGCGTTTGATCGCGGTAGTAAGAGCTCGCTGAGCCGGCCGACACAAACCCAAGCAACTGCAAGTGGTGTATCTAAGGAGCTTAGGCTCCGCGACTCCTTATCGAGTCGTTACGGTGTTTTGATAATTTGTGCTGTTGTTGGTTGACCATCTCAAGATGCTGGTCGTTTTGCTCTCCACGCCCCGACGGGTTCTGATGAGAAGAGTGAAAGCGACAAGAAAATCGCGAGAATAAAGGTTGACAAGCGAGTGAAACTTCGATACTCTTAGAAAGTTCGCGCAAAACACTGCAGCGAGGCCGGTGAATCAAGAAGCACTCCCGGTATCTCCCCAGTACAACACAGCGCAATCAAGTTCGAGGACACAAACCTGCGGCTTTGCCCAGAGTTGGTCCTTGATCCAAAACTGTCCGCTTAGGCGAGAGCAGTCAGGATCTTTGACAACATAGTTGAACGTGCCAGTCGTGAGATGAAACGACCTTTGGTTGGGTCATTCTCACTATATTATTACCTCCGCTCCTTTCGAGCGAGCGGAGCGCTCGAGCCTTCGGACCCCTGTCCTAGAAGGCAGAGCAAACCAAGATTAAACGAGAGTTTGATCCTGGCTCAGAATCAACGCTGGCGGCGTGCCTAACACATGCAAGTCGCACGAGAAAGGGACTTCGGTCCTGAGTACAGTGGCGCACGGGTGAGTAACACGTGAATCATCTACCTTCGAGTGGGGAATAACTGAGAGAAATCTTAGCTAATACCGCATAATACCTACGGGTCAAAGCAGCAATGCGCTTGAAGAGGAGTTCGCGGCAGATTAGTTAGTTGGCGGGGTAATGGCCCACCAAGACGATGATCTGTATCCGGCCTGAGAGGGCGCACGGACACACTGGAACTGAAACACGGTCCAGACTCCTACGGGAGGCAGCAGTGGGGAATTTTGCGCAATGGGGGAAACCCTGACGCAGCAACGCCGCGTGGAGGAT
>Ga0185299_10002218_pt1 | contig 31295 bp, 30 predicted proteins | sample PaiPotPPA55metaG_FD_128002 | JGI IMG/M metagenome (GOLD analysis project Ga0185299, IMG submission 128002) | Iron sulfur acid spring bacterial and archeal communities from Banff, Canada, to study Microbial Dark Matter (Phase II) - Paint Pots PPA... ...
CGACAAGCTTTATCGATCTGTCACTGCCGCCTTGGATGAGTTAGTCGCTGCGGTCGGGTTAACGCTCGCTGCCTGATTCAGTCCTTACGAGAACGAAGTTCTCGTTGGGGCCCCAATAACGGTCTAAACACCAAGGCGCATTGGACCAGGCACACCGTAACAATCAAGCCGGTCGCGAGCCTTAACCCCAGGCTTCCTGGGCTCGCCGAACGAAGAAGTTGCGAGAGAGTGGGAATGGACACAAGCGCGAATGAAATTACCAAGATTGCTATTCCCAGTGCCTTCAGCGACGAACGGCTCTGCTTGCAACGGCGTGCGATCAATATTTTCAGGAAGAGCAAAGGCACGAGGACGAGCACAAGCACAATATGCAAAACCAGGTGCGTCGGCCATGATGCAGAGCAGAATCACAAACAAATACTCCCCGCCCGGTGAGCAGCGATCAGGCGGTTTCTCGTCGCTGCGCTGCGCGAGGGCTGGGAAGCTTCCAACATCACAACTACGTTGGTGGCAGCCAGTGTGACGAAGGCGACGCCAGCCACAATAGTGGAAATATGAGCCATAGGCTATCGAGCTTCGCCGTTCTCCAAAAGCCTTCCTGCCGACGGTTCTGTGACTGTGTGGAGGAACTTTAGGTCGAGAACAATTGTTGTTTGGTTACCGGTCCCCGGAGTGCATTGACGGCGGCTGTAATCTTCTTCTGCGGAGGCGGGCACATCACAGTTGTTACCCTGAGTTGCTGCGACCACTGTTTCAGTGCATGGGACGCCGCGATAGTCCTCTCCGACTGTAGAGGGAATGTGACAGTCTTCGTTCCGCACGACGTTCCGCACGACGTCTTGCACGACAGCTGGCCAATTCGTCTCTTTTATCGCACTTAACAGTTCAGGAAACTCCTCGCGATCGACGCGCGCTGAACCTACAATCTCTAGCACTCCCCTTTTCTGCACCATTGCTGGAACCATAAGTGCCGATAAATGCTCGGCACTTACAATAGGAAATAGAAACGTGATTTCGCGAGTTTCATCGTAAATGACAGGACCGCCGTACGAGGGCCCGTCATAGCCTGCAGTAGGCGTCGCAATGACGGCGCGCTCCACGCGAGTCAATGTAAGATCTCCGATGACTTCCAACCTGCCGTTCCCTGTCCTCAGAATGCGGGTGGACTTGAAAGTCAGCGGGGTCCGATCCGTCGCGTCAGGAACGTAGCTGGTTGGCAAGGTATGCTTAGGACTGAGTACATGCTCCCAGCCCTCATCCGCAGGATAGATACTAAGATCGAAGATTGAGGTTTCGAGATCGTTTGTGTCCAGCTTTACTTTCCCGGCCACGCGTCCGACAGCGGTATTCGATGACTCTGCATTCGCGGTGGATCCGTGAAACAATCGGGCATTGGATTTGCTGGAGTCCAGAATCCAGGTGTCGCTAGCAAGCGCAATCGAAGTAATAAAGAAAGCCGTGGACGCAAATGCCATAGCTTGATCTTGCATGTTGTTTTCCTTCCATCCCGTTCGACACTTTTCCAGTAGGGCAGCAGTTCAATCGTTTTTCGACGTTAGGGGCTATTTGCACTCTGTTCGTGCTAACAGCATCGAGCAGGATTTATTCCAGAACTGGATCTCTAGGTTTACGAACCATTTTCGCGATATCGCCAGGGCTAGCTTTCATTCAGACCGGCGGAAATAAATAGGCCGCCCACTGATTAGGATGGCCTTTTAGGTCTTCCCAAGTTCTCTCCTTACAGACCCCGCAAACACACTGAGGTCTCGGAAGAACTCATAAACCGCAGTGATTTTCGGGATTTGTCATCACGATGACGCCTGTCGCGATCATCCGATCGTCCAATTCAGTCACTTCAGCCCCGAAAGCGAAAATCTCCTTCGCCTGCTCGCAGTCGCAGTCGCTTCTACGGCTGACCGCTCGCAGAGCCGCAAACATCGAGCCAAGGATACAAAAACCGACTAATAAAATCAGAGCGCTCAACAAAACACCGAGCAGCAGCTCGACAATGCTTCCCAGCATTCGCATGTCCTTCCGTTTCTGGCGGAGAGCTTTCCAGAAGCTCGTGTATTCGAAGAATAGCTGCACAGATTGCCGTGGAGCCTGCGTTCTGAGAGATTCCAACTCTCCGAACGCAGTTCCCATGCTCCTCGACGAACCCAATGACGCAGTTGTAGATCGACTTTCAAACTGGGTTGCAGCAGCCTACATACCGCCTGGGTCCTGGTCAAAAACTAACGCCTCTTTTTGATGACCGAAATCGATCTCCTTGAGCGTTGACGTACCCGCGCCTGTTGCTTCGGTCACGACGGCATCCTGTGTGACTTGATCGTCATTCGTCTTCAACGTTCCTGGCGACGTGACCACAGTCTTCCCGTTATGCTGGAAACTCACCTGTACCGCAGGGCCGGTCCCTTGCCACTCCACCTTGTAGGTGCCAGCTTTCAGTGTTGTACCGCCGATTTGTACAACGTCAGAAATCTCGACCGAGTGTGTGGTGTTCCGTGCAGCGTGGGCATTTCCGCCAAACCCGAGCAGGCAACTCAGACTAACTACGGCTGTGAAATACGATGTTTTCATGATTTGTCCTTATTAAAATGTTTTGAATGTCACTATTGATAACAGTGCTCGCGCGGTTTTATTCCCTATGTGTCTCTTGACGCCATTTGCAAGTGTGGAAGAGACAGTTGGTCGCGCTTCATATTTATTGTGGATCGTGGAATCCCCACAATCGGTGAGGCAAAAGATACGTGAAGCCCGCAAATCCTTCCCACTGCGTCGAGGAAGAGGTGAGGCCATGATCGAATCCGACATCCACGACAAGATTTTTCCTGACCGGATACGAGACGGCCCACAAATTCCCGACTGCATTTCTGTTGATGAGTGGCTGCGTGAAATGCCAGAGTTCGCCTGCGACTGTCAGCCGTCCCAGTGGGTGCGAAATCGAGAGGGTCTGGCCGAATTGTCCTCGGCGTATTGTGCCTTTAGTCTGTTCGGAAAAAATGCCGTTGATGTCGAAGTGGAAACCTGCGAGGTCGTCACTCAGCAGGATCAATGCACTATTCCTGAACGTGCCGATGTCGATTTCCGGCGCGGGGCTCGCGTAGAGACGGCGAATGTAGCTGAGGCTTACGGTAGGTTTGTGTCCCTCGCCGGGCAATACGACTTTCTGAAATCCGGCGAAGACCTCGCCGGGGCGACTGCCTGAGAGAGCATCGCCGGTGGCTCTACTTGCATGAGCAAGCGGCGCCGCCAGGGCCAGCAACTGAAGGCCGGACGCAACAGTGAGCTTGGTGACCTGATTAATGCTGAATAGCGTTGTGAACTCAGGTGAGGTTTCGGCATAGAATCCGCCGTTCTCAAATTGCAGGTAGCCCACCGGAGTCAATGTTGCGGGAGTTGAAACCGTGGGACGCCCGGGATTCGCCTCCGGCGTTTCCACGGCAGACGACTGCGCACAAATCCGCGCGACAAATAACAATGCAGCCGCCCCTATAAAGGCGCAGGGAAGTGGTCTCATCAAAATAAGCTCCAGAAAGAAGTGAGATCGCGCGTGAACCGTTTCTTTTGCTGTTCCCTACCGGGCTACGCGCGTGGAGTCAAGAATGGCGCCGAATAAAGAGGCTCAGACAACGGTCGCGCTGCAAAATGGAGGGAGTCCTTACTCACTTCACCACGACCTGGCCGGTCATTTTCGGATGGATCGTGCAATAGTACGGATACGTTCCTGCATTGGTAAACGTGTAGGAGAACTTTTCGTCCGTGTCCATCACCTTGGACTTGAACACGCCGTCTGTGCTCACGGCCGTATGAGGGATGTCATCATTATTTGTCCAGGTAACTGTTGTTCCGATGGGTACCGTGATTGCCTGCGGCCCAAAAGCGAAATTATCGATTTTCACTGCCCCGTTTGCCGCGGAGGGCTGGTCAGTTGCTGTGACGCGCGATGATTCCGCGGACAGCAGCAGGATCGCAATCATCACCGGCATTAACACACCTGCAATTCGCGCATTTTTCTTCGTCATTTCTCTGTTTCGCTTATATTTGATTTTCTTGCCTGAACCCTTAGGTACATCTTTTCCGTCCGGTGCACGTACGTGCGGCTTCCGCTCACTCCTCTACCACCAGTGTTCCTTTCATATTTCTATGGCCTAAGCCGCAAACACTGGAGCAGTGAAATGGGAAAGTGCCAGCCTTGTCAGCGGTGAATTCGACGACAACCGTCGTTCCCTTAGTGATTTTCTGATTGATGTTAAAGTCGTCTAGCTTGAATCCGTGATCGTGGTCCGCGGCGGCCATGACTAGCTTGACCTGCTCGCCTTTCTTGACGCGCAGTGAGCCAGGGCTAAATTCGTACTTCCTGAGCGTCACCTGAATTTCATGCACCCCTCGCATCGATGTTCTTGCATCTTCAGCTACTTGCGCAACTGTCCTTGTCGATGCTGCAGACAAGATCGCGAGTCCTATTAACATAAGCTTCAGCCTGTTCACGTTGAATTCCTTTGCTTGAAAAAACCAGGTTGCCACTCACTGGAGATAACCAAAGTGTTGATCTTTTATTCCAGACCGGTCTGGGTATGATTTCGAATCTGAGAGGCCCCAATGCCCAAGCAAAAAATGACGTTAGATCCGGAGTTGGCATCTGAAGCCAAGAGCATCGTCGCATTGGCGTTCCGCAAATGGCCCGATCGAAGATATTCACGCGGGTAAAGATTGTCCTACCTGTTCTCGAAAGTCCGAACACTCCCACATAACGCAAACCGAAATGAAGAAGATCAGGAAGAGGGCGGTGGACACGGTCTAAAAGTTGCTTTGGCTGAAACAGAATCATCCCGAGAAGTACGAGATGACGCTTGCGTTCGGGAACTAATACACGCGGTTTTGGGATGAGCCGAAAACGGACGTTGGCTAGTTCTGGAGGTGCACCGATCTATCTGTAGAGGATTGCCGGAGAGAAACCAAAGTCGTGAACACGGCTAGCCTGTCGATGGGGCGCTTTCACGATATAAATTAGGAGTATGAGAGAGTGGGATTCGAATCCACGACAAAACGTACCTAATAACAACTTGCAGAGCACGGACGGCCCACAAGAACACTGAACAACCTGCAAGCTCACGTAAAGTGATTGCGAATTGATTGCGGATCGAACCCACGTTTTTATCTCAATGCCACCCCAATCCGATTTGCAAGCGGAGTGAGTCGGCCGTTGTCGGCCTCACTGAGGGTTAAATAGTATGCTCCGGCGTCCTCTACAAACTCCGGGCCGATATTCTGATTGAGCAGTTCTCTGGCGGCTTGATCCGTGATAGATCTCGCTATTCTTCCGTTAGCGTCCATAAAAGGGTGACTGCTCAAGAAGCGGTGATGCAGCTCGGCGAGGCCATCGATGATCTCCCCCTTCTCTTTCCCGCGAAGTTCACGATGCCGTTGGTGCCACCAATGGAGCCATTCATCAACGAGGTTTGGAACATCAGGTGGAGGCGGCAAGTATCGAGCCGTCTCGTGCGCTGAATCCGGCGAACCAATCCAAACTTGCACTGCGAGAAAGCGGCCACGAATCGCTTCCAGTAACCGAAGATCTTCGGTGAGAATGCGAGCAGCCAACAGACTGTCGAGGCAGTGAATGCTGCCGTTGGCATCTCAACAGCTTCTAACAGAACCGGATTCTGTAACGACGACGGTTCGGCATGAAGATTCATCTCAATCGCTGTCGTCCGCGAGAGAATGAGATCAAGCTTATCGTGAACCCCCTTCATCTGCTCATCGTGTCTCTTTTCGTTCTCCGCAAGTTTGAGCTCAACGTCATAATTCATTGCGCTCCAGAAGGCCCACTGCTCTGGCTCAGTCATCGGAATCCGCAGATACTCGAGCCGAATCCCGCACCCTTTGGGTGAATCCAGAAAGGATCGTATTCTCTCAACATGATAGATTTCAACGGGAACAGCACCCGCTTTTGGCCTGTAAGAGTTCACGCTCTCCGATCGTCATTGGCTGATTAACGAAGAACGCAAATCCGTCCGCACCATTGGTGGCTACTCCCGCAAAGTCGTGCTCAAATTTCGTCTGTATGTCTTTCAAGGACGGGGGCGTCGGGGGAAAGTATGCGGCCGCGATCCACACTTTCCCGTTGCGATTGCAGCGGACATCTTCAGGCCGTCCGGTCCTCCCAATGGATGTTGTGGGTCGACATCCTCGAAGGACTCTAAATGCAACAGAGCGGCACAGAGGCGTTCCGCCTGTGTTTTCCCGTACCACCAATCGCGCAGGGTTCCTTCTGTGCTTGCAGAACTCATACTGTAATATCAGGCACGCCCCAGCCACCAAGCCAAGTTCACGGCTCGATGAGGCCTCAGCTCACCTGCGATGAGATCAGCCCTCGATAATCTCCCCGCGTTCATTCACCGATATATGCGGCACATGCCGCAACGGAACATTTAGTTTGTAGCGTGCATGCCTGCGCTCCCCTTCCCTGATGAGCGCGCCTTTCTCCCCCAAATCAGCAAGGTCACGTGTTGTTGTCGCAGGAGACGCACCGGTGATGGTGCTGTACTTGCCGGCGCTCATACCGCCCTTGAACCCTTCAGGCCCTTCCTTGAACATTCGAAGGAGCGCTTTCTCCTGCCTGTCGTTCAGCTCTCCCCGGATGCGGTCGAGCAACTTCGTCTTGTCGATAAGGAATTCGATGAGCACAAGAGTGCGCCGCTGCGCTTCGATTATCGTGCCGGCAAACCAGGCCAGCCACTCAGTGATTTCGTTGCTTTTGTTGGCTGCTTCGAGCGCAGCATAGTAGCGCGCACCTCGGGCAAGGATCGTTGCCGCAAGCGCGATCAGGGACGGCTGGCCTAGACTCTGGGCCAGGGATTTTTCCGCGAGCGCGCGCCCGATGCGGCCGTTGCCGTCCTCCAGCGGGTGGATCGATTCAAAGTACAGGTGAGCAGCCCCTGCCCTTATCAGTGCCGGCAACGGCTCCGGACCTCCGGGAGCGGTTCGGTTGAACCACGTAATGAATTGCTTCATCTCCGATGGAACCTTCGCCGATGGGGGTGCCTCAAAATGAATCTTCAGCGAGCCCGTTGCGTCAGAGAGAACCTGCATCGGCTCACTGCTGGTGCGGTAGCGGCCGATATCCTTCAGATCCTGCCTGCCGCTCATCAGCATGCGGTGCCATTCAAAAAATATGTCGTCGGAAAGCGGCGCCGCAAAGGTCTTGTAGAGATTGACCATCATCTCTGAAACACCGCGTTCTGCCGGTGCCGCTCGCCGGTTGTCCGCTGCCAACCCCAGCTGCCGCTGGATAGATGACTGAACACTCGCCCGATCGAGAATCTCGCCTTCGATTTCCGAAGTGGTCAGCGCTTCCGTGCTCATCGCCTCGACCGTCAGCTGATTGCGGTCTTCGTCTCCAAGATGCTTGCTTGCCCCGACAAACGTCCCTCCCCTGACGAGGAACTGCTGTTCGGCCGGGGCGAGGCGGGACGAATTCCAAGCGAATCTGGGCCAGTCAGGCTGCTGCCAGTTCCAGGTCATGAGCGATAGCCACCCTTTCTATCACTCATATTATTTAATTTAGTGAGCGATAGCAACCAATTCTATCGCTCATGGCTTCCCAGGCTTTTGGAACATCAGCCTTATCAATAGGTTAGGAAACGGCGGGAGCAACCCCCAATGAACATCGGCGCACCACATTAATAAAGGAGGCAGCCGCTCCTGCTCTCTCTCGGCAGCTTTTCTGAGGATTTCCAACCAAACGGGCGGGCTCCCTGCCCTGCTCTTCCACCGAATCTTAAGTATGGTGAATCTGCCGCCGTAATGCTGAACCACTACGGTGGTATGCCGCTACGAGCGACCCTTACGAGTTTGGACTCGCGGTGCACGCCTGTAACCTCTAGTGCATCTGGAAGTGATGAGACAAGTCTCCCGATAGTGGTGAAACGGGAGCGCCAAGGAGTGAATCGCGAACTGTCTTCCGGGCTCTGGCCAGACGTGACATAACGGTTCCTATCGGGATCGACAATATTTCCGCGATCTCCTGGTACGACATTTCTTCCACCTCACACAGAAGGAAGGTCTCCCGGTAGTGCACCGGCAGATCGTCGATGGCGCGCTGCACCAGTTGGGAATTAGAGCGATTCATCAGAATCGTTTCGGGAGTTTCCGTATCAACTGCCAGTTCCGGTCCATCCTCCTCCGAATCCATCGCCACGGTCATGCGTCGGTCGAGTTTTGAGCGCGAACTTAGAAAGGTGTTTCTGAGGATTTGAAACATCCATGCCCGGAAATTGGTACCACGCTGAAACGACGCGAAACCGCGTAAAGCCTTGAGATAGGTCTCTTGTACGAGATCCTCGGCATCGTTCGAATTCTGGACCAGCCAGCGCGCGAAATTGTAAAGGGAAGCGAACAAGGGCATGGCCAACTCTTCGAAGAGCGGTTGATCGCCCCGTGAGGGTGAAGTCCCGAATCCGACCGTCCCTATCAGTCCAGATCCAAAATTTTCCATTTGCCTTCCCCGAATTGATGCGACCGAGTGTTTCGAACCCATGGTGCCCGCGTACCAGCCCACTCTCCCGCGCCGGTCCTCCGGCGTCAATTGACTGAAGACTTTTTCCACCTATCCAACTCATTGCTTGCTAAATAATTGTCGGCTAATGAGTTAGCTCCGCATATATTCTGAGTCCGGGAGTTTCTGCGCGCGAAATGCTAGACTTCCCTGCGAAGCCCAACTGCTATGGACCCCCGACTGAACTCCGTCGTGCGATTCGGAACTTATGAAGTGTCTCTACAGTCCGGCGAAGTGCGTAAATCGGGTTTGAGAATCAGAGTCCAGCAGCAGCCGATAAAGCTGCTGGAGGTTTTGCTCGAGCGTCCGGGGGAAGTTGTCACGAGGGAGGAATTGCGCAGCCGGGTCTGGCCCGACGAGAGTTTCGGTGATTTCGATCAGGCTCTCAATATCGCCGTCGGGAAGCTGCGGAGTGCACTGGGGGACTCGGCTGAGAATCCGCGATTCATCGAGACTCTTCCAAAACGTGGCTATCGCTTTATTGCGGACGTCTCGGTTGTCGATGCAGACGCCCCCCGAAAAAGGTTGGAATCTGTGCCTGGAGATCTGCCGGCAACTGAGCCCGTGCATAAGCTCCAAGCTGCCGAGTTGGCGGTTGTACCCAAACGGCGCCTGTGGTCGGCGCGTCGGGTCATCGTCGGCTTGGCGCTCGTCGTGAGTTTGCCGCTCGCCGTCTGGTTGTTTCATTCGGGTAGTCGTGCGCCCGCGGGCATCCGATCCTTAGCGGTGCTTCCGCTGGACAACCTCTCTGGCGACGCTTCACAAAATTACTTCGCAGACGGCATGACGGATGAGTTGATCACTGACCTGGCGCAGATCAGCGCTTTGCGGGTGATCTCGCGCACTTCCGTAATGGCCTATAAGGGAGCGCGCAAGCCTTTGCCGCAGATCGCTCGTGAGCTGAACGTAGATGCCGTGGTAGAAGGCAGCGTGCTTCGCTCCGGCGACCAGGTCCGCGTCACGGCACAGCTCATCGAGGCTTCCACGGACAAGCACTTGTGGTCCCAGAGTTATGAGGGTGAGTTGCGCGATACTTTGGCGCTCCAAAGCAGAATGGCGAGAGCCATTGCAGATCAAATTCGGATCAATTTGACTCCGCAGGAACAAGCTGCTCTGAAAAACGTAAAGGTCGTTAATCCAGAAGCGTACGAGTCCTATCTCAAAGGGCGTTACTTCTGGAATAAGCGCACGGCAGATGGTTTGAAGGTTGCCTTGGCTTATTTCAACCAGGCAATCGAAGAGGACCCGAAATACCCCCAAGCTTATTCTGGCTTAGCCGATACTTATGCTTTGTTGGGAGACTGGCAGTATGCGGTGATACCCCCCAGGGAAGCATTCCCCAGAGCGAAGGCTGCGGCCATCAAGGCTCTGGAATTGGACAGCGCGCTCGGCGAAGCCCACAACTCGCTTGCATTCGTCTTGGATGGTTTCGATTGGGATTTTGACGCCGCCAGCAAGGAATTCCACCGCGCCATTGAACTGAATCCAGGATACGCAACCGCTCACCATTGGTATGCGTGGCACTTGAGCCTGCTGGGCCGATTTGACGAAGCGATCGCGGAGATGAAGAAGGCGCAAAACCTGGACCCGCTATCTCTTATTATCAACGCTGATCTGGCAGAGCTGCTCATCCTTGCCGACGCTTATGACGAATCCATACGACAAAGCCGCAAAACAATCGAGATGGATCCCAATTTTGCTGTTGCACATAATCAACTCGCCCAGGCATATCTTCAAAAACATATGTACGATGAAGCGGTCGCAGAACTGAAGAGGGCAGTCCAGCTCTCTGGCGATAGCCCCACATGCATAGCTAATCTTGCTCGCGCTTACGTCGCATCCGGCAAAAGGAGCGAAGCCTTAGCTCTACTGAGCGATCTGAAGAAGCGCTCAAACCCTGCTTATTCGAACGCTCCTGAGATCGCCATAATCTACGTGTCTCTCGGCGATACAGACCAAGCTATGAATTGGCTTGAAAAAGGCTACGACGAGCGATTTAATCCGGGCGTGTTATTGCGGCCCGGCTTCGATCCTCTTCGTTCCGACTCGCGCTTCCAGAATCTTGAGCACCGCGTTGGCCTGCCCCGGTGAGGGGGAGTCGGTCGTCTTCGATCCCACAGGAAAACGGGGCCAGTTTAGCGAGAGGCTGCTTCCCAAAGAAGGGGGTTTCCTTCGGCGGGAGTGTTTACAAGTTAATGACAAGATGTTGACAAGATCGTTCGTCCAGATCGGCGATCATTATTGACGGCTCCTCGGTTCAGTCAAAGGATTCATAGAATCTGGCTTGAGCCGAGTTGCAAAATCCGCCCGTTTGTACCGTTATGAGCGCCGGAGACTTTCTTTGCCAAGACGCCGCGACACCACTGTGTGAGTTTTACACTGCTGCGGGCGCCGTTTGCAGGTTGTCCACGAACTGCAAGCCTCTCCTAGAGGCCGCGCGCGAAAGCTTTTTACCAATCGAAGATCCACCTGGGTCCGTGGACTTCTCCGTCCGATTCTGGGTGGACTCTAACAACTCGGTACCTCCGCTCTGGCCCAAGCCCCACGTTAGAGGCATCAACCATCTTGTATTTGCGGGATTTGATTCCGGGAGTTCGATGCTGGCTGATCTTCGCTCTCGCCGCGTGATAGGGCGTTTTTCGGCGGCCATCGGCAATGATCACTCCTACTGGAAAACCGTCGTCTTTCCGGTGCTGCTCACCATTGCAGGCGCTTCGGTCGGAATCGTTGAGCTCCACAGCTCCTGCGTAGCCAAGCAACGGAAGGGACTTCTACTGATCGGTGCAGGTCGCAGCGGAAAATCCACTTTAGCGGTGGCTCTCGCACAGGAAGGGTTCGGATTTCTTTCGGACGACCGCACATTCTGTTCACTGCGAAAAGGCAGGCTGTGCGCTTGGGGGCTGGCGACGACTCTCAAATTGCGCGGCGATGCCGGAAAGCATTTTAAGGAGGTCGAAGGTAAGAGGCCGACGGATCTCCAAAACGGGGAACGGGTCTTTCGCCTCGAACCGGAGTGCGCACTTGGCCTTGAACGTATAAGACGCTGCGAACCACGATTGTTAGTCTTCCTTGAACGCAGGGAGGATCCAGGATTTTGCCTGACCTACTTGTCATCGGAGGAAGCGAGCACTCGTCTGCAAGAAGATCTGATGGCAGAGTTGCCTGACGCGGCTGCCGCGCAGATGGAAGTCCTCGGGAAGTTGGTTGAGCTTCCCTGCTGTCTGTTGCAATATGGTGGGCGACCGCAGACGGTGGCCAAGAAACTTGTGGCGCACTTTGATCGACTTCGATGATCGTGATGACCTAATTGCGCCGAAGGATGGCGAGTCGGCCATGAGACGTATGGAAGTGCCGGGGAAAGAGCACTGATTATCCTGGCCTTGAGTCGATGCCCTTGAGAATTTCCAGCAAAATGAAGCGCAAGGATTTGCTCCGCCGCTTCACCCCAACACCGCATAGCGTCGATTTGCTGGTGATGGCACGGACTGTGCGCTTAGAAAGCAACAGCCGAACGGTCATCGAAAGTGCGATGGACTTTTTTGCGCGACACCAGGGTTCGTCGCTTGGCGATCCGGAGTTCCGCTGGCGAATCGTGACTGAAGAGGATTCCCAAATCGAGGACGCAGGTGTAGCGCTGTCCGCCTTTTCGGATGGTGGTCTTCGTTTCGCTAACCTTGGACAGAGAAGTTTCCTGGCGGTTGATTTGGAAGCGCGCGAGGGAATCGGTTTTATTGCCGAGCGACTGGTTGAAAGCGAACCCACGCTACATTGCCGGTCGATTTTCGACACTCTCTTCTGCATGAGTATCGGCAGTCTCGGTTTGGTCCCCTTCTCCGCGGCATGCGTAGGCAGGGGAGAGAACGGGATTCTCATCTTCGGGCGGCCCAACAGCGGCAAGACGACCGCAAGCTACTTGGCCGCGAAGCTCGGGCTCGAGTTTCACGCTGATCAAGCTGTGTTCCTGGAAATCGAGGCTGGCCTTTTGCGGGTGTGGGGAGATCTGCTGCCGGCCATCTTTCGTCCCGAGTCACTTCAGTTTCTTCCCGAACTTCAGGCGGCAACTCGCCGGTTCTCCTATCCCGGTTTAACCGTTTGTTATCTGCCAAAGGGTCCGTTTCAAGCTTCGAAGGCACACTCTGTACTTCCGGTCTGCTGCGTGTTCCTCGAGCGGCAAGCCGCAGCTGGTCCCATTCTCTCGCCTATGGCTCCCCTCGATTTCTCTCGCAGGCTTGTTGAAAGTATTCTTTTCAAGGATTCTGACAGCTCTGCGCGACCGAGCGCCCTGACGTTCCGGGCTCTTGAAAAATTGCCTGCTTTTCTCCTGGCCTACGGGAGCGATCCCGCGACCGCAGCAGTCCTAGTACGAAAAATGCTGGCTTGAGCGGGCTGGCTATGACTGCATGCGATAATCATGGGTCTCTCGCGACCCGCAGAAATCAAAAAAGGTTCTGGCCACATTGAGTGTGCTTCGATACGCCATTTGTTAGCCTGCGGAGACCAAACCGTGAATCTCTTTACTCAATTCGCTGTCCGCGTTCGACAATCGACGGCTGACCTCTCGAAGCCTAGGTCCAGGAATTGGCTGGTTACGTTTACTTTGCTGGCTTGCGGTTTGTTCTTATATCTACAGGTGTTTGTTCTTCCTGCGACGCCCCGCGTTGCAGTCGGTGATCAATCCATTTACTTGCACAATGCGGCACGCATGTACGAAGGTCAACTAATCTATCGAGACTTCGATTACTTCACATTGCCGGGCACGGATGTGCTTTATTTGGCTCTGTTCAAGCTGTTTGGCGTCAGGGCGTGGATCCCGCAGATGATGCTGCTCCTTGCCGGAATTATCTCGACTTGGCTCAGCATCAAGATCGCGGGCAAAGTAATGAGTGGTCCGGCGGTTTTTCTTCCGGGTTTCTTGTTTCTGACCCTTCCGTTCACAAGTTATCTGGATGCAACCCACCATTTGTACAACGTGCTTGCCGCCACAGCAGCGCTCGCCGTCGTGATCGAAGAAAGAACCATCGCCCGGCTGGCGTGGGCCGGAGCGCTGTGGGGGTTAGGAACATGCTTTGCCCAATCGTTGGCGTTAGGCCCGGTGGGCTTGGGTCTTTTTCTCCTGTGGGAGCGCCCCCGAAAGAATGAAGCATGGGCGGTGCTGGTCAAGAAAGAAGGTTATCTGTTCGCGAGCTACTTGGCTACCGTCGCAGCCTTCAATGCCTATTTTGTCTGGAAAGTCGGGCTGAAGCAGGTCTACTACTTCAGCGTGACATTTGTTGCGAAGTACTTTTCCGCCTATGGGACAAATACTTGGAGAACCTATATGTTGAATTGGCCGTCGCCTCATGTATGGGCGAACTGGCCGGACCTGGCGACGTGGCCCTTGATTCATGTTCTCATACCTTTGGTATACATTCTGTTTTTCGTGCGCTATTGGCGTGAGAGACGTTTACATCCAGAGGAACCATGGGAACGGTTGATGCTCGTCAACATTACCGGTCTGTGTTTGTTTCTATCGGTCGCGTCTGCCCCAGCCTGGAACAGGTTGTACACGGTGTCCCTGCCTGCTCTGATCATGCTTGTCTGGTTCTTGAAAGCCCCATTCAAGCTCGAGCGGGTTCTGCTAAGAGTCCTGTGGGCGGCCGTTTTGATCTTGGCGGTCGCGCGGCCCATCGTAACGCAAATGCGCTGGAAGGCTTTTCTGGAGCTTCCCACTGGACGCACGGCTTTTTTCGATCTAAGCTCCTACCAGGAAACCAAGTGGGTGCTGGAGCGGACCCATCCTTCCGATTATTTTTTCGGCGATCAACTTCTCTGCTTTGACCTGAGACTGCGGAATCCGAGTCGAGTAGCTTTTGTCACTCCGTACGACTTCACCAGACCGGAAGAGGTTAGCAACGTCTTGCAGATGCTCGACGAGCACCAGGTGCGATTCGTGAGCTGGTACCCGGGCCTGGACGATCCAGTAGCTGTGGCAGGAAATCATCTACCTCCCCTGCGTCGCTACTTGCAAAGCCATTACCACGTCGCGGAGATCTTTCCCAATGGCCACAAGATTTGGGAACGCGACGATGTGACAGGTCCATCTCCATCGGTCGATGACTTTTGATGGGGATCCCGAAGTGATGGCTTCGAGCTGCGGAAGTCTATCGGAAACAGCGCGGAAGCGCTCGGGTATTCACAACTGTGTTTCGTCGAGGCTGTTTGTGTAACAGTTTTCTTTCCGCTACGTTAGGGTTCTTGCCGGGCTTCGGCTGCTAGCGGGGTGCTCCCCGGGTTCTATTGATGTCTATTTTGACTAGATCCGCTTCGGTTCAGCGCCGGTGAGACACCGTCTTCAGAATGGCCTTGGATGTACTTCGCCACGGCTTGTGCCGCCAATTCGTTCCCCAGAGGTCCAAGGTGACCCTGGTCGATGTAAACGGGCTCTTTGACGGAATCAAAAATCCCGCCGAGAAAGATAAAGTCTCCAGTGCTTGCGGCCCGAGTTTCCGCCACCTGATACACGCCTGTGGCGATTCGAGACCACGGATCGGTGATGGGCAACTGTTGTTCAAACGGAACCAGCGGCTTATGACCGTAGTACAGTGAGGGTTGCCAAAAGCAATAGATGCGGAGGTTGTAAGCCTTTCCGAGCGCCTTCGCCACGCGAAGATTCGCCTCATAGTTATCCACCGTGGCCAAGGCCTTGGGCTGCAATTCGTCAAGTATGGATCGAGATGAATGTTGCCGGAAGAGAAAATGCCGGATTGCTCCAGCCAAGCGCAGCGTATACGACTCGCGAACGAAGTCCAAACGGGCAGAGAGCGAGCCTTCGACCCGGGCTTTGATTTTGTCGATGTAGAAGTGAGGCTGGGGAGGACCAAATGACGGCCCCGCGGCGCCGGCATCGTTCAGCCCGTCGTAGAAGATCACCAAGTCGGGATGGCCGCCTGCTTTGAGCTGCTCCATCAGGAGCAGGATCTCTTGATTGGTCACGTAGCCCTCTACCCCGAAGTTGGACACCAAGACACAATTCGAACTGGCAGCGTTCAAGTCACGAGACAAGAATGACGGCAAGGTTGCCCAATCCGGCACACCAGTCCCATACATGGTTGATCCGCCGAAGGTCCAAATTACAATCTGGCGCGCTTTGCAGTCGCCTGGTGCCGGATTAATCGTTCTACGCCACACTCCGGTCTCGCCCTGGTCGTTGTTGACATACTTGCTATGCCAATTGGTCACGCCCCAGATTCGGAACGGCACGTAAAGCCTTCGCGATGCTTGCCGTTTGGGTTCTTCTTGCCAGAATTCAGTAGCCCAGTCGTATCCCTGATATGCCGGACTGGTCCTCTGGACTTCGGCGAGTTGCAGATGCACCGAGCGAAAAGCCACCGACCAGATTCCCCATGAGGCGACTTCCAGCAAGGCTACAAGAACTACCAAGCTGAAGAGCGTGTATCCGAGAACGGCAAAGAGTCCTGATAAACCCCGGCCGCTGGAACTCAACATTCGATCACTCCTCATCTCGTCATGCGAGGGCTCGGTGTCATAAGTCATGCGTGGTTCCGAGTGACTCACCGCGGCAGAACTATCCGCGCGATCGCGCTGAGTCCAATACCTCGTCCGCAGTCAGTTGCGTACAACAACGTCGACGAATTTTCCCATGAAGGAGAGACTGCGTTACACGACGCGTGAGTCAGTTGCTGCTCGCGTCCGGTAGCAAATTCGCGGATTAATAGATGCCAGAATCCATGCTCGCGCCGACTGAACGCTAATCGTCTGCCATCCGGCGACACCGATGGATACCTCGCCGGATGCAGGAACTCGGTTAGCTCCACGACTTCTCCCGTACGATGTCGTACCAGGAATAAATGAGGATCGCTCACCCGGCCCGCAGCGGCGATTACGTCGCCGTCGGATGTAACGCTCACGCCGAGCACATGGTAAGTGGTTGGCAGAACCATGAGCGGGACATCCTTTGAATCAGTTGCCAAAAGCCATGCTGAGCCTTGCCCATGTTCTTCGCGAACGAACGCAAGCCACTTTCCATTTGCGGAGAGCGCAGGTTCCTGGCCTTCGGTCAGAGTTTCAATAGCCGACCCGGGCTCCTCAATCGGAAGCCGCGTAATGAATGATTGGTGGCCGGTTAGTTCAGAATAAAGCACTGTGATCGTTCCAGCGCCAGCGATGGAGAGCGCATCGCCTGACATGGGAATGTCACGGAAAGTCTCCTCCTTGAGAAGTACAGCCCCATACTTCCTCGGCTGCATCTCAGTAAACGCCACCCCGTCTCCAATGGAAACCGGATTGGCAGAGCGGTATCCAGTTGACCGACTTGGCAGGCGCCTACCGAAATCCTCAGCTCGGTTCCGGACAGTATGGAGATTGCAGAGTGTCAAGAATGCAAACGCTACTAAGCCAGCGGCCAACCAGTTCAGTCCGACAACTACTTTGCGGGCGCGTGCCACGTACAACAGAAGTAAGTAAAGCCAGGTGGTGGCTAGTAGCCGGCTCAACGGAAACCAGTGCGCGATTCTCCCCGAGACCGGTGCGCAAGCAACCACATACAAGAGTAAGAAAATCAGACCCCGACCTTTATCGCCGGTCGCAGACAATGCATCAAATCCGACTATCGCTGTGAAGATTAATAAGCAGGAGTAATCCGCGCCAGATGTCGTGGATAGCAGTAAGAGCAAGGGAACAAGCGCCGCCCATTGTAGTGAGGCTGAATGCGCGCGTTCCCAGCCCCTGAACGATAGAAGAAAGAAGAAAACCAGAAAGATGACTGTACCCGCCTGTACCATGGCGTAAAGCGTGGAGGAATTGATCCAGGGCTGAGGATTCAATTCCGGCTCAATCAGGAATAAATGACTCCACAGAGTGATGAACGAATTCTGCGAAAGAGCGTAAGGTCCCAGCCAATCCCCGCGGGAGGCCTGGCTCAATACCTCGTTCAGAAAAACCCGATGGACTTCAACACCAAACATCAAAACCGAGAGGGTCGTAATGGCTGTGGCGCTTAGCACCATCCCAATGACTGCCCCCCAATTCCGCTTCCAAATAAACAAAATCACAAAGAGAGCAGGAAACAACTTCATTGCCGCCGCCGTGCCCAACAGCGCACCCGAAGTGCGCTGGCGGTTGCGGGATGAAGCGTAGTAGGCACCGCAGATGAGCATCAGAATAAGTACATAATGTCTGCCAAACAAAAAATCGATGTGCAACGGAAGAACGCACAGCAGCGCTATCAAGCCGATCCGGCGCCAAGTTAACGATGTCACGAGATGAAGCATCCACAGAGATGTAACGAGAAAAATAAGATTCAAGACTAGCCAGACGCGCTTGGCGGTGAGGGGCTTAAGAGTCGTGAACGGTACCAGCGAAAGGATCAGAGTGGGAGGGTTGGGGGCAAAACTTACCAAACCATCACGGACTCCTAAGTGATCGTTCTGCCGCTGAAACCAAGTCCATTCGTAGATGCGGTCGAGCGGAATACGCTCCCGGTAGAGCGAAGCGGCCAGGTAGTAATTGGGGAACTCGCTATTCAAGCTTTTCCAGGCAGGCAATAAACTGTGCGCCGCAAATGTCGTCAGCAGGCCTACGAGCAGCACACACTCCGCGAATAGGTGCCACCGACGGTTGGGCGGATCAAGCTTCGGCACCGGGCTCGACTCGCTGGTTTCAAGTTTTTCCACCGAATTCTTAACCACAGCCATATGATCCGTGACGGTAATTTGTTTACGTCTTTTCGATCAAGAAATTCTCCAGTACCAGAGCATCCATCTCGCTCCTGGAGAACGTGTCAAAAGCATTGGCCGCCGTGTTTACGATCGGTTCGCCTTTGAGATTGAAGGAAGTGTTGAGCAGGACGGGAACACCGCTGGCATGCGCAAAGCGTTCGATCAAACTGTAGTAGCGTGGACTCTGGTCGCGAAAAACTGTCTGCAGCCGAGCGGTGCCGTCCACATGGGTAATTGCGGGTAGCATGCTGCGATGGTCCTCTCGGACTGGTACTACGTACAGCATGTATCTGGCCGGATGGTGACATTGGGCCTGTGCTAGATCGAAGTACTTCCCCGCACACTCAGCAAGTACCGACGGCGCAAAGGGACGGTATGGCTCACGAAACTTGATCTTTGCGTTGACGATATCTTTCGTTTCGGCATTGCGTGGATCCGCGAGAATACTTCGATTACCCAGTGCCCGGGGTCCCCATTCGAAACGTCCCTGGGACCAGCCTATAACTTCTCCATGCATAAGCCTTTCGACCACGTAATCGAGCAGCTGGTCATCATTCTCAAAACACCGAAAAGGAATGCCGTTCTGCCGGAGAAAATCTCCGATCTCCGCATCAGAGTTGGCTCGACCCCAGGAGGCATGCTGCATCGCGAAGCTGCGAGGTTTTCCAAGCAGACAATTGTAGGCCCACAAAGCAGCCCCTAGAGCGCCTCCACCATCGCCCGCAGCGGGTTGAATATACAACTGTTGGAAACCGCTCTCCTTGAGAATGCGCGTGTTCGCCACGCTATTTAGTCCAACCCCGCCCGCGATGCAAAGCCGCTTGAGCCCGGTTTCACGGTACAAGTTCTTTGCCATGCTCAAAAGCAGCTCTTCAGTTACCCGCTGAATGCTCGCCGCGATGTCCGCATAATGTTGGTTCAAATCGCATAGTTCATTGTAATTTCCCGGCGGTGCACCGAAGTACTTCGGGAAACCCGACTCCTTGGTAAAGAATTGCAGCGCCGCTGGCCGAGGCTCGCCAAAAAGTGCCAGAAACTTTTGGTTATAGGTCCGGTCGGTTGAATAGTGAAAGCTGAAGTAGTCCATGTCGAGCGCGAACGAACCATCAGCATTCTGCTGCACCAGCTTCCATACCTTATCCACATAGCGGGGCACCCCGTAGGGAGCCATGCCCATTACTTTGTACTCGCCCTCATTGACCTCAAAACCCAGAAACGCGGTAAATGCGCTATACAGCAATCCGATCGAGTGCGGAAATTCAATTTGCCTTAATAACCGGATGCTATTACCAAGGCCGACGCCATAACTGGCTGTGACCCATTCTCCAACTCCATCGACCGTGAGGATGGCGGCCTCTTCGAAGGGTGAACACAAAAAAGCGCTGGCGGCGTGCGAGAGGTGATGCTCGCAAAACAGAATTCTATCTTTGCGTACGCCGAGTTCATTCTGAAGGGTGGTTCCGACCCAGAGCTTGTCAATCATCCATGAAATCATGGACTCGCGGAAGACTTTCCACGATTGCGGATAAGTCTGCAAAGTGGACATCAAAATACGGTCGAACTTACGAAACGGCTTCTCAAAAAAAACAACGTAGTCCAGTTCTCTTCCCTCGAGTCCAGCCTGATCTAGACAAAACTGAATAGCATTCTTGGGGAAGCCGTAATCGTGTTTGATCCTTGAAAACCGCTCTTCCTCGGCTGCCGCGACCAGCACGCCGTCTCGCAGCAACGCCGCCGCAGCATCATGGTAGTAGCAGGACACGCCGAGAATGTGCACGATTCACTGCCTCTTGGCCCATCGCAGGTCATGGGTCTCATCAGCGTGATTCAGCCAGTGCGTTGGGGGATGCTTAATTCGCAACGGATCCAAAAACAGGCGTGCGATAAGGCCGATCGGAAAGACGACAATGCCGTAGAAAACGGTCAACAGGATTCGCGCCTGAAAATTTCCTATCGTGTGAGCTAAACGTTTCCATGTCTGCCACGCGCGTTTCAACATAGAAGTCGTCCTAGAACAGAGTATAGATGAAGGGTGCGATAGCGGAGCTCTGTGCCAGGACAATAAGGACACCGAGAAGGAAAAGACTGACCAACATGGGCACCAGCCACCACCTTTTGATACTCCAAAAAAATGACAGCAACTCGCCGACGGTTCCGAAACGACCAGCGACGGTTCGTGCGGCATTCAAAGCGCCCATCGTAATCCTCCTGACTCTCTATGTGATTGCAGTTTGAGATCGATGTTTAGAACCTTACCGATCTGACGTTTCCGTATCGGCCTCGGCTCCGGGCGGGTACACTCCCAGAATCACAACAAGAGGTCAGAGTTCCCTTTTCGATCCCCTTGACGTCGTCTCCAAGCGTTAAGTCCAGGGACTGCAGCACTTAAAAGGCTACTAGCTCCACATCGCGGAGATTGTCTTTAAATTGTCAATATTTTGCAAAATCATCCATGCCGGGTCGACGTTCACGATCGACGTTCTAGTGTTCTAGTAGCATCGAGTTTCTCTCGTGCCTCAAAGGGATTCGCAGAGTTCGGCGATCGCTTTCGAACTTGGCCCGCACAATCAAACGAAGGCAGAACTGAAGTCCAGCGGGGCGCGAAAAGGAAGGGTGCAGCATCGGTTGTGGCAACGGCAAACTCTTAGGAACACCGCGTGCCCCCATCGTTTTTGCCAGCCATCGCCGGTAGCGAAAAGGAAGAGGAGAGAGTTCGTGCAACAGACCCGTCATGCCGTGTTGATTGAAAGCTTTTTTGCCACCGCGCTTACGGCAGGTTTCACAGGGATTCGCTCGTGCCCCAGAAGAGTCCTGCGCACGATAACGAAAAATGGGGCCGCGAGTCTTGGACAGAGCGCCACAGCCAGCAACACTGCCAAACTGAGAGCAGCCTTCGGCCTGAAAACTTGTGCTGCACGCACAATGCACCTATGCACTCTTCTGAGGAGGCGAAGAGGAGGAGATTCTACCGCAACTGCAGCGGGCTGCAAAATCATGGCAGGAACCTAATCGCAGCTCGGAGAAGCCATGCGCCCGCGGTAAAAAGATTCGCTTTCCTCATTATCGAGTCGGGTTTGTGGACATCCCCATCTTTGCTATCACGTCCGACTCCTGTCGCACAGCGACGGCGCAGGGGGCCGACGCTTTCGCCGATGCCGATGGGTTCGTTGTGCGACTTGAACATCGAAATCTGGCTCTACTGCTACTAGCCAAAAGAGACCAGACCTGTCATTACTGAAAACCTCGTCTGTACACGACCAGCCTTGCCGGAGTGGCTGATGGAGGCAACCTTGCGGTAGCGAGGAAACATGTTCTGGATCGCAAAGCAGAGAGTGCAAAGAGCAGTTCGTCGGCCGGGAAGAGATGCGGTCTAGGCTGGCGAACACTCTGCGTGGGTTCGCAAGTCCACGGCAAGATATCGGAAGCCATAATCGCGGACACCGACGAACGATCCCTAAGCGGCGTGGCGCTGGTATCGGTGATGGAGTCCTCCAAGTTGAGGAATCGCGGCGATGCGCCCGCATTCTGGCTTCTCCAGGGTTTTCGACTCCGAAGCGTCCTTGGCCAACGCCAAATGGGTTCGGGAACGCTGGTAGTAAGCAAAATAACTTCGCAGAGTTCGGCGCAACGACCTTTCATTCCACACAATGACGTGGTCTAAACATTCGCGCCGTTCGGATGGAGTTTTCGGTAACGACAGCACATCCTGGCGACCGCTTATGGGTTCAAAACCTACTTCTTCTGGCAACCAGTACTAGCGGTCGGAGCCAAGCCGCTGCTGCCCTTCGAACAGGAGCTAAAGAAGGCTCGCAGCGAGGGGCTAGGGGGCGAGTTCACCGCGTTCTTGAAGCCGTCTATCAGGAGGCGGAAACGCGTTCGGCAAACTCCGCCAGTTTTGTCTTCCTGGGCCATGTCTTTGACGGAGTACAGCAACCAATCTATATCGACGAGTTCCACGGCAATCAGACCATAGCGCACGCCATATCACAGACAGTGCAGTTCTCCCCGCATTCAGAACCCCGCGGAACTCCACGGGGCAATCAATCACTGAGACCAGCTTCCTGACCCTTCATTCTGTACCAGCCGGCAAGATCTGAATCGAACTCCTATCAAGTGCAGCTCGGCGCGGTCTCCGGCTGTAACCTTTTGGCGTCTACGCTCGGCTTTGGCAGTTTCACGATGTTCTTCAGCTGGCGATTAATCCATAATTCAACCGGAAAACTGTAGAAGTCGTGATTCAAGCGCACCCGGGCAGGGTAAGCAGTGAGATGTTGAATCGCTTTCGCAAAGCGGCCGTGGCCTGTAGTCGCGATGGGAGCACGATCAAAAGCGATACGCAAGTAATCTCGCATGGTTTGAACTCGTTGATGATCTTTCCCCTGAAGCCAGGGTAGGACCGTATAACGGGGGAAATAATCCACCCATCCTTCAAGAGACTTGGGAACTTCAATGCCCAACTTTGCCGCCTGCTGAAAAATGGGTGAACCCGGATATGGCGTGAAAATGTTGGTCCAGAACTCTGCGCCGGGGAATTTCTGGCAGATATCCATCATGAAGCTGACGGTCTCGCGCCGTTCTTTAGGGCCCTCCCCCGGGAAACCAAAAATGATATTGAAGGATGGAATGACGCCGGCCTTTATACAGCGTTCAGTTGATTGGTAGATATCCCCCAGAATCTGGAAATCCTTGTTCATCAACTTCATCACTGTGGGAGATGCGGTTTCAATACCCTGGCAGATCTGGTGCAGCCCGGAGCGGCGAAGCAGAGTCAACTCCTCGATGGTGAGGCGCGCCGTCAGATTGGTGGTGGCTTGCACGCTCCACTTGAAAGTGCTTCCGGCACGAACCAAGGCTTCTGCAATCTTCAACGAGCGGTCGAGATCGACAAGGAAGTTATCATCAGCCATCCACAGCAACTCGAGCCGGTAACGTTTCGCGAGTTCCATCGTTTCTTCCACCACTTGTTCCACCGGCAATGCATTCCACTTGCGTCCATAGACTCCGGCGTTGGTGCAGTAGAAACAATTGAAGGGGCACGCGAGACTGGAAACATACATGGTCCACCGGCGCCCGCAAACCTTCTCGTATGCGTCGAAATCTGCCAGGTGATAGGCCTTGGCGGGCATTTTGTCGAGCGTCTTCAACGGACGCTCGGGCGTGAGCTGCATTTTTCCATCGCGCTTGAAGCCGATGCCCAGCACGTCGTCGAGAGGAGCATCATCGCGCAGGCGGTCGGCAACCTCTAGCATGCTGTCTTCGCCCTGCGCTCGCACGATGATGTCCACGTAGGGGGCCTCGAGCGTCTGGCCCGGCAGAAGGGACGGATGCCACCCCCCCAAAATTATGGGGAACTCAGGGTCCCATTTCTTGATCATCTTGGCGACATCCACGGTCTCGCGGATCATTGGTCCGGTCACCACAGAGATACCCAGGCACAGTGCGTCCTTCACTTCTTCCATGATCCGCTTTTTGTAGTTGGGCGTGATCGTCGAGTCGATAATCCGAATGTCGTATCCCGCATTCAGCAAGGGAGTTGAGATGGCAAGAATACCTAAGGGAGCCGTCGCCTCAATGCTTGAAAAAGAAGCGACAAAAAAAACGATCTTCTTCGATGATTTCACGGGAGTGCCTTTCAGCTTTTCACCTTGTCCAGACCTGCGTGCTTTCTTGCTCCTGGACAAATAACTTTGATTTAACACTGGCCTCTAGTCGTGCGCTCAACGATGTCTTGCACGGCAGTCCGTATCGACCGACGATGCGGGCTAGGGAGTCTCTCGGCATAGAACCGATGGTCAAGTAGCCAAAAGGTACCAAGCCCGATTGCGCGAGTTGTCTCTAAATTGTCATCATTCTGCAAAATCCGGGTTACTGTTGCCGTCGACCCCCTCCATCCAACCGTACTTGAATCTAAGTTCGCTTTGGGAAAATGACAGATTTTTGACAATCGCGTGACAAATAGCTTTTTCCTGAACTTTACTTTTAGTGTTCTGGTATCAAGCGACTGTATTCAGTAAAAATGCCCCGCAGCAGAAAAGTCGTACTGTTCTATCCGCCATATGACGGACCACCGCTAGGGGCGCCCTTGTGCCTGCTGGCACTGGCGTCTCCTCTGCTCGAAGCGGGTTTCGAAGTTAAGCTGGTGGACAATCTAACGTCTCCCGATTTTGAAAATGTAATCCTGCGCGAGGCCGAGGACGCACTCTGCCTTGGAATCTCCATCCTCACCGGCCCGATGATCGGCTCCGCGATCCGAATCGCGAAAAAGGTAAGGCTGAGCCGACCAAGCCTGCCAATCGTGTTTGGCGGTTGGCATCCCACGCTGGTTCCAGAGCAAACGCTCAAGCCGGATTTCGTGGATGCCATTGTGCGCGGACCAGGCGAACTGACTTTACTCGAACTGGCACAGCGACTGGCGGACGGCCAGGAGTTACATGGTGTTCGGGGACTGTCGTTCAAAGACGAGGCCGGCACGCATCATGAGCCGGAGCGACCAGTTGCGAACATCAACGACCTGCCGGCGCCCGCATATCACCTGGCAAATGTAGATGTCTATGCCTCTGCCAGCGGGATCCGGCAGCTGGCTTATGCGAGCAGTGTGGGATGCCCCTACGCCTGCAATTACTGTACCGACATGGTCTTTTACAAGCGCCGCTTCAATGCCTATCGCGCCGACCGGGTGGTCAGCGATCTGGCGGAGCTTGTTCCTCGCTACGGCATTGAGGAAGTCGCACTGCTGGATTCTAATTTCTTGGTCGACATCAAGCGAGCAGTCGCAATTGCTCGAGGGATCATCGCGAGCGGCGTCAAATTCAATTGGGATTTTCAAGCTTCAACGGACTTCGTGGCGAGGATGAGCGAAGACGACGTCCGGTTGCTGGGTGAGAGCGGCGTAAACCACATGGGATTTGGCACGGAATCGGCTTCCAAAGACGTGCTCGCTTTGATGAATAAGAAACACGAACGCATAGAAGACATGGTCGACACAGCACGCAAGGCAGAGCTCGCCGGGATTCATGTCACCTTCAACGTCATTCTCGGGTATCCGGGTGAAACGGAAGCAGATCGCCAACAGACGTTTCGCATCATGAGCGAGATCGCCAAACAATATTGGAACGTGAGCTTTTCTCCAAACATTTTCACGCCCTACCCTGGAATTCCAATATGGCCGCAACTGAAGGAGATGGGACTCCAGGAACCGCAATCCCTGGAGGAATGGGAGACTCTGGCTTTGGGATTTAATGTACTCCCATGGCTGCACGGTGAAGAGCTCCGCCGGTTGCGGCGCAGCCTTGAGTATTTCCTGCTGAACAACCAGATCCGCAAAGCCACAAAGAAGAGTGCCTGGATGCGGCAAGGATTTCGCCGCGCCCTCGGCGCGCCAGTACGCTGGCGCATCAGCAAGAATCGCTACTCGTTCCCTTGGGAACTGTGGGTCTCGCGTGCCGTCGAGCGGGTGACAACCCGCCGATCACTTCTCACCGGCCAAAAGCTGAGTGACCGAATGCAGGAAGTTTGTTGACGCCCTGACTCTGTTTGGATCACACGCCCCTGGTCATCACCTCCCACAGCTTTATGCCGGCCGGTCTTTTCGGCGCGAGGAGCGCCAAGGCTAACCCTGCGCAGTACAATAACCCACCGCATGCAACCTGGACGACTAGCAAGCCATAATGGTGGGCGGGAAATTCCCTCCTCATGAGCCATAGTAAACCGACAAGTGGCACGCATAGAGTTAAGGGAAGCAGATAAGCCTGGCTGAGAAAGGTCCGCACAGAAATGTCCAGCTCGCGGCAGACGTGTCGAGGAAGAAAAAACACGCTTGTAACCGTCAATGGAATTGCCGTGCCGAGTGCCACTCCGACGATTCCGAAATTACGCGACAACAAGATGCTCAGGGCTATATTTATTCCACCTTCGAGTAATAGCACTGCTGCCAGTGTTCGGTGCCTGCCCATGCCGAGAAGAATTTTCGTGGAAGTTGATTGCGCAAGGTAGAGGGTCCTCGACACGGATAAAATCACCAAAATAAGGTAGCTGGAAAGATAGTTGGCGCCCATCCAGACCTCGATGATCGACCTGCCTAGGATCACCAGGATTGAGCAAAGAGGAAAGATTATGAGCGCACAAGCACGGTTTCCCAGAACAAGGGTCTGTCGGAGACGCATCGCATCTCCAGTAGCGTGCAAATGGCTCGACATGGGGGTAAAGACTACCGCCATGCTTCGGACGGCGGAAGTTGAATATTCAACCAGTTTGGATCCAATCGCGAAATAAGCGACTGCACTCGAAGAAATCAGCGCTCCGACAAGTATCGGACCCGTTTGGAAACGGAGTTTCTCCGCCAGAAGAATCAGGAAAGCAAATGCGCTATAACTCAACATCTGCCAAAAGGAGTTGCAATCGACATGCTTCGGGCTTAACCGTAGCGGGAAAGCCCGGAACGCCAGCCACATGATGATCAGATAGCCCAACAGGGTCATCCCGGAAGTGATAATCCCAATCGCCACCAATCCGCCTCCCCGCGTGAGGGCGATCCCAATCAGCAGACCCCGGAGCAGCGTCACTCCTACCTGGCTAAGGTGCAGCCGGGGAAACTTCTGCAACCCTTCGAGGACGGCTGCAAATACGCCAAGAGGAAAGGACAGGGCCACGCCTGCGCCAGCCAACACAAACAACACACGCGAAGATTCAAGTAAAACGGGGGGTATTTTGAAAACTGACTGCAGGTGAAAGAACCCTATCCCAGTCAGTAACAACACAACCAGCGAAACAATGGCATAGAACGCGACACTGGTGCTGAGAAAATTAGCTAGGTTATTCTCGTCTCCCGTCGCCGCAAACCTGGCAACATATCGAACGATCGATGATCGGATCCCAAGATCGAGGACTCCATAGTATCCGGTCAGTGAGAAGATCAGCACCCACACGCTAAATGCATTGACGCCCAGCTTATGGAGGATAAAAGGAGAAAGAAAGAAACCAACGGCTGCGTGGACCAGAAGACCAAGCCACGTTGCCCCAACATTTTTCGCGGCTTGTACTCTCAGACTCATATCGGTCCTCCCAGAAAGCTCTCGGCTAGTGGAGCGGCGCTGGGCTCGCAATTGAACGCCGATCACGGACTGCGAACCTGACAACGCCGCATCACGCTTGATTGAGCGGGACGCAGGTCGCGTTACGTTTGTTCAACCGTCGCCAACGGGGTATTTCCCAGAGGTATCGCAGCCCTCCTGTTACATGGAAAAGGAGCCGTATAAGTAAGCGCTCGAGTTGCGATCCGCGGCTTCCGGCATTTGCCGAAGGATTGGCTGTTATCGAGCGGGCTCTGCGAAAGACCTGCTCCCATGGCAATAGTCGCCTTCGCATTAGGTGTCTTCTAGCGCTCTCGTCAGAAAGGTATTGCTGATGAAGGAAGAGCACAACCGGAGCCGCTGAGAACAGGGTAAATTCGTCGACCCGATTTCTAGCGAATGCCCACGTCCACGCATAGTTTTGAATCCAGATCCTAACCGAAGGCCGTAGCTCCTTTGACCAAATTCTAAACCGAAACGGAAACGGAGCCCGGAAAAAATGCCCCGACAACCCGGCAATCACGACAACCATTTCGCGCAGCAGCGGATCACCTCCAACACGGCGCTCGATGCGCTCCCATAGCGCGCCGTCCGTCGATCGCTGATTGAGGAAGTACCCGATCTCGTGTAGCCAGGACATTCGAATCCAGCCAGCCAAAATGTGGTTGAAGGCGTGTATGACTTGAATGAGGAATGCGTCTTCCTCGGGCAACGCACGAAAAGTCAATTCCTGCCACTGATGAATTCTTAGGCTGTCCACAGAGAACTCCGGTTCGGCCAAAGAGACTCCATGAATGTCTCTGTCCCAAAAGGCACGACGGAGCTCGACCGCAAAAGGGTTGGCTGCCTCATATTGGCCGTCGGCGGCCAGTGGCATCCCTGCCGATGGCATCAAGAATACGAATTCATTGGCCGTGGACTTTTTCAGAGAATATCCGGCATCCTCCAGGACTGTTTTCGCGAGCGGCAGAGACTGATTATCAACCAGATAGTCGAAGTCGCTCTGGTGGCGGAGAGATGCATCGGGGCAGAACTGGGGGATTAGGGAGAATCCTTTTACGACCGCATATCTCACGCCGGCGCGGTTGAATTTGTGGTTGAGAAAATCAAATTGACTCGTCAAGTAAGCGACGCGTTGCCGGTTGGCCGTCAGGTTCTCCTCAAGGCGTGACAAGGCCGAAATCGGCAGTATGTCCGTGGCATTTGTGTCCTTAAGCTTTTGTAACAGGTAAAGGGCCAGGCCGGCGTCGTGTAGCCATGGAATAGCCTGCTTCCACTCGGCGCCGCGGAATCTCCTGAGTTTCGTAACGTGATCACTTGTCGTTCCTGAAAAACTCAGGAAATCGACGACGCTCTCTGCCAAAGTTCTGCTCACGACCCTCCCCAATTTTCACAGCCTGCTTCTCAAGTTTGCAAGCGGAGAAGCTAGCCGAAAATGCGAGATCAGGACCGCAGGGACTTGTCGGGCGCCTGCGAACAAATCGCTTTTCCCTGCTTTTGCGAAGATCGGCCTCTCCGGTTCTCCAAGCCATAATGGGACGTGTTTGAGACATTCGAATCCTGCGGAATAAAAGCGTCGGTCAATTTCCTCAGCTGCGCGTGGCCACATTTCGATTTCGACAGCACTGTGGGAATCACGAAAGCCAGTCCGCCATCCTTTCTCGTATGCCTCGGGATGCAGATCACTTGTCAGAATGTCCGCCCCCGTCCGAGTAACGCGTGCCAACTCGCGCACCAGCGATCCCAAGTCACGTATGTGTCCGAGAGCAAATGAACAGACGACCAGATCGAAAGTCGCAGCCTTAAATGGAAGACTCTGGCAGTCGGCTCTAGCGAGTCTTCCGCGAGCTGCAGTTTTCGTCTCGGCGACCCGAAGCATAGCGGCAGAGAAATCAACTCCCACTCCCACATCCGTTCCCTGGGACAGGAGCTTCTCTAGCCATCTGCCGGTGCCGCACGCGAGGTCAAGAACGCGTTTGCCCTTCAAATTGGGCAGAAGAACTGCGAGCTCACGTTCTTCAAGATTGAGGAGCGGATTATGAGAGTGGTCATAGGTTGGTGCCCAACGCTCGTAGGCTTCCTCGACCGAAACACACGCGGGGACATCCAAGGGAGTCGCATTGTAGTTCGAGGATCCCCTATCCTGAAATTCCGGATTGGCCGGGATCTGATTCACAAGCTCTCTGCTTTCGGCTTCCGAAGCTCGATAACCTGCTGGGCCCATTTCAGTTCTAATGGCGCGGCATAAAACCCTAGTCGATATCGCCAACTGCTCAGAGCTTTGAGCGCAAGACGTCCCCAGTCAGGCAAACGGATGTCCTGAACCGTCGGCCATCTCGAGGAAACTACCAATTCAAAGTTGTCTATCAGCTGTTTGGTGCGAGGCCGCAGCCAAGGGGTTTGGGGATCCTTCTGGGTGGCGAAGCGCTGCCAGGACTCCGTCGCCCACTCGTCCGGAGTGGTGGGAAACTGAAAGGAGTCCTTTATATCTCCGTACATTCGCGCTCGCTGCGGAACTGGAGTGTAGTGCTCGACGATGATTTCACAGTCTGGATTCAACCGCTTGAGTTGACGGATGAACTTGATGCATTCGCGAGTGTCGCCTTCTGGATCTTTCGGATTTCCGAAGATGATCGAAAATTCGGGAACGATTCCAAACTGGCGTATTCGCGAAGCCAGAGCGAGCGTGTCTTCGGCACAGAGATCTTTATTCATCTCCTTTAGATTTTCATTCGATCCCGATTCGGCTCCGAAGAAGATCATCGCGCAGCCCGCGCGGCGGATGGCTTCGAACGTGGCGTCCGAATATTTCATCATGATGTCAGTGCGGCCTTCGCACCACCATCGCATGCGGAGCGGAGCGATGCGGTCTGCCAGTTCGCGAGTGTGTTCTTCTCGCAAAAAAAAGTTGTTGTCATAGAACTGGATGGCATCAACGCCGTACCTCTGGGCGAGGTGATGCAGCATCGCTTCGGTCCGAGCTGGAGATTCCATTTTTTCGCGGCTGCCGGAGAAATTGACTACTCCACAAAAATTGCACCGAAAAGGACACCCGATGCTGGCTTGGTGAACCGCAGTGCGGCGACCTAGAAATGTGGGCAGGAGATACTTCTCTGCAGGAATCCGATGATATGGATACCAGGGGAAATTGTCCGGACTTCGCATGGGGCGTTCAGGATTGTGACGAGCAATTCCGTCAGTATCTTTATAGGAGAGACCGTTGATATTCTTGAAATCTCGAAGTCCCCGAATCGCTTCCAGCAGTTCCAGGAAAGTCTGCTCGCCCTGGCCGCGGACTGCATAATCCACATAATTTGCGTTGAGAACGGCAGCCGTATAGTTGGTGGCGAAGTAGCCTCCCCAAACGATCGGCAGTTGGGGAAATCGTGCTCGCACTTCGCGGCAGGTGGCGACGGCACCAACCGTCTGTGGTCCGGGCATCACCGTAACCGCCAGAAGTTCCACTGGCCGCTCTTTGATCAGATCGATCAGCGATTCGGTAGGTTGGGGATCGATGTTGCCGTCGACGATGGCATATTCTTCCTTGCCCTCAAGAACGGCCGCGATTGCCAAAATTGAAAGTGGTAAGCGACGGTTACGAAGTTTGGTTGCCTTCGGGTTATAGAAGAGAATCATGTGCCAGGTTTCCGCCTAAAGGTCTCGCCGGCTCTCTAGCTCGGAGTCGCGGGCAGACACAGTCAATCAGAACCCGAGTACAGGCCGATGGAATACCGTAACAAATAGGCATTCCGCGAGTTGTCTCTAGTTTGTCAACAATCTGCAAAATCACTGTCAGCATCCGATCAAGTCCCAGGTGATAAGTGACACAAATTTGACAACCTCCTGACAATTGGTTTGGCCCGCTCTCCTAAGATTTGGGCGTTACTCCTTGCACAAACGAGGCACAAGTAGCGTGGCTGACGTGCTGTTGACACATTCCTATCACCTTTA
>Ga0185299_10002220_pt1 | contig 31260 bp, 29 predicted proteins | sample PaiPotPPA55metaG_FD_128002 | JGI IMG/M metagenome (GOLD analysis project Ga0185299, IMG submission 128002) | Iron sulfur acid spring bacterial and archeal communities from Banff, Canada, to study Microbial Dark Matter (Phase II) - Paint Pots PPA... ...
CTTCCTGTTCTCTCACCGAAACGCCGCTCTCGTTGCCGGTATTCTGCCGATTCTTCTGGTTTTCCCTGCAGCCGACGTGATCCTGCCGTTCACTCCCGTTTCGATTTTGTCTGCACGCTACCTGGCGTACCAGCTTGAAGCCAACCATGTGCCTTTGAGGGATTTGCGAGTGGCCGGGATTAGACGCAACGATCTCTTCGGGTTGAACTTTTATCTGCGGACCGATTTACAGGAATGGGACGGCGATCCGTCACGCGAATCTTACGTGCTCGCAACGGGACGGCTTTCTTGCTCAAAAATACCCGAAGCTGTGTCTTGCTCTGATTTGTGGGGATGGATCGACAAAATCGATGACTTCGAACTGCTGCATCTCACACCAAGGCGCTAGTGCGAAGCGCCGATGGGCGACAATCTCGATAAAAAGAAACTCACCACCCGATTCTCATACGCGCGCTTGTCGTCGTCGCCCATGTCCGCGAAATTTCCGTGGCCGATGTTGGCCTGATCTTTTGGTTCCGGCGCCTTCAAGTATATCTGACGAGTGACGTCGCCCAATTCCGGTTCGTCCGCCGCGCTAATGAACAATTTCTGTACCCCGGTCAGGGAAGCCATGCGCTTGGTATTGGACAGCGGAAGCTCGCCGCGATACTGGTGATTAAGCCATTGAAAACTAAACTCCGCCGATTTGGTCATCAATGGAAACCCGCCTAACCCCTGGCGTTCCACTCCGACCTTGACCATCTGCTCCGGCGAGTCGTAAACGGAGTCCAGTACCAGCGCCCGCACGCGCTTGTCGGCTTCGGCCTCGCGCAGCGCCGCATACGCGCCGAGGTTGTAGCCCCACAAACCAAAGCTGTTGGGATCGATATCGGTCCGCGCCGCCACCGCATCGATGGCCGCACGAACCTCGTCGGCCTCATGATAGCCGAATGAGGTGATTCCGTTGGTCGCGCCGTGCGCCGTGAAATCAAACACGAAGACGTTGTACTGGTGATCCTGCAGCGCGGAAACCAGGGTTAGCAGCTCGCCTTTGCTTGATCCATATCCGTGACAGAGGATAATCGTGGAAGCTCCGCGAAATCCAGGAAAGAACCACCCTTCGCGAGTCCCGACCGCGCCCGGCACGGCAAATTGCATGGCGTCCGGTCGGCCTGGAAAACTTTGCATGTTGATTTCGCTGCTGGTGCGTTGCGGCTTTACGATCCGGTAGACGAGGAATCCTGCAATCGCCAAGGTCGCCAGCACCGCAAAAAACGTCAGCGCCAGCGCTGCCGTTATCAGCTTGATGTACCAGCGCATGGGAGAGCGGAGGTCGGAAAAGTTCGCCATTAGCGTCTGCGCCATAAGGGTACGGGCCGTTCACAGCAGATAACTGTGGGTCGATCTGCATGCTAGCACAGCATCCCTTTGCTAATCCGCCAACCGCCGTATCATGTGCCTCAAACGTATAGTATGACTAACCTCCGTTTCGCCGCGATAGTGCAGCGTACTTCCTCGTATTTCCCTTGCCTCCTTCGCTTCAATTACGCCTCATTGCCAGCTATGATGGAGTCTTCCGGCAACGGGCGCGCCGGTCTCACCCTCCATGAACATCGCTGACCTCCGCCAAACTACCGTGCGCCAGCTAGAGCCGCTCCTCGAGGAAGAGGCATCGCATTGGCGCGAAGAATTGCACTGGGACTATCGTGGCGCGCTCGACCTCATCAAGCGTTTTCTCGAAGCGCACGCGCTGTGCGGCTCGGTGGCCTTCGAGAATGGCACGGCCGTCGGCTATTCGTTCTATGTGCTGGAAGAACAAAAGGGGCTTATCGGTGGACTGTACGTTTCGCCCCGTCACCCTCAAGCGGCCATAGGCCGCCGCCTTCTGGAAGAGATGCTGTACTCCATGCGCGCCGTTCCCCAACTTGCGCGCATCGAGGCGCAACTTATGCCCTTCTGCGGCCCGGTAGACGCACCGCTCCTTGAACAAGGTTTCCACCTCTACACTCGAAAATTCATGTTGTTTGATTTACGCAAGCCGGCGAAGTCGCGGCCGGGCGGCGCGTTGGGCATGCGCCTGGACCGCTGGAACGACCGCTTCTTCGATCCCTGCGCCAAGCTCATCTATCTGTGCTACACGGATCACGTCGATGGCGAGATCAACGACCAATATCGCAGCCGCTCTGGCGCGCTAAAATTTCTGAAGAATATTATTCTGCTGCCCGGCTGCGGCCAATTCGTCCCGAGTGCTTCCTTGGTCCTTCGGCAGCCCGGCAGCGACGAGTTGATCGCCGCGGTGCTCACCAGCGAAGTCTCCCCCGGCGTTGGCCACACCACGCAAATCTGTGTATTGCCCGGCTATCAAGGCCACGGGCTCGGCCGGATGCTGATGGAAACCTCTGCGGAAGCGCTTCGCTCCATGAAATTCCGCGAGCTAACTCTCACCGTCACCGCGGAAAATCGCTCCGCCGTACAACTCTACGAGAGCCTCGGCTTCACTACCATCCGCACCTTCACCGCCGGCGTCTGGCCCCGCTAACAAATCCGCCCTGATTGGACGACGGCGTCGGCTCCTCAAGCCGAGCAGACCTGAGGGGTGCCCCATCCTTGCGCTTTTTGCAAGGGTGGAGATTTTGACTCTCGATTGCCCTCTCCCAGCCTGTCATCCCGAGCACCCGAGGGATCTGCTGTTTCCTCTTCCCCGCCTGTCAACCCACGTTTCGGACCCTTCCACTCCGCATCCCTCCACGCCGTCATTCCGAGCGAAACAGGCCGATTTTTTCTTCCCCTTCGCTTCCGAGCGAAGGGTCGGTCTGTGCAGCGAGGAATCTGCTTCTCGTCGCCATCGTTGCCAAGGTGAATCCTTTCGCAACCGCGTCGCGAGCTTTCATTGCCTGCTCGCCGCTGCTGTGGTAACTACTTAATCTCAAAGTTACTAAGACCTAAGGGAGCGAATGACCCCTCTCGAAGCCTATCTCACATCCCTGCTCGAAATCCGATCCAGCGGCGAAGCCGTCGACGAAACCTCTTACTACGGCGCGCTGGAGACCTTCTTCAACGATGTAGGAAAAACTCTGAAGCCCAAAGTCCGTTGTGTTCTTCAGCTCAAGAATCGGGGCGTCGGCAGCCCTGATGGAGGACTCTTCACGGAAGAGCAGCTAAAGACCAAGCGCGGTGAACAGAAACCGCTGCCGCAGATCCCTAATCGTGGCGTTGTCGAGGTCAAGGCCACATCCGACGACGCCTGGCTTACCGCGGACGGAGAGCAGGTTAGCCGCTACTGGGGCAAATACCGGCAGGTCCTGGTTACGAATTACCGGGACTTCGTTTTCGTCGGCCAAGACCAATTGGGGAAGCCCGTTAAGCTCGAAAGCTACCGTCTCGCCGATTCCGAATCCGATTTCTGGTCGGCCGCTCGTCACCCGAAGAAAACCGCCGCGAGACACGGCGAGATGTTTGTGGAATTTGCCAAGCGCGCCATGCTCCACGCGGCTCCGCTGAACGCACCCGAGGACGTAGCATGGTTCCTGGCTTCAACGCCCGAGATGCGCTGGCTCGAATCGGGTTGCACGAACTGCCCGCGCTCGCGGGTCTACGCAAGGCTTTAGAAGAAGCCCTAGGCCTGACCTTCGAAGGAGAGAAAGGCGAGCATTTCTTCCGCTCCACTCTAGTTCAAACGCTGTTCTATGGTGTCTTCTCGGCTTGGGTTTTGTGGTCCAAACAACACCCGCCCGGTTCGAAAGAGCGCTTTGAATGGGCCCAAACTGCACGCCTCTTGCGCGTGCCGGTGCTCCGGAAATTATTCCACGAAGTCACCGACCCGGGGCAACTGGAAGAGTTAAATCTCACCGAAATACTCGATTGGACGTCTTCGGTTCTCAATCGTGTTGATCGCGCCGCGTTCTTTGCCCGATTCGAAGAAGGCCACGCCGTTCAATACTTCTACGAGCCCTTTCTCCAAGCTTTCGATCCGGAACTTCGCAAGCAGCTCGGCGTATGGTACACGCCGCCCGAAATCGTTCGGTACATGGTGGCCCGCGTCGACACTGTTCTGCGCGAAGAACTCGATCTTCCAGATGGTCTCGCCGACAAGAACGTTTACGTGCTCGACCCTTGCTGTGGCACTGGCTCCTATCTCGTTGAAGTGCTGAATAAGATCCACGAAACCCTCAAGAAGCGCGAAGGCGATGCGCTAGTTGCCGCCGACCTGAAGGAAGCCGCCAAGAGTCGCGTGTTCGGCTTCGAGATTCTCCCCGCACCCTTCGTCGTCTCTCACCTCCAACTCAGCTTGCTTCTTCAAAATCTCGGCGCTCCCCTCACGGAAAAAGGCAGCGAGCGCATCGGTGTCTTCCTGACCAACGCCCTGACAGGCTGGGAACCACCCAAGGAGCCCAAGAGGCGTCTGCTCTTCCCCGAACTTGAAGAGGAGCGTGACGCGGCTGAGCACGTTAAAAGGGACACCCCAATTCTCGTAGTCCTAGGTAACCCGCCCTACAACGGCTTCGCTGGCGTGGCGGTCGAAGAAGAGCGCGCGCTAACAACAGCCTACAAGACCACCAAGAAAGCTCCGGCACCGCAAGGGCATGGCTTGAACGATCTTTACGTGCGTTTCTATCGAATGGCGGAACATCGCATCGCAGAGATGTCTGGTTACGGTGTCGCCTGTTTATCTCAAACTATTCATGGCTCGACGGACTTTCCTTTACAGGGATGCGTGAAAGCTATCTTGAAAAGTTTGACCGCATCTGGATTGACTGCCTGAACGGCGATAGTTACAAGACCGGCAAAGTAACACCAGACGGTAAACCGGACCCGAGTGTTTTCTCTACAGAATGGAATCGCGAGCGCATCCAGGTCGGAACATCGATCGGACTACTCGTTCGCAACCGCAGGAGCAAGGGAACAGGCACCATTCACCTTAGACAATTCTGGGGCAAAGCCAAGCGCGAGGAACTTCTCGCTTCGATTGGCGAGCCGATCTACGAGAGCATTAGTCCAGCTATTGATCTCGGTCTCTCATTCATGTCGGCGAAAATTGGTGAGAACTATAGGGCGTGGCCGCCACTTCCATCGCTGTTCCCAACTTCCTTTCCCGGAGTAAAGACGAGCCGCGATCAGTTGCTTATAGATGTCGACAAGGAAGACCTCGTGCGGAGAATGCAGTCCTTCTTCGATCCAAAACTCAGCTACGAGGAATGGCACCTGGCGAATCAAGGTTTGGCGGAAAACGTTGCCGGATTCGACCCCAAGTCCGTCCGTACTGCTCTCGTCCTCCGTGGCTTCCAACTGGAAAACATCGTTAGGTTCCAATATCGGCCATTCGATGTCAGATGGCTTTACTGGGAACCCGAGACCAACCTACTAGACAGAAAACGCGAGGACTACTTTCCGCATGTCGGCCAAGAAAATCGTTGGATCGAGGCCAGGCAGAGACAACCGAAGGAGATCTTCGACAGGGGTTTCGTTACTCGCTTCATTGCGGACAATTTTGGTAATGGACTATCCAATTTTTTCCCATTACGCCTGAAAACCGAAGCGCTCCACGGTCCATTATTAAAACCATCTAGCGGCTCGGCCGAAACACCAAATCTCAGCGACGACGCCTGGGAGTACCTCGCTGCACTTAAGAGGGACCCCGAAGATCTCTTCTTTCACGCAGTGGCGATGATTAATGATCCTGCCTATCGTTCCGAAAATGCTGGTGCTTTGCGTCAGGATTGGCCCCACGTGCCCCTTCCGATATCAAAGCAAGCGCTCATCGATTCGGCCGATCTTGGTCGCCAAATTGCCCGCCTGTTCGATTGCGAGGTGCCCATAAAACAGATCACTTCGGGAGACCTTAGGGCAGAACTCAAGCCTATCGCTGTGACAACACGGGTTGGGGGTGGCTCGCTGAAGGAAACCGACTTGGAACTAACCGCTGGATGGGGGCACTCCGGTAAAGGCGGCGTCACCATGCCAGGGAGGGGCAAACTTCTCGAGCGCGAGTATTCCATTGACGAGCAAAAGTCGATTATCGATGGAGCGCGAGCAATTGGCATTACGGAAGAAAATGCCTTGAGACACTTGGGCGACAAGACCTGCGATGTTTATCTGAATGACGATGCGTATTGGTGCAACGTTCCTACTCGCGTCTGGGAATACACCATTGGTGGGTACCAAGTGATCAAGAAATGGCTTTCCTATCGAGAAAAGCCACTTTTGGGCCGCGCTCTGACAGTTGACGAAGTGCGCTATGTGCAGGAGATGGCGCGGCGCATCGCTGCCATCCTACTCTTGGAACCGGCGCTGGATGCAAACTACGAATCGATCAAGGCTAATACGTTTTCCTGGCCCCCAAAATCTTGAGCCACTTCTAGCTGGCAGATCTTGGTAGTGGCTCAGCTCGAATTTGACTGGAATAAATGAAGGGAGAATGCTGTTATGGAACTGGTGCGCGCCAGGTTTGTTCAAGATACTTGTCCGGAATGTCGAAGCGCTCTGCTAGCAGAAGCGAAATCTCTCGGGGGACTCCCACTTGGCGGTGAAGTCGTCCTGATTCCTGAGCCCTGGCTCAACGCAATCTGTCCTCACGGCCGCCCAGGCCTTAAATTTGAGCGGGCAGTGTCCGACAGGTGCGCGATCAAGACAAGCGGAGCGAGCGAAAACCAGTGACGTCGAGCTTGAGGCTACTGATTCTAAAATGGACGCCACCAAGGACATCGGGTACCCGATTCGAGAGCACGGGCCGTATGGTTCTCACTCAATGCACGATGATTTCGACGACGAATCTGGCCCCGATGGGTCAGGAACGTACTAGCCTGGGAACAGATTCGGACGTACGCATCTACTTCTTCGACCCAGCCGAGTACCCTAGGCTCAGTTTTTGAACTTGAGTCTTTCGGTTGCCGTTCTCTCCCGCCTTATTCCGTTCGAACGCATCAACAACCGCCCTATTCGAATAACCAGTAGGTAAAATAATTCACTTGACTTCATTCTAGCATTCGCGTATATTGACCCTGCTTCTGTGAATAAGGGGGAAGAAACAGAAAGGGTTCCCCCGTGTCCGCGCAACCAGCCGGCCAAGTTCTCCCCCAATCGTTACTTCATTACGTCGTTACATCCTTACTTCGCTTCTCGCAGTCCTCTGTGCTCTCTGTGGTGAAATCTCTCTTCCTAAAAAGGTGACCTAAAATGACCGCAACCCATTCCATCGACTCCAAACTCTGTCAATTCGCCTTCTCCGACAACCGCCACTGCCGCATGCTACGCCACGAACATCACCCCACGCTCTGCCTGTTCCACGCGCACGCCGAGCAACAACTCTTGGAATCTCCTAAACTTGGCGCCGAGATCGCCACTACCATCACCGGCGATTTCCTCACCGCCGCCGACATCAACCACGTCATGAGCAAGGTCTTCACCGCCTTGGCCCAAAACCGCATCCCCCAACGTACCGCTGCTACCCTCGCCTACCTCGGCCAAGTCATGCTTCTCACTCTGCCTCTGGCCAAAAAAGAAACCAAATTCGTCTATTCCTACGAAACCTGGCAAAACATGATCGAAAACGCCCCCCGCCTCTCCGACCCACCGACTCCCACGCCACAAATCCCAGCCCAAGCTGGGACCCCCGAGTAAGAATCTATGCGGGCTCCGCTCTTCGTCTGTGTCACGCACCTCGACCATGCCCCGCTCTTCGTCAGGGCATGGCTTCAGCTATGCCGACCAAGCCAGCAAGCAAGACCGGCTTCAGCCGCTGAGGCTCGCGCCATTGACCAAACGATGCTTCTACTCACTACTCATTGTCGGCTAACCCCTTTACAATCCGCACTTCCGAAAAACAGCCACGTAACTCCTTCAGAATCCGCACTTCCAAAAACACGAGACTTAAACCCCTTTAGAATCCGCACTTGCAAAAAAGGGTGGGGGGAGGGTACAAATTGTTAACCAAAAATCGCCCCTCCATTTCGATGCGCCGCGAAGCCTTAACCCTTGGTTTCTTTCCCCATCGGGAACAGTGTCGGCCTCTCCGGCGGCCTCGACGCGATCTTCTCCAACTCCGGATAATGCTGCCGCAGCGGCTCAGGCACATTCACCTTCGCCCCTTTCAGCATGCCGATCAGTTGCAGAGCGTTGACGACGCCCTTTCCGAGGTAGTGGTTGTTGGCAATCGCGAAAACCCTGCGCGTCTGTTCCGCGGCGTTTTGGATCCGGTCCGCCCAAGGAGTGAGTTCTTCGGCGGAATAAAGATAGTTGTAGCGCTCGTGCGACGCGATGGTTGGATCGTCGCTAAACCAGGTGTCGTAGCGGCGCCCGTGCAGCCGAATGTATCCGATCGCCTCGGCGCAGTCCTCACCCGCCAACGGCGACGCTCTCTCCCCCGACCAGAGGGACTTGCCCTCCCTCGGCAAGAGGGATTTACCAATAATCGGCTGATCTATGTTGCAAAACGCGGCGTGATGCTCGCGGAGCAGCGCGAAAATTTCCGGATCGTCCCACGAGGCGTGCCGCATTTCCACCGCGAGCGGATAATCGGCAAACCGCTTGAGCAAAGCAGTGAGGTACACCGTCGTTTCGCGAGTGCGCTGAAACGAGAAAGGGAATTGCAGCAAGACCGCGCCCAGCTTGCCGGCGTTCCGCAGCACGTCAAATCCGGCCCGCACCGCACGCTCATCCTCCGCGCTGGGGCTTCCGGTCGAGCCCGAAGCCACGCGGCTGAGCATCGAGGATCTCGATCGTGTCGGAGCCGGCGTACTGCCGTTTTCCGCATCAGGAAAATTCTCGTGCGTGAATTTCTGCCACAACTTGGCGGTGAACAAAAAACGCGGATTGGCCGCCACCCGCTCCAGCCATTGATGCGCGTGTCCCGGCTGAAGGGGCGAGTAGAACGAAGTATTGATCTCGATCGTATCGAAAAATTCCGCCAGGTAGGAAGCTTCGTGAAAGCCTTTGGGACGCGGCGAAGGATACACATATCCGGCCCAATCCGGATACGACCAGCCCGCAGGCCCGACGCGAATCTCGCAGCCAGGCGTGACGACCGAGTTAGACGGACTATTCCCGGCCGCATCGATCTCGGCGGCGCTTTGCGTGGACGCCGCGCTAGCGGGTCGCTCTGTTTTGCCATCCGGCATAGTTCGCGCCAATATTTTGCGCGCTCGTCGCAGAGTAGAGGTAACGCAATGAGTATGTCAACGCATGCCGCTTGCTCCGCCGAGCTCCTGCCAAGAGACAATTCAAAAGGGAAAATCGCCCTCGAAAAAATCCAAGTCGCGATTGCCGCCAACGCCGCCGGTTGCTATGCTGGCGCCACATGCGCTGCACAGCAACAATCCGCGTCGCCCACCCCTCCCAAAAAACAACCTACAGGTGCAAACATGAAACTTTCCATCAGCTACAAGCACGTCGACTCCTACGAAGCCGTCGAAGCGCACGCTACTCGAGCGGTCGAAAAACTGACCCGGCTGCTGAAATGCTATGAGCCGGACTTGGTGCAGCTACACGGAGTTTTCTCACAAAACCCCCACAAACAAGAGCAATCGTTCTCGCTGAACCTGTCCTTGCCCACCGGCGCCATACACGCCACCGGCACGGGCGAAAACGCGCGCGCCGCCTGCAAACAAGCCTTCACCGAACTGGAATCGCAAGTGAAGAAACACCAATCGCGCCTGCGCCACGATCACGAGTGGAAGCGCAAGCAGCGCCCCAAATCCAGCTTCCGCCTAGCGGAAACCTAGCTATATCCAAAACGTAGCGAGCACTTTGGCGCGTCAGCAAAAACCAGCGATAGCGGAACGACAGAAAGTTACCGGCGCTGCCCAGCACCTATGTTATTAAGCAGGTGGTTCGACTAAAAATCTCAACGCATAGCGTTTTGCCCAGATTCGGTATTGTTTGATTTTTTCAGGGCCTGGTCGATAGCGCCACCAAGACGCTTACTGCGGTTTCACGAGCTTCGGCCGGCCTATCTTGGGACGTGTTGCGGAAGTTTCCGCGCAACTCTTAATGGCAGTGCTCGTTAGCGGAGCCTTTTTGCGCCACGAAACCGCGCGGAGTCACCGAGTACCCGAACGATGTGCGAGTGCATATGCTTTGAGAAGGATGCTAAGATTGAAAGGTTTCGCTGCCATGATCTGCGTCATCCGTACCCAAGGTGAAGTTGGGTTGCAAGAATGACGGCCAGCGATTCGACCACCAGGGGCGTAGCTCAGTGGTAGAGCAGCGGCCTTTTAAGCCGAAGGTCGTGGGTTCGATCCCCACCGCCCCTACCAATCTTCTTCATTCCGCACGGCTTACTGTCGCGTTTAACAACAATAAGCCGTTTAACAACAATTGAACCAATTTAAGCCGCGAACTTGGCGATGCGGGCTGAGCGATTCTCGACCGCATCATGCTGCTGGTTGCCCACCACGTGTCCGTATATCCCCAGCGTGATGCGTGGGTCACTGTGACGCAGTTGCTTCTGCACCACAGCCGGTGTTGCACCGTCTGCGAGCAGGGCACTCGTAGCACCGTGACGCATTGAATGAAACCCGCCGCGTGGTATTCCCAACCGCTCAAGCAACGGGTGCAGAACTTTTTCCCTTAGCTTGTTCGCTGAGAATGGACGGCCACGCCGGTTGATGAAGAGCAGGTCTGTTTTTCCATCGTGAGCCTGAAGGTGCTTGCGCGGCCTGTCTGCCAACTGCGATGGAATCGGCACATCTGCGCTGCTGGCGTTGGACTTCACCGCTTGGACATTCCGCGTGGCAGCGTCAACGCTCTGCCGCACACGGATTATCTTTCTGGCAAAGTCTAGGTCGCTGACGCGAAGCGCGAGAACTTCACCGATGCGAAGACCCAGAACCGAAGTGACAGACAGAATGGTTCGGAACGGTTCTGTTGCAGCAGCGGTGATCTTCCCAACTTCCTCATCAGTGAAGCAGCGTTGCTCCTTCTTGACTCCTTCGCGTGGCATGGTGATGTCTGCGAGCGTGAAACCGCCACACGCATAATCCCAAGATTTTGCTACGCGAAGGATGGAAGACAGAGTGAGCAACACGTTCTCAACCGTTTTCTTTGATCGTCCACCGATGGCGAGATAAGCCACGAAGCTCTGAACCATCTTCGTGTTTATCTCAGTCAGCGGCAGACTGCCCAGCTTCGGAATGATGTGCGCACGCAGATGCGATTCTGCCGCCCGTGTGGTGCTCCCTTTCAAGTTGACGGCCACGCTGGAACGCCACTCTTTCACGAACTGCTCAAGAGTCATTCCAGACTTCGGCTGCGACTTGGCTTCAGCATTCACGAGGTCAAGGTACGGCTGAAACAGCTTCCACGCTGCACGTTCAGATAGACTGCTGACCGGACCAAGAACAACACACCGCTGTATCCGTTTGAACGTTCCATTAGGTTGCAGAACGTCTTCGCGGTATACGCCACAGCGTGTTGGCTTCTTTCCCCGGATAATCAAGGTTCCCTTCTGAAACCTTCTTCTCAAAGCTACCCTTCCTGCCTGCACGGGCAGTGGCGTAGCGGTTGGGAATGTAGCATCAGCGGTTCCGGCTGTCACCGTTACGGATGTTCCGGTACTCGCTTGCCCTGTTGAACCGTCTTGGCTGGGAACGCCGGGCAGCGCGTTGCCAACCCCACTCTGAAAACCGTCCACTTCATCTCCTCCACAAATGAAAGGGCTGCCAACCACAGTGGCAGCCCTGAAAATCGATACACCGTTGTTTGCTTCGCTACAAAATCATTTCTTGCCGGACTCCTTGCCATCAGGTACTGGCATTGAGTATTCGACTGACACAGCCCAGCCTGCTCCTGCAACTGAGAAATGCATCCAAAACATTTATTAGCTCAAGTGCCGTAGCGTTGGGGTCTACACCCAGCAATTCCACGGTGGCCGTGTTTCTGACCTTCTAAGATGGAGTCGCGAACCCCAGAGAGTTTTTGGTTTATTCCCCCTAGTTTGTTTGTGACCACTCCAATGTAGGCTCAGCATGGTCTAGAAAACCTACCGGTCGCGACTCTCCAAGTGCAACAATTTCAATGCGAATAGACTTTTTGGTAGGGACAGCCAAAAGTCTTTGGCCTCAAGCAATCGCAGAGTTTGGGTAGAGCGTTCGGCTTTCTTCCGCCGCTGGCGGTAAACTCAGTTCACTCGCGCTTTGAATGTTCCAGTGTTTCATCCATAGAAAAAGAATCATCAGACCCCATAAGTGGTAGCCCAAGTTGGCGCGCCGTTCCGTGTGGTCGTTCTTCAACCGTTCAATCGTGTCAGGGCGAAACACTCCGTTCTGCGTGACCCTTTCTGGGCTCAGCGTATCTTCCAGGTACGGACGCAGAGGGCCGCGCAGCCAATCGTGCGTGGGGATATCCAATCCGGTTTTCGAGCGGCGCAGCACGCTGGCTGGCAGCTTCGACCTCATCAAGCGCTTCAGTATCACTTTGGTACCGCGGCCGCTAATCTTGAAGCGGTCCGGCAACGACGCGGCGAATTCGATAATCCGGTGATCCAGATACGGCGGCCGAACCTCCAGGGAATGCGCCATGCTCATGCGATCTACTTTCTGCAGCAGATCGTCCGTCAGGTAATATCTTTGATCGAACGCCAGAAATCGGCTGAGGTTCCCGTCGCCATTTCCTGGGGGCAAATCACATTCGAACAGATCCTGCACTCGGGTGTGATTCGTTTTCATCAGCAGGTCCGCTTGTTGCGCGCGGGAAAATGATCCATTCCAATAGACGTGCGCTTCATCGGGCGAGAGCAGCGATCCCTCCAGGAACCGCTTCATCTTGTACTCGAAGCTGATCTTGTCGTCGGAAACCGGCCAATAGCGTAGCGCGCTTAGAAGGGAACGCCGCGCGGCCTCCGACAATAACCTGGCATATCCCGCAAGATGGTCGGCCCGATAGGTAATATATCCGCCAAACAACTCGTCCGCTCCTTCACCACTTAGCGCCACGGTCACTCGCTGCCGGCTGAGTTTCGACAGAAACCACACGGGTAGCGCCCCCGCATCCGCAAACGGCTCGTCTGAATAATAAGCCACGTCCTCAATCGCGGCCGGCAGGTCGAGCGTCGGATTCAAATCAAGTTCGAGATGATCGGTCTGATATTTGTCTACCAGGTTGTGGATGTATGGAGCTTCGTTAAAGCTCCTACCCCGGAAGGTGATCGAAAAAGTCTTTAATCGCTGCGTGCTTGCTTGCGAAGCGTAATGCAGAAGCGTGGAGGAATCGATTCCACCGCTCAGCCATATTCCCACCGGCACGTCCGACAGCAAATGATCCTGCATCGACTGCCTCAACAGTCCGTCGAGCGCCTCTTCCGCATCGGGCAGAGTCCAGTTCTCATGTTGCCCATGCGGCAGCTTCCAATAGGAGTCCTCCAGTACCATCCCGTTTCGCCACTCCAGGAAGTGCCCCGGCCGCAGTTTCTGGATGCCTTCGATCAAAGTGAACGGACCCGGCACGTAATTCAGGGCCAGGTAATGATGGAGAGCGCTGAGATCCAGCCGCCGGGGAATTTCCGGATGAAACAGAATCGTCTTTAATTCCGATCCGAAATAAATGTCGTTGCCAAGCCGGCAGACATACAGAGGTTTAATTCCCACTCGGTCCCGCACCAGAACCAACCGGCGCTCGTCCTCGTTCCAGAACGCAGCCGCGAACATTCCGCGGAGTCGTCGGAAACAGTCCGTGTCCCACTGCAAGAAAGCCCGCAGGAGAACTTCCGTGTCGCACTGTGTCAAAAACTGGTGGCCCAGTACCTGCAGTTCCTTACGCAATTCGAGGTAATTGTAGATTTCGCCGTTGAAGACAAGAACCGTCCTTCGATCGTCGCTGAACAATGGTTGGGCTCCAGCCGAAAGATCGATGATCTTCAGCCGCACGGCGCCTAGAGACACATCAGCGGACTCGTAGATCCCCTGCTGATCGGGTCCTCGATGAATTAGAGTATTGGTTGCTTCCTTGATCGCAGACGGACTAAATACACGACCACGGTGGGTATACCCTGATATTCCACACACGAATAATCGCCCCCCAATTTACACGAAGAAGCTAGGTGATGCAGGCGCTGTTAGAACGCAAACTTCGCAATGACTTGCGCGATTCTTGCGTCCACCTCAGCGGTCGCAAACGCGCCGTACGGCGACGTAGGCGGGTTACGATGCGGAAGTTTTCCTAAGGCTTAGGTCCGTGTTGAATAGCCCGGCCCTCGGAAGGAGTCGCGCGGTACGGTTCCGAACGTGGTAGCTTTACCCGCGGGAACGAATTCGCTCGACGTAACGCACGGCGCGGTTACCGCACTGGCACCGCGTTGTTTCGGCACTGTGTGAGCGTCGCGAGTATGATAACGTTCTGCATATTTTTGCGAAGATAAGTAAGCTAAAGAGCGCGCAGAAACTCTACGAGGTCCTTCTTTTCCTGCGAAGTTAGCTTAGCGCCCCCAATCAAGTTGAAGAATTCCACAGTGTCTTCCAGGGTCAGAAGACGTCCGTCGTGCATGTATGGTGGCGTAGTCTTGATCCCGCGGAGCGAGAAGGTTTTGATGGGTCCGTCCGCACCGGCCATCATGCCGTTAATCATCTCGGGTTTATAAAAGCGTTCCGCATGCAGGTTATGCATCAGGTTGTCGGTGAAATACGCTCCTGTATGGCAGGTCGCGCACTTTCCTTTGCCGAAAAAGATCTCCTGCCCATGGAGCTCAGCGGCGGTGGCTTTCTTGGGATCAAGTTTGCCGTAGATGTCCAATTTGGGCGCGGGAGGAAAATCCAGAAGCTCCTGGAACTCAGCCATAAAATGAACCTGGCTGCCACGCTCCAAGACGTTGACGCCCTTCTTTGTGGCAATCACTGGGTCACCGTCGAAATACGCGGCCCGCTGTTCGAACTCAGTGAAGTCTTCCACGGTCTTGAGAGCACGCTGGGAACCGAAGAGACGCTGGATGTTCACCCCGCGAAGAGCCGGCGTGTCAATACGGTGGCGAAACTCCTGCGGGCGAATATCGCCGACCAGATGTGTCGCACCATTGGTGCTGCCATTGGCATGGCAGTCGAAGCAAGCCACGCCCATGCTTGGCTTTTCTGAGCGACGATCCTCGGTCGCGTTGAACTGCTGTTGCGGAAAAGGCGTGAGCAGCAGACGCAGACCTTCCAACTGTTTGGGATTGAGGATGCCGTTGAATATTTCGTAGTAGTTATTGATCGCAAGAAGTTTTCCCTGAGAAACATCCCCCAGGTCCGGGCGCGTGGTCAGATAAATTGCCGGCGGAAATGCGGGCAGGAGATGCTCGGGAATATCGAAATCCAGGTCAAAACGGGTGAGGTCACGATCGTCGAGCTTCTTGATTTCCGCAATTTCGAAGCGCGGAAAAACCATTCCCCCTTCGGGATGGTTGGGGTGGGGCAAAGGGTAGAAACCCCTGGGGAAGACCTTCTTGTCGCGGATTTCCTCCGGGCTCAAAGAGGCGAGCGTCTCCCACGTCACGCCTTCAGGCAGCTTGACGCGGACGCCCTCCTGCAACGGTTTGTCCCGCTCCATCATCACGCCGCGCGCCGGACGATCGCTCAGGTCGTAGCGCTCGCTGAGCAGATCGGAGTGGCGTCTCTCGATGTCCGGCTTTGCCGCCTTCATGCGCGCCATGATGGACGCAAATTGTTCCGTGATGTCCACCTTCATGTAGCTTGTCTTGCCTTGGTCCTGGGCATGAGCAACATGAAATGCCAAGGTCAGACTAACAATGCCGGGTAGTACCCACACGCTTCTACGTTTCAGTAGATTGATTATTCTCCTCAGTGAACCCCATCCTTGAGACTCTGTGCCTTCATTCCTTTTCGCTTTCAGCGCCATACTCAACTCCTTTTCTTTCGGTTTGGGAAGACTCCATGCGATCAGCTTCCCTGGTTATCCACTCGCGAATATAGGGAGAACAGTTCCGCAGGGCGATGCCGTCTCTTTCGCAAGCTGCTAGAAAATCGACGGCACCCCGATCCACGAGCCTGATCTCGCAGAGATCCAGCACGACTTTGCGCTCTTCGTTCCGGATGAGTTCCCAGAGTTCAGAAACTTGGGTAACTTGAAGGCGTCCGCTGAGAGTAAATTGCACAGCGTCTTCTCCCATCTGCTGCCTTTCGATCTTGAGCATGGTCCTTTATGATTCCGATGGGAATGTAGCAAGACCAAGCCCATTCATAACAATATGGAAATAAAGAATATAGCGGTGGTTCACGCAACTAAATTTCGCGAATTCGCGGAATTTCGCGACGAGAATTGAGGAGCAGAGGGAAGAACGCGCGCTCAATCACCCTAATATTTTGTTTTCTTGATCCCGAGGGTCTTGATCTTCGATTCCAAGGTGGAAGGGGGAATGCCGAGTAGTAAAGCGGCGCCAGAACTGCCTGCCACACGACCTTTTGTTTCTGCCAGGGCCGCCTCTATCATTTCCCGCTCATGGTCAACAAGACTCCTGGTAAGGCGCTTCTGCGACGCCACGGCAGATGCAGGTTGCGCAGTGAACCAACTCTCGTCCGCGGAAAAGGCACCCGAGTCGCAGAGAATCACGGACCGTTCAATCACGTTCTGAAGCTCGCGGATATTGCCAGGCCAGTGGTAAGCAGTTAATAGATCCAACGTGCGTTTTTCGATCCTGGTTATGTTCTTCCCCACTTTTCCGGAATAGCGGTCAATGAAATACCTTACGAGCAGGGGAATGTCCTCGATGCGCTGGCGCAAGGGGGGAACGTGGATGGGGAAAACGTTCAGGCGATAGAAAAGATCCAAGCGAAAAGTGCCGGCGGCCGCGGCGGCGGCGAGATCGCGGTTGCTGGCGGCGATGATGCGAACATTGGCGGAGATTAAATGGTTGCCGCCTACTCTCTCGAACTCGCGTTCTTGAAGGACGCGAAGCAAGGCAATTTGCGTTTCTGGAGGAAGCTCGCCAATTTCATCGAGAAAGATGGTTCCCCCCTCGGCGAGTTCGAATCGGCCAATGCGCCGCTGGAGAGCTCCGGTGAAGGCACCCCTCTCGTGTCCGAAAAGTTCCGAAGCGATAAGAGAGGAAGGAATTGCGGCGCAGTTGACACTGACAAAGGTCCGACCGGCACGCTGCGAATGCTTGTGAATTGCGCGGGCAACGAGTTCCTTGCCGGTGCCGGTCTCCCCGGAAATGAGAACGGTGGAATCGCTGGGGGCGACCTTCGCAATGCAAGACAGGACCTCCTGCAGGGCGGGTGACGACCCGACGATCTCCTCAAACATCGAGGCTTGATCAACCTCCTCACGGAGAGCAAGATTCTCTTCGTAGAGCTTGTCCTTCAGCGCTTTGATTTCTTCAAACGCTTTTTGCAACGCTGCCTGAGAACGTTCGCGTTCGATCGCAATCTGTGCAACATGCCCGGCCCTTTCAATCAAGGCCAAATCGCTCTCGCTAGGTTGGCGGAGTTCCGTGTAGTACATCGCCAGGGTCCCGAGAACTTCTTGATTTTTCGAAATCAGTGGCCGCGACCAGCAGGCACGTAGCTCGTGACTTAAGGCTGATTCCCGGAACTCGGCCCACAATGGATCGGTGGCGATGTCTGCCACGATCACCTGCTGTTTCCGGAATGCCGCTGTGCCGCAGGAACCCACTCTCGGACCAATCTTCAGCGGAGTGATGGCCGCCGTCCATCCCTTTGGAACGCGCCGGCCGGCCGCTGGCCACAAGCGCTCCCCGTCGGGATCCATCAACAGCACCGTGGAAATCAGGTTGTGCGCTTGCTCATCGACAGCGTCGCATAAGGACTGTAGAACTCCCTTCAACTCCTCTCCCGCCGCGATCATTTCCAGAATTCGTTTTTCCGCAGAGAGAAGCGCACCAGCGCGCTTCTGCTCCGTGATGTCTACCCCTGTGCCTACCAACTCTACGACCTCGCCCACGTCGTTCAACACCGGGTGGCCCACGGTCTGGACGTACTTCATCGTTCCATTTGGCAAGAGTACTCGGTACTCCAGTTCGAAATCGTGTTTCCCCGCGATAGACTTCTCGAGACGTTTCAGAAATTCCGGCTGGTCTTCAGGATGAATTCGCTGGAAGGCAGCCATGTAGGTCGACGGATCACATTTTGGGTCGAATCCGTAGATACGATATTGTTCGTCGGACCAATAGATGTTCTCCTGCCGGACTACATCCCAGGCCCAGCTTCCCGTGTGGGCCAGTCGTTGGCCTTCTTCCAGATACGCCTGACTGCGCTGAAGTGCTTCCTCTGCCCGTTTGCGCTCTTCGCGCGTGCGAAGCGTCGTGACTCCGTAAGCGAGGTTGTCGGCCAGCTCCACGTACTGCTCGAAACTCTCCTCATTGAATTTGTTGGGTTCCGCGGAATAGAGGCACAACACGCCAAATGTGTCATTGCCACGAGCAAGCGGTAGACCCAGTACAGAAGCATAGCCATGAGCGATCGCCCGCTCCCGCCAGGGGCTATATCTTTCTTCATTGCGAATGTTTCGTGCCCAGGAGGGGATTCCCGTCCGAATAGTTGTCCCGGAGGGACCTTGGCCTAGTTCGTTATCCGGCCAGGTCACCGTGATGCCTTGCAGGTAGCCATCCTCCTGTCCGGCGCAAGCCACAGGACGTATCGACTTTTCTGCGTCGTCCTGGCGGTAGCCTACCCACACCATCCGGAGCCCGCCAAACTCGACAAGGATTCGGCAAATGGAGTCCAACAACTCTTGTTCATCCGTTGTGTGAATCAAGGCGAGGTTGCACTGGTGAACCGTTTGCAGCGCTCGATTCAACTGGACGAGACTGTCTTCCGTCTGTTCCATCGGAACACGCGCACTCCCTGACTTTTAATGCCTCCGGCACTGTCTTCGGCGCAACCGTGCGCGCCGTACAAACGCTCCAACCGCTGAGCTGACGCCGACACAATATTCTAGATTCGATGCAATTCGCCATCATATTGACGCAGTGTCAAAACCTACGTGCCGCCCCTTCGCTGCTGACCAGCAGTACCTCTTGATCGCCTATGGCATAGGAACAAGTCCCGCCGTGAAACTCGACCCTCGGAGACGCCTGGGAGCCCCGAACCGTTTCGAGGGCAGTTACGCGCAACTGCGGCGCTGCGGCAGGCAGGGAAGAGTTGGAATTGCCGAGCGTCATCGCCTCATGGCACTTGAGAGCAGGCCCTTTGAACTGGCGCTTCTCTAACTCGCACTCCTACGCCAACACGGAAAACCGCGAGCGTATACGGTCCGGAATAGCCCAAGACCCCCGGGCGGCTCCAAGCCTCTAATCAGTATCCAACTAGATACTCTACCATTGTACGTTGCGTTCATTTTTATTCAACGACCTTATAATAGCAGCATGTGTTTTCTCGCTCGGTATATCAATTAGTGAAACATACAAAAGGTTAAGGGCCCTTCGAGGAATGTCGAGACCTCCGATCTAAAGCGTATTTCCAGAACCCGAGGTTTAGAAAGGGGACGTGGTGGGCATAGATGATCTAAAGGGCGATAACTTGGGGCACGCTATGCACGACAAGGTTCATTCGGGACTGCGGCGCGTCGAAAAGCGGGAGTGGTGGTTGTGGGCCACGACCCTAACGGTCACGTTGTTGTTGACAGCTGGCATTGTGTCGTTCTTACCGGCCCTTCTACATTCCGACGAAAACTGGGAGTCTCGGTTCACAATCCAGCAAACGATGTGGGGATTGGTTGGTGTGGTATTGCTCTTTGATCTTTACAGTGTTTATCAGCAACTTCAGATCCATCGTATCCGCCGTCAACTGCTGAAAAGAGAGGAGCTCTTTCGGCTCATCAGCGAGAATGCCGCCGACATGATCGCAGTGGTGGACATGGACGGCCAACGCATTTACAACAGCCTCTCCTACCAAAAGGTTCTTGGGTATTCAGCGGAAGAATTGAAAAACTCCTCCGGCTTTGACCAGATACATCCGGATGACCGGGAACGCGTCCGCGAAGCAGCCGCTGAAGCACGCCGGACGCGGGAGGGCAAAACCGTTGAATACCGCATTCGTCACAAAGATGGCTCCTGGCGCGTTTTGGAATCTACCTCGAGCGTAATCCTTAGCAGCAAAGGCGAGCCAGAAAAGCTGGTCATCGTGAATCGAGATATTACCGAACGAAAGAAAACAGTCGAAGCACTGCGGTTATCAGAGGGCAGCTTCCGGTCCGTCGTCGAAGGTGCACCGTACGCGATTTTTCGAGCAAGTTTTGAAGGCCGTTTCTTGCAGGTCAATCCTGCGTTGCAAAGAATGTTGGGATACGAAGCACCGGGCAAATTGCTCAGCGCCACTCTGGGCCCGGACGTTTTCCGACAGCCCGCTGATTTTCAGCGATTGATCGAGCTATTGAGAAGCAGTGGCGAGTTCAAGGATGTCGAAGTCGAGTGGAAGCGAAAAGATGGCACTCCGATTACGGTGAGGTGCAGCGGTCGAAGTCTCGACGAAGAGCGTGACGCGTCTCCTTGCTTTGAAGTCTTCGCTGAAGATGTGACGGAAAGGCGCGTTCTCGAGCGCCAATTACGGATGGCGGCGAAGATGGAGGCCATCGGAAGGCTTTCGGGAGGCATCGCGCATGACTTCAACAATCTTCTGGGAGTCATCATTGGATACAGTCAAATCCTCAGACGCAAACTAGGCGAGGACAGTCCCTTGCGAGAACACGCAGAAGAGGTTGAAAAGGCAGGCCAGCGTGCGGTATCGCTAACTCGGCAATTACTTGCATTTAGCCGCCAACAGATCTTGACCCCGGCGGTACTGAATCTCAACACGCTGGTTTCCGATATGGAGAAGATGCTCCCGAGATTAATCGGCGAAGACATCAGAGTGAGCGTCAACCTCGGTCCCGAAATCGGGAGCGTGAAGGCAGATGCGGGCCAGATCGAGCAAGTGGTGATGAACCTGGCGGTTAATGCTCGAGACGCGATGCCGGGAGGCGGCAAGCTCGTGGTCGAAACGGCAAACGCGGAACTGGATGAAGCGTACGCGCGCCAACATCCAGGAGCAAAGCCGGGGCGGTACGTGATGTTAGCGGTTACTGATTCGGGCATGGGAATGAGCTCAGAGACTCTTGCGCACATTTTCGAACCGTTCTTCACAACAAAAGAAGTCGGCAAAGGTACAGGTTTGGGACTGGCGACGGTATATGGCGTGGTAAAGCAGAGTGGTGGCTACATTTGGGTCATCAGTGAGATTGGGAAAGGGGCCTCGTTCCAGATCTTTCTGCCTCGTGTCGAGGAAAGCGCGGCTCCAAATGTCGCGAGGACAGCTCCGGCAGAGAATTTGCAAGGGACGGAAACGGTTCTCTTAGTGGAAGACGCCGATGCCCTCAGGAAACTGGCTCGATCCTTCCTCGTCGACCACGGCTTCCAAGTGATCATGGCGTCAGACGGGGAGGAAGCAGTAGAGGTTGCGAGGAACCACAATGGGCGTATCGATTTGTTGTTAACAGACGTTGTCATGCCTGGCATGAACGGGAGGCTCCTTGCTGACCGGTTACTTTCAAAATGGCCGGGACTCAAGGTTGTTTTCATCTCAGGCTATACCGACAGTTTCATTGCCGGCCATGGAGTTCTGGAACCGGGAACGCATCTGCTGCACAAGCCCTTCACCGAAGACGCGCTGATCCGAAAAATCCGTGAAGTCTTGGATGCCAACCGAGAACAGTTGCAACCGCTAGGCGTCGGACTGCCGCAAACGGATTTGCGAGCAATGCAGAAGATTTGAAAGAGGAGGTCAGTGTGGCAAAACTTCTAGTCGTGGATGACGAGGAGGCCATGCGGAAGCTCCTTCGACTGAATCTGAGTGATATCTACGAGATCGTCGACACTGGGCACCCAGAGGAGGCGCTAGCTTTGGCGCTGGAACACAAACCGGATGCGATCTTGCTGGACTTACGCATGCCGAAATATTCCGGCTTCGAACTGTGCCAGACGTTTACGTCCCTCAGTTCCACTCAGCTGACTCCTGTGTTGGTTATCAGCGGGGAGGCCGGTTCGAAAACCAAGGATTTCTGCCGCGGCCTCGGTGTGGCGGCGTATTTTGAAAAGCCGGTTGACTTTAACGCCTTGCATGAGCGCCTCGCAGAATTATTGAAGGGAGGACGAAGAGAGAGACGAAGCGAGGTTCGCGTCCGCTTGAATGTGCCGCTGCGACTGCGAGGCAAGGACGCGGAAGGCAAGGCATTTGAGGCCCTGACAACGAGCGAGAACGTCAGCCTCAACGGGTTTCTATGTGCTTGTGGCGCCAATCTATCGATCGATTCCATAATCGACGTTTACCTTGTGGGCTCTTCGGAACAACTGGTCGGCAAAGCGCGAATCGCTCGCTCCGAATCGAAGGACACCGAATATCCGCGCTACGGATGCCGTTTCGTCCAGAAGATTGGGAGTTGGGTCCTGCAGTGACCGTTGAAGGCCTAGCACGTTTTGCTTTCGGCGGGTCCGGGAATGAACAGTTTTTAATGCCACACTTCCGTGAGACGAATGTGAGTTCGCGCTACCATTTGGCGATTAGCGTAGCCACGGTATTTTGGGTGGAGCCGACGACGGAGAATTCTCACAACGAAATGCTATGACCTTTTTGAATCCACCGTCTATCTCGCAAGTATTGATCGTTGACGACGAAATTTCATTTTGCAAGGTCCTGGCGGTAATGCTGGAACAGGGGGCGATTCCGTCTAAATCTGCTTCGGGCGGTGAGGAGGCCCTGAGACTTCTAGCTAACGAGCCGTTCGATGCCGTAATTGCCGACTTACAAATGATGGGCATGTCTGGCATGGAGCTTTTGGCTCAGATTCGACACCAATACCCGCATGTGGCCTTCTTGATGGTCACGGGAGTCGACGATGTTCGCGTGGGCATACAAGCGATGCATAGGGGTGCGGACGACTACCTCGTTAAGCCGTTGCAGCTGGATGCCGCCCTGGTCAGTCTCGAGCGTGCTGTGCAGAGAAAGCGCCTTGAACAAGAAGTGGAAAGCTATCGCCATCATCTAGAGGAAATGGTCGCTGAGCGGACTCAGCAGCTCCAATTGGCACTTGCAGAGATCGAGCGTAGCTACGGCCAGACCTTAGAAGTGCTGGGTGAAGCGATCGACCTCCGCGACAGCCAAACAGGGGGGCACTCACGACGGGTGACGCTGTACTCGATCAAGATCCTTACCGCAATGGGTGGTTCCGAACAACAATTGCGAAGCATTGCAGTAGGGGCTTGGCTGCACGATATCGGAAAATTGGCGATTCCCGACTCAATCCTTCTGAAGCCGGGAGCCCTTACAGAGGAAGAACGACAGGTTATGCAACGCCACGCCCAGATCGGCTACGATCTCGTAAAACGCATTCCTTTCCTTGCCGAGGCCGCAGAAATCGTCTTAACCCATCATGAGCGCAATGATGGCACGGGCTATCCACAGAGGTTGAAAGCAGAGGACATCCCACTCGGTGCAAGAATTTTCGCCGTGGTTGACACGGTCGACGCGATGACCTCGGACCGTCCGTATCGTTCTGCTTTGCCATTTAGCGAAGCACGAGGAGAAATACAACGGGGATCTGGCAGCAAATATGCTTCGCGAGTGGCAGACATGTTCCTGAGCATCCCAACGGAAACATGGGAAGCACTTCGAACGGAGGCGACAGTCAAAATCCCGGCGGGATCTGCTAATTCATGAGCTCATTCGAACGAGGACGTCGGTGCCGAGCAGTTTTCATCGCATCCTACCGAAAATTGTATGCAGTCCCTTGCGGGTATCATGCCGTTTGCGCGAAGCTCTGCACCAGCGCCTCAGGTCGCGTCCTTTCTCATGTGCGACTTGGAGGGCTGCACCACCGGTACGATCGCGCTGCCTAATCCGAACCAACGTAGCGTCGCGAAAACGTCCGGGTTCCTGCATCCTATATATATACTGATATACCGTGCGGGCGCTCCTCCGGGAGAGATTCTTGGCGCTCGAGGGTAAAGGGATAACCTGGATAGGAGAGCCGTCGCGGCAGGGAATCGCGCTATTTTCAGTGTGCACAGATTTCTGGCGAAGCACACGTCATCCGCGAGCGCAGTTGGCAGCCGACAGCTGGCAACCGGAGGCTCAGGAAATCGCTGGAGATTGATTCAATTAAGTTGTATCAGCGGCCTGCGGATCTGCATCAAAAGCTCGGCGAGCAACGATAGGCTCTTCTAGGACGCCTGTTTTCGCAAATCCTCTCGTTTGTGGCAGGCGCTACGAGTGTGCACGAAAGGAGAAGAGTACTGTGGCTACGGCACCAAAATTCCGCATTGAGGTCGACAGCCACAATTTGCTCATGCACTCCGCTCCGGGACCCGTGGCAGTCCCTGCCGCAAAGGGCATGAAATTCCCGGACCCCGTATTCCCCGCTTTCCCTTCCGCTTGCGTGTGTTGCCCGACGACTTTCATCCCATTACCGCCTACCTTTTTCTGGAGTACAAGTGCAACCTCGACTGTTGGTATTGCTGGGCCTACAAGAACAAGGTCAAGGTCGCAACGAGACTGACGAGAGAATGAGAGGAGTAGCATCTATGCACAATCGTTTTGAAAAATCTGCTGTGGGCTTGGGTTGGCTTTTGGCACTGATCCTAGTTGCGGCTTGTCCGGTGCTTGGGTCAAGTCAGAACTTCACCGTTCCCGATGACCTGGCGCTGCGGATTCGCCTCGATGACACGCTGACCAGTACCGACTCCCAAGTCGGTGACCCTTTCAGTGCAACTGTCGTTGAAAAGGGCGACTACCAGAACGCTCGGGTGTACGGTCACATCACGCAAATTGACATGTCCGGCAAAATCAAAGGCCATACCAGCATGATGCTGCGGTTCGACCGGCTGGTCATGCCAGACGGACGTCGCGCGCCAATCCGTGCCGAAATTGTGGAACTCTATCATGCGCCCTCAGGCGAAAAGGTAGATGTGGAAGGCGCTATCGAATCGGGAGGGCGAGGCCGCAAAACCGTCGAGCACACGGTGATCGGCGCGGGTGCCGGAGCTTTGCTGGGCGGGATCTTCGGGGGCGGCAAAGGCGCCGGTATCGGGTCCGTGATCGGCGGCGCCGGTGGCTTAGGAACCACCGCATTCCACGGACGTCAAAAGATCAGGCTGAACAGCGGTCAGGAAATGCTGATTCGTATTACGCGGCGCTGATCCCCTGTGCCCCATTGATTTCTGTGCTAAAGACACGGCCCGTCCGAAAGACAATCGCCTCCGCCGTGGTGAACGGCGATGATTCTCCGCAAAAGAACTGCACAATTCCAACTCTCAATGGCGGCTGCTCTTTGGGCAGCACTGCTGGTGTTGAGCATTTCGCCGGTCTCAGCAGAGGACCACTCCACGGATTCGAGCCAGGACGGACACAAAGGCATGTCCATGGTCACAGACGAACAAACGCAGATGGACGCCCCGGAGCGGGCCAAGCTTCTGACCGACAAGAAAGAAAGCGAATTCAACCACCACTTGGCGGGATTCTACGTCATCCTTGCCGGTGTTTTCATTCTTGCCGAAGGTACGTTGTGTCACCGCTGGCCATTTTTTCGCCTTGCGTCCCCTTTTTGTTTTCTGCTTTCCGGCCTATATCTACTCGTTTTCAGCGACACGGAACTGTGGCCCTTCGGTCCCCAGAGCTGGTGGTACGGTCTCACCCACAATCTCGAAGATTTGCAGCACAAGACGTTTGCGGTGATTCTTCTTGCTCTCGCCATTCTTGAGGTTCAACGCGCCCGCGACGTTCTGAAATCGGGCTGGTTGGGGTGGGTGTTCCCGGCGCTCGCCTTCTGTGGTTCCGTGATGCTCCTTTTTCACGAGCACCACAGCGGGATGAACGGAGCCGAGAACATGACGGCGATGTTTCGCATCCAGGCCGAGCACCTCAACTTCGCATTCGCCGGATTCGGAGTTGGCATTCTTAAGGGGTTGTCGGAGTTTCCTACTCGCTGGCGGGTTACGCTCGTAAGGCTTTCGTCGCTTCCGATGACCGCTCTGGGCACCCTTCTCATCCTCTATACCGAGTAACTATCAGGAGTTATTCAACTCCCCCTGGAAGGCGACTTTTTCCCTCAGGAGGAGACGTGTTAGCCTTTTACGGGCACTGTGCGGAAACGAATCGGCTTTCATAGATTGAGACGAACGGTCTATCTAACCGCGCTGACGGCGGTGGCCGCGTGCGGTGTGGTCCGCGGACAGGAGTCACCCATATTCCTCAGCCGCCCCCGGTTACAACCGTGCCTTTGCCGGAAGAAACCAAGGTAAATGCAACCGCGCCATGCCTGGAGCCGCCGCCGATGGTGCGTCTGGAAGATTACGACGGGCCGTTGAAGAAAACCGTGGGGCGTCAAAGCCAAATACGCGGTCCATGCTCGATCCTCGCCATCGTCTCGACAACTTTCTGCGTAAAGGCGCCCCCAATCGTACTGACGCCAATGATCGTGGTCGGCTTGATGCTCTCGATGGCAGCGACGAAAGTCGCTTGACAATCAAACATTTAAGATGTATATACATCTAATATGACAGGGCAAACTTTTGCAAGCCAGCCTGCTGACGCACTTTTTGAACTGCCCTGTGCGTGTCAGAACCTGCGCCGCGCCACTCGAGTCGTAACGCGGATCTATGACCAGGAGCTGAGGAAGGCAGGACTCGAAATCACGCAATTTGGCCTGCTTACCGCGCTGGCTACAACGGGAGAAGCAAATCAGAAACGGTTGAGCGCGGGCTTTGCCATGGATAGTACAACGCTGACGCGGACGTTGGGGCTGCTGCGGAGGCAGGGCTGGGTTCGCGTTAGGCACGGAAAGGACAGGCGGGAGCGCCTATTCAGTCTCACGCAGGCGGGCAAGCGACAATTGGCAGAGGCTCAATCGTACTGGGAGCGGGCGGAACAAAGACTGCGGCAAGAACTTGGCGAGGCGGGCTGGAAAAGCATGAAGCAGACGGTCTCGCGAGTAACCGAGGCCGCGATAGAGGCATAATTTTTGTACCAAAATAGATGTATATACATCTAATGTAACTGAAAGAACGGAAGGCATTTGGAAAGGAACCCCTTTATGCGAACCGCTATCTATTTGTTGGCCGCGTTGCTGGTGCTCGGAGTGTTCCTAGCCATCCTGCGAGGAACACCTACCGGACCAGTTCCGGGGGATCGCGGTGAGACCGGTTCCGCTCGGCCGGAACTCGAATATTTGAAAGCCGTAAACCGCGTGGCACCGCCGCAAGATCCACAATTGCTGTTTCTGCTTATGGCGCAATATTCGAGCGCGAACCTGCAGGGCGAGGGTGCGGAGTTTTTCTCCGCGCGGCTCGCGGAATTCGGACCTCGCCTGACAGAAGCTCAAAAGGCGCTGTATCTGAGCGCCATCGGATTGCTGCGCGCTCAACACGCCTCTTCGGTCTCGTTGCTGAGTCGAGTCGGCTACGTCAAAGAAACGATCGCTATATTGGAACAAGCCAAGCAGCTTTCCGGAGGGCAAATTTTCGTTGTGAACTGGATAGCGGGCGTCGTCCACACCGAGCTTCCGAGCTTCTTCCATCAGAGGAAGGCAGCCGAAGCCGAGTTGGCCTGGTGTGTAGAAAATGCCGACAAGGCGCCTAACGCAGCTTGGTTGCGGGAAGTCTACTACCACCTTGGAAAGCTGGCTCTAGCCGACGGCGAACAAGCGAAGGCGCAGGACTATCTGCGGCGGACTGGGTACAAAGACTTTAACCGGCCGATTACCCTCACGACTCCTTTTTCTGAAGAGGTTGCATCCGGGCACGCCTTTGTCCCCCGGCACATCAGTGAGGTCGTGCCGGGCCGCGTCTATGCGCTCTCGGGTTTCGAGTTCACGGAATATTATTTTGTGGTGTCGGACGATCGGCGTGAACTGATCGGCATCGATGCGGGTACGCGCCCGGACTCTGCCAAAGCCGCCTATGAGGCGCTGCGGGCGTATGCGCCAAACTTGCCGGAACTGACGACCATCTTCATCACCCACTCCCACCAGGATCACGTTGGCGGACACACCTATTTCCGTGCGCTGAATCCCCGCTTGCACTTTTACGCAAGGAGCAACTACGAAGAAGAACTAACGCGCGAACTCCGTGCGCCGGCCGTGTTCGAAAAGAGATTCTTCGGCGAAGCTTTCAGCATGGACAACGTACAGAGCTTCAAGCCGGGCATCACCATCGATCGCCGCACCGAGGTGAAGATTGGGGGAACACGCATCGAGCTCATTCCCGTGCAAGGGGGCGAAACTCACGATGCGATGTTCATCTACCTGCCAGATGAGGGCGTTCTGTTCGTCGGCGATTTCATCATGCCGTATCTGGGTGCGCCGTTCATCGCGGAGGGCGACCTTCAGGGGTTGCTGGATGCGATCGATATCGTGGTACAAAAGAATCCGCGCTACCTGCTGCATGGCCATGAACCCCTCACACGGATTTTCACCTCTGCCTCGATGCTGGCGCAGCTCAAAACAGATCTGGCATGGCTGCGCGAGCAGGTCCTGACCGCGACGCGCCGCGGCGATGAGCGCGGCGCGATACATCAGGCCAACCTGATTCCCCCAGACCTCCTCAACAACCAGCCTGATGTGTATCAGCCATATCTCATCCTGCGCGAACACGTCATCGACCGTCTTTACGACCAGAATGTCGGCTATTGGCAGGCGGACTTACAGGGCCTCGAACACCTCACCCGTGCAGACCACGCGGAACTCTTGGTCGACTACCTCGGCGTGTCGGAAAGACAGCTGGTCAAGACGGTGGAACGCTTGACCGCGGACGGCAAGTATGAACTCGCAGCCTCTCTGCTCGAATCGTGCGGAGACAGGTTCGAGCACAGCGCCTCTGTAGCGAATGCCAAACGGCTTGTATACCTCAAGCTGATGGAGAAGAACCAGAATACCGACCCATTCAAATTCATCGTCTACTCCGCAAAAATCGGCGAACAAACCCCGCTAATGCCCACAACAAAGTGAAGAGTGGCGCAGCGCTGAGTTTCCGTTTGGGAAGTTGCGTGCCCGCTGCGCACCCGCGGGCGGGTGGCTCATCCTTCGTGTAGTTGCGAAAGGGTGGGGCAATTGCCGGGTGCCGGGCGACCCGGAGGTTATCAGCTAGCCCGCTGGGGTTACTACCGACAAACGCGCTTCTCGTCGGTGCTTGATTTCCTGACGAGATGCCGACTTCCCGGTACAAAAGCTACTGCACTGTTGCGTTCATCCCCACGGCGGCCGGAGCGCGCAGCGCTGTGAATCGCACCCGCCAAGAAAGCATCAGACGGTGCAACCCTGCACGCCGACTGAAACTGTTGCCTGGGCCCCCTGCCTTTATATACCTTGACACGTATATGCTCTGTGGAGTATACTAAGAGAGTGGAATCTGTGTTTGAAATCATTGCGGAGCCGAACCGCCGCGCGATATTGAGCCTCCTGGTCTCGTCACAACACTCGGTTGGAGAGATCGAGCGTCAACTTCGTATGCCGCAGCCGACCGTGTCGAAGCACCTGCGAGTGCTGCGAGAGGCCGGTTTCGTGGAATCCACGGTGGACGCACAGCGCCGTCTCTACCGGCTGAAACCTGAACCACTTCAGCAGGTGGATGCCTGGCTGGCTCAGTTCCGTCGGTTCTGGTCCGCTCACGTAGATGCTCTCGAACGCCACCTCGACCGCATGGATCAATCACCAACCAAAAGGAAGACAAGGAGAAGACGACGCGGCCCAAACCGCGAACGTGATAAAGGAGAAACGAAATGAAAATCAAACTGACCAGCGTATACGTGGACGACCAGGACAAGGCCCTGCGCTTCTATACGGAGGTACTGGGCTTTGTCAAGAAGGCCGATTTCAGTCAGGGCCCATTTCGCTGGCTGACCGTGGCCTCGCCCGACGAGCCAGACGGCACTGAGCTGCAGCTGGCGCTGAACAACAACCCCGCGGCCAAAGCGTATCAGCAGGCGATATTTCAACAGCGCCAGCCCGCGACCATGTTTTACACCGACGACGTCAAGGGCGACTACGAGCGGATCAACGCCCGCGGCGCCGAGTTCACGATGCCGCCCACCGACGTGACCGGCTCGACCATTGCGATGCTGAACGACACCTGCGGCAACCTCATTCAGCTCACTCAGCTGGCACGCTATTCACGCTAAGGAGAAGAAGGTGACCGATCGCGAGCAGTACACACCGGGTCCGGCCAGCGGGGCGCAGATACGAAAGGACGGAGAGAAGTGGACGCTCATTCTCGTCCGAGAACTGCGCCACGCGCCGGAAAAAGTCTGGCAGGCGCTAACCGACCCGGCGCATCTGCGCGAGTGGGCTCCCTTTGAAGCCGATGGGAGCCTGGGTACGGTTGGAACCACGGTGAAGCTCACCACGGTGGGAGCGCCCACGCCGCACGTTACCGAAACAAGAGTGACGCGAGCCGACGCTCCCAAGGTGCTTGAGTACAGCTGGGGTGACCACGATATGCGCTGGGAACTCGAATCCTTTGGTGGCGGCGGCACGCGCCTGACGCTGTGGGCCAACATCGGTCGCCGCTTTATCGCAATGGGTGCTGCCGGGTGGCACATCTGCTTCGATGTTCTTGAGCGGCTCATCGCGGGTGAGCCGATTGGACGCATCGTCGGCCCCGAGGCGATGAAGTTCGGCTGGCAGCGGCTGAACGCGGAGTACGCCAAGCAGTTCGGTATGGAGACGCCCGACTGGCCGTCTCAGAAGGGGAGGACAAATTAATCATGAAAGAGGCCACCAAACGTTCGATCATTCGCTGGATTCACATTATCTTTGGCATTCCGATACTCGGTTACATTTATGATTCGCCGACGGATACTCCAAACTACGCTTGGTCTATTCGGTATGTCTTTTTCCCCGTATTGCTGATTTCAGGATTGTGGATGTGGAAAGGCCGTGTACTTCGACGACTTCTTTCGAAGAGAACGAAAACGGCACAAGAATTGGAGGCTTAAAGATCCAATGAATCCATCGGAACGTATTGACCAGCTGATCGCAGGACTCACAGACTGGCGTGGCAAAACGTTGGCCAGCATCCGCAAGAGCATCCTTGAGGCCGACCGGGAGATAATCGAGGAATGGAAGTGGATGGGAAGCCCGGTGTGGTCTCACGACGGAATAATCGCGGTCGGCAACGCCCACAAAGATAAGGTGAAGCTTACCTTTGCCCACGGGGCGAGCCTCCCGGATCCTGACAAGCTCTTCAACGCGGGCCTTGGAGGCAACGCGTGGCGAGCGATCGATTTTTTCGAGGGCGATAAGATTAATGAGCGTGCTCTAAAAAATCTCGTCCGTGCCGCCGTTGATTACAATCAGATCAAATTGAAGAGGAAAGCGCCTGCG
>Ga0185299_10002221_pt1 | contig 31250 bp, 28 predicted proteins | sample PaiPotPPA55metaG_FD_128002 | JGI IMG/M metagenome (GOLD analysis project Ga0185299, IMG submission 128002) | Iron sulfur acid spring bacterial and archeal communities from Banff, Canada, to study Microbial Dark Matter (Phase II) - Paint Pots PPA... ...
ATCGCCTTTGCGGATTCCGGCGATGAAGTTCGCGAAGTGCGCATCGGTCATGGAGTCGCGGCCAATCAGATCGCCGGATGAAGCCGCATCGCTTGCCTTGAATTCGCTGGTCTTTCTCCCTTTGAGGTCGTAGATCTCATAGCCACCGCGATCGATCAGCACCGTGCCGGTCGTTCCCATGATGGTGGAACCGCGATCGCGGCCGTAATACTTCATTCCCTGGCAGCTTTTGCCCTCCCAGGAAAGCATCTTGTCTTCGTATTCGAAGCTGGTCAGCAGAGTGTCGTAGAACTCCCAGTCGTCCTTGAACTGGTATCTGCCGCCGGACGATGCAACCCGCTGCGGATAGTCGACGCCCAGCGCCCAGCGGCATACATCCACTTCGTGCGTACCATTGTTTAGGCTTTCGCCAGTGCCATAGATTTTGAACCAGTGCCAGTTATAGGGATGCACATTGTCCTTATAAGGACGACGCGGAGCCGGTCCTTGCCACAGGTCCCAATCCAACTGGGGGGGCACTGGCACTTCTTTGCCGGTGCCAATCGACTTCCTTGTATTGACGTACCAGGCTTTCGCGAAGTATGCCTTCCCGATAATGCCGTCTTGAATTTTCTTGACGACGTCGATCGTGTATTGGGAAGAGCGCTGCTGCGTGCCCATCTGTACGAGCTTCTGATACTTTTGTTGCGCTTGCACCAGCATCGCTCCTTCGGCAGGATTGTGGCTGCAAGGTTTTTCTACGTATACGTGTTTACCGGCCCGCAGAGCGGCGATAGCCATCGGTGTATGCCAGTGGTCGGGAGTGGCAATGGTGACGGCGTCCACTTCCTTTTGCCCGAGAATCACGCGAAAATCTTTCTCCGTCCGAGCGGCGTCGCCCATCTCCTGCTGCACACTGTCGGCGAACTTCTTGAGAATGTTGCTGTCGACGTCGCAGACATACGCGATGCGCGCGTCACTTTTATTTGCCTTGAGGGACGCCAGATGAGCGTAGGCGCGGCCATTCAAACCAATAACGGCAAAGTTGAGCCGGTCATTGGAACCAAGAATCTGGGCATAGCTCTTGGCCGTTGTCCTCATGGCCAGTCCCGCCGCGCCCACGGCTAGTGCATCGAGGAACTCGCGTCGTGTAACCGTCATTGTTCCTTGCTCCTTATCGGTGGTCTTCTGTCGAATACGTTATCGCTATTGTCCCGAAGTCCGGACGTTTCGGCCAATTAGAACATGGCTTGGGAGAAAGTTCACTGGAGAATATCCTGATGGAAATTGCAAGGACGGTCGTCATTGCAATTTTTGCTCGCGCCTGAACCTACCTGGATCGAAACCCGGTTACGGGCCGAGGTTCGTCGGGGTGCACGATGTGGTCGAGGTAAAGGGGGCCGGCGGGGACGGCGGAGTCGCCCAGGGCACGGCATTGAAATCGAAGAATTCCAGCAGGTTGGGCTGCGCGGCGTCGCGCGGAGTCAAATGGGCGGAGCTGCCGATAAAGCGGTTCTCCACAAACTTGATGATTGCCGTATGGTCTAGCGGCGTGTGCGAGACATAATGGCGCCGCGTGAAAGGCGAGACGATCATGTTGGGCACGCGGAAGCCAAGTTGCGCGGCGAAGCCTTGCACGGCGGGGGCGTCGCCTGCTTTGGCTCCCGGGTCATTGGCCAGCAGATCACAATGAATGGTCGGGGTCCCGCCGCTTGGCACGCAGGGAAAGTATGGTACTGGAGTATCGGGGTTGACCGCGATCGTGGAGATATCCGGAATCATGCCCGATAATGACTTGTCCGTGAAATCGTTAGAGTGGTTTGGCACCGGTGGCACGTGATCATAGGGACCGCCGCCTTCATCGTAGCTGAGGAAAAACACGGAGTCCTTCCAGGAAGGACTGCTCATGAACGTGTTCAAGAGACTTGCTACCTGCGACTGGCCGTCTAAAATCGACTGTTGCGAGCCAGGATGCTCGTCGTTATTTCCAAACCCAGCTTCAATGAAAGTAAAGCTGGGCAGCGTGCCCTGCTTTAGATCCGTCAGGAAATACGAAATCGGCTCGACGTGGTTGGGATCGATGCAGAACGAATTGCTCTTGTCCCCCACCACGCTGGACGGTTTGGTGGTTCCCGTGCAAACACCGTTGCTCGGCATTTCGTGGATGTAGTTATACGAGTAGCTCAGGTAAGCGAAAGTAGTGGCCGGATAGTTTCCGTTCGGGGAACTTGAGCACTCATCGTCGGCGAAACAAAGATCGTTGGTGACCGTGTAGTACAGCTTCCAGGACACTTTTGCCTGATCCAGTTCCTGGAAAATAGACGGGATGCTCAACTGGTTCAGGTGATCGTCGCCGCCCGGGTCTTTCACCAAACCCTGCGTCGTACCTCCGGTGAAGGTTGCAATGCGGTTGGGGATGCTCTTGCTCGACACCGGCGAAAACCATCGATCGGACAACGCGAACTGAGACGCCATGTAGTAGTAATAGTTAAGGAAGCCCTCGTCGTAATACCCCATGGCGCGCCGTCCGGTGAGATCGGTGAAGGCTGTCGAACAAGTCGAGCCCACACAGCTCTTCGCCAAGCCCTCCGCATTGTGAACAAAACCATCCATGCCGATCGGGCGGGTCGTGCTGAAATCGTAGCGACTGACATCGCCGTAGCTTTCCAGCCACGCCGAACTCTCATCGTCGATGCAGGTGGTCGCGAACTTGTACAGCGGATACTTGTCGCCCTCATCGTCCTCGTTGTAGGTGCTTAGCTTGTCGTCGATGCCGTCTACTTCATAATCTTTGCCGTCGTCGCCAATGTTCAAGTGCTGCGTCTGGCGGTAAGAGTTCAGCATGCCGAAGTAGGTATCGAAGCTGCGATTTTCCTGCAGCATGAGGATCACATGGTTAATTGAATTGACGTTCCCATTTCCTGAACTGACAGTCACCGTCGCGTTAGCCGCGGATTTTTGGTTGTTCGCGCCGGTCGCGGTCACCGTGTAAGCTGTCGTGCTGGCGGGGGTAACGGTCTGCGTTCCACCGGTCACCGGCAGCGTATAACTGTTCGAATCCACGTTGTCGGTGATTACGACGCTGGTTGCATTTGTCGCGGTCACAGTAAGAGTGCTCGATTGTCCCGCAGCGATTGATGCTGGATTCGCGGATATAGTTACCGTGGCCGCAGGCGCCACTGTAATCGATACCTGGGATGTGGCTGTTTGATTCGCGCCGGTTGCGGTCGCCGTGTAGATTGTGTTGGCTGTCGGACTAACGATCTGCGTTCCGCCGGTAGCTCCCAGTGGATAGGTGTTCGAATCCACGTTGTCGCTGATGACCACTGTGGTTGCATTCGTGGCCGCGACCGTCAGCGTACTCGACTGTCCGGCGGTGATCGATGTGGGATTCGCGCTGATTGTGACCGTGGGCGCGCCGACGACGACCGGCGTCACCGTGACCATGACCTGAGCCGTGGCCGTTTGATTGTTCGTCCCCGTTGCGGTCACAGTGTAGGTTGCCGTGGCGTTGGGGCTAACCGTTTGAGTCCCTCCGCCCGCTGGCAGCGGATAGGTGTTCGTATCCACGTTGTCGGTGATGACCACTGTCGTCGCATTCGTAGCCGTCACTGTCAGCGTGCTCGGCTGTCCGGCCGTGATCGATGTGGGATTCGCGCTGATTGTGGCTGTGGGCGCACCAGTCACAGCCGTGACTGTGACCGTAGCCTGCGCTGTGGCGGTCGCAGTACCGCTTCCATTGACTGTGATCGCATAAGTGGTAGTTTGACCGGGCGTCACACTCATGCTTCCCGACAAAGCGACTGATCCGACGCCGTTGTTGATCGAGGCGGACGCGGCATTGGCCGAGGTCCAGGTCAGGGTTGCGCTCGTACCAGCCGGGATCGATGTGGGATTCGCGGTGATTGTGACTGTGGGCGCACTAGTCACGGCCGTGACTGTGACCGTAGCTTGCGCAGTGGCCGTCGCGGTGCCGCTCCCATTGACTGTGATCGCATAGGTGGTAGTTTGACTGGGCGTCACACTCATGCTTCCCGATAAAGCGACTGATCCGACGCCGTTGTTGATCGAGGCGGACGCGGCATTGGCCGAGGTCCAGGTCAGGGTTGCGCTCGTACCAGCCGGGATGGTGGTGGGCGAAGCAGTTAAGGTAGCCGACGGCACGGACGAAGTTTGATTCGCAGCCGAGCTTCCGCATCCGCTCCACACACCTGTCGCCAAACTCAAAACAAGGATGAGCAATACTCGGCCAGAGGTTTGATCTCGATGTCTCTTCATTAATTTGGGTGCCTGGAGGCTCTTTAATTAAGAGTGCACCGATCAGGGAGGCGATACTGCGGTTGAGCCCTGTGGGGGAATCGGCAAGTGTATAAATGACATGGCAAAATGGAGCACTGTCGTCAGCGAAAAGAGCAGACGTCAGCGGTTTAATGCGTCACATGGTGCTGATTCTGATATAGCGTCGCAGATCGGGGAGCGAGGCAAAAAGAATATATCCCGCGAAGGCCAAGGTGGCTACGCCCGCGATGGTCGTGGCCGTGGTAAAAGCCGAAAACGCTGTTTTCATGGAAGCTCCTTCGAACTGAGACCCGATTTAGGATGACTTTGCCCTCAAAAAGGAAGCCTGCCATTTTGCGGGGCTAGTCGCGGAACTCATGGGGCGGGAGTTCTAAATAGCCTCGTTGGCCAGTTCGCCTTCGGCCTTCGCGGCGTCGAACCGGGCAAAGGCCGCCAAGGCGGCTTGTCCGAGGCTGATTCCCCCGTCATTCGGAGGGACCGCATGGTTCGTCCATAGCTGCACCGATCCCTCAGAAAACAGGGAGTTTAGATCTTCCAGGAGCAACTCGTTTTGGAACACCCCGCCGGAAAGGACCACAGTGTCCAATTCATAACGGCAACAAACTAGATCTAGAGCATCGCGCAAACCCTCGGCGACTCCCCGCTGAAAGGAGCGTGCAATCTCCCGGACGTCGCGGCCTTGAACCCGGTCCAGCGCGATGGCTAGCAACAAGGGGCGAAAATCGAGTTCGCGGTAAACGAAGGGGAACGGGTAGGCTTCCGTCATAGGCGCAGTACGAGCTAGTTGCTCGACCCAGATCGCCGCCTGGCCTTCAAACGTGACTTCGCGAGTGAAACCGAGGAGCGCTGCTGCGGCGTCGAAGAGACGACCAACTGAAGTCGTGGCAAATGTGCGCACGTTTTTACGCAGCATTCCCAAAGCGTTCCGGTAGCGATCAGGAAAATGGAAGGGGCCAGCAAGCAGGTCAGGCAAGCCATCGACCTGTGCCAGAAATCCGGCTGCGGCTTGGACGGGGTTGCGCGCAGCGGCATCGCCGCCAGGAAGAGCGGCGCGGCGCAAATGAGCTACGCGCTGGAAACCTTCCTGCACGCTGCCCACGAATATCTCTCCTCCCCAGATCGAACCGTCGTCGCCGTATCCAGTTCCGTCGAAGCTTACGCCGGCGACTCGCTTGCTCCACTCGCCTCGTTCGGCGAGCACCGACCCGACATGGGCTCGGTGGTGTTGAACGGCGTAGGATTGCGCGGCGGGAAGCGTGGCGCCGTGAACTGTGGAAAAATATTCCGGATGCAAGTCGTGCACGAGAACCACTTCTTCCCAGCGAACTTCGTACATGGAAACCAGATCCTCGATGGTCTCGTAAAAGGCGCGGCGCGACTGGTAGTGGTCCAGATCGCTAATGTGCTGGCTGACGAACGCCTGGCCATCCACAACCAGCGTGATGGTATTTTTCAGGTCAGCGCCCAGAGCGAGGATGGGATGCTGGGCAGGGAGTGACGCAACCGCTCCTGGCGCGTAACCGCGGGAGCGGCGCAATATCACAGGACCGAAAACGCCGGCGCGCGCGACCGAATCGTCGACGCGGCGGGCGATGGGACGTTGGCCAATCAGAAAAACGTCGGCGATTCCTTCCAGACGCTGAAGCGCGTCTTCGTCTTCGTACGCGATGGGTTCACTGGAGCGATTGGCGCTGGTCATGACCAGCACTGGCGGAGCGCCTGCCGCGAATAACAAGTGGTGCAAAGGCGTGTAGGGCAACATCACCCCGAGTTCGTTGTTCTCTGGCGCGACTCCTATAAGTTCTACTCTCGCGGGCGCGAGCACGATAGGGCGGGCCACGGAAGTGAGCAGCGATTCGGCTTCGGTGGAAAGCTCCACCAACGTGCGAGCCGTCTCGATGTCCCTTGCCATAACGGCGAATGGTTTTTCTTTGCGGTATTTGCGCTCTCGTAGAGCCGCAACGGCCGCAGCGTTCCGGGCATCGCATGCCAGGTGATATCCGCCAAGACCCTTGACCGCGACGATCCCGCCGGCACTGAGAATCGCGGATGCATGGGCGATGCAATCATCGCTTCCGTGCGTGTTTTTGTGGCTCGAGTGAAAGTGAAGATGAAAGGCGGGACCACAAACCGGACAAGCTACAGGCTGCGCATGAAAACGCCGGTTAGCCGGATCGCGATATTCTGCCTCGCAGAAATCATCCAGCGGCCAATCTTTCATTGTGGTATTGGGACGGTCGTAAGGCAGGGTGCGGACGACGCTGTAACGCGGGCCGCAATTGGTGCAGTTTACGTAGGGATACAGATAGCGGCGATCGGCGGGGTCGAACAGTTCCCTGAGGCATTCGTTACAAACTGGCAAATCGGGCGAGATGCGAACCGTGGGCTGTTGGCGTGAATGTTCGCGGCGCCGGCTTTCGCGGATCGTGAAATCCTGCAGGCCGGCCAACTCTGCAGGCGCTACCTCGATGGTTGAAATGCTGGCCGCGGGGGGTGGTTCCGCTTTAAGGTCGCGCACAAAGGCTTCGAGCCCCGTCTCGGCGCCTTCGAGGTAAATTTCTACTCCTTCTTCGCCATTCAACACCCATCCATTCAAAGTATTGGCTTGCGCCAAGCGGTAGACGAAGGGACGGAATCCTACGCCCTGCACCACGCCGCGAACCCGTATGGAACAAGCGCTCGCCATGAGTGTTATTCGTTAACTTGTCCACTATTCGACGATGCAGCCACGGCCTTGCCAACCGACTTGGATGACTTTTCCGTCCTCGACCAGAATGGGCACGGTGCGTTGTCCGCCGGAAATCTGGCGCATGCGGTTGCGCGCTGCCGGGTCGGCTTCCACGTCGTATTCCACAAACTCGGTGCGTTTCCACTCCAGCCATTCGCGCATTTCGCTGGTATGTGGACAACGATGCGTTCCGTAGAGTTCAAGCATGGCCACGGTTCAGCACCTCCTGGTTCAACGCGTCCTGGTTTAAGGTTTGCAGCGATTCGCGCATGACGTGGTAAATCGACGCCTGTACTTCCTGGATGCGAGGAATGTAGTCGCAGTTCACGACGAGAGGAAAGTCCGCGAGGCGCTTGCGTTTGATTTCTCCACCGTCATAGCCCAACAGAGCCACTGTTAACAGATCGCGTTTGCGGGCTTCTTCGAGCGCCGTGATGATATTGCGAGATCCTCCGCTGGTGGAGATGCCGAAGGCAACATCTTCCGGGCGCGCCTGCGCAATTAGCTGGCGCAGGAAAATTGCGTCGGTGCCAATATCGTTTGCGACCGCCGTGATGTTTGCCGGCTCCAGGGAAAGTGAAACTGCAGGAATTGATTGATAACCAGCAGGTGGAAGCACGCAGTCAATGGCAAAATCGTTAGCGTCAGTGGCAGAGCCACCATTGCCGAAAATAATTAATTTTCCTCCGCGTTGTAGACGTTCGCGAATCGCCAATGTGGCGTTACCGATCGCCTCCGCTTCCTCCTCTGCGACTTGCGCGCGCAGCTTGGCATCGTCCTCGGCTTTCATGAGAATGGAGGCGGCAACCTCGGCCGCAATGTCCGCCGTCCCTTGTTTCTCTGTTCCGAGAAAGGGATAGAGAAAGGCAGACGCTCCTACTTCATGGCCGAGTTCGCGATGTTCGAAGAAAACGTGTACCGTCTCCCAGAGTGTGTGGTAAAGAATCTCGATTATCTCCTGATGCATGAAGGGATCTTCGGTGGCCGCGTCCACTGCGTAGGAGCCTTCGATGCCGGGCAGCGCGAAAGTCATCGCGCCCTGCCGGTGCGCTTCCTGCAGAGTGGCCCACACTTCCGCATCGCCTTCGGGCGGGCCGAATCCCATGACGATGTCTTCTGGACGAAGGATCGCTTCAAGCCACGGCCGAAAAAGAACCGAGAGATCGAGCGCGGGCAGCGCCCGCTTGCCCACAATCACGGGATGAACGAACTCCACAGAGACATGCTGCGCATCGGTGGCGTAGGGCCCGCGTCCGAAGGCGAGCAGTCGCGCGCCGCGCAGAAATCGTTCCGACATTTCGCGGCAGGCTTCCGCCAGGCGAGGCGCTTCGCGGGAAAAGAAACGCTCGAAGAGTTGGTTCCTCTGCAGGAGACGCTCTTCAATTTGGCTGGCTAATCTAAAAGTCGTCGCCATAGCAAAACTTCGTTAGCAAATGCGCGGCAGCGGGTCGCCGACGAGCATGTCGACGATTCGGCTGCCTCCGTAGAGAGTTGTCACTAGCACCGTGCCCGCGGGCTGTTCGCGAACTTCTCCAATTATCTGCGCTTCATTTCCACCCGGCGCCAGGCTCAACGCGTTCAACGCGGCGTCGGCGTATTCGGCTGATACCACCGCGAGGAATTGACCCTCATTCGCGATGTGCAGCGGATCGAGCCCGAGCAACTCGCATGCGCCGCGCACGGCATCGCGCACCGGAATCTGGTCTTCGAACAAAACCATCCCGAGTCCGCAATCGCGTGCCAGCTCGTTCAAGGATGTTGCCGCGCCACCCCGGGTTGGATCACGCATCCAGCGAATGCCTGGTCCAGCCGCGCGCACGAGAGCTTCGACCAGCGGAAGAACGGAACACGTGTCGGAACGGAGATCGGCTTCCAGATCCAATTCGCCTCGCGCCAGCAGGATGGTGATGCCATGATCGCCGATTGGCCCCGAGAGCAAGATCTTATCGCCGACACGCACCGAGCGCGGATCAATGGCCACTCCTGGAAGCAGACGGCCAATGCCGGTGGTCGTGATATACATGTGGTCCGCTTTGCCGTGTTCGACTACTTTCGTGTCGCCAGCGGCGATGCGCACACCCGCCTCCCGCGCGGCTTTCGCCATGGCGCGAACTTCGGCTTCGAGAATTGGCGTTGGCAATCCAGCTTCGAGCACATAGGTGACGACCAGCGCTTCTGCTTTCGCTCCCGAGACAGCCAGATCGTTCACAGTGCCGTTGACCGCGAGCTCGCCGATTGAACCTCCGGGAAAGCTCAACGGCTTCACGACAAAGCTATCGGTCGTGATTGCGACCTGGATGCCGTTGATGTCGACCAGCGCGGCGTCCCCGAGCGGACCGGCTGCGGTGCCAAAAAGCAGGGGAGCAAAAAGTCCTTCGACCAGTTTGCGGCTGGCCTTGCCTCCGGCCCCGTGAGCCATCTCAATTTGTGGATCGCGAAAACGGATGGGTACGGAATCGGCAGGCAGTGCAGTCGGAGCGCTTACGCGATCGAGCTCAGACTTACCATTGCTGCCTTGCGGTGTTCGTAGTTGTAATACGCGGCGCATGATCCTTCCGTTGACACCATGAGTGCGCCGACAGGATGCTCCGGCGTGCACTCGCGGCCAAAAAGTTTGCATTGATGCGGCTTCAACACGCCCTTCAGTACTTCGCCGCACTGCGCGGCCTTGGGATCAGTCACCCGGATGCCGGGAACTTCAAAGCGTTGTTCCGCGTCAAACTCTGCGTACTTATCGTTGATGCGCAGAGCCGACTGCGAAATGAATCCTAAGCCCCGCCATTCAAAATACGGACGTAACTGGAAGACTTCGGCCATGGCGCGAAGCGCGGCGCGGTTGCCTTCCCATGGCACCACGCGCTTGTATTGATTTTCAACCTTGGCCTCGCCCGCTTTCAACTGGCGCAGGAGCATGACGATCGACTGCAGCATGTCCAGCGGCTCGAAACCCGAGACCACGATCGGCTTGCGTTCGTTCCGGGCGATCCATTCGTAGGGACGGCAACCGATGACGGTGGAAACATGGCCGGGTCCGATGAAAGCATCGAGCCGCATGTCGGGAGAATCCAGAATCGCGCGGATAGCTGGAATAATCGTCACGTGATTGCAGAACACTGAAAAATTGCCAATGCCCTCTGACTTGGCGCGCATCATGGTGAGAGCGGTCGAAGGCGCAGTGGTTTCAAAACCGATGGCGAAAAACATGACGTGCTTGTCGGGATTGAGCCGGGCCAATTTCAGCGCGTCCGCCGGAGAGTAGACGATGCGAACGTCCACGCCGCGGGCCTTGTGTTCGAGTGGGCTGCCCTGTGTGCCGGGAACGCGCATCATGTCGCCAAAGGCGGCGAAGATCACATCGGACTCCTGCGCGATGGCAAGTCCGTCGTCAATTCTTCCCATGGGAAGAACGCAAACCGGGCAGCCGGGGCCATGGATCAACTCGATATTTTCAGGGAGGATATCTTTTAGGCCGAAGCGATAAATGGCATGGGTGTGTCCGCCGCATACTTCCATCATGCGGTAGTGGCGCTCGGTGCCGGCCAGACGGCGAATTTCTTCCGCTGTCTTCGAAATCAGTTCAGGTTCGCGAAACTCATCCACAAATCTCATCGGATCTCTCTTGTGAGCCGGTATATGGACCTGGCCACGTGCATCAATTCACGTCCTCCAATCCGTATCCTCTCACTTCCTGCATGGCCCCATCGATCTCTCCCAGCATGCGAAGGGTGTTCATTTGGTCGGCGGCATCCTGCTCGCTAATCTTGCTCATGGCAAATCCGACGTGCACTAATACCCAGTCGCCGGGTGCGGGCTTGTCATCCTGCAACAGGCCGAGATCAATTTTGCGACGCACGCCGACTACGTCTACCAGCGCGGAATCCGGATTCTCGGGAGAGATCTCCACGATTTTTCCTGGTATGGCTAGGCACATTCTGCATCCTCCCGCGGATATCATGATCCTTTTTATTTGCGCAGCTTTTTATTGCGTAGCTTCGATCTCTACTGACTTGAGCTCGATTTATTTGTTTTAAGAACTCTCCCGATCAGGGACTCCAGCAACTTGACTGCTTCTTCTACTGCAGCCTCAACCGCCGCGCTGAGCCCCATCTGGCCTTCTTCGCCGCCAAGAGTCTCAGGCTCGCATCCGACGAGCAGCATATTCTTTATTTCAATATTCATGGCTCGCGCCATGCGCAGCACGTTCGCCGGATTCATGGCGTGAGCCTCGATCGCCGCCCCGGGCGGCGCCGGATCATCGAGATCCTTCAAATCTGGCTCGATAACATAGAGCGTCCCCGGAGCCCCGCCGTGTGAGCATGAATCTACGAGAATTGTGGTTTCGTATCCGTCCTGCAGCGCATAAGCCAGGTCGAAACCACGAATGCCGAAGTCGGTCACCCGCACGGTTTCGGGCAATTTTCGTTCGGCCAACCGGCGAGCGACTTCAACCCCAAACGCGTCATCGCCCAGGAAAATGTTACCGATACCCGCCACCAGGATGCTCTTCTTGGGCACCGCAGTTATTTGCGAAATTTCGTCGGGGGAGAGGGGTTCGACTTCTTCGGCATCGAAGAAGAATCGATGACCCGGCTGGCGAAGCATCCCCATATCTCTTCCGGGATCGTTATCCAGGACCACGCAGACGTGTTGCTTGCCCTCGTAGTCTTGCTCGATGCATTCGATGGTTGCAGCCTGCCCCGCTAGCGCGATGTCCATCACATCGCCGCCTTTTCTTGGCCGCAGACGCACCCGGCTTCCAGTCTTAACCTGAAGACCGCAAATCTCGAGATGATCGACCGGAGTCTTCTCTTCGAGAAGTTGCCATTCCCACTCGTTCATGGGAGTTCCTCGTTCAGCGAACGCAGGCCGCGCAGCACTCCGTGCAGCTTCATCAGCTGTTCTACTGGCATGGTTTCGGTGCGCTCCAGCATCTGACGCGCGCGCTCGTCCGACTGGCTCATTTCACGTTTCTCGTCGTCGGTCAGAGTCATGATGCGCAACGAAAGAATTTCGTCGATCTCGGTTCCATCAAACAGATCTCCGGCGCTCTCGGGCGCGATTTGGGGATAGTCGTAAAGGATGATCGGCGAGGACAGTATCGTGCCGCATTGCCCTTCCTCTCCTACGAGAACGGGCCAGGTTCCGACATTCTTACAGGTTGCGGCCAGTTCGCTTAGATTTTCCGGAGGAGCAAGCAAGGACACAAATGTGCCATCGTACACGCCGAGAACGGTATGCGTCGAAACCAAAGAACTCAGCAACGCTTCTTCACGGCTCGCCTTCGTGGCAACTATGAACGGGGTATTGTTGCGCACCTGGACACTCACTGTGAACGACCCATGATCGTGTTGCGCCGCGGAAACTTCCACTTCGCCGGCAATCGCATTTCCTTCGCGTTCAAGAATCCCGACCATCTGGCCACGTGAGTCGATCAGTGGCTCAAATTGCTTCTGCGCGGGAAAAGTAAAAGCATGGACTTTCGGCGTGCTCACCAGCGCTTCCACGTTGCAAACTGGTACCACGACTTCGCGTTCGACCGCCTCCTGCCAAGCCTGGTAGACCCGGTCGTTCACTTCCAGTTTCTCTACTGGCCGAAATTCGGGTATTGCGTCCGGTACAAGTTCGGTTGACGGCATTTTCAACTCGCCGACAGATCGGGCCACCAGTTGCAGAAATCGGACGCGCACTTCGAGGGAGCTCAGCGAACTGCCTTCCACCAGACACTCCGTCCGCATCAGCCAGGCTTCGCTTCCGTCCTGCGCGTCGCTGTACGACTGGGGGCAGAGCACGCCAAAGTTCCAGCGCTGCTGATTCTTCACCGACGATGGACGGTAGGGATAGAGCATGTATCCCTCGTACAGCACGGCTTTCGCAATCTTGTCCACAACCGCGAGATTCATCACATCACCGTCTCTTCCACAGGAACAATGCGCTCCAACACTTCTTCCCAGCTGGGAATGCCCTGACGCACCTTGTATTGATACAGCCGGTCAAAGGCATCCTTGCGCAGGCACAACCAGGCGCTATTGGGATAATAAGTCTCCATCATGTCGCGCCAGACCTTTACCGGAAGTTTGAAGCGCGCTTCCTTGTCCCACGAAATAGGAGCGACTTGCAGGCCACCTTCAGGCGCCGCATAAAACACCGTCCCGCTGAACTGCAGACAGATGGGAACCTCGCCGCCTGCCAAGCCGTGGAAATATTTCGTGGCGGCGACATTGAAATCAAAAGTACAGGGCACCGGAACGTCGGCCACGGTCGTGCTCTGGAACGAAGGGACGACTATGCTGGCGTGGGTCCACAATAAATTCTTCAAGGTCTGACCCCAGCGACTGGGTTCGTCAAACAGATCGCGAAGCCGCGCCTGATCGTCCGGAGTGTATTTGCGGCGGGTAACTTCGAGCTGAATCTGGCAGCGGAGTGCGACCGTGTGAATGATCTCTTCAGGATTAGAATTCACGAGGCGGAGGTTAAAGGCCAGCAGTGGAGATGCGGCGTGCTCAACCACCTTAACTCCTTCGATCTGAAAACTCAGATTAGGCATGCGATCCTTTTTCGGCGCTTGATGGTTCTGGGATCTCGGTTGCTCGGTCTTTCAAATTGGTGAAGAATTGTCCCAGTTCATGCCACACTTCCGTTCCTCCCGCTAAGCCTTTCCAATGCATGCGAATCAGACCAACGAGTTTGTAGCACTCATCGATGGGAAGCAGGTAATACTCTGGAGCCGAGTGTCCGCGCGTATATCCCAACCGGTTCACGAGCAGAGCCTCCACGTCCTGCTCCATTTCTTCTAAGACGGGATTGCGGGCAGAAATGTCGTTCCACGATTCCAGCGCCAGTAGTGACTCCATTGCCCCTGCCGGGCTGGGATACATCGCGATCACGCGAGCTTCAAGGCTGTTCTTGAAAAAAAATGCCATATTAATCGGGACCATCAGGCCGTCCCACTCGGCGTCGCTGAGAGTGAAGTCGGAAAGTGCGTATACTCGCCGTGGCACGCGCTTGAACTTTACTCCCTGGCCGCTGAACAGAATCGCGCAAGCCTCGCAGGTGCAGAGAAGGCGTCGTCGCGCCAGTTCGATCAGGTGAGGATGATCGGAACTGAGCCCTAGGCTGCACAACTCGCAACGTTCGAGGGGTTGCCTCTCGCGCCGCGCAAACTGGCGCAGCGCGCCAAAACCATCGCCGGATTGTGGAAATTGCCCCGTGCTCATAATTTAGGGTCCCAGCCGTCGTGCGCTTTCTTCTTAATCACCCGCCTGCGGTTCCAGAACGGCGCGCGATTGCGGGGCGGGCGGCACCTGCCATTAGCTTGTCCAAAGCTACAAATCCAGAGGCAGGTTTCTCTTCCAAGCCTTCGATTACAAGAGAGCTCAAGTCCGGCGCCGCATCGTATATCGCATCTTCCAGGCTTGCCTGCACGGTTTTCGCGGTTGAGCCGCAGCTATGCGATCCAGTCTCCACACGTACCCTGATTGCGCCGTCGTTCACCGCGAGCACTTCGACTTCGCAGCCTTGCTTCCGCAACTGCGGGCGCATACGGTCCACCGCATTCACAACCCTCGTTTGAATATCGTCAGGGTGCAGACCATAAAGAATAAGAACGCTGCTGACCAGGGGATCGTGGCCCAACTGCGTGATCAGGTTCATGCCCGGCTCACCAGCGCCGGCGACGATCCCCAGCGCCTTCTCCAGGGCCGCACCGTGCAGGTCCATGATGGATTGCATCAGGTTTTTCGTAGAGGCTCGCAGCGCGGGATCAGCGATCTCTTCGATCTCCTGCACCAGTCCGCCAATTTTCTGCAGATCCTCCCGAAAATCTTTGCCGTGGCCCACCGGAACTCCTTTTCATACTCCGAATTCAATTTGCTTCAACCCTAAGAATCGAAATGGAGTGAGAGCAGATTCGAGACGCGAGGGCACGCGGATTTCACTGGCGCTAACAACGAGCCCCTACTCTCACTTCACGATCAACCACGGCGCGGATTCATGGTTTCAGTCCGAACATCGGCGAATGATGCGTCTCCAGCACCTTCCCGTTCCCCAAATACATATGGACGCCGCACGGCAGGCAAGGATCGAAACTCCGTACAGCGCGCATGATGTCGATGCCCTTGAACTTCTCCGGGCCGTTCTCTTCGAAGATCGGGGTGTTCTGCACGGCATCCTCGTACGGCCCCGGGGTTCCGTAAATATCGCGCGGATTCGCATTCCAGGGCGTCGGAGGATAGGGATGGTAGTTGGCAATTTTGCCCTTGCGGATCACGACGTGATGCGAGAGCACGCCTCGAACGGCCTCATGGAATCCGCAACCGATCGCTTCCTCGGGGACCTTGAAGTCCGTCCAGGTTCTGGTTCTGCCGGCGTGCAACTCCTGGAGTGCCCTCTCGGCAAAATAGAGTGCCGCCGACGCTGCATAGGCCTGGAAGTAGGTGCGAGCGCGGTCTCGTTCGATGGCGTTGCTCCACTTGGGAATCTTCCATTCAAACTCAACCTCGGGCTTGGATGCTGTCTTTGGCAGGTACATCTTTACGCTGGTGCCGGTGGCCTTGATGTAGCCAATATCCACGATCCCTGCGAGCGCGGTCGCCCACAGTCTTGCGATCGGGCCGCCGCCGGTATCCAGCGCGAGATGGTCGCCAGTCCGCTTATCCAGCCAGCGCGGGGACATGACCCACGTGTACTTACCCTCAAAGTTGCGTTTTTGCGGGCGAGGAATGGTGGTCTGATTCCAGGGATGGTTTTTATCGACAGGATTTCCGAGCGGATCAGTCTTTACAAAAGTCTCGGAGTTCTTCCAGTCGTCGTAGTAGGAACTTCCCAACAAGATCCGCATGTTCAGGTTGATATCCACCAGATCGGTAGTAACCAGCTTGCCATCCACGACGACGCCGGGAGTCACGTACATGGCGCGGCCCCATTCCGTCATGGTTTCATATTTGTAGTCGCACACTTTGGGATTCTGAAACGATCCCCAACACCCTAGCAAGACGCGACGGCGTCCCACTTCTTCGTACCCCGGCAGCGCCTGGTAGAAAAAGTCGAACAAGTCATCGTGCAGCGGGACTACCTTCTTCATGAACTCCACATACTTCATAAGCCGGACGATATAGTCGGTAAAGAGCTGAACCGTGGGTACAGTGCCGACGCCGCCCGGATAGAGCGTCGAGGGATGTACGTGGCGTCCTTCCATCAGACAAAACATTTCGCGCGTCATGCGGCTCATCTGCAGCGCCTCAAGATAAAACGCTCCAGTAAAGGGATTGAGCGCCGTCATGATGTCCGCGATGGTGCGGTAGCCATGCAGGTTGGAGTGCGGCGCCATCGTCGACTGCGCCTTCGTCCAAACTTTAGGATTCGTCTCCTTCACCATCGTTTCGCAGAAATCCACGCCGACCAGATTGTCCTGGAAGATATTGTGATCGAACATATATTCGGCAGCCTCGCCGAGGTTGACAATCCATTCCGCCATGTCCGGCGGCCGCACTCCGAAGGCCATGTTTTGCGCGTACGTCGCGCAGGTGGCGTGATTGTCACCGCAAATTCCGCAGATGCGGCTGGTAATGAAATGAGCATCGCGTGGATCCTTACCCTTCATAAAAATGCTGTACCCGCGAAAAATGGACGAGGTGCTGTGACACTCGACCACGTGGCGATTCTCAAAGTCGATTTTGGTGAAAATGCCCAGGCTACCCACGATCCGGGTGATTGGGTCCCAATTCATCTCCACCAGATTCCGTTTCTTGCTGGAAACATCCTGAGTTGGCGCCGTAACAGTGCTCATTTGAATCGCTCCTTTGGATTCTCAGTAGGTTCTCGGGTGGTATCCGGTGGTCAGCTCGGCGCGCGGATGGCGCCACTTGGGTTCTTTATTGACAGTATTCTGGGTGATCGACCGCAGAGCGCGGATAGCCCGGCCGTACACGCCGATCGCGGTGCTGGAGACGCGTCCGCCGGGCGGTTCGTCCATAAATGGCATGAACTTGTCGGGGAAGCCGGGCATGGTGCAGCCAATGCAAATGCCGCCCACGTTGGGGCAGCCGCCGATTCCAGCCATCCACCCGCGTTTGGGGACGTTGCAGTTCACCACCGGACCCCAGCATCCCAGCTTGACGATGCACTTCGGCGAGCCGTAGACCTCAGCAAAATCTCCCTGCTCGTAGTAGCCAGCTCGATCGCAGCCTTCGTGAGCCGTTTTGCCAAATAGCCACGTGGGACGTAGCTGGTCATCCAGTGGAATCATGGGTGCCAGGCCAGCGACTTGATAGAGGAGGTAAAGAACGGTTTCCATGAAGTTGTCGGGCTGAACCGGGCATCCCGGAACATTGACGATGGGCAGTCCCGCCTTTGACTTCCAATCCCAACCCAGGTAATCCGCCAAACCCATACAGCCCGTCGGATTGCCTTCCATGGCATGGATTCCGCCGTAGGTGGCACAGGTCCCGCAAGCGATGACTGCCAGAGCTTTGGGCGCAATCCGATCGATCCACTCGTTGGTGGTAATCGGCTGTTTGGTCTTCGGATTGGTCCCGAGTGCTGCCCAGTAGCCTTCCTTCTTGATGCTCTCGTTGGGGATAGAACCCTCCACCACAAGAACAAAGGGATCGAGTTTGCCTTCCTCGGCCTGATACCAATACTTCATGAAGTCGTCGCCGACTTCGTAGGCCAGCACAGGATTATGCAAATGCACTTTGGGAAGTCCGGGAATTGCTCCCAGCAGGACGTCTTCGATGCTGGGCTGGGTGGCAGCAGTGATTGAAACCGAATCTCCGTCACAGCCCAGACCAGCCGTGATCCAGAGAATGTGCACCTCAGCGACGGGCGATGGCTTTTGTGTAACCCGACCGTACGGGACCGTATTCGCTGGCATGACTGGATTCTCCTTTCGCAGCACGTTGACGGATGGCAACCAATTCCTATCTGCAAAAGGAATCGGCGCCGAGAAGCGACACCAATGACACCAAGGAGGGAATTAAACCCCGATCTTGATCGGAACTAGAGGTGTATGAGCGGTAGGATCAACAATATCGCGAGGTCAGACAAGCGGGTCTGCCACTTTTTGGCGAAGGAGAGAAATACTACAAGGCGCCACGGGGATTTCCCTACAGCGATTCCCCGATAGTCAGAGGGTTCCAACAGGTCTCTGCCGCGAGGTAATTTAGACAGCCTTTTCGTTTAGAGTCCACTCAATGGCGTGCTGCATAAGTTCGCGTGCGGTGCGTAGCGACAGCTTGTCCTTGATGTGGGCCTGGTACGATTCCACAGTCTTCACGCTCAAGTGCAACTGTTCGGCGATCTGGCGCGTTCCGTGGCCTTCTCCGATCAGGCGAAACACCTCGAGTTCACGGTCGCTGAGATCTGAAATGGAGGAACTCTTCAGGCTACCCGTTCCGGTGATGTAGTGCTTGAGCATCTTGTTGGCGATGCGATCACTCACGTAAATTCCACCGTTCAAAATTCGGCGGACGGCAACCAAGACCTTTTCTGTCGCCTCCTGTTTCATGATGTAGCCATTGGCGCCGGCGCGGAGAGCGCGTTCGGCGTAGATCGACTCATCGTGCATGGAGAGGATCAGAACTGGCAGGCTGGGATGAGTGATGCGAATGTTTTTCAACAGGTCGAGGCCGTCGGGTCCGTTCAGCGAGATGTCCACGATGAGCACATCGGGCCGGGCCGATGCCAACACTAGCATCGCGCCGCTCGCGTCCTCCGCCTCGCCGCAAACCACCAGATCGGCCTCCCGATTCACCATGAGCGCCAGCCCTTGGCGGATAATCGGATGGTCATCGACGACCAGGATTCTTTTCTTGACGCCAAGATTCTGCGATTTGCAAGCAGTGCTCATGTTTCACGATTCATATTTTACGAGTCAGAATCAACGGGGAACAAACAAGTGACCATGGTTCCGCCAGTTACGACGCGCTGTACTTCCAGCAAGCCACCAATCATCCTGGCACGATAATTCATCAAGTGAAGACCGACGCCCTTAGTTCCGGGAACAATGTTGCCGATCCCGCAACCGTTATCCTGGATAGTCAGAGTTCCCTGATGCTCGACGGCAGCCAGGCGAATGACGATCTGGCTGGCATGACCGTGCTTGATCGCGTTATTCACTGCCTCCTGGGCAATATAATAGAGGTGTGTAGCTACCGTGTCATCATGGATCAGCACCGGAGCAAAACACTGAAACCGGCAGCTGACCGCGAATAAGTCTTCCACTTCGCCGGCCCACCGTTCCAACGCCGACATTAATCCCTCGGCATCCGACACGACCGGCAGCAGCCCTCGTGCGAGTTCCCGCGTTTTGTGAATTGCCTGGTTGACCAGGTTCACGATCTTGGCGGCATCGCCGGCTTCGGGCAGATTTTTTTCCGTTAGCCTTTGTTCTTGCACCTTGCTCATGAAAGCGATGCCGGTCAGATGTTGCCCCAAACCATCGTGCAGGTCCTGTCCGATGCGGCGCTGCTCCCGGGTGCTGATCTCCAGAATTGTTTTCTCCAGGCGCTTGCGGTCCGTGATATCAATTCCTGAGGCGATGATGTAGGAGGCAGTTCCAGCGGCGCCCTGAAGCACAGTGGTGGACCAAGCAATCACTCTCTGCCGTCGGTCGCGGCTCACCCAGCAGCCCTCATATTCCTGGGGACTCTGGTCGTCGCGAGTCTTTTGAAGCAACCCTCGGAAGCGATTCAATTCCTCGGGATCGGGGAAGAATTCCCAAATAAGCTTGCCGCGAACCTCCGCGAAGGTGTATCCGGTCATCTGTTCACAGGCCCGATTGAAGCGGAGGATGCGCCCTTCGGAATCCAGCACCATAACTAAAGCGGCCACTGTGTCGAGAATGGCGGAGACAACGTTCCGCTCCTTGTGTAACGCCTCTTCAGTTCCTTTCAGGTCGGTGATGTCGAAGCCCACGCCATGGATGAACCAAGGCTCGCCATTCTGCTTGCGAATCATTTTGGCTTCGCAATGAAACCACAGGACACGGCCATCGCGCGAAACTACACGATAAGCCGAACGGAGAGGATTGCCCGTGAGAAACATGTCTGCCGCTTCGGTGCTCCAGCGCTGCTTGTCTTCGGGATGGATGTGGCTGTACCAGCGAACCGGATCCTCCAGCCACTCTTCCTGGGAAAAGCCCAGCGCGGCTTCGATCTGCGGGCTGACATAGGCTTCGCCGATGCCGCGATCCAGGTAAGCCATGAAAACTACTGCTGGAATCTGCTCCACGAGTGCCCGGTATCTCGCTTCCAGGTTGAGGAGATGCGGCTCCTTACGCTCAGTATCGTCCGGCTGGTCGACTTGATATACGACGTGCCTCGCGTTGGCGGGATTGTGGCGCCGAAAAACGCCAGCCAGGTCTTGAAGAATCGCTTCGGCCTGAGAGGGATTTAATTCTGAGTCGGCCGTCGCCGAGGATCGTCCTGTGGAGTCGCCCGTCGCATTGTTTGGCCACGAAAATGAAACCATTTCCACCCTCAAAGAACCACGGCCACGTCATCGCGCGCTCAAGCGAGGTTCAGATCATGTTCTCATGTTTGGTTGCGTCTTGCTGCCCGCCAGTTTGCGCCAGCTCGTTCTTTGTTCAGCGATTGTGTAAAGCGGCGCAACCCATAAATGGCGCGTCCATAAGTTTGAACCGCTGCGGTAGATAAAAGAGAGCGACGGCTGCGAATGCCATCCGGTTACTCCATAACGCCGCCATAATAATCCTTTGCCCTACGGAAGAGAAAGGCAGGAGTTTTTGATCATGCGAGCTAGAGCTCGACGAAACGATGCGCTCAACACAGGTTCCTGGAATGAAGTTCTCCATCCCTTCATCCTTCTTATGCGCTTCGTCGAAATCAGCTGCAACACCGTAGGATGAGCGCACGTGAGGCTCCGTTCCGGCCCGTGGGGCCATGCTAAACTTTCTCCCATGCAGGTCTTCCGCCACGGTTTCGGAGGCGTGTCGCGATGCTGGCTGATCCCTCCGGCCCAGCCTTCGGTCCACTCTGGCGTACGCACTGCCACGGCTGTTTGCGCATCACACAGTTTTCCTGGTGCGTTTCGGTGGATTTTATTCCGCCCCTATTCATTTTTCGGAGGATCAGGGACAGAACCCAATGAGAGTGCGAAAGCTGATTTTGTTTACCTTGATGCTGGCGTGTCTCATTCAACCCGCGAAATCTCTCGCCCAGGATTCACCCGACCAATCGTCGCATCCCGTAGTTCGATCACCGAAACCTGACTTCAACCAAGAAATTTATTACAAGAACCGGATCGATTTCTCTTTTGAATCGGGATGGCTTCCGAAGAACATCCCGTTTGTTTTCGATTTTCTGCTGGGCGATGGCTATAACCTGACTCCACTTAAGTACACCCTGGTGCCCAATATCGCTTCTCTCCGATGGCAGATGGACAGCGTAAGAGGACCGTGGATATTGCGCGGCAATTGGGATCTTTCATTCAGCGCGGCTCTGGTTGTGATTCCTCGCGGACCTGAAACCCATTACGGCGCCTACATGATGGGAATTCGGCGGAATTTCGTTCAGCCGCGCTGGAGAATTGCTCCCTACGTTGATGGACGCCTCGGCCTCGGCGGTATTGATGCCAAGGAACCCCTGGGAGTGCTGTTTGCTCAAGGACAGGACTTTACTTTTACTCTCAACATGGGTAGCGGCATCCGATACAACCTCAATTCGCGTTATTCCATTTCTGCCGGCATGCACTACATGCATATATCGAATCTGTATTTGTCCGAGCCGAAGTACTTGAACTATGGCATCAACGTTTATGGGCCCATAGCTGGAATAGAAGTCCGCTTGGGCAAGGCTCACCGCGGCTCTTCGCAATAGTGACTTCATGCTCATGAACGGCTTGCTTATGATGGATGGAAACGTTGCAAGTCAGCGCCGGGGAGGTGCCTTTGCACAGGCGATGGAGGATGAAGTGGCCAAAGCAAACCCAGGTTTCGCAGCCCTGGTTGCGAGATTTGGAGGAGGCGATGTTCGGAGACGAGGGAATGTAGTTGACGCTTTACGCTTCGGCGCATTGAGCGTGGTGGTGGCAGGGTTACTCACGTTCGGCTGCGGCACATATGCGACCCTTCACCTTGCCGCTCCTTCCAATGCACTGAGTGGCACTCCATTCACGATTACGGTGAGCGCGACGATCGGCACAAGCCCAGACAAGGTTATTAACAGCCCGGTACGCTTTACCAGTTCAGATAGCGCCGCCATTCTTCCACCCATCTACTATTTCAATGCGAACGATGCAGGGTCCCACACCTTTACCAACGGCGTTACTTTAATGACTGTCGGCAGCCAGAGCATAACAGCGACCGTCGTGGGGGCACCGGGCTTAACCGCAACCGCGAACGTCACCGTCTCCGCTACGAGCGTCGCGGCGGAATTCAAGGCAAACACGCCCCAGTCGGAGCGCGGGGTCGCTGCGCTGTCCGAACTGCTGAAGTAAAACTTTCTCGCGTGCGTCTTTAGTTAGGAAGGGTGGCTCGTTGAAGCCGCAGTTTTCAGAATTGGCCCTGGCATAAGGACATCAACCTATCAAAAGACAGTAAATCTGGATTGGAAAACAACGTTCAAACGATGCGCCGCCGCGACACGAACCGAAGAGGAGCAATCGCTCCATGGGTAGAGAAATCAATATGCATTCCTGCTGTTGAATATCCGCAGCAGAGTCATTGTGATGATTTGCAGATCGAAGGTGAGACTCCAGTTGCGAAGATACTAGAGATCGTATTCGACGCGTTTCGTGATTCGAAGTGTTCCCGCGCGAGCCGTTTAGTTGGGTCCAGCCGGGAATTCCGACTTTAGTAGAATGCGGAACATGTCATTGATGACTGGCATAACGAGTTGGCCGATGGAAGTGTCCGCGCCGATTCTTGGATTTGCTCGAGCTTCAGTTTGTCTGCCGCAGTCCAGTATGAGGCTTGGACATTTCCGGTGATCTCGCCCACGAAGCAGTCGAATGTAACAACCTCCGAGCAATTGTCATTCTGGACGAAAGATTATCCCGGAAAATTCAGACGAATGATTGAGGAGAGCGCCTTACGGTAAGCTGGTTTTCAGAATCTTCCGTTAACTGGGCATTGTCAATCCGCGGATATTTCCGTCAAGCGAATCGGGATTCTAGTTGGCTAAGTGAGAAGGTTCGAAAATCCGATATGACATGTTCTGCTCCCGCCGCTCGGAGCAAATGAGCTCGCTGTGAAGCGGCAACCCCCAAGCAGCGCATGCCCGCCGCCTTAGCAGATTTAATGCCGGCAACCGCATCCTCTACCGCAATAAGACGCTCTGGAGATTCCTGCATGCGCTCGGCAGCAAGTTGGTAGAGGGCTGGATCAGGCTTTCCCATCGTTACATCATCTCCAGTCACAATCGTCTCGAAGTAGTGTGCTAATTCCAATTCTTTAAGGGTCCCAACGGTACGGCGCCGGCTTGCTGATGTGGCTAGGCCAGCACGGATCCCGGCATGCGACAAAAGCTTCAGAAATTCGACTACGCCGGGAGTGGGTTCGATGTCGAGGTTGTGCTCTTTAAGAAGTTCGTCCTTTCGCTTCCCATACTCGGCGATTTGCTCAGGAGTAAGGTCGCCTAGGAAGTGCTTTAAAATTTCAGCGCGTTTACAACCGTCCAGGATAAAATCCAGTTCTTCGTCGCTCGTCTGCCGGCCCAAGCTCTCAAAAAAAGCCTTCCAAGCCAAGCGATGCGCCGGATGGCTGTCGATGATCACTCCGTCCATATCGAACACAATCCCCCGCAACGTTCCCATTGCCTCACGCCTCCGGACATCCGGGCCAAGTTGCCTGAGCCCTCTGGTAGTTCTCCATCGTGCCGATGTCGATGAGAAAATCGTGGATTGGAAAAGCAACCATCCGGCCCGTGAGTCGCGGCAGCACATGGAACCCGATATCGGCGGGAATGCGCTCCGGAATAGCTTCCAGCATTTCCCGCGTGCCGATCATCAAGCCTGAGAAGGCCCAATTACCGGTCGGCTTCATAGGCTTTTCAACGAACTGCTCAATCACTCCCTCTTGATTCGTAGTCACAATGCCGCAGCGGCTGGGATCGGTCACTTGGTAAATTCCAAGCGTAGCTGCCGGTCTTCGGTCACGATGCAACCGCAACATGCCTTCGAGGTCGGCACAGTTGAGAACATCCGCATAGAATACCCAGAAAAGGTCCGCTGATCCGATCCAGTCACGATTAGCCCGCAAGGTTCCTGCACTGCCCAATAACTCTTTTTCTTCCACGATGTGTACGGGCGTACTATCGGCATTTTGCAGCAAGAACTCTCGTACCCTCCCGGCATGGGCGTGCAGGTTAATCAGGACCTCATTAATACCTACCCGCTTACAACACTGGAGCCAAAGGGCCAGAATAGGGACGCCTTGAATGGGAACAAGGCACTTAGGAATAGTGTCTGTGATTGGACGCAGCCGAGTGCCATGACCGGCGGCAAGCAAAAACGCCTTCAATGGATCCCCCACGGCGGAGTGGGTTGCTGGCCTGCCATAGCTCGCGCTGAGGCCTTGGGAAAAAATACCCAGCGGCCCCCTCCCTGTTCGTCGCCATCAATGAAGGGATCGTTCACGATCGCCTGCGCTCCCTGCGTGTCGAAGCCGAAAGTCATCTCATGCACGCCCTCTTTGCTCAAAGCCTCGCGAACGGCAAGTTGATGCGCTGGTTCACAATAAAACAACAGAAATCCTCCGCCCCCTGCTCCTGTGATCTTCCCCCCGAGTGCACCATGTTGAAGCGCGAGAGAATAGATTTTATCGATGCGCGGCGTGGAGATCTTGTTGGAAATCCGGCGCTTGGCCTGCCAGGCTTCATGCAATAGTTCTCCAAAACGGTGCAATTCTCCCTGCTCTAAACTCGCGCGCATGCGCGTGCCCAGTGCCTTTACTTCGTGCAATGCCTCGACGGCAACTCCGCTGTGGTTGCGCGTTGATGTTTCCTGCTCCTGCAATATAGACCAGGAATGATGCGCAGCACCGGCGAAGAACAACATTAGGTTCCCTTGAAATTCTGACAAGATTGTTGCTTCGAGTTTCACCGGTTCTACGAGGGTTGTGCCGTCCGCGTGGAATGAGATGTAGTTGAGACCGCCGAAGGCTGCGGCGTATTCGTCCTGCTTTCCCACATGCTTTCCCAGAACATGCCTCGCGACAAAAAAAGCGCGCTCCGCAAGATCGTACTTCGAGAGCGGGCGTTGGAGGTAAGTGGTCAACGTCTTGAGTATGTTTATGCACACGCTCGCAGAGGATCCCAACCCAGTACCGGGAGGAATTTCCGATGCAAGAAACAAGTCGACAGCAATATCGCAGTTCATGTCCTTCAGAACAGCCAATGGAATTTCTAACGCACTGCCCTCAAGTGCCATGTTCGCAATGTCGCGCCAAGTTTCGCACACCCGGAGGTCAGATGAGATTACTTGCACACGACCATCGGACCTCTTCCCCAAAATAGTATAAAAATACTTATTGATGGCTGCGCTGAGCACTCCACCGCCGTCGAACTGTTCATAATAGGCCGGCAGGTCGGTCCCACCTCCGCAAAAACTAATCCGAACTGGACTGCGAACTATGAGCACGGGATAAAGTCTCCTCAAATACGTTGTCTACGGCTATTGTGACATGCGGGGCGCGAAGCCGCTTTCCCCTTTGCCGCTGAAATAGCCGCAGGGTTATTGTCCAGGCGGTCTGCAGAAGTAAGGAAATGTCTTGAAATAGGGACCTGTGCAAAATGTATTGCAAATCATACTTGGTTTTGTCTTCCGAAGAATGTTGGTCCCGCAAGCCGTGAACTTGCGCCAGCCCGGTAATTCCCGGTTTCACGCTAAGCCTTTTTTTGTGCCATTCGCTGTATTGGCGCGTCCGCTCAGGTCCCTCAGGCCTTGGTCCCACCAAACTCATCTCGCCACGAAGGACGTTGAACAGTTGCGGTAGCTCAGTAAGGCTCGACCACTGCATGAGATATTCGTGAAGTGGCACCCCCGTAGCAGGGCGGTCGGAGTTCAGTCGATACATCCAGAAGGTCCTGCCGTGGAGCCCGCAACGAAGTTCCGGTCGAAAACCCTTTCCTTTCCGAAGCCTCAATACCAGCGCCGATGGAGCAATGACGGCAATAGCAAAAGGCAGCAAAACAGTTGTCAAACCTAAATCGAAAATTCGCTTCCAAAGCGGACTTGGCTGATTCGGCAAACTCCCTTCCCACTGCAGTAACGGCAGCCCATCCAAGTCCACGAGCTTCGGCTTGGAGAGGTAGAGTTCGTAGGGCTGCGGAACCAGGCTAACGGCGAGTCCCGCCGTTCGGCACTTAGCCGCCAGATCCAGGATCTCCGGGTGACCGGTTTGGGGAATGGTAAGGATAACCTCATCTACCCGATGCGACTGCAACAGACCAATGATTCCCGCGTTTTGCAAATTAACCGGATCAAAGCCCGCTCGAGGTGTCCCCAGGTCAAAGGCACTTTCTGCAGGACACAGAAATCCAACAATCTCGCAGAGCAATTCCGGGTGACGATCGATGGTTGCTGCCATTTCCCGAGCCAACGGCCCATCACCGACGATCACAGATCTGCGCACCGCCCCAATGCGATACCGCGAAGCGAGAAACCAACGCACCGTGAGACGAATCGCCGTGAAGCCAACGAAAAGAAAACAGCCGAAATAACCGAGGGTCAGACGAGAGGAGTAGACGCGGGCAACATATCCAGCGGCCAGAAGCATTGCCATTAGGCCCAAGACAGCGGGAACCAACTGCGCAAGAACCGCCGAAATCCGCCATCCGCCGCGAAATCCGTCCAGTCGGAGCCAAAGCGACAGCAAACTCCAAAAGAACAGTGTCAGGGCAACCGCGGGCAAAAAACCGACCGGAAGTTGTCCCGAATCCGCCCCATTTCCGCCATAGCGCAACCAGTAAGCCAGTCCCATAGCGGCCACGCCCCAAAGCAGGTCGGCGAAAAGAATCAGGTATCGCAATTTCTGGGTCTTCATCTCTCTCTATCTCTCTATCTCTCTATCTCTCTCTATTTCACTTTCGGGAAGCTGCTCAGCAGTCGCTCAAGGTTGGGAGCAGATTGCAGCCTCGGATTCCAGAACCCTATACCCTTCCGGATGCTTTAATTTCCATTTCCAAGCCGTTCGAACTATGGATTGAATATCGGAGTGACGCGGTCGCCAACCCAACTCTCGCATGAGGCGCTGCGGACTTGCGCAAAGGATGGCCGGATCTCCCTCGCGCCGATTGCCATCCTTCACTGCCACTTTCCGACCCAATTCCTGCTCCACAGCTGCGCAGACTTGTCGAACCGAATAACTTGTACCGGTTCCGATGTTGTACGCAGAAAGGCCGGGCCGATCTTGAATTTGCAGGGCCTGCAAGTGCGCCTCCGCTATATCCAAGACATGAACGTAATCACGCAAACATGTGCCGTCAACTGTCGGATAGTCGGAACCGTAGATTTCAAAGAACTCTCGTTTCCCCGCAGCCGTCTCCAGCAGCAAAGGTACGATATGGCTCTCCGGACGATGATCCTCACCATTCGTCTCGGTCGCGCCGCATGCGTTGAAGTAGCGAAAGGCCACTACCGTCCATCGGTATGCTATCGCGTACCAGTACAGCACTCGTTCCAACATGAGTTTGGTTTCACCGTACGAATTCACCGGGTTCTTAGGATGGTCTTCGTCGATGGGCGTTGAATGAGGGTTGCCGTACACGGCCGCCGAGGAAGAGAAGACGAACTTCCGGATGCCTGCATGCCGCACTGTTTCGAGCAGAGCAATGCCGGACGCGACGTTGGAGTCGAAGAACATACCCGGATTGGAGACCGACTCGGGAATCAAAGCTTTGGCCGCGAAATGAAAGACTGCGTCGAAGCGCTCTGCCGCCAGAAGGCTCGCCATTGCGTCCCGGTCGCCGATATCCAGTTGATGCAGGATCGCTCCTTCCGGGATGGCCGCCACATGGCCGGTCGAGAGGTCGTCTACAACTGCAACTTCATGCCCCCGCTCCAGCAATTGAAGACAACAAACCGAACCGACATAACCCGCTCCGCCCGTCACCAAGATTCTCGCCACCGTTAATAAGCTCCTTCGCCGCGAATGACCCGCAATGGGGTCTTAAGTAGAATCGTCAAATCCATTCCTAGACTCCAGTGAGTGATGTAGTGAAGATCCATCTGAACACGTTCCTGGTATGAGACGGCCTGCCGTCCGCGAATTTGCCAAAAACCGGTTAGCCCGGGCTTTACTTGAACCAACAGTTCTTGATACGCCCCATATTTCGACAACTCCTGTGCTGTAATCATACGGGGCCCGACCAAACTCATTTGACCCCTCAGCACGTTAACCAACTGAGGCAATTCGTCCAAGCTATATTTCCGGAGAAATGCGCCCACAGGGGTGACGCGCGGGTCGGTCTTTAGCTTGAAGTCCCGCGTGAATGCCTCGCGCAATTCCGGATCTGCTGCGAGAATCGCATCCGCGTTCCGCAGCATGGTACGAAACTTGTAGGCATTGAATTCTTTGTAGAGACCTATGACACGCCGCGGATAGAAAATCGGCGAGCCGTCGCTCAACCAGACCAATAGAGCCACAACCAGAAACACTGGAGAAAACAGGGAGAGCAGAGTGATGGAGCCAAATATATCCAGAGCCCGCTTTAAGAACTGTTCATAGTTCTTTCGCTTGCGTATCCGAGGGAGAGACACGGGCTGCAACAGCAAGGGATCTGAATGAATATCCTGTTGAGGCATGCTAGGCAAAAGATGAACCGTCACTCTGCCTACGCTCCTACCGCAGACGACTGGGCCGTGCTATTTTCAGAAATTCGCTGACGTATTACGGAAAACACTGCGTGGGTCACACTGAGGTGAAAATCTTCGACGATTTGCATGTTGTTGGACGGAAGGATAATGCAAACATCACACAGATTTTTCATCTTGCCGCCTTCAACTCCGGCCAGACCGATCGTGGTCGCTCCAGCACTTCGGGCAACTTCCAAAGCTCGCAGGACGTTCGGCGAATTACCGCTACCGCTGATCGCGAAGGCCACGTCGCCTGGGCTCACAAAGTTGTGCAGTTGTTCGGCAAAGATGTGCTCGTAGCAACGATCATTCGCCCAGGCCGTCACGAGCGCCACGTTATCGGTAAGTGCCATCACCCGAAAGCGCTTGTGCCCGTTGTTTTCCATTACCGTTCCCTTGCCCAGGTCGCAGGCAAAATGCGACGCCAATGCCGCGCTGCCGCCATTCCCGAAGATGAAAACGCATTTACCGTTTTGATATGCGCGTAGCAACTCGATTGTTGCCTGCTCGATCGCCCCATGTGGCAGTTCTGAGATTACGCGCCGGTACATCTCAAAGTACTCCTGTGAAGTGCTGATCAGCGGCGCGTTGCAATGGTGCGATGACGCCAAATTGAGTTTGTCCATCGGCGAGTCTCCAAAAACAGAAATAAGCGTTAAGTTAAGTATACTTACAAAGTTGGTGGAAAGCCTTTGTTCGGCAATTCTTCTTGCCACGAAACTCCTGTATACCGGGCTGGCTCCCCGACAAACTCTCAAGCAATGGGACTAGCCGCGGGCCCCACACCTGAAGCGAGTAATAGTCTTCGACCGCGCCGCGAGCGTCAGCTGAGAGCCGCCATCAAAGTTCCTCGTCGTTCACTAGCCGGGCGCGTTCTCCCGCCTGGAGCGTATAGCAACTCCACATTCCAGAGTCCGGATTCTTCAGCAGCGATCGCCCAAATGATCGTGGTCAGGAAGACGATGCCCCGGTACGAGGGCAATCCCGACGCTGCATTCCCAGAAAATAAGAGATGGAAATCGAAACGGACTTTTACGGCAATGAAATAAGAACATGCAGGCAGCAACAGCGTGAGAATCTTCAAGTAGAAGCGAACATAGCTAAGGCGGTTACGAATCATGACAAATCCAAAGATGCAAATCGCTCAAGGGGGGATTGCTCCCAACTCCTCAAGAAAGTACTCTCAGCGCAAAGCGTGTTCCCCAGGGATGACGGTGCAAACTTCGGAGGGAAGCACACGAGAGTCACCCGGCGGAAACCGAGAAGTCCGTTGACGCCTTGGTATTTTTCGTGGTTGATTGCTGTGATTTAGGCTAAAGGGCATCCAGACGGTATGTCAATAGGAAAGCACCGTAGGGCAGTTATGAGACGAAGACTGTTCCGAAAAGCGCCGATCATTTCAGTAACCCGTCGGCGTGCGAACCCCAAACCGGGCGGTATTCTGCCAGACTCGGAAATCCCATTTCAGAACAATTTTTTTCGATCCGGCGAATTCATTTAAACCGCTAGGCCGCCGTGACCATCTTGAGTGTGTCGAAAGTGAACCTTGATCTGTTCCGCTAGACTGCGGTGAGACCGGCCAGTCAGATCGTTCACCGTGAATGTGGGATTGGCCAGAAGCTGAATTGAAGAGAGACAGACACATCAGATTGAAGGATTGTTGCCAACAAAGGAATTTGCCAACGCTCATATTGCACGTTGCCCTGAAAGCGAAATCCGGGCCCGGCGAAAAGGTCCGCATTCACAGCGACGTCATTCTGGGATCCACCTTGGGGAAGATAGCCAGGGTCGAGGGTTCGGTGCCTGAGTTCAACGCCGATCTTCTTCCGGGGGCTCAGCCAGTAGTTCGCCAGGATCAATTCGCCTTGGGCAGCGCGTCCGATCCAGGTTCCGATAAGGCGTCCATCGTTGTTGTATCCGCTGTTGTATTGACCGTTGTAATAAATGCATATGCCGCAGAACGCGGGCGGGTTGGTGTATCCGCCTTCAAGTCTGAGATCCAACTTCGGAACTCCAGGGAATTTTGCCAGGTAGAGCCCTCCCTGGGAGGCATTCCTCCGCATGTAAGGGATCGGGGATGGCTCATCTTCACTAAGGGTTTCTCCATACAGCGTGAGCCAATTCCGGAGGCCCGGAATGCGATAGGAGAATTCGGCAGTCGTGCGGCCATCGCCCAGGACATCGCCACGGTAGTGTCTGCCGAAAGTGCTGTCCAGGAACGTGGTTATGTTCAGCGGGTTTCCAGGTCCTCCGTAGACTGTCGTTTTCGACATGCCGAATTCAAAATTTGGGGTCAACTGGAAGCTTACTTTTCCGCCGCTCAGAAATGGCTGGGGATGCAAATTCTTGCCGTACTGTCCCAGCACTGCGACGGTGGTCGCGCCGGTGTTGGCTGTGGTCTGAAACTGCAGACCTGTCATATGTCCGATGAAGC
>Ga0185299_10002222_pt1 | contig 31248 bp, 30 predicted proteins | sample PaiPotPPA55metaG_FD_128002 | JGI IMG/M metagenome (GOLD analysis project Ga0185299, IMG submission 128002) | Iron sulfur acid spring bacterial and archeal communities from Banff, Canada, to study Microbial Dark Matter (Phase II) - Paint Pots PPA... ...
TGCCTGCGCCGAGCAAAATCGGCCCTCCAACGCCATCTCCGCGAGCCGCCACGAAACCGTCGCTATCAAACAATGTTCCAACTATCTTAACGCATATGTGCGTTCGCGGGGACGACAAGCGGAGGGATTTTACACCACCACGCTCAGCCGCTTCGCCGCGCGCGTGATCCCCGTGTAGAGCCACCTCGCGCGGCTGTCCTGGAACGCAAAACTCTCGTCGAACAACACCACGTCGTCCCATTGCGAGCCCTGCGATTTGTGCACGGTCAACACATAGCCGAAGTCGAATTCGTCATACGGCTTGCGCTGTTCCCACGGAATGGTCTCGATGGCGCCGCCAAAACAGTCGCCGCGGACCGAGACTTTTGTCACCTTGTGGCCGAAATCCTCGTCCGGCGTCAGCCGCATGGTGATGATCTTGGATTTCGACTGCGCGCGCGACTTGACCCGCCACAGCCCGCCGTTGAACAGGCCCTTCTTGCGGTTGTTGCGGAGGCAAACCAGCTTGTCGCCGGCGACCGGCAAGGGATCCTCGATGTGCTGCTTCTGCCGCACCCGCATGTTGTAGGCCCGCCTTGTATTGTTGCGTCCGACCAGCACCTGGTCGGCGCCCATCACGCGGTCGGGATCGAGCTCGGCGCGCGACACCACTTCGCTTTCGCCGTAGCGGCCGATGTCGAGCTCGCGGCCCTCGCGCACGTCCATCGACATCCGCACGATCGGATCGTCCTGCGCCTGGCGATGCACCTCGGTCAGCATCGCGTCGGGCTCGCAATCGGTGAAGAAGCCGCCGCCCTGGATCGGCGGCAGTTGCGCGGGATCACCCAGCACCAGCAGCGGGCATTCGAACGACATCAGGTCGCGGCCGAGTTCGGCATCCACCATCGAACATTCGTCGATCACGATCAGTTTTGCCTTTGACGCCGGCGCGTCGTCCCACAATTCAAAGCTCGGCTGTTCCACGCCGGACTCTTTCGCGCGGTAGATCAGCGAGTGGATGGTGGAGGCGTTGTCGCAGCCCTTGTTGCGCATCACCAGCGCCGCCTTGCCGGTAAACGCGGCAAACTTCACCTCGCCGTCGACGCCGTCGGCGATGTGGCGCGCCAGCGTGGTCTTGCCGGTTCCGGCATAGCCGAACAGGCGAAATACCGGCGGCGTGCCGTTCTTGCCGGGTTTTGCCTTGAGCCAGTCGGCAACGGCCTTGAGCGCGGAATCCTGGTGCGGCGTGAAAGTGGGCATGGAGTCTCGGATGGGGAGGGCCGCGCACTCAAGCTGGCGACTCATGGCCCGCAAAACTAACCATTCGTGCGCCCAGCGCAAGCCGGCCTTCCGCCGCGCGGAATTGCCCGAGGCCGGACTCGACCGAGGCTGGACTTGACCAAGGCTGGACTTGACCAAGGCTGGACTTGCCCCCTCAGCGGAATACACTTGCGGGAACAATAAAACCGGCCGCGGGAGAGACGTCGTGAAATTTGGCATCTTCTATGAGCTGCAATTGCCGCGCCCGTGGCAATCAGGCGGTGAACTCAAGCTATATCAGGATGCGCTGACGCAGCTGGAAACCGCCGACCGGCTTGGCTACGATTATGCCTGGGTGGTGGAGCATCATTTCCTCGAGGAATATTCGCATTCGCCGTCGCCGGAATCCTTTCTTGCCGCCGCGAGCCAGCGCACCCAAAACATCCGGCTCGGCCACGGCATCTTCCAGCTCACCACCAATCATCCCGCCCGCGTCGCCGAGCGTGTCGCGGTGCTCGATCTCCTGAGCCGCGGCCGCGTCGAGTTCGGCATGGGCGAGAGCGCCTCGATCACCGAACTGACGCCGTTCGGCCGCGACATGGAAACCAAGAAGGAAGTGTTCGAGGAAGCCGTCCGCGCCATCTTTCCGATGTTCAAGGACGGCGGCAGCGAACACCACGGCAAGTATTTCGACATTCCACTGCGCAATGTCGTTCCAAAACCTGTCCAAAAACCGCACCCGCCGCTGTGGATGGCGTGTTCGCAGCTTCCGACCATCGAGCGCGCCGGCCAGAACGGCTTTGGCGCACTCGGCTTCCAGTTCGTCAGCGCCGATGCCGCGCATGCCTGGGTGCACGCTTATTATAATGCGATCACAAAACGGCTGAAGAAACTAGCCGATTACGAGATCAACCCGAACATGGCGCTGGTGTCGTTCTTCATGTGCGCGAAGACCGACGAGGAGGCCCGCGCGCGCGCCGATGGCGCGACCTTCTTCCAGTTCGCGCTGCGCTTTTACGGCGCCTCGCAGAATAGACAACGGCCGGCGCCGGGCACCGTCAACATGTGGGACGAATACAACAAGTGGAAGCGCGAAAATCCGGAGGCGCAGGAGGCGGCGCTGCGCGGCGGTCTGATCGGATCGCCGGAAACCATCGCCAAAAAACTGCGGCGGTTTCGCACCTCGCATATCGACCAGGTGATCCTGCTCAATCAGGCCGGCAAGAACAGCCACGAGCACATCTGCGAGTCCCTTGAATTGTTCGCCAAGGAAGTGCTGCCGGAATTTCGTGCCGATCCCGAGCACGAGGCCTGGAAGGCCGGCGTGATGAGTGGGGCGATCCAGCTCGAGGAGATCGATACCGAGGCTTTTACGGATCGCTACGGCAAGCTGGCGATCAACGTAACGCCGCCGAGGCCCATCGCGGCAACGGGCTGATTTCACGCAAGAGATTTCAAACGGTGACCGTCATGCCCGGCCTTGTGCCGGGCATCCACGTCTTTGCTGCAATCAAGCAAGAAAGACGTGGATGGCCGGGACGAGCCCGGCCCATGACGATGAAGAGCGTGAAAATGCTGGATGCATTTTCTGTCGGGTCCTTGGAAGAATCTTTCACCGCGCGGGCCAATTGCGCCACAGCAATCTTATTTCCAAACGGCCATTGGCGAAGATGGCTGATCGATCCAGATGGAGCTTTGCGCTTTGTCCTGGATCGAGGATGCCTGCATGGCCACGCTTGAACGCACGGCGATCGTTGTGGGAGTTGGTTCCGAACAGGGACTGGGCGCTGCGCTGGCCCGGCGTTTTGCCCGCGAAGGCCATCGGGTGATCGTTTCCGGACGCACCGAAGCGAAGATCGCGCAGGTCGTTCGCGCCATCGTCGATCGCGGCGGCACAGCCGAAGCCTTTACCGCCGACGCTACGATCGAGTCCGATATTGTGGCGCTGTTTGACTTTGCGCAGGCCTCCGGTGACGCCGTCGATCTCGTGGTGTTCAACGCCGGCAATAATGTCCGTCATGATTTTCGCACCATGCCGGCCGAGTTGTTCGAGCAGACCTGGCGTGTCGCCGCCTTCGGCGGCTTTCTGGTCGGCCGCGAAGCCGCCCGGCGGCTGGTCCCTTCAGGCAAGGGCAGCATCATCTTCACCGGCGCGACAGCGAGCCTGCGCGGCAAGCCGCCGTTCACGGCGTTTGCATCCGCCAAGGCCTCGCTTCGCTCGTTGGCGCAGTCGATGGCGCGCGAATTCGGGCCATCGGGCATTCATGTCGCGCATGTCGTCATTGACGGCGGCATCGACGGCGAGAAGCTCAATACCGCCGTGCCGCAAATCAAGGAAATGCGCGGCGCCGATGGACTTTTGAACATCGACGCGATCGCCGATGCTTATTGGCACCTGCACACGCAACATCCCTCGGCCTGGACGCATGAACTGGATCTGCGGCCGTTCAAGGAAACATTTTAGATCCCGACGGCAGTCAACAAAAGGAGAAACGACATGGGACTGCAAAACGAAAAGATCGCGGCGTTATCGTTCGTCACCGCCGACCTCAACTATTTGACGCCTTCTCGCGACCGGCCGCGAACCTATACCTTCGAGCCGCCATCCGGCGAGCCCAGGTCGAACATCGTGCCGGAACCGCATGGCGTGCCGATTCACGATGTCAGGCCGATCAGCGAGACGGTTTCGCTCGATCGCGAGGGATTTGCCCTCATTCGGCAGAAGAGCGCGGTGAGGGATTTCTACGACGAAGATCAAGTCAAAAACGTCTACTACCCGGAAGCCGAACAACTGATAAAAGCCGCGACCGGCGCGGATCGGGTGTTCGTGTTCGACCACACGGTGCGCAGGCGCGTTGAAGGCGTGGCTGATCGTAGCGGTGGCCCGCGCCAGCCGGTGGCGCGCGTGCATGTCGATCACACCGAGAAGTCAGGCCCGCAGCGCGTCCGCGATCTTCTTCCGGATGAGGCCGAGCAACTCCTGAAAGGCCGGCTGCAGATCATCAATCTCTGGCGCCCGATTCGAGGACCGCTGCTCGACTCACCGCTCGCGGTCTGCGATGCCCGCACGGTAAAACCCGGCGAACTGGTGGCGTCCGACCTGATCTATCCCGATCGCATCGGCGAGACTTATTCCGTAAAATACGATCCCGATCATCAATGGTTCTACGTGCCTGCGATGACGGCCGATGAACTCCTGCTGCTGAAATGCTTCGACTCCAGCACCGACGGACGGGCCCGCTTTGCGCCCCACACCGCCTTTGCCGATCCGACCACGCCTCCCGATGCCCCTCCGCGCGAGAGCATAGAACTGCGGACACTGGTGTTTCACAAGAGTTAGACCAGTTTTCCTGCTGCGCGTTAGAGTTCGTCATGCCCGGGGTTGTCCCGGGCATCCACGTCTTGCCAGTACTGCCGCAAGAAAAACGTGGATGGCCGGGACAAGCCCGGCCATGACGAGGGTAATGGTCAATCGAACCGGAAAATCCCGTAGGAAACGATGATCAACCCTGCAGCGCTGCCAGCAGTTCATCGGGCCGCTCGACCATCATCATGTGGCCGGCGCCCGGCAGCACCATGGTGCGTGAGTTCGGCAGCGCGGCAGCGAGGGTTTTGCCCGCTTTGGCCGGTGTCATCATGTCGCGCTCGCCGAGAATGAGCGTGACCGGGACGCCGATCTGGGCGGCTGCGGCGAGTGCGCCCTGATAGCCGTTGCAGGCGGAGAGATCGTTGAAGAGCACGCCGGGACGGCATTTTTCGAGCACGCGCCGGGCGCCGGTGTGCATCCACAAACCCGGCGCGAGGCTGCCGCCGAGTTCGGCCTGAAAGCCGAGGCCCCAGATCGAGACCATGTCGATCGCGGCTTGATCGTTGGCCTCCGCGGCTTTCAGCAGATCGGGCCCGACCGTCATGGTCGCCGCCGTTCCGATCAGGCTCAGCGCCGAGACTCGTGTGGGATGCCGTGCCGCGGTTTCCAGCGCGATCAGCGATCCCATGGAATGGCCGACCAGTTTTGCTTTTCCTGCGCCGGCGGTATCGAGCAATGCCGCGGTCCAGTCGGCCATGTCGGCGATTGTGGCGAGCGGCGCGCCGGACGAACGGCCATGGCCCGGCAGATCCGGCGCCAGCACGCCAAAACCGTGATGGGCGAACCAGCGGCTGTGCAGGGCCCAAATGGTGTGGTCAAAACCGGCGCCGTGCAGCAGCACGACGCAGCGCTGCGACGTCTCGAACTCGCGACCGCCGGTGGCGACGAAGGTATCGATGCCGTTTACCTTCAGCTGCATGGCTCAAACCTTCTGCGAAACGCGTAGCGCCTGGCCGAGATCGTCGACGATGTCGGCGGCGGCCTCGATGCCGATCGACAGCCGCACCAGCTCCTCGCCGATGTCGGCGGCCTTGAGCTGGGCAGCATCCATCTGCTGATGGGTGGTGCTGGCGGGATGAATAACGAGCGTCTTGGCATCGCCGACATTGGCCAGATGGCTGATCATTCGCAACGCCTCGATGAATTTCTTTCCCGCAGGACGGCCGCCCTTGATGCCGAAACTGATGATCGAGCCGGCGCCGCGCGGCAGCAACCGTTTTGCCAGTTGATAATCCGGATGGCTTTCGAGCGCGGGATGCAGCACCCAATCGACCGCCTTGTTCGAGCTGAGGAACTCGAGCACGGCATGGGTGTTCGCCATATGGCGGTCCATGCGAACGCCGAGCGTCTCGACGCCCTGCAGCAATTGGAAAGCGTTGGTCGGCGACAGGCACGCGCCAAAATCGCGCAAACCTTCAGTGCGCGCCCGCATGATGAAGGCGGCCTGGCCGAATTGCTCGTCGAAGACGATGCCGTGATAACCGGCATAGGGCTCGGTCAGAACAGGAAACTTGCCGGAACCGCGCCAGTCGAACCGGCCGCCGTCGACGATGACGCCACCGATCGCGATGCCGTGGCCGCCGATCCATTTGGTCGCCGAATTCATCACGATGTCGGCGCCGAGCTCGATCGGCCGGCTGAGATAGGGCGTGGCAAAGGTGTTGTCGATCAGGAGCGGGATCTTTGCGTCATGTGCGATGTCAGCGATGCTTGGGATATCCAGCACTTCGAGGCCGGGATTGCCGATGGTCTCGCCGATCACAAGCCGCGTGTTCGGCTTGACGCCAGCGCGAAACGCATCCAGCGCGCGCGGTTTTACAAACGTCGTGGTGATGCCGAAGCGCGGCAGCGTATGCGTCAGCAGGTTGATGGAGCCGCCATAGAGCGAGGAGGAGGCGAGGATGTGGTCGCCGGCGTTGAGCAGCGTCGCGATCGCAAGATGCAGCGCGGCCATGCCGCTTGCCGTGCAGATCGCGCCGACGCCGCCTTCGAGCGCGGCCAGCCGCTCTTCGAGCACCGCCGTGGTCGGGTTCGAAATCCGGGTATAAATGTGCCCCGCGCGCTCCAGATTGAACAGTGCCGCGGCGTGCTCGGAATCCTGAAACACATAGGATGTGGTCTGGTAGATCGGAACCGCACGCGCGCCCGTGACGGGATCCGGATGCTGGCCGGCATGCAGGCTGAGCGTTTCGAAGGCAGGGGGCTTGGGTGCGGGCATGTCGATCTCGAACAGCGATTTTGGCTTTTCTGCCAGCGAGGGCGGCACACAAGCGTGCCAGGAACGGAATTCGACGGTCAGCCCGAGGCGCGCGTGAACAGTGCTCAAGTCACCATTATGCAGATCGAGCTCCTCTGCACAATTTATGATTAACAGGTTTACTCGATCCAGGCGTCAAGAAAAATGCGCCCCGGCCGATCATGATTGGGCAATAAACGCATCGTCGCGACCTCGTGGTACAGTACGATCGTTGCTATTTTTGCACGGCACTCGACTTGCTCTGAGCGCAATACCAAGATTCTGAAAGGCAATGACCGCGCTCAAGTCGCGGCATTCTGGCCAGGAGAAGTGAAAATGAACTCCGCCGTCCGCGACATCAAGATCGATCACGAGGCCTCCGCGGATGATTTTCGCAAATCCATGCGCCATCTGGCAGGCGGCGTCAGCGTGATCACGGTCGGACGCGGCAACGACATCACCGGCATGACCATCACCTCGGTGTCGTCATTGTCGGTCGATCCGCCGACCTTGATCGTCAGCATCAACCGGGAATCGTCGTCCTGGCCAATGCTCAAGCGTTACGGCTGCTTTGGCGTGAATATTCTTGGCGCCGATCAGGTCGATATCGCCGAGCGATTTGCCGGCAAGGACGGATTGAAGGGCGCCGAGCGCTTTGCCGGCGCGCAATGGGTCACCCGCATCTCCGGCGTGCCGCTGCTGGCAGGCGCGCTGGCGGCGATCGATTGTGAGGTCGAGGATATCCTCGAACGTCATTCCCACGCCGTCGTGATCGGCCGCGTCCTCGATGCGCGGCACTCATCGCGCGGCGCGGCGCTGGTCTATTGGCAGGGGCAGTATGTCGCGCTCGACCACCACGAGGAGGCGGCGGCTGCGCTCTTAAGGTTGCCGGCTGCGATTCAGGGGTAGCGGCTGATCGCCCAGCATCGCCTTGACGACGACATCGCGCGCCTTGGCGGCATCGAGCGCGTGCCGTGCGATCAGGTCGCTGCATTCGGAGATGATCTGATCGGCGTCCTGCATGATCTTGAGTTCTTTGTAGCGATCGTCCCGTTTCAGCCCCATGCTCTCGCCGACGATCTCGAGAATATTGACGATGCGGAACGGCCAGTCGCGCTCGTGCGCGCAGAGTTCGCGATGCTCGGAATGATAGACGGTGACCAGCGCATCGACACCGGCATCGCGCGCGGCCTCCAGCTCGTTCTGCTGCAGCTCGCGCTTGTACGCTGGCAAGACGGCGAGGCTGAAGCTTTGGAGGCCAACCGCCGGCTGCTTCAAATCGACGAGTTCAACGCCAGGGATCGCCTGCAAAATCTCGGCGGCGGCCTCCATCACGCCGGCGATGCCGGGATGCCGGTGCAGCGCGACGCGCATTTTTGTCTGCCGCCGCAAATGCGGCTTTAGCCCGGAAAGCCGGCTGCCGAGAAAGCGGATGAACGGCGTCATCTCGAACGGCCGTGCGCCGCGCTGGCGCTCCAGCGTCGGCAAGGTGGTTTCGGTGAACTGGACGTAGCAGCTCGGACACCAGGAGATCACCTGGCCGGATTTCGATTGCGACAGTTTCTCGATCGAGTTCGCGCCCATGCGTCCGGACATCTCGGCGTCGCCGGCGCGCAGCTGCAAAATCCCGCAGCAATGGCTCGGCCCTCCCATCACCTGATAAGTGACCCCGAGCGCATCCATGATATCCAGCGCCAGCAGTGCGATATGCGGCGTCTTGAGCACGTTGCAGCCGGTGTAGAACACGAAGTCCGGCACCTCGGCGGGCGTCGCCACCGACGCCGATTTCTGGCCGAGCCGCTCCAGCACCTCGCCATCGAGCTGCAGCTGCGACAGCACCGTCACGTCGCGGCCGAGCTCGCGATATTTTTCCAGGCCCTGGCGGCGCCGTTCTGGCAGCGTGTTGCCGGTCTTGGCGATGGCAAGCCGCGCCATCGCCAGCAAAAAGCGCGGGTTGACGCCCTCATCGCAGGCCTTGATGCACTCGCCGCTGAGCATGCAGGACGCCGCCCATGCGCGTGACGCTTCGGGACCGGCACCGCCGCGCACGATGTCGAGCACGCCGCCGATGACGTCTTCGGGCCTCGCATCCGCGATGCCTGCGGGTTTCACGCTCGGACAGGCCTCGACGCACATGCCGCATCGCGTGCAGGTGTCGAGCATGTCCTCGACGCGTTCGGCGAGAGCGGTCTCGAAGGAGATGTCGCTGTTCGGCTGCATGCCAGCTCTCCGGCCGCGCGGATGAATTTTCAGGCGCGCGGGCCGATTTCGGTCGCGAAACTTAACGCACAGGGCCCGGGCCGTAAATGGCACTCCGCTCCGGGAATACCTCCTCTGCGAGTGGCGTTTTGCGCCTTCGCGGACTAAAAGCTCATCCGATGAAGCGTCTTGCGACCTGGGTCTTCTATTGTATCGGCGCGCTCGCGATCGCGTACCTCGCGCTCTACGCCTATGCGGCCTTCACCGGCCGCGACCTGCAGCCCGGCGATCCCATCCACATTTTCCGCAAACCCGACGCGCCGGATTATTCGTGACCTCTCTGCCGTCATTGCAATGACGGCAGTTAGAGCTTGCTCACGCCTGCGCCGCCACGCGTTGATAGTCGCCGGCGCCGGCGGGGGTGATCGGCAAGCCGCCGTCGGCATATTCGTTCAGCTTGTTGCGCAAGGTGCGGATCGAGATGCCGAGGATGTTGGCGGCGTGGGTGCGATTGCCGAGGCAATGTTTGAGTGTCTCCAGGATCAGGTCGCGCTCGACGTCGGCGACGGTACGGCCGACCAACGCCCGCGTGACCTGTTCGGCGGCAAACGTCGCATGCGCTACTGCCGGCACGGTTTTGGGCGCGTCGAGGCGGTCGCCGTCCGGCGTCAGGATGGCGTCGACGCCGATCTCGTCGCCCTGCGCCATCAAAACCGAACGGTGGATGGTGTTTTCCAGCTCGCGGACGTTGCCCGGCCAGCGGCTCGATGTCAGCACCCGCCGCGCATCCGCCGAGATCGGCCGCAACGGCACGCCGTTGGCGTCGGCATATTTCTTGGCAAAATGCAGCGCCAGTTCGAGAATGTCGGCCGGGCGGTCGCGCAACGGCGGGATCTTCAGGTTCACGACATTGAGCCGGAACAACAGATCCTCGCGGAACGTGCCTTCGCGGACGGCGTCCGCGAGGTTGCGGTTCGAGGTCGCGAGGATGCGGATATCGACCGGAACGGGCCTGGTGCCGCCGACCCGGTCGATTACGCGTTCCTGGATCGCGCGCAGCAATTTCGATTGCAGCCGCACGTCCATCTCCGAGATTTCATCAAGCAATAGCGTGCCGCCGGTGGCCTCCTCGAATTTGCCGATGCGGCGTGCGATCGCGCCGGTGAACGCGCCCTTCTCGTGGCCGAACAACTCGGACTCCAGCAGGTGCTCGGGGATCGCCGCGCAATTGATCGAGATGAACGGTTTTTTGGCGCGATTGGAGCGGGTATGAACGTAGCGCGCCAGCACTTCCTTGCCGGTGCCGGATTCGCCGGTGATCATCACCGAGGCGTCGGAGCCCGCGATCTGCTGCGCCAGCTTTATCACTTTGGCCATCGCCTCGTCGCGGTAGACGAGGTCGCGGGAATCGTTGGCGACGGCGGCGAGCACCGCGGCGATCAATTCCGGATCGGGCGGCAGCGGGATGTATTCCTTGGCCCCGGCATGGATCGCGGCAACCGCGGCACGGGCGTCGTTGGAGATGCCGCAGGCGACGATCGGCACGTGGATATGTTCGGCCTCCAGCCGCATCACCAGGTCGCGGATGTCGAGGAAGACATCGACCAGCAGCAGGTCGGCGCCCTTGCCGCCGCGCAGCACCCGCATCGCCTGCTCGTGGTCTTCGGCGTGCGTCACGGAAGCGCCGTTGTCCATCGCGATCTTGGTGGCCGTCGTGAGCTGGCCCTTCAGGGTGCCAACAATGAGAAGCCGCATGGTAGTCTCCTGTCCGTCTGTTCGCGCGAGTTCAGCGCGCTTCGCTTTGAAAATTAGCTGCGTTCGGCCTTGATGATTTCCGTCATGGTCACGCCAAGCTTGTCTTCGACCAGGACCACTTCACCGCGCGCGACGAGGCGGTTGTTGACGTAGATGTCGATGGCTTCGCCGACGCGGCGGTCGAGCTCGAGCACGGTGCCGGGACCGAGTTTCAACAATTCGCCGACGTCCATCTTGGAGCGGCCGAGCACGGCAGAGACCTGCACCGGCACGTCGAACACGGCCTCGAGGTCGGCGGCGACGCGCGAGGCCTGTTCGTCGTCGTGATAGGCGACGTCGTCGATCGGCGGCGCCTCGGTGGAGTTGAGATCCGGAAGCGGGACCTGTGCGTCGGTGTCACTCATGGTTCGTCCTCATTTCGGTCCGCATTTCAGTCCGCATTTCAGTCCCCCTGGCCTCAAACCGTGGCCTGGTTGCGGGACGCGATGTAGCGTCCGACAAGTTCGTTGATCTTCGCCTCGATCGCGGTGCGCTCCAGCACGACGCCGCCGTCGGCCCATTCGATCCTGCAATCGCCGGTCTCGATTTGCGGCTCGGCCAGGATCACGAGCCGGCCCTCGAAGCCGCTTTGTTTCGCCAGCCGCTCGATCCGCTCGCGCGCGGCCTCGTAAAGGCCATCGTTGATCCGGACCACCAGATGCGGCGTCGAAACCAAATGCGAGAAGCACTCGCCGACCAGCGCTGTGATCTCGCCGAGCGGCTCGCCGGCAATCAGCGCGCTGCACAGCTTGCGCGCCACCGCGACGGCGACGTCGACCGCCTCGGTCTCCATCCTGGTTTCGATGCCGGAGAAGCGGGTGGCGATGCCGCGGATCGCGATACTGATCTCTTCCAGCGCCAGCGCGGTGCGGCGGTCGCTTTCCGCCCGCGCCTCGCGCTGGCCGGCATCGTAGCCGTCGCGATAGGCCCGCGCCTCGGCGGCAGCGATCTTCTGGGTGATTTCGGCCGGGGTCGCCGGCCGTTCCCGCGTCCTGTCCGGCGCGGAGAAGTCGGTGTCGAACAGAAATTTTGCCGGTGAGGCCATCAATACACCAATTCGTCGTCGGCGCGGTTCTTGGTCAGCATGATCTCGCCCTTGGCCGCCAGATCCTTGGCCAGATTGACCAACAGCGCCTGCGCCTCGTCGACGTCGCGCAGCCGGACCGGTCCGAGCGCCGCCATGTCGTCGAGCAGCATCTTGCCGGCGCGCGACGACATGTTGCCGAGGAAGAAGCCGCGGACTTCCTCGTTGGCGCTCTTGAGCGCGATCCCGAGCTTGTCCTTGTCGACGTGGCGCATCAGGGTCTGGGCGGAGCCGGAGTCGAGCTTGACGAGGTCGTCGAAGGTGAACATCAGCGCCTTGATGCGCTCGGCGGACTCGCGGTTTTCCTCTTCCAGCGAGGTGATGAACCGGGTTTCGGTCTGGCGGTCGAAATTGTTGAAGATTTCGGCCATCACCTCGTGGGCGTCGCGGCGGCGGGTCTGCGACAGGTTCGACATGAATTCGGTGCGCAGCGTCTGTTCGACGCGCTCGATCACTTCCTTCTGCACCGCTTCCATTTTCAGCATGCGGCCGACCACGTCGAGCGCCATGTCCTCGGGCAGGATCGCGAGCACGCGCGCCGCATGCTCGGGCTTCAGCTTCGAGAGCACCACCGCGATGGTCTGCGGATATTCGTTCTTGAGATAGTTGGCGAGCACCTCTTCCTGGACGTTGGAGAGCTTCTCCCACATGTTGCGCCCGGCCGGCCCGCGGATTTCGTCCATGATGCCGGTGACGCGCTCGGGCGGCAAATAGAGCTGCAACAGCCGCTCGGTGCCGTCGAAGGTCCCCATCAGCGCGCCGGAAGCCGACATCCGCGAGACGAATTCGAGCAGGAGATCTTCCACCACGTCGGCCTCGACGGTGCCGAGCGTCGACATCACGAGCGACAGCTCGCGCACTTCGTCGTCGTCGAGCAGCGACCAGACCTTGCCGCCATATTGTTCGCCAAGCGCCAGCATCAGCACCGCGGCGCGCTTCGGGCCACTCAGCGGCGGGGCTTTCGGTCGACTGCTCTGGCGGGCCGCCAGCGACGAGATGACGCTGGTGATGTCGTTGGCGTTGGTGGTTTGCGGTACGTTCATGTCAGATCACGTGGCCGTTTCGGTAAGCCATTGACGAACGATGTTGGCGGTTTCATTGGGGTTTCGTTCGGCCAGTTCACCGACCCGATGCACCGACTGGGCATGGACCTGGCCCTGAATCTGGGCGACGTCGATCATTTGCGCTGTGGCGTTGGTTCCGGGAACCAGACTCTGACCGGACGGGGCTTGCCCGCTGCCATCGGTGAGCGCCGGCAGCGTACCGTCACCGGTCAGGGCAGCGATCTCTTCCGAAGCCAGGATGCGCTTGACCAGCGGCCGGATCACCATGAATAGCACCACCAGGCTGAGCATCATCATGACGCCGAGTTCGATGACGTACATCACGTCGTCCTTGGTGAACTGCAGCATGCCGAGCAGGCCGGTCGGCTCGGCGATCGGCGGGAGCGTCGGCGCTTCGGCGAATTTGAGGTTGACGACCTCGACCTGGTCGCCGCGCTTCTGATCGAAGCCGATCGCCGAGCGCACCAGCGCCGCGATGCGGTCGAGCTCTTCCTTGCTGCGCTCCTGGTAGACCATCTCGCCCTTGTCGTTCTTGGTATAGCTGCCGTCGACCAGCACCGCGACCGAGAGGCGGTTGACCCGTCCGGCCTCGGTCACTTCGGTCTTGGTGGTGCGGGAAATTTCGTAATTGTTGGTCTCTTCGGTCTTCTTGCTCTGGTCGCGCGCCGGCGTCGCATTGTTGTTGTTTTGATTGCCGGGCAATTCGTTGTTGACGGTGACCTGGCCGTTGCTGTCGGTGGTGGCTGAGGATTCTTCCCTGGTCTGGGTCGAGCGCAGCACGCGGCCTTCGGGATCGAACTTGTCGGAGGTCTGGGTGATCTTGTTGTAGTCGAAGTCGGCCGAGATCTGGACGCGGGCGCGTCCGGCACCGACCACCGAGGACACGATCCCCTCGACCTGATTGCGCATCCGCTTCTCGAAGCTCGCCCTGCGCTCGTCGGCGACCGCGTTGTCGCCATCGTTGCCGGTGCCGGCGCCGTCGGCGAGCAAATGGCCGGCCTCATCGACGATCGACACCCGCTGCGGCTTCAAGCCGCTGACGGCGGAGGCGACCAGATGGCGGATCGCCCGGATCTGCTGCGGCTCCAGCGCGCCGCGGACCCGCAGCACGATCGAGGCCGACGGTTCGGGGGTCTCGCGCGAGAACAGCGGCCGCTCCGGCAGCACCAGATGGACGCGCGCCGCCTGGACCCGGTCGATGGCGTGGATGGTGCGGGCGAGTTCGCCCTCGAGCGCGCGCAAATGATTGATGTTCTGGACGAAGCTCGTGGTGCCGAGCGCGTCGGATTTGTCGAAGATCTCGTAGCCGACGCCGCCGCCCTTGGGCAGGCCGCCCTCGGCGAGCTTCATGCGCAGCCGCGTCACCTTGTCCTTCGGCACCATGATCACGGCGCCGTCGTTGCGCAGTTCGTAGGGAATCGCCTGGCGCTCCAGGTCCTTGATGATGGCGGAGGAATCCTCGTCGCTCAGGTCGGTGAACAGCGTGGTCAGCTGCGGGGTGGTGACGCGCATGATGACAAAGCCGAAGAAGCCGATCAGCGCGGCGGTCACCGCGATCATCGCCATCAGGCGCGAAGCGCCGAGACCTTTCAGGAAAGCTACTAGACCCTGCACCGACCGCCCCCGAGATTCGGCCCCAGGAGCCGACTGGGCAATTATTGCCTATGGGATGGTTTCGATATGGTTAACGAAGGTTAAGGGGGACTGGCGAAACTCAAACATCAAAAAAATCGGCTTCCCGAGAGGAAGCCGATTTTCATCAAATACAGTCGGTTTCGATGAGGGCTTATTGGCGATATTGCTGGATGCGCGTCGTGCGCAGTCCGGCAAGGCCATGCTGGTCGATGGAAAATTGCCAGGAGAGGAACTCGTCGACCGTCAGCGTGTAGCGGCTGCAGGCCTCCTCGAGGGAGAGCAGACCGCCGCGAACCGCGGCAACGACTTCGGCCTTACGGCGAATTACCCACCGTTTGGTCCCGGGCGCGGGCAGATCCGCAATTGTTAACGGACTGCCGTCAGGCCCGATGACGTATTTTACCCTCGGGCGATGGGGTTCTGTCATGGCGTACTCACAAACTCTCAACCACTGAACTCACGAGGCACAACCTACGCCCCGCGGCTTAAAATTTGCCTAAGCCCAAGGCTTCAATACGAATCTCCTTGAAAATGCCTCCCAAAAGGCGTTCGGCCCGGCGTCGGAGACGCCAGGCCGGGGGTCGAATATGAATGAGACGTCATTTCCGGGGCGCCGCGAAACGGCGAACCCGGAATCTCCCTGCCAATTACATCGAGATTCCCCGATGTGCGATTGCACATCTGAAGTCTGGTCCTTCGGACCATCCCGGAATGACGAAAGCCCTAGCCGGAGATGCTCTTGATCTGGCTGACCGTGTAGGACTGGCCGTTGATCGACAACAGCGGCGGCGACTTGGTGAGGTCGACCGAATTGACCACACCCTGGATTTGGGTGGAGACGGCGACCGAATTGCCGGCGCTGTCGGCGGCGGTTGCGGTCAGCTTGTATTGGCCGTCCGGCCATTGCGTGCCGTCACTGCCCTTGCCGTTCCAGGTGAAGGGCTGATTGCTGCCCGCGGAGACGCTGTAGTTGCCGGTGAAGACGGTTTGTCCGGAGGAGCTGGTGATGTTGAGGGTGACGTTGGAATTGCTCGGAACACTCACATTCCAGGTCGCCGAACCGTTGGTCAGGGCGGTGGTAGAGCCGTCGACCGCGGCGGTCTTGCCGACGAATCCGAGCGCCTGTGTCGATTGCGCGGTCTGCTGCAGCGAGACCAGCGTGGTCAGTGAGTCGTTGGTGTTGATCTGCTGCTGAACGCCGGCGAATTCGACGAGCTGCTGGGTGAACTGGTTGGTGTCCAGCGGATCGAGTGGATTCTGGTTCTGCAGCTGCGTGGTCAGCAGGGTCAGAAAACTCTGAAAGTTGCCGGCAATTTGCTGGGAAGCCAGCGCGTTCGTATTAGCCGCCGTTGATGCGCTGTTCGAAGAGGCCGGTAGCGGTGTCGTTCCCGAAGCGACCGGGTTTGCCGTGCTTGCTGCGCCTGTTGTTGCCATGTCCGTCTCCTCAAACCCTGATGTCGACGCCGCTCGCCGAGCCGAGCATGCGTCCGTAGCTTTGTCCCGCGACCGCCGCGGGGATCGTGACGTCGTTAGAGATCACCAGCCGCTGCGCGTTGCGGGGCGTATCGTTGCCGCTGTTCTGGCCGGACGAGGACTGGTCGCGCAGGCTGAACTGCAGGCCGCCGTCGCCGGTCTTGAAGCCGGCGTCGTCGAGCGCCTGCTGCAGCTGCGGCGCGTCCTGGCGCAGCATCGACAACGTTTCCGGCTTTTCGACCGTCAAATGCGACGTCACGTTGCCGTTGTTGTCGACGTTGATGCGAACGTCGATGCGGCCGAGATCGGCCGGATCGAGCCGGATCTCAAAACTGCTCTTGCCGCTCTTGACCGAGGCTGCGATCTGAACCGCGAGCCCGCTCAGCGGCACCGGCACGTTGGTCGCCGCGGTGACGTTCAACGGTCCGGTGGCGGCGAGCGCGGTTGCAGCAGTGCCTGGCTGGGGCTGGAACGCGCCCGTCAGTTGCGCGCCGGGGTCCGATGAATCGGTCGGTGCGTTCGCCGTCGCCGCGAGCGTCGAACGATCATGGGCCGCGGCAGGGGCCGGGGTTGTCGATGCCAGGCCTGTGGAGGCATCCGGTTTTGCCGTATCCGCAAGTCCGTTGCCGACTTCCGGCTTGGCGGTGGCCGCTTGTTGGGACGCGGTATTGGCCGGTGCGGCGGTCGTGGCGGAATCGGATGTGCCGGGCGTGGCGTCCGAGGTGCCCGCTGTCGCGCCCTTTGCCGGCGCTGCCACGGTGGCCTTGGGCGAGGTGGTTTTGGGCGCAACCGGCGCCGTCGCGGCGATGGTTGTCGTGACGTCGGTTGTGACGGTTGCCGTAAGCTGCGGCTTGACGGGCTTGGCGATCGCCTCGCCGGCCGCCGCCTGGGCCGCGATCTTCGCCGCGGCGGCGGCATCCGGGGTGGTTGCTGTTGCGGCGGCCGCCGCCGCGGCGGTCGTGGCGGCGCCGGCGGCAGCGTTCGCATTGATCTTGGTCTGCGCCGATGAAGCCTGCCCCGATGCGGCTTGCGCACTGGCGGCGATCGCCGCGGCCGCAATCGCGAGCGGCGCGGTGGCGCTGCCGGACCCGGACGCCGGCGTCGCGGCGGGGGCGCCGGCCGTTGGCGCGGCGACGGCAATGGTCACGGCGACCGGGTTCGGCGTCGTGATCGACAGCGGCTGGGCTACGACGGTCGCGGCGGTCGAGGAGCCGGAGGTGGAGTTGGCGCCGGAAGACGGCTTGTCCGTCGATTTGGTGGTGCCGGATTTTGCGGTGCTGGAGTTCGCGGTCGACGGCTGGGTCGCGTTGGCATTGGCCGCGCCGGCATCGGGGCCCTGTCCGGTCGTGGCGCCGCCGCCGTTGGCTGAATTGTTGCTTGCGCTCTGGTCGGAAGCCGCCGTATTGCGCGAGCCGCTATTATCCGCTTGTGCCGGATGATCGTTCGAAGGGGGCGGCGAGGAGGATTGCTGCGGAACGGCTTGCGGCGGCGGCTGCGCGGTTGAGGCCGTCTGGCCGTTGCCGGCGTCGGCGGCGGCCGTGTTGCTGTCGACCAGCGCCCCGAAACTGTCGTTCGCCTGCGTTTGGTCCGGGCGCGCGGATTTCGGCGGCGCGGTCGGCAACGAGACGCTTGCTGCTGGATCTGACGTCACACTGTACACGGGCGGCCTCTCGCGATGAACTGGACCAGAGATCAGCAAGGACCGGGCCACCCCAGCCTTAAAATAATTCCTATATATTTCAATGTGTTATGAGGACCGAGGCGGACCGCGGCAGGCTGCCCGCGGCCGCCTTTTCTGCCCGGCGGCAAGATTTGCCGATTGTTGCGGGTGAAGGCGGCAAGCGTGATTGCTTCACGGGAATGCGGCCTATATTAAAGAGCGGCTTTTAGGCCGCATCCGGCAAGGCGAAGGCGCTTTGGCCGGAAAACCGCAGCACGCGATGCCGCGGCGAACGCAGCAATGACCGGAACCATGCTCAACAGTCTCGATCTCAAGGACCGTCCACAGGACACCAGGGTCGTCGTCGCCATGTCGGGCGGCGTCGATTCCTCGGTCACGGCTGCGCTCTTGAAGTCGGAGGGGTATGACGTCGTCGGCATCACGCTGCAGCTTTACGATCACGGTGCCGCCACCCATCGCAAGGGCGCGTGCTGCGCCGGGCAGGACATCCACGACGCCCGCAATGTCGCCGAGCGGATCGGCATTCCGCATTACGTGCTCGACTACGAAGATCGATTTCGCGAGTCGGTGATCGACAATTTTGCCGAGAGCTATGCCTCGGGCGAGACGCCGGTGCCGTGCATCGAGTGCAACCGCTCCATCAAATTCCGCGATCTGCTCAAGACCGCGCGGGAGCTCGGCGCCGTGGCGCTCGCGACCGGCCATTATGTCGCCTCGCGGCGCCTGGCCGATGGCTCGCGCGCGCTGCTGTGCGCTGCCGACGCCGACCGCGACCAGAGTTATTTCCTGTTCGCGACCTCCCGCGACCAGCTCGATTATCTGCGCTTTCCGCTCGGCGACATGACCAAACCTCAAGCGCGCGAACTGGCGCGGCGCTTCGATCTCGATGTTGCCGACAAGCACGACAGCCAGGACATCTGCTTCGTGCCGACCGGACGCTACACCGATATCATCGGGCGGTTGCGGCCGAACGCGGTGCTGCCCGGCGATATCGTCGATCTCGCGGGCCGCGTCATCGGCAGCCATCAGGGCATCGTGCATTTCACCGTCGGCCAGCGCCGCGGACTGGGCATTGCCTCGAGCGCGCCGCTCTATGTGGTGCGGCTGGAGGCCAAGAGCCGCCGCGTCGTGGTCGGCCCGCGCGAGGCGTTGCGGATGGATCGCATCGTGCTGCGCGACGTAAACTGGATCGGCGATGGCGCGCTCGAGCACGCGGTCGGCGAGGGGCTTGAAATTTTCGTGCGGGTGCGATCGACCCGCGCGCCGCAGCCGGCGTGGCTGCGCGCGGCCAATGGCACCTACGAGGTCGAACTGGTCGCCGGCGAGGAGGGCGTCTCCCCCGGCCAGGCCTGCGTGTTCTACGATGCGCCGTCAGGCCAGGCGCGCGTGCTCGGCGGCGGTTTTATCCAGCGCGCGACCGCCAAGCGCGCGGCGCAGGACACCACGCGGCCGTCGCTGGTCGAGGCGATGCGCACTTAAGAAAATTTCAGGGCGGGGGGCATGGCGGCAGATATCGACCGCGCGGGGGTCGCGAAGGCTTATGGGCGCTGGGCGCCGGTCTACGATCTCGTCTTCGGCAAGGTATTCGACCACGGCCGTCAATCGACGATCGCCGAAGCCGACCGGATCGGCGGCCGGATTCTCGACGTCGGCGTCGGCACCGGATTGTCGCTGTCGGACTATTCGCGCACCACGAAATTATGCGGCGTCGATATTTCCGAGCCGATGCTGCGCAAGGCGCAGAGCCGGGTGCGGGCGCTCGGGCTTTCCAATGTCGAGACGCTGGCGGTGATGGACGCCAAGAATCTGGCGTTTGCGGATTCTTCTTTTGACGCGGTGGTGGCGCAATATGTCATCACCGCGGTGCCCGATCCCGAAGCCACGCTGGATGATTTCATCCGCGTGCTAAAACCCGGCGGCGAACTCATCCTGGTCAATCACATCGGCGCCGAGCGCGGTCCGCGCCGCGTCTTCGAACTGGCATTCGCGCCGCTCGCGCGCCGGCTCGGCTGGCGGCCGGAATTTCCGTGGCTGCGTTTGGAGAAGTGGGCGGCCAGACACGGCGGCGTCAGCCTCGCCGAGCGCCGCCCGATGCCGCCGATGGGACATTTTTCGCTGATCCGCTATCGCAAATCCTGAAGGTTCCGCGGAACCGCTCACCGTCCCCCTCTCCCGCTCTTCACGGGGGAGGGTCGGGGTGGGGGTGTCTCCGCGAGTGCTGAAGCACAACGCATGTGCCGCACGCGGGGCGAGGTGAAGATCCGGCTTCTTTGCCGGAACCTCCGCGCCCGCAGATCGTTTTTCCCGCATGTCGATGAAACCCGTCAGCCTGATCGCAATTTTGCTGCTGACCGCGTCCGGCGCTGTCAGCGCGCAAGCCCCGCCGTCGCCGGCGACACCGCCGGCCCAGACGGCGCCGCCGATGCCCTCGCGTGCAGGCGGTTGCGCGCCGATGCAACGCCCGCCGCAGCACGGCGCCTGGCCGGAAGGCACCACCACCGGCCAGAGCAGCGAGCCGCTCGGCGATAAACTCGCCAGATCCGACGGCGTGTTATGCCCGCCCTCGGGCGTAGACCCTGAAATCCGGGCGCCGACGCCGGATACGGGCAACACACCGGTAATCCCGCCGCCCGGCAGCCCCGGCGGCGACCCCAGTCTCCGGCCGAAATAGGCCCGGTTGCAGGCACTTGCGGCAGTCTCGGGCTTTGCTTGACATGCCCAAGGCCTACTTCTTATATGCCGCGCGTTCCCGACCGCGGTATATAAGGCCGTGACGACGGATGCCGTGGCGGGGTAGCTCAGCTGGTTAGAGCACGGGAATCATAATCCTGGGGTCGGGGGTTCGAGTCCCTCTCCCGCTACCATTCGGACCCCCCCGCTAGAACGTGCCATGAACGTCGGTGCGGACAACAACTCCTCAAGCCGGCCCCTTATCTCGATTTCGAAGCCAACGTCGTTTGGTTTGGCGTGCACGATGACGGCGGAAACAAGGTTTCGAAGTGTCGCGGCTAGTTCGTCGCGCTCGCCGAGTTCGTTACGCGGCAACATTTCCGCGAGCCGGTCGAGATCGGCTCGGTACCGTTCCAGTGCGGCCGGGTGCAGGGTGATGATATTGCGCGCAGTCGCAATGGCGGCAAGCTTGCCGGCGATGGACTCCCGCTCTTGCTCAAGTTCCTTGATCCGCCCGGCCAACGTCGCAGGATCGACGCCGGCTTTGACGATGGCGTCGATTGCCCGATTAAGTTCGCGGCCGATCTCTCCCGCCCGGCCATCAAGTTTCGCGCGCTCATTGCCCGCGCCCCGCGCCAGCCGCTTGCGTTCCTCGTTATACACGGTGACGTACTCGGCGAGGCATGCCGGATGCGCCAATTCCCGGCGCAGGCCGTCAAGCGCCAGTCGCTCAACATCGTCGCGCTTGACGCGCCGGCCGTTGCTGCAAACACCGCTCTCCCGAAAATTGGAGCATTGCAGTCGGGCGGTGCCGAACCGTTGGCCTTGGGAAACCATCCCGCCGCCGCACGCGCCGCACCTGATAAGGCCGGACAGAATGCGCGGGGCTTTGATGCCGGACACGTCTTTAGGCGTGCTGGCGGCCATCTTGCGGCGTTGCGCGGCCTGCCAAATATCCTCGGCGACGATCCGCAAATGCGGGGCCTCGACGATGCGATATTGCTCTTTCGGGTTTGGCCGCGACACGCGCTTGCCGGTCGCCGGGTCCTTGATCATCCGAACCTTGTTCCAGACGATCCGCCCGGCATAGATTTCATTGAGCAGGATGCCGGCGCCGCGTTGCAAATTACCGTTGATCGTCGAGGCGTTCCAATTGTCGCCGCGCGGTGGCTTGATCCGCTTCGCGTTCAGATCGCCTGCGATGTCGCGAGGCGACTTGCCATCCACATAGTCGGCGAAGATTCCCCGGATGATTTCCGCCTCGGCCTCGACGATCTCCAACTCGCCGGCCTTGCCCGCGATCGGTCGATAGCCAAAGGCTCGGCCGCCGGCGTGGCGGCCGTCACGAACAACACCATCCATTCCGCGCCGGACATGCACGACGAGGTTTTCGATAAACATTTCGCCCATCAGGGCGCGCAACGAGCCGTCGAGCTTTCCGACCTTGCCGCCGGCGGTGTGAATAGCGACGCCGAGGAAATCAAGGCGCTTGCGCGCGGCGTGATAGTCGGCCTGATCGCGAAAGATGCGATCCATATCCTCGGCGACGATGACATTGAATGACTTGGATTCGGCGGCGCGCATGAGGGCTTGAAAGCCCGGCCGGTTGACGGCGGCCGTTCCCGATATCGCGCGGTCCTCGAACGTCGAGATCACCGCCATGCCCTCGCGGGCGCATACCTCGCGGCAAAGCGCGATTTGATCGTTGATCGATTTATCGTTTTGCAGATCGGAGGAAAAGCGGGCGTAAATTGCGGCGCGGATCATGACAATTCCCCGGCCGCGAAACGTGTTTCCTGATTTTGGGCGGCTTCTCGCGCATGATCCTCGCGCGCGGCGCGTTTGGCAAGTGCCCGCACAACGGACAGGATATCTTCCGTTGGGCAAGGGAGAATATCCGCGTCCGCGTGCAGCGGTGCATTCGCTGCGCTTTTCGGGCGCGCGGGCATATGTGCTGTACGGTTGCGGGGCATGGCGAATTTCATCTGTGGGAAACAAAAAACCCCGCCGGCGAGGGCGGGGCTTCTGAAAAAAGTGCGGGCCTTGCCGTCCTTGGCCCCTAAACCGCCTTGCGCGAGCAAGCGAGGAGGACGGCTTTCGCTATTGGATGGGCCGCGCGGCACCCTCATGGATGCGGGGAAAAGAGAGAAAACCCCGCTGCTTGCTCGCGCTAGAAAATTTACGCGCCGGGATTCAGATAGCTGCCGCGCCAGTCGTTAACCCCGCAGCCGAAGTCCAGCACGGCGCGAACCTCGACGCCGAGCACGTCCCATCCGAGCCGCGTCTCGACCATCGGGCCGTCGGCGCCGTTCAAATACGCGACGAGGATCGTGGCCACCTCGGCCGGGTCCGCGAACAGCCGCCAAGAGTTGTCGGTCAGCCGGGGATCGACATGCAGGGTCAGAGCGCCGGCGAACGGGTTGACCTTGGTCGAATCCACCGCTGAGATCGTGTGGAGAAATTGCTCGGCCGTGGTTTCCAATGACGGCCCGACAACCAAATGCCGAGGCGTCGCATTGATCGGCGTGATGCCATCAATATCCTTCATTTCCCGGAGCGCTTGGCGCGCGGCGCCGAGGGTATCGACGCCGATCGCGGCACCGGTCGCCGCTTTGTTTCCGCGATTGGCGCCGGTGCCGTAGAGCGGGCTGCCATCGGCGAGGTTGGCGCCATTGCCGGAATTGGCGGTGAGCAGGCTCACAAGCAATTCCGCCTCGGTTTGCGCTGCGCCCCGGCCGAACGCGGCGGACGAATCGGCAAAAGCGCCGAGATCGTCATTAATGACCGCTTGCCTCGTCAGCGCAAAAATCCTCGCGTAGGTCTTGAGTTTGAAACTTTCCACCGACTCCGAGCGCGCGCCGTGTTTCACCTCGCCGCCCTCTTTAACTTCGGCCAACCTAGGCGCTTCGCTGAGTTTGATCGAATAGAGGGTTCGAAAATCAACCGCATCGCGGCGCTTGGCCAGAGACAGCAAGGGAGACTTCGCGACAACGTACGCTTGATTGAGAACGCGATTACCCGTGCTCAAGAGCAAATTCGGGAAATCGCTCGTGCTTAGGTCGCCGCCGCGCGTAAAAATCTGCGCCGCCAACCGCTCGCGGTTATTCCAGTTCGGTTTTTCTCCGCGTTGCTGCAACAACAACGCCCCCATGTCGAGCATGGTGCGCCCCATCAACTCCGCAGCCGCCCCCTCGGGGCGCGTGCCGGTCATGCGGGCGAACAGGGCACCCTCGATCGAGCGCGCCAGAAAATCGGGATTATCAAAAGTAGAGTCCGATCGCGAATTGATCGAGATTCGGCTCGCGTCGGCGGCGAGTCTGTCGAGAACGAGGCCGCGATAGGCATCCATCGTGACGCCGGCGTTGATGTGCTGGCGAGCGAAGTCCATCGGCAAACCGTTGCGCGAGGTGATCTCGTACGCCTCATGAACCTGCGCGTCCGACATTGTGCGGGTAATGGTCTCGCCGTCGGTTTCGGTGTTGTTGGTATTCGAGGTAGGCATTGTAGTTCCTTTCTGTTGACTTCGGATGTGAGTGGTTGGATCGGCGGGGATCGGGACGAAAGACATTTCGAATGGTTCCCAATCCGTGCGCGTGATCACGAGTCGGCCCTTTGCGTCGCGGCTTTCGCTGCTTGCGTAGCAGCGATAGCCCAGCGAAACATTTGGCGGCGTTCCGGCCGTAAGATCGGTGGCGATCGGCTTTACGTCATCGCGAGCCGATAGCCGCGCCTCGGCGATCAATTGCCCCGCTTCGATGCGAGCCGCTGTGACGTTGCCGATCTGATCTTTCATCGAACCGGCGCGATGCGAGTCCAGGACTGGCGCGGCGCCGGATTTGAGCCGATCGAGGCGGACCGCCGACGGCTTAAGCGAAAGAATCTCCAGATATTCGCCTTCAACCGGATCGCGGCGGGCAACGGGTGTTTCCGTGGCGATGACGGCGGAAAATGCCCCGGTTTCGGGATCGAAAGACGCCGCGCGAAGCGGTGCGCGGCGCGTAAAGAATTCCGTCGCGTCCGGCGATTGCCGACGCGTTGGTTGTTTTGCCATTTTGGATTTTCCTAGTGAGAGGTTTGACGGCTGGTCGCGTCGATTTCAACCGATACGCCGCAAACAATGGTGCCGTAAACCGCACATGCGGCGGCGAACAATTCGAACGGCATGCCGAGTTGATCGGCGATGTATCCAATGGTCATAGGCTCGCCGGCTTCCAAGCGTTTGTAGGTCGCGGTGCACCGCTCTTGGAAATCATCCGGCAACTCAGGCAAAGCAGGTTTGTGCGCTGGCATGTTAGTGCCCTCGTTGGTTAAGATCAGGAATGTGGTGAAAGGTTTCGGAGCGCGCTTTTTACGCGAAGTCGTTGCCGGCGACCTGAATGCCGAGCGCCGCAGCGCGTTTTCGCAAGCGGCGGTCGGCGGTGGACACGTTGGCCATGAAGATGCGCGCCGGATCGGAATCAGGATCATTTTTCGCGGTATTGCCGATGTCGTCCGCGATCAATTTTGACACTTCGGCGAAGCTTCCCGAAAAGTGCGCCGATGACCAATATTCGCCGGGGCCGGTCTCGGTGACGGGAAGAGAACTCCGGTCGGTCGAGCCGCCCCATGTGTTGCGGTATCGCACGATCGCGATCCAGTGATCGGCGCCATCCGCGCGAGCATCGATGCCGGCATTCTGAACAAGTTTCGACGCGGTTGTCATCGGTATGCCGCCATCATCGTGCATCTGGCGCACGACTTCGATCGCCAAGATGTCTCGGTATGTGAACGCGTTCTCATGAGAGAAAACACGAAAAGATTCGCTCGCGATGAGCGGGATTTCATCGTTCAAGGCAAGTTCGTGCAACCGCACCTCACTCCAATTGAACAGGGGCGCGATTTGCAAAGAGCTGAGCGTTTTGGACATTGTGTGACCTTTGGTTCGAAGTTGGACAAAAAGAAACCCGGCGCGCGCTAGCGGCCGGGCGTGGTATTGGATGGTGGTGAATATGGCACACTTTCAGGTACCTTACAAAATTGCACGTTTTGAGGTACCTCAAAGTTGCCTAGTTGGCGCCCGGCAAGCCGGCCAGGGCAGCAAACCCTTGTAGATTCTCGACGATCATTGCCCGCATTCTCTTGAGGGCAGACTGTTCCACGCGGCCAGATTCATCCGCACCAAATTCGTCTCTAGCGCAATCCTCGATCGATTTACCCCAACAGACCATCCGATCTAACCGAGCCCGCGCTTGGGGCGCCGTGCGACTGCGTTTATCCCGCGCGCTTGCCAATCTGTCGGACTGTTTTTGCATCCAGATTTGGACGTTCATGTGAGTCAAAGATTGGTTGACTCGCTCCCCATAGGTGATCGCCCTCGGACCCTCTACAGCGTCGATCGCCAATTTTAATTCGTACCAAAGGTCCGCAGCGTTAAGCATCAGCCGCTTTTCGGCATCGCTGGCGTTATCGAGCAGGCTGATGAACTTCTCAACGGCCGCTTTTTTTGGTGTAGCCGAAATGCGCTTCCGCTTTTTGCGCATTGCCGAAACAGAAAGTATTTCCATTTTTATTCTCAGAAGTTACGGAGCGCCACATCAGCCGATAGGCCTAGACAATTCTGGCGAAAAGTCACGACACCCGGTCAAGTCAGGGCGAGATCAGCGGCGTTAAGCAACGTCGCCAACAGCGTTTTTTAAATTCGCCAACATGGTCGATTGCGACGATAATCTCGCGCGATCAACGATGTTAACCGCGCATCTTGCGAATCAGCTTCCGGGATCAAGCGACCTTCAATCTTCGCGAACAAAGATGCCGATTTCGATCGGGCGCGCGAATTCGACCTGCCCACCGAATTCGGCGTGCGGCTCGATCGCGTACCAGCGGCGCAGTATCAGAGCCTTTCGCAAGGCGCCCGGTGCGTCGTCGCCAGATGTATCCGGCAAGGATTCGAAAATCTCGCGGGGCATCATGAGTTTTGGCAGCATTTTAAAGCCCAATTGGTCAAGGCTCACGGACATCCTCCCTTTTGGAATCGCGGCGGCAAATAGAGCAGATTGCAAGGTGAGACTGCAACTGGAGCGACCGAGCGAAACTAGCGGGTTCCGTTAGTTTCGTCGGTTCATCGAAAGATTTTTTTGCGCGCCGGCATGACAGATGCTGCGCACGGCGGATTGTGCCGATGGCGCACTTGTTTCGTACGATACAAAAGCGACGCCGACGCGCCGAAGAAAGCCTTTTGGAAACGTCTGGGCTACCCGGATGCGTCGCCGGTCGGTCTCGCGGCCTCTCGAACAACACACTTTTGCGGTCGGCTAATCAAAATCAGCCAACGGCAAATCCGTCGTCCTTGGAAATATTCCGACAAATGGGTGTTGTTGTTCGTTGCCTCGGAACAATATTGGAATGTTGTCCGGAGCGTTGCGATAAAGCACAACCATTGCGGCAATACTCTGCCAGCCGAGTCCCATGTAAGGATCAATTTCCTCACAAACCTGGATTAGACGTTTTTTGATTTTCTTATCAAGTAAGGTGGAGTTCGCATGAAGTGGTCGCTCAGACTTCGAGTGGACATGACCGGCGAACGCCTCGATGCCTCTTTCCCCGAGCGGATAGTAACCTTCCTCGCAAATGCTGGGGACCAGCAAGAATTCGGAGAACGTGCCCTCGATAAACTTGGCAGCGAAATCGCGGGCTTCGCAAAATTGCATCCCCGTGCCAACAAAATCATCAACGTATATCAGCGCGCCCTCTGCAATCTCGTTCGTCAATCGGTTTAAACCGAGCGTATCGTTCGCATCTAGAAAGCGGCAACCTCGCTGCTCAAGACGTGCCGCATCGCGAAGCAAGTTCAGCATTACCGGGCTGCTGCTTCCCGCTTCATGGACTTGAACGTAGATAAGCTTCTCAGGCGGAAGCCCGGCTTCGGCTAGGCGCCGCATAAGGGCTTCATTTTGCTCAATTAGGATTCTCCTAACGGTCGCTTCGGATAAGTAGATCACGTTTTTCAGTAAGCGACTGACATACTTCCGATCCTCTGGCTTGAATTGGTTGATCCAGCGCTTGATACCTTTCAAGGTAACGGGCTGCGGCTGATACCCCGCAAAGCGACGGATCGCTTGTAAGTTGTAAAAGAATTCGAACATTTTCACTCTGTTGGGATGTCGGGATCGTCGCTACCTCGCAGACTCGCGTCCAGAGATAGGCATAAAACCCGTACGTTCTTGAGGGCTTCGCGAAGTCTGTTGCGATCGCCGTCGTCCGCTATGTATCTAAGCTTGAGCTTTTCGATTCTGGCTATGAATTCTTCGCACTCGGTCAAGGCCGTTTGTGTGCGCCTCATTTCGACGACGAATTCGTCGAAGGCAGCGCGCGTCTCCAAATCGGGTTTTAAAAAATATTCCTCTACGCGGCGAAGAACCTTGCCGCGTATATTGTTGTCGCCGTCTGACACATCGTATGCGTCCATGATCCGGCGAAAATGGATTACGCTTTTGATTTTTTTGGCCCGATACTTTTCTACAAGTTTGTCGGTTGAGCGGTTGCGACCAAGCTGTCTAAGCGTCGGGATTTCTTCAACGGCAAAGTCGAGGACCGGTGCTGACTCAATCCAAAAATTGGATGGTATTCGCGTCCTTGAATCTGGATCGAGAGATAGTTTTTGAAACCGTTCCGGCAGATCGATAAGCTTTTTGCAGCGCTCGATTTGCGGCTCGCTAAGCCCGGTTAGCTTCGAAAGTGCGCTATTGTCTGTCTCTCCTAGGTCTTCCATCACGATCTTCAGGCTAAGAGCGGTTGGCATCAGCTCCCATCCCTCTCGAAAGTTGTGGATGGAAAACATATACAATAGGCCGGCAATTTTGGTTGGCGGCTCAACGATGTTTGCAGGGAGTTGCAGCGCACGGCCGTCGGCGGCGAGGTGCCCGGATTTTGTCAGGTCGACAACGCAGCGAAAGCGTCTCTCGCCGTCAAGTATGGAAAACTTGGATTGCCCTTTGGCTTGATAGACCGTTATCGGCACCAAAACGCCGTGGGCCGCAATATTTTTTTTCAACTCTTGTAAAGGCGCGTCGTCGAATAGGAAGCGCGGATTATTTGCGCTCGGCTTAATCTCGTCAGGACTAAGTTTGCGCAGAGTGCCTGCTGGCACAACTTGGAGCGCCGCAGGCTTGGAAGGCTTCAGGTCGACCATTCGTTCGTATCCGCTACTTGAGCGATAGGGAGATTAGTTATTAGCCATTCGTAGGCGTTCCGGCGCGCGCCTGCGAATCCCGCAATGTTTCGTCGCACAGGCAATCGCACAGAGTTCCATTGACGAGCGAGCGCGCGAGCTTCTCGGCAATCCGCGTACGAGACTAGAAAATCCGCTTTTGCCTGCCTAATTCCTGTAAGCGCTTCGGCAAACCGGGACATGTCGGAGGAGTCGAACACCCTCTTTCCGTACTGGCGAAATATACGCCGTGAATTCACTGCAAATGGTGGATCGAGATAAACGAAGTTACCGGCTTTCACATGTTCCAGAGTTTTAACAAAATCGCCAGCTACTAACTTATTTGTTTGAAGCAGTTTGGAGCAAAACATAAGCTCCTCGTGCGACGGATATCTACCCGACTTTTTGCCCATGGGCACGTTGAAGTGTCCATCCGCGTTCGTCCGGTATATTCCATTGAAACAGTTTCTATTAAGATAGAGCAGACGAAGCGCACGAGTATCGCGGTCGAGCGACTTGGGTTCTAGCGCGCGCCAACGTTGGTATGTTTCCAAGTCTCGGCTAATCCTGCACAAGCCCCGGTACAGTTTTTCTGGTGCGTCGCGAACTACTCTGTAGAGTTCGATAAGCTCGCGATTGCTATCGCCGAGCACTGCTTTATCGGGAGCGAGGGCAAAAAAGAGGCACGCGGATCCTGCGAACGGTTCCACATAGCCCGTATGAGAATGCGACCAATAAGCCGCCAAGCGCTTAAGCTGTTTTCGTTTACTGCCTGCCCATCGCAGGAACGGTTTGGCAGCATTCGCAGCACGAAGCTCGTCCATCTTTGAACGTGCGATGGTCTCATCGCCGAAACGTAGTGGTGATTCACTCAAAGTTGTCCCCCAAAGGAACATGTACCGATTTCCATCAGTCCTGTCTCGCGGTTTACGCGAATATCCCCTAGGCGAAGGCTCGGCGAGGTTGACAGGGTTTGAGACTTAAATTGTGGAAAAAAGCCTAAAGTTTAGAGCTAGTTAGGGCGTCAACTTTAGGTTCGGCGTGTCAACCGTGTCAGGTCAGAAAAAATTCGGTCTGGCTGGCGAAATCACGGGGCGCGCTTGGGCCGTACGCCCCACCCGGCCGGGAAGGACCCGCGACCTACAGGGCGCCCCTCTTGATCCGCTGCGAGATCGCTCGGCCGGCATCGGTCACGCCCCACGACAAGCGTCCCTGAATGCCGGGCTGCACGTGATACCGAGCAAGCTGATTGCGGACGAGTTCACGAAGTTCATCGTCGGCCATCTCGCTGGCACTCATGTAGCAATCGAACATCGAGAGCGAGTTCAACACGCCGCGCTGTTTGATCGTCATAGTTTTCGCAAATTCGATTTGGCTGGTAGTCAGTCTTGTCACCTTTGTCTCCATTAGGCATGTCCATGCAGTCCAAGCGCACCGTTGGCGCTTGGACTGCGAGAAAACCGTTTAAAATTGCGGATTGGTCTAGGCTGTCCAAGCAGTCTAGGTATTTTAGAGGGGTCAGGACAAAACGACCGGCATCGAGATGGATGCCGGTTTTCATTTTGCCTATACGCGCGCGACCTAGACGCCTTGGACGCCTTGGACGCATGCTTGATTTTATTGATTAACTTGAATCGCGGGCACTTGGACCGCGCTTGGACCGCTTGGACCGGACCTAGACCGGAACCGAATCGTCCGACGACGATTTTAGCGCTCGCCCGCCCTCTCCGGGCGAAAGCGCCGGCCAATCGACGGGCTGGCCGAGCAACTCGTCGAACGCGGCGCGGCAATCATCTAGTGACGGAAACTCGTAACACCAGACCCGCCGCGTAACGCCCGGCTCAGTTTCGATCGCCGGCCGAGTTTTGCGCATGCTGGGTACGAGCTTGGCGAGCCGGGTGCCAAACTCGGCGTTGCTGCGTTTGCGGCCGACGCCCATCTGAGTCGTTGCCTTGATGTACTCAGCATGAAAGTCGGTACAAATCACCCGGCTCGGCCAATCTGAGCCGTCGTGCAGCCGATTGAACCAAAAATCATCGATCGTATCGAACGATCGAATCTTCTGTTCAAGCAACGCGCGCGTTTGTGGCGCGTGCCAAAGATCGACTTGGGTAAGATCGAAGTTGAGCAAGTCGTGCAATAGCCTCTCTCGGCCGCCGGCGTTCAATTCCTCATCCATTTCGCCGAAGTAATCATGGTTTTGAGCGCATCCCGACCCTACATCGAGAACGCAAAACCGCCGCTCATCCATACCGGCCGGAACGACCCATCCCTCGTTAGATGTCATGATGACGCGCAGAAAATTCCGCAGCCGGATCGGGTCAACACCTTTTGACTCAATCATCTGCGTTTCGCTCGTGATCAGACCTTTGAGCCGGCCCTCGGCCGCCTTATCGCCCGCCCAAACGGCCTCGTCGGCCTGCAAAAGCAGGCAACTCGCCATATGCGCGTTGAATTGGCCGGTGATGTACCGGGCCTCGTCAACCTGAAAGTAATGCGACGAAAACAGCGATCCCAAAACCTCGCCAACCTTGCTCTTGCCAGTGCCGCGCCGGCCGCGCAGCACAATCGCCGTCCCAAGCCGCTCGCGCGGCTTTTGAACGATGTGTGCCATCCAGCCA